>Ga0075015_100000745_pt1 | contig 11622 bp, 9 predicted proteins | sample AleBraG_ABR_2013_FD_71476 | JGI IMG/M metagenome (GOLD analysis project Ga0075015, IMG submission 71476) | Freshwater sediment microbial communities in response to fracking from Pennsylvania, USA - Alex Branch Run_MetaG_ABR_2013 | ecosystem: Environmental > Aquatic > Freshwater > Creek >...
TGCAACTCGGTGAGGGCGTCCGTATGCGGCCGGTGTGGTTCGACGACCGTCTCCACCTGGACTACAACCTGACTTATCAGCAATATCTCGCGCCGGGAAGCTCGACGTTTTCCTTTCAGCGCCTTACTGCCGATTTATCTCATCAATTCGCAATCTACCGGAAGAGTACGCGCATCATTTTGCCGAGAGACACCAACGGCCCAGACGAGTGCTCGCTGGATAGAGATTCGGAGAACCCGGAGTGCTCCGTGGACAAATTTGCACAGCACCATGAATGTCTTAATGCGCAAGCCGCAAAGAGCGCCGATTGCAAGGAAATTAGCCGGGATCTTCAGGGCAGTTTTGGCGTGCGGATTTTTTCGGCGCTCTCGATGACGCCGGGTGGCGATATCATCCCTTTCTATTTTCAGCCAACGCTCGGCGGCTCTGATATCAACGGCAACCAATCGCTCAGCAGTTATCAGGATTTTCGCTTCCGCGCGCCAAACCAACTGCTGATTCGGGAGAACTTTGAGCATTCCATTTGGAATTTGCCAATCGGTGTGGCGTTCATGGCCGATGAAGGCAAGGTGGCATTGAATCGCGGTGATCTCGGTTCTAATCCTTGGGTGCACAGCTTTTCTGCGGGTCTGACTCTCCGCGCTGGAGGCTTCCCCCAGGTTTTCCTGCTTTTCTCCTGGGGCGGCAACGAAGGCACCCACACCATTGCCAACGTCAACAGCTCGCTCTTGGGCAGTGGGGGCAGACCTTCTCTCTACTAAAAAACAATCTGAAAAATTATTAAGCCCCTGAGTGTCTCGCAATCGCAACGGCTTGGTCAGCAGCGTATCCCAGGCCTCGCAGTACTTCCGTCGTGTGCTCGCCGAGCAGTGGCGGAGGCAGGCGATAGGAGACTGGCGTTGCAGACAAGCGCATCGGATTCGCGATGCTGCGAGCTGTTCCGACCGAGGAATGTTCCAATTCCACAATCAGTCCGCGGGCGCGGGTCTGTTCATCCGCAAACGCTTCGGAGACGTTGTTGATCGGTGCAGCGGGAACATCGGCCCGCGCAAATTGTTCCAACCAAACGTTTGCGTCTTTTTCGAGGAACTTTTTCTCTAACAATGGTATCAAGTGCTCGCGGTTTTCAATGCGTAGAGCGTTTGACTGAAAGCGGGAATCTGTTCCGAGTTGCTTCTCGAGTTCCAGCGCCAGCAGGAATCTTTTCCAGAGCGGTTCTGTCCCCACTCCCACTACGAAATACTTGTTGTCTTTAGCGCGAAACGCGTCATACGGGACTATATTCGGATGAGCGTTGCCCCATCGTTCGGGTGATTCGCCCGCGTTCAGGTAACTGCTGCCTGCATTTCCCAGCCAACTGATTTGCGAGTCGAACAAAGCCATGTCAAGAAACTGACCTCGACCGGTTTTAACTCGTGCAAGAAGCGCGGCCAGAATGCTCATTGCCGAATAAATCCCGCAGGTCATGTCCGCGATCGCCACCGGATATCGAATTGGTGCGCCGCCCGCTTCGCCGGTAAAGCTCATCACTCCGGATTCCGCTTGCGCCAGAATATCGTAGCCCGGCATGCCCACTTTGGGCCCTGTCCAGCCATAGCCGGTGATGCTGCAATAGATCAACTTCGGATTCCGGACACAAAGAGTCTCGGAATCGAGCCCACGTTTTTTGAGCGAATCAATCGAAGGCTGATTGATGATGAAAGCGTCCGCAGTGGCAATCAGTTTATGCAGGGCTTCAGCAGCAACCGGGTCATCATAATTGAGTGCCACGGATCGCTTGTTGCGATTCAGCGAAAGATAGTAAGCGGATTCGCCTCCAATCAATGGGGGTCCCCAGCCGCGAGACTGGTCGCCGATTTTCGGCCGCTCCACTTTGATGACATCGGCGCCAAGATCTCCCAATAGCATGGCGCAGTAAGGGCCGGCAAGAGCCTCGGTCAGCTCCACCACGCGTATGTTTTCGAGGACGCTTTCCACGGTTCGCGATTATATCCGACAATCGCGCAGCTTAAGCTCCAAATGGTCCGTACAGATTGCCGAGTGTAACTATTTTTTGAACATTTGATGAAACCCTATTGCCTGAGTGCCATGAATTCCAGACAATATAAGGTTTATAGACGCGATGTTTTCTTGCCGTGAGACCTTGTCATCGCAGAAGCGAGTGAAATGTCCGGGAACAATAATTCGGTCAAGCGTTTGGTTGCCTATTTCACCATGGAGATTGCGCTGGAGAACGCCATGCCCAGTTACAGCGGCGGTTTGGGCGTGCTTGCCGGCGATACCATTCGCGCTGCGGCGGACCTGCGCCTTCCCATGGTCGCGGTTTCGCTGCTTTATCGAAAAGGTTTCTTCACGCAGCGGCTTGCCGAGGATGGCACTCAGACCGAGGAGCCGGTGGTTTGGCAGGTGGAGGATTTTCTCGAGGAACAGCCTGTAAAGATCAGCGTTTCCATTGAAAACAGGCGCGTTGAATTGCGCTGCTGGCGCTATTCCGTTAAGGGAGTGCGCGGCTTTGAGGTTCCGGTTTATTTTCTGGATGCCAATCTGCCTTGCAACGCTGAGGTCGACCGCAATCTGACGGGCTCGCTTTATGGAGGCGATTCCTACTACCGGCTATCCCAGGAAGTCTTGCTCGGCGTCGGCGGCGTACGCATGTTGCGCGCCCTCGGGCATACCGAACTAAACCGCTACCACATGAACGAAGGACATGCCGCACTGCTTGGGCTGGAACTTCTCGGAGAGGAAGCGGAAAAGAAAGGGCGCACCTCCATCAAGGGTGAAGATATCGAAACGGTGCGTGCCAAGTGCGTTTTCACGACGCACACGCCAGTTCCCGCAGGACACGACCGCTTTCCGGTGGAATTCCTCACGCGCGTGTTTCCCGATAAGACGGAATTTTTCGACTTCAGTGACGCCCCCTCAAAGGATTTGGTGAACCGGGTTCTTCAGGCGGAGCAGGCTTATCCAGGTCTACAAGAGGCGGCGCTGCACGGCGCTTCGGTCAATATGACGCAACTCGCCCTCAACCTGAGTACCTACGTGAACGGCGTCGCAAAACAGCACGGCGAAACCTCGCGGCAGATGTTCCCTGAAGTTCACATTGAAGCGATCACCAATGGAGTCCACGCCGCCACCTGGACTTCAGGCCCCTTCCAGCAGCTCTTCGATCGCTACATCCCCACCTGGCGAGAGGACAATTACGGACTTCGCGGTGCTTTGGGGCTGCCGCCAGAAGAGATCTGGGCCGCGCATTTGCTGGCCAAACATGATCTCCTCGAAACCACTCGAGAAAAAACCGGGCTCAAGCTGAACCCAGAAGCCTTCACCATCGGGTTCGCTCGCCGCGCAACCGGGTACAAGCGCGCTGATCTGATACTTCAGGACCTTGACCGGCTTCGCGAAATCGCGGCGAACGCAGGTCCGATCCAAATTATTTACGCTGGAAAAGCGCATCCGAATGATGGAGGCGGCAAGGAGATCATTCGCCTGATTTTCAAGGCCAAAAAGGCTTTGCGGAAGACGGTGCCGATTGTTTTTCTGGACGAGTACAACATGGATCTGGGCGGAAAGATTACTTCTGGAGTCGATCTTTGGCTAAATACGCCTCAGTTTCCGCTGGAGGCATCTGGCACAAGCGGCATGAAGGCCGCTCTGAATGGAGTGCCCAGCCTGAGCATTCTGGACGGCTGGTGGGTCGAAGGGCACATCGAGGGCGTAACAGGGTGGGCCATCGGCGAATCGCGCCGTGCCGCCGGCGGCAGCGCTCCGGTTGACAACAAAGCCGAAGCAGATTCGCTCTACCAAAAACTGGAAAACGTAATTCTCCCGATGTTCCGCGACGAGCGAAGCCGCTTCATCGGCGTGATGCAGCACTCCATCGCCATCAACGGATCATTCTTCAATACGCAGCGCATGGTGCAACAATACATTACGGATGCCTATCTTCGTTAGCGACGACGCCTGGGCGAACTAGCAACCCGTGGAAACAAGGTTTTGGCTGCCTATCTGTTGGGTCGGGACCTCCATTTTTTCTTGATCATTTGGACTAATAACCTAATCTCCGACCTCGTGCCAATCGTGATGCGGACTAACCCAGGTCCCATGTCGCTGCTTCGGTCACGAAGCAGGATGCCTTTTCTGGCGAGTTGACGGAATAACGCAATCCCTTCCGCGCCAAAATTTGCCAGCAAGAAATTCCCGGCGCTTGGAAACACTCTTATTCCTATGGCATGTAACTCTGAGGCAAGCCATTCGCGCAATTCCTTGACTCTGTGGACGTATTCTCTCATTCCCGCGCGGTCGCGGAGGGCTGCTTCTGCCGCGACTAAAGCTGCAAGATTAACAGGGAAGGGAGGCATCGCCCGGCGCGCAAACGCCAGCGATTCCTTACAGGCGATCACCGCACCCAGCCTGAGCGACGCAAGCCCGGTCACTTTTGAAAAGGTTCTAGCGACAAAGAGTTGGGGAAACTTCCGGATCAGCGCAATGGCCGAAAAACCGGAGAACTCCGAGTACGCTTCATCCAATACGACGACCGTATTTCTCGCGGCCCGTAGAATCTGCAATATTTCATTCTTCCCAATGAGCGTCCCGGTGGGATTGTTTGGATTCGCCATGAACAGCACTCGAGGTCTTAATTTCAATTGTTTGAGGACTGGCGCGAGCGGGAAGGCCATGTCCGGTCCGTAACGCACCACATCTATCTTTGCGCCCGAGATTTCAGCGTAGTAGCGATACATCGGAAACGTCGGCTCGCAGATCAATACTCGGCTTCCCGGATCCACAAATGTGTCGAAAATAACGCGTAGGGCGTCGTCACCACCGTTCGTGATCAGAAGCTCTTTCGACGGCACTCCGAAATAGCGGGCGAGCCTGGCTGTCGGAGTTTTGTACTCAGGATACATGGCTAGCAGTTTGGGACTCATGCCAGCCAGCGCTCGAATTACCCGATTTGAACAGCCGGCAGTATTTTCGTTGAAGTCGAGCCGTATTTTGCCCCATCGTCCTTCTGCAGGGGCCTCATAAGTGCGCCGTTTCAAAATGGCATTGCGCACGGGAAGACGAACTTTCATCTAAGGAGCCTCGAGACAGAAAGAGAGAATCGTCAAGCTCTAAGATTCTGGGAGAGATCTGGCGCACTCTAGATGTGCCGAGACGAACTGCCTCTCCTCCTATTTACCGGCTGACGTTCACACCCATTGTAAGTTGAACAGCGACTCCCAGTTTTCCGTCCTCCAGCCTCTCCACGCGTGTCACCTCTCCTATGTACTCCGCATTGAGGGGATCATGTGGCATGTCGAATGGGTAGGTCACGAAAAGACGCATTCCCGGGTAATAAGCTTCTTGACGAGTGCTAAAAAAGATGCCTTCTCTGGAAGCATTGATGGTGATTGGCAAATCTTCGAAATGTTTCATATTGGGATCGGAGGGGCGCACCCTTACGCGGCTCGCGACTTTCAGCCTGCGGCTGCGTCGTTTCGCGGGATATTCTTGAGTCGGTTTTTCAGGCACCGATTGGTTCCGTCCAAACTGGTGGGACAACTACCAATATTTTCCCTAAAGTTTGAAACGTCAAGAGGCAGAGACGAATCTGATACTCTCAAGGCCATCTTGAGCTTGATTACGGAGGAGGACTTAGTGACAGAAAAGCTTCGTCGCACCGATTCTGAATGGAAAAAGCTCCTCACGGAGAACCAGTATTACGTGACCCGGCAGAAGGGCACTGAGCCACCCTACACCGGCGAATATGAGGATACCGAGAGTCCTGGGACGTATAAGTGCGTGTGCTGCGGGCAACCCTTGTTTCGCTCTGAGGCTAAGTTCAATTCTGGATGCGGCTGGCCCAGTTTTTCTTCTGCAATGAATGAAGAAGTGGTCGAAACCGAGCTAGACTCGAGCCACGGCATGCGCCGCGTCGAAATCAAGTGCAGCCGCTGCGATGCGCATTTGGGCCACGTTTTTGAGGATGGGCCGCAGCCAACCGGATTGCGATACTGCGTCAATTCCGCATCGCTGAATCTGGAAGAGGAATAAAAAAGCGCCCGTGATTAGAGGGCGCTTAGTTGGAATCGATTCAATGAAATGTGAAGAAGAAATTAAGCGGCGTTGACTGAACAAGCCACCATCTCTGCTACTAGGTCGCGCTCCCAGATTCCGAGCAACAAGACCTTTGTGCCCGATGGATATTTGAAGACGTAGAAAGTGACTGAAATCCCTTCGATTTCGTAGAAGCCCGGTCGACGCGGATCTGGCCGCGAAGGCGCGCCCACTGCAAGAAGTTCCCGCAATTCCGCAAGCTGCGCTTGCGAATGGTGCCTCAGATCTTCAACCAGGGGCGGTTGTTTTTGAGTTATGAGGGTCATCTTCGTTCTCCGCCACATTCAGCTTAGCTTCTCCTCATAAGTAAAGACGTAGAAACTCCGAAAATGTTTCGTCACCCACAATGAATTGTGCTGACAATTTGGCCTGTCTAGGTGTATTCAACCGATTGTCACAATCCCCGGATGCTTGGCCGGGCCGCTCGCTCCTTATCCCTTACTGCACAACTCTAAGTTCTGAGGTAAAATAGAGATGTCCTAATGGCCGTCCAACTCCAGGGAGTTGGTGCCCTCCGGCTGGTAGGTAGCAAGCGAGTGCGTGCTACTATCTCCTAATGATGTTCAAGATGCTGTTTTGAGAGATAATCTGCCGTGCACAAACTCGAAGAATAGGGATGAAAAAAGTGACCAAGAGAGAGACAAAAAGCAAGGCCGGCAGGGGCAGAGCGTCCTACGACTCGGATCGTCGCCGCAAACATCATCATTTCCTGGTCAGCGTGTTCTACGCTGACGGCGAAAAGTTTGGCAGAGTATATACGGACAAAGCAAAGGCCGACCGTTTTGCTGATCGGCAGCGCAGATCGCCCGTGGTGAAGACGGCCAGGGTCACTCAGATTTCCTAACTTTTGATGCGGCGTTGGCAGGGAATTGCAACGGTTGAAATTAGCCTGCTTGTCGCAGACTCTCTCACCGTGTTATAAAAAGAAGGTCGTTGAGCGGCCTTAGTATAGTGGTAGTACGGAACCTTGCCAAGGTTCAGGTGTCGGTTCGATTCCGATAGGCCGCTCCAGATTCCAAAGGGTTTACCCCAAGCGCCCGGTTCTTCCTATTTTCCAATACACCGTTAAATGAAGGCTCTTGCATCCGATCCGGCGGTATTGCTGTTCCCACTTAGGGTGACGAGAATTGCCTAAGTCCCGATAGTCCATCATCTTAGGTTTTCTAGCGAACGTCGTTATGAATTGCTACTGAACCTCGCCGGGGTTCAGATGTTAGTTCGATTCCGGCATGTTTCTAGGAAACACGACCAGTCACTCGGGGAGGTAATCCCCGAAAGCTTAGAGGCTCCGCCGGAAAATCTTTTGGCAAATTGACATTTTCCATCAGGCCAACATGTGAAAATATATTGGTCATTCCCATGAAAGCCTTACTCAACAACGAGCGAGCCCCCGTCACATTCGGGGGAGGTTTCATCGAAATCTCGTTCTCCGAATATTGCAACGTCCTACTGTGCGGCGCAGGGCATCCTTGCATTCGATGCGACTTTCTATGGGCCAAAGAGTTTTCTTGTACACCAGCTCACAAAGTTTCCGTCCGCATCACCCAAAATGACATTTCAAGAGGCTCAAGCCCACCTTTACCGATGATGATAGAAATCGGCGAGTCGGATAATCGACAACGGACATACTACCAGGCTCACTACGTGGCTGCCTTCCGTAGCGACGCTGGCGCGTCTCGCCTGGTGCTGGAGGCGGCGCGAGCTCGCCGGTTCGACTTGCTCTTGTCCGTACCTTTGATGCTGGAATACGAATCAGTTCTGACCCGTCCTGAACATCTTGCGGCATCCGGAGCCAGCAGAGAAGATGTGTCCGCAGTGCTAGATGAACTGGCTTCCGTCGGGAAGAGAGTTGAGTTACTGATTCGCACGCGGCCAATGCTACTGGATCCGAATGACGAGATGGTGTTGGAAACAGCCATCAATGGTCGTGCGGATGCGATCGTGACTTTTAACGAGCGGGACTTTAGGCCCGCGGCGGCGCGTTTTCGCTGTTCGGTGGTGCGGCCGGGGAAAGTCATTCTGGGATTAGCAGAAGAAACGGAGTGACTGCACGAGGAGGAGTGAATTCATGAGACGAAGCAATTTTGCATTGCGGGTACCGCCCACCCTTTTGGCTGAGGCGCGCAAGGCCGCCGAATCGGAAGGAGTAGCCCTCAATCAGCTGATCACCCTTGCACTCGCAGAAAAGGTTTCCGCTATGCGCACGGAAGAATACTTTGAGGAACGCGCACGACGCGCCGATCCAGCAAAGGTCAGCCGGATTCTAGCCCGCGTGGGCAGGGGTAATCCTCCTATCGATGGTGATGAACTGCCGTTGGAACTCGCGGTTAGGAAGGTGAAGAAAAAGAAGTAGAGAGAGAAGTTAAGCCGCCGCATCATTTCCAAATTTTCAAGGGGTTACTTTTTCTGCCATTGGAATGCGCGAGGCACACTTGCCTTTGGTTCGAGTGCCACCGCGAGAATTCTTTTCTCGATTCATTTTCCATCGTTTTCCAATTAAGACCCTGCCCCAGAATGCTAAGTGCGGCTGTTCCAGCGCGCTAGATTTAACTTCTCGAACCTTGCCAAGGTTCAGGTGTCGGTTCGATTCGACTCATCGCTGGATGCCATCGCAATTGGTGACGCTGAAAATCACTTCTTGACACTTTCAGCAAGAAGTTTTATGAAGGAGTCTCCGCGAGTTCTTTTCCCTACGGCCCCTCGCGGAAGGGGGCTCTGATGCAACCCTCCCGACGCGATTTCTTCAAATTGGCGGCAATAGGCGGAACTGCGGCAGCAGTTTTCGGCTTTGATCTGAAGCCCGCTTACGCTCAATTAAGAACTCTGAAAATTGCGCGCGCTAACGAGACCCGCTCGACCTGCCCTTACTGTTCTGTAAGTTGCGGAGTGATCATCTACACCATCGGCGACCGCGCGAAAAACGTGACGCCTCAAGTGGTGCACGTCGAGGGCGACCCCGATCACCCCATCAATCGCGGAACCCTATGCCCCAAGGGCGCGTCTCTCGAACAGGATATTTTGAACCAGCGGCGCTTGGTCAAGCCCCAAGTCCGCCGCCCAGGCGGCACGGAATGGGAAGAGATTTCCTGGGACGATGCACTAAATGAAATCGCGGCGAAAGTAAAGAAGACGCGCGACCAGACTTTCATCGAAAAGGATGCTGGCGGACACACTGTGAACCGCTGCGAGTCCATCGCCTGGACCGGCGGCTGCACCGATACTAACGAATTCAACTATCTGGTCGTCAAGTCCATGCGCGCCCTGGGGGTCGTGCACCTGGAAAACCAGGCCAGAGTTTGACACGGCCCCACGGTCTCAAGTTTGGGACCAACGTTTGGACGGGGCGCGATGACCAATGGATGGGTGGACATCAAGAATACCGACATGATGCTCATCATGGGCGGTAATCCGGCCGAGAATCATCCCTGCGGATTCAAGTGGGCCGTCGAAGCGAAACGCAATCGCAATGCAAAAATGATCGTCGTGGACCCCCGGTTTACGCGCACCGCTTCCGTGGCGGACCTGTTCTGCCAACTTCGCGTAGGCGGAGACCTCGCCTTCCTCGGCGGTCTGATCAACTACGCAATCGAAAACAACCGCATCGCTAAAGACTATCTCCTGAACTACACCAATGCTGCGTTCATCGTGAAGGATAGCTTCAAGCTGCCGGAGACCGAGGGAGTCTTCTCCGGCTTCGACGCCAAATCGCAATCCTACGAGAAATCGAGCTGGAACTACGCAGGTGGCGATGCGAAAGGCAAGGCTGTCCCCGAACCGAAGTTGCCAGCTGCGAAGAACGGGGCACCTCCACCTCCGGCGGCCTTGCCGGAAAAAGTGGCCTACGATTTCTCGCTGCAGAATCCGAATTGCGTATTTCAACTCTTGAAAAAACATTACAGCCGCTACACCCCGGAGATGGTGGAGCGCATCACTGGCGTTCCTCAAGATCAATTCAAGAAGGCCGCTGACCTTTTCACCTCCGTCCGCAAAGATGGCGACATGAAAAAGGTCGCGACCATTATCTACGCCGTCGGTTGGACGCAGCACACCTCTGGAACGCAAACCATTCGCACCGCGGCGATGCTGCAACTTCTGCTCGGAAACGTCGGGCGCGCGGGCGGCGGCGTGAATGCCTTGCGCGGCCATTCCAACATACAAGGCGCCACCGACATGGCCGGAATCTTCGACAATTTGCCCGGCTATCTGAAAGTGCCCACGCCCGCCGATACTTCCTTCGACGGCTGGATTAAGCGTATCACTCCCAAGGCCGCCAAGCCCGGTCCGTGGGATTCGTTCAATTACTGGGGCAATACACCAAAATTCGCTGTGAGCTTCCTCAAAGCTCTCTATGGAGACGCGGCGGGCAAACAGACCGACTGGGCGTTCGATTTTCTGCCGAAAGTAGACCGCAACTATTCGTGGACCTACCTTTGGGACAATATGTACAACGGCGTAGTCAAAGGACTCTTCGCCTTTGGCATGAATGGCGTGGCCATCGGCCCGGACACGCAAAAGAATATCGATGCGTTGAAAAAAGCGGATTGGCTCGTAGTCGGAGAAATTTATGCTGACGAAACGAGCGAATTCTGGAAGTCACCGGGAATTTCAGACGATGAGAAGAAAAAGATTCAGACCACCGTCTACCGATTGCCATGCGCCGGGTTCGCGGAAAAAGACGGTACATTCACGAATTCCGCTCGCTGGCTCCAATGGAAGAATACCGCGCTGCCCATGCCCGGTGATTGCCGGCTCGATCAGGCCATCGTCGCGCAGATTTTCCTGAAAGTGCGCGAGCTTTATAAGAAAGATGCCGGAAGATTCCCTGACCCGATTCTGAAGCTCACTTGGAATTACACCGATCCATCGAATCCTTCGCTAGCCGAAGTCCTCAAGGAAATCAATGGTAAGACTTTCGTGGACGCGGAAGATCCAGTCACGAAAGTGCAAATCAAAGCCGGGCAGCAGGTGCCGGGCTTCGCGTGGCTGAAAGACGACGGCACGACCGCATGCGGCAATTGGATCTATTCCGGGTCCTACACCGAAGCTGGCAATTTGACCATGCGCCGCGACGCTGGCGACCCTTCTGGCCTTGGCATTCACCAGAACTGGGGATGGTCCTGGCCTGCGAACCGCCGCGTGCTCTACAACCGCGCGTCTTGCGACGTCGACGGCAAGCCCTGGGATGCTTCGCGACGGCAAGTGTGGTGGAGCGAACCAACGCAAAAGTGGGCCGGCAACGATGTTCCCGACTTCAAAGCCGATTCCCACCCGAAAGACCACATGGGACCATTCATTATGAATCCCGAGGGCGTGGGCCGCATTTTCGCGCCGCTCGGCGCGTTTGCCGAAGGCCCCTTCCCGGAACATTACGAGCCCACAGAAAGTCCCATCGACAATCCCCTTCATCCGGGTCAATCGAAAAATCCCGTGGTCAAGCGCTTCAAGACGCCGGATGACAAGTACGGATCGCCCAAAGACGGCTACGACATAATCTGCACGACCTACCGCCTCACAGAGCATTACCAC
>Ga0075015_100000746_pt1 | contig 11617 bp, 13 predicted proteins | sample AleBraG_ABR_2013_FD_71476 | JGI IMG/M metagenome (GOLD analysis project Ga0075015, IMG submission 71476) | Freshwater sediment microbial communities in response to fracking from Pennsylvania, USA - Alex Branch Run_MetaG_ABR_2013 | ecosystem: Environmental > Aquatic > Freshwater > Creek >...
AAGTCGCCCATGCCGGGAAAAATCGTGCGGCTGCTGGTGGCGGTGGGCGAGGACGTTCACGCTGGACAAGGCCTGGTGGTGGTGGAGGCGATGAAAATGCAGAATGAGATGAAAGCCAGCCGGGACGGCAAGGTGACCAGGATTTCCGTCAGCGCCGGAGATACCGTGAGCGCCGGTGACATTTTGGTGATCCTGGAATAAGCTCTGCGAAAATAGGATTTGCCCTTTGACCTCAACGCGTATGGAACAAAAGTCGCCGGGATCCTCGCTCTCCACCAGTCCGGGCAGCGGCTCATGCCATTGGTCGCCAGCGAATCCGTGCCTAGCGTAGGGCGGGACTTACTTGGCGATCTGAAGGCTCACGATCTGTTTCCAAAATCTCCTGCGCCCGATGCCGCCGTCGCCGCTCTGTGGCTTTATTTTTCGTATTTCGAAGAATGTCACGAGATCGTGCAGCGGCTAACCTCGCCGGAAGCCAGTTTCCTGCACGCCATTCTGCACCGGCAGGAACCGGACTCCGGTAACGCGGCTTATTGGTTCCGTCAAGTGGGTCATCATCCGATTTTTCGCGAGCTCTGCCAGCAAGCCGACCGCATATTGGCGAACTATCCGGAAGCCGAGTTTCGCACCGGAGGCAAGTGGGATCCGTTCTCTTTTATTTTGTTTTGTGAGCGTGCGCGCCAGCAACCGAACTCCCCGTCGGAGCTGGCAGCGTTAGAAATTCAGCGCGCTGAGTGGCAGCTTCTGTTCGATCACTGCGCGAGGGCATCGTAGGTGACGCGCGGACGAACGGTAGCGCTCATCCTGGCTGGCGCGATCGCGGCATTGCTCATTGTACTGGCCTTGCGGCGAACGGCTCCGCCGGAAATTCCTTTTGCAAAGGCGGCCAAGGGGCCCATTGTCAGCACACTCAGCACCAACGGCAAAGTGGAGCCCATCGAATGGGCGTCGGCGCGCGCTGAGCGGCCAGGCGCGATCAAGAAGGTGGCGGTTCGCCGGGGGCAGCATGTGACGCGCGGCGCGGTGCTGGTGGAACTGGATACGCGCGATGCCAACGCACAGTTGGCCACAGCCGAAGCACAGATCGCCCAAGCTCAGGCCCAGCGGCAGGCTCTGCTCCAGGGCGGCTCTCCGGTGGAGCGAGCCCAAATCGAAAATGACCTGCAGCGGGCGCGCCTTGATCTGGAAGCAGCCCGCCGCGATGCGGAAGCGGTGGACCGTCTGGTTACGAAACAGGCAGCCCCGCAGACAGAACTCACCTCCGCGCGCCAGCGCGTGGAGCAGTTGCAAATCCAGGTGCAGGCGTTGGAGGACCGGCGCAAGGCGCTGGTGTCGACAACCGACAAGGAAATCGCCGAAGCCCGCTTGCAACAGGCGCTCGCCAGCGCGAACCTGGCGCGCAGCAATCTGGCGCTCAGTACTGTGCGCGCGCCCATTGACGGCGTGGTGTATCAGTTCGATCTGCGCATCGGCTCGTTCGTGAACGCCGGCGATCTGGTAGCCGAGGTCGGCAAGTTGGAACGCGTCCGCGTGGCGGTTTACGTGGACGAACCGGAACTGGGGCGCGTCCGGCTGAGCGCCCCGGTACTCATCACGTGGGACGCCGCGCCGAACCGGCAGTGGAAGGGCACTGTCGATCGTTTGCCCACGCAGATTGTCGCGCTCGGTACCCGGCAGGTGGGGGAAGTTGGTTGTGTGATCGAAAATCCCGACAACGATTTGCTACCGGGAACCAATATCAACGCGGAAATCGAGTCCAGCGCCATGCAACTGGCATTGACGATTCCCCGTTCAGCCCTGCGCCGCGAGGGTAGTGAAAATGGAGTGTTGGTGCTGGTGGAGGATCACGTGGAGTGGCGCCCGGTGAAGTTGGGAATTTCCAGTTACACCCGGGTGCAGGTGCTATCGGGCTTAAATGAGGGTGACTCCATCGCGCTGCCGAACGACAGAGCGATCAAGAGCGGGACTCGGGTGAGCCCGGTGTATCCGTAGTAATTGTCTCGAGGGGATACCCCAACAGCCGCCACGCCTCATATCCTCCGGCCAAGGGGCGCACGCGCAGTACTCCCTTTCTCAGCAGTTGTAGCGCCGCACGGGCGCTGGAAGCTTCGTTTGGTCACGAACAGTAGACGATGACTTCTTTCTCGCGAGGAATCTCTTCGTGGCGCCGCTCCAGATCCTGCAGGTCGATCCATAATGCGCCCGGCAGTTTGTTGCCATTGAACTCAAATTCCAACGCATTGCGCAAATCGATGAGGACCAGGTCTTCTCCGGCGACGATCATGTCCATCAACTCCTTGGGAGTTACGCGCGCCATCCGCAGTTCGTGAATAAAGCGCCGGCGCTGATAGTATTTCCAACCGATGTATGCCGCCAGAAGAACCAGCGCCAGAATACCCACACGGCCGCCGTAGTTGGACAGCGCATCCGCCACGCGCTCCAGTTGGTCGCGAAATAAGTATCCGGCCAGCAGGTAACTGGTGCACCAGATCAACACGCCGAGAGCATCGAAGACCAGAAACCTGTGAAGCGGCATTCGGGTCAGCCCAGCCAAAGGCGGCGCGACGGTGCTTAAGCCCGGCACCCATTTCGCAAACAGCAGCGAGTACGCGCCTCGCTTTTGAAACTGGTTCTTAGTATTGCTAACGCAGGAATCCGGCTCGAGCGAAATGCGGCAGATTAAATTCAGAATCGACGTGCCCCGCGTGCGGCCCAAGTAAAACCACATCAGGTCCGCGCACAGGGTGGCGCACAGTGAGATGACTACCGCGGCGGTAAAAGAAAAGTTACCCAGTCCGGCCAACGCGCCCATGGCCAGAAAGACCGGCATGGTGGGCAGCGGGATTCCAATCTGCTCCGCTAGAACGTTGAAGAACAAGACCCAGTATCCATACTTGAGCAGAAACTCCATCGCGGCGTGCATTGACGCTATTGTAACTGTATGCCACGCTGTCTTCTCCTTGTTCCGGCCCTGGCGGCGATCGGCTGGGCTCAACCGTACGATCTCATCCTGCAAAACGGACACATCATTGATGGTACCGGCTCCCCCTGGTATGCGGGTGACATCGCAATTCACAACGGGCGGATCGCAGCGATTGGCCGGCTGCGGGACACGGCCGCCAAGCGGCGCATCGACGCGCATGGCCTGGTGGTGGCCCCCGGCTTTATCGACATGCTCGGCCAGTCCGACACTTCGATATTGGTCAATCCGCATCTGCCTTCGAAGATCTATCAGGGAATCACCACCGAGATCACCGGCGAAGGCTCATCGGCGGCGCCGCTCAACGACAGCATGCGCAAAGCCGATGCACCGTCCTGGGGACACTACGGCGTGAAGCCGGATTGGAGCACCTTCCGGCAGTACTTCGCGCGCCTGGAGAAGCAAGGCATGGGCATCAATCTCGCCAGTTACGTGGGCGCGACCCAAGTGCGGCGCATGGTGCTGGGCGATGGGAACCGGGCGCCCACGCCCGCTGAATTGGTTCGCATGCGCGCGCTGGTGCGCGAAGCAATGCAGGATGGAGCGATCGGGCTCTCCACCGCGCTGCAATATGCGCCCGCGCCGTATGCGACCACCGAGGAGCTGATCGTGCTGGCATCGGAGAGCGCTAAGTACGGGGGTATCTACGCATCCCACATGCGCAGCGAAGGAGACGCCATCATCGCCGCGCTGGATGAAGCCATCCGCATCGGCCGCGAGGCGAACATCCCGGTGGAGATCTGGCATCTCAAGGCCGCCGGCAAACAGAATTGGGGGCGCATGCCGGAGATCGTGGCGCACATTGAGCAAGCCAGACGCTCCGGCGTGGACGTCGCCGCCAACACCTATGCCTATCCGGCGTGGTTCAACACGTTTTCGGCGTTCATTCCTCCATGGGCGCACGATGGAGGCGACACGAAACTCATCGAGCGCCTCAAGGATCCGGCGATGCGAGCGCGCATCCGCAAGGAGTTGGAAACGCCGGCGCGCGACTGGGACAACGAGTGGGACGAGATTCCCGGAGCGGAAGCGATTCTGCTGAGCGTAGTGCAGAATCCCAAGCTGGTTCCGTTACAAGGCAAGACCATCGCCGACATTGCCAGGCTCTGGAACAAGGATCCGATCGACACGATATTCGACCTGCTGATCGAGGACCAAGCCTTCGCCTCCGTCGCGGTTTTCGGCATGTCGGAGCCGGACGTGAAGCTCGCGCTGCAGCAACCCTGGACGTCCATCTGCAACGACTCGCAAGGCACTGCGCCCGATGGCGTGCTGGGCCGCGAGCACCCGCATCCCCGGGCCTATGGGACCTTTCCGCGCATCCTGCGCAAGTACGTCCGTGAGGAGAATGCACTCACGTTGCCGGATGCCATTCGCAAGTTCAGTTCCTTGCCCGCCCAGCGCATGCGCCTGGCCGACCGCGGCGTACTCAAGAAAGGAATGTGGGCCGACATCGTGGTGTTCGATCCGGAAACGATCACCGACCGCGCGACCTTCGAGCAACCGAACCAGTTGTCGGATGGCATGCAGTTCGTGCTGGTCAACGGCGTGCTTGTAATTGAAGACGGAAAGATGACCCAGGCGCTCCCCGGGAAAGTGGTGCGCGGAGCGGGCTCGCTACACTGAAGTCAATGTCGATTTACGACGAGCGCCGCGACGAGCTGGACAAATATGAAACCATGATGGGCATCGAGCGCGGGCGGTTGGCGGTGACGCTCGACCTGCTGACGGACGCGCTGGTGCTCGTGGGCCAGCACGGCGTCTATTGCCAGAGCGCTCGCCAGCCCGGCAAGCCCGCCATGGACGTGCAGATGGTCAGCAGTTGCCTGACCGGCGCGAAGGAACTGATCGCAAGTGTTATGGCTGAACTGAAGCAGAAACGCCAAGTAACGTAGCACAGGCTTGCACCGACGGCCCACGCGGCGTTCTTCCTCGGTCAGTTCGTCCACCTCTTCATGAATCATCACTGTGAGCAGATGGACGGCGGCTGCGACTTGGGCAGGACCACGCTGATCGTTGTCCACGAGTCATCGTGGAGCAGTTGGTGGGCGTCTGGTATGCATTGCAGTCCACAACGAAGACTGTGGTGGAGCGGTTGTGCATTGAGCGAAAGCTCGAACGCCTCGTGATGGCGACGGTTGACCGACCACCGGATGGGCTTTCAGTGTACCTACAAACAAGGTACACTTAGAAGAGAGCCATGAATGGTCCCGGGATTGAGTTCGATTGGGACGACGCGAATACCGGTCACGTGGCTGGTCACAACGTTCTTCCGGAAGAGGCGGAGCAAGTCATCCTTAATGATCCAGTGGATCTTGGAATGGAGATCGTCAAAGGGGAGGAGCGCTACCTCAACCTCGGCGCGACCGTGCGAGGCCGTGTTCTTCTCGTGGTGACCACATGGCGCGAAGACCGGGTGCGCGTTGTAACGGCGTTTGAGCCAATCAAACGCCTTATTCAGTTCTACTACCGCGAACGAGAGAGGTAATCACACTATGGCCAAAAAACAGCTACGCTTCAAGACTGAAGCACAAGAAGCCGAATGGTGGGCGAAAAATCAGAACGTGATCGCAGACCGCTTCGAGCAAGCCAAAGCCGCGGGCAAGCTCGGCAAGGGAACCGTGGCGCGAGTTGCCCGCGAGCGGGCCAGCCAGACTGGAGCGTCGCCGACGATCACAATCCGGCTGGCGGAAGAAGACCTTACGCGAGCCAGAACCTTTGCCGCCGAGAAGGGGTTACGGTACCAGACGTACCTCAAAATGCTGCTTCACCAGGCTCTGAACTCCGAGGAGAAAAGGTCCAGACGCCGGTAGCCACCCGGTGTTCGTGACGAGGCTGGAACCTTGCGGGTGCGGTCGGCGACCAGGGTGGCGCGCTCGGTGGATTGATGGCGGAGGGCGATGGTGGCCTGGTCGGGAATCCAGACGCGCGGGAGAAAATCGCAGCGCAGAAGATTGGCGAGAACTAGGATACTGGAATACATGCCCGGAGCCAAAACCTACGTTGCGCTGCTGCGCGGAATCAATGTCGGCGGCAAGAATATGCTACCGATGAAGGACCTGGTGGCGATGTTCGTCGCGGCCGAGTGCGTCGATGTGCGTTCCTACATCCAGAGCGGAAATGTAGTTTTCCGCGCTACAGCCGGCGTCGCCAGCCGCCTGCCAGCCATCATCACCGCGCAGACAGAAAAACGCTTTGGCCATAAACCGCCTGTCATCTTGAGGACGAGCGAACAACTCGACGCCGTTTATCGCAACAACCCTTTTCTCAAGATGGGCGCGCCAGAGGAGTTGCTGCATGTAATGTTCCTGGCGCACCAACCCGCGCCGAGCGCCGTCAACGCCCTCGACCCCGATCGGTCGCCTCCGGATACCTTTGTCGTGCGGGGTCAGGAGATCTATCTGCGGCTGCCAAATGGTGGGGCCAAAAGCAAGCTAACCAATGCCTACTTCGACTCCAAGCTGGCCACCATTAGCACCATCAGAAACTGGCGGACGGTTGCCAACCTGTTGGCGTTGATGACCCTCAACCGTTGAAAAGCGGCAAAGCGATGGGCCCGCCGAACGGGCCCACCGCACACCACTCTGGAAGCGCGCTAGAAGGGTTTCGCTTCGCCGCGGTTCCCTCGAAAGCCGCCGCCGGAAGTATTGGCATTGGCCGGGATTGGAGTTTCGCTCACGAACAGCATCCGCATAGGATTGTCCGCGAACACAAAGGCATAATGATATGAGTTGAAGTTTGTGTTGAACAGGAGTTCACCTCCCGAGCAGTCACGATCGATTTGGTATCTGCCGGGAAACATCTGCATGTTGTAAACGTTACCTTGTGTTGACGTTGTTTCTGTGACGCTCAACACTCCCGTCAAATACGGATTGATGCCAGTCGGCAGTTGGACGTGCGCCACGAAGATCCCGATAGACGATCCGACGTAGTCCACCGCTTGGAACGACCAAGTGGTGCCATCGAGCAGGTACAGGGGATTGGCCAAGCCGGCAGGGCATCCGAGCGGAGTCGTCTTCAGACTCGCCTTCCCGTGGTTTCCCGCATAGGGCCCTAAACTGGTATTGCTACGGACATCGTTGCTGTTGCTGGTCATGTACATCTCCGTTCTCCCGCTGTTGAACACGAAGGCGTACTGATAGGCGTTTTGGTTGGCATTAAAAAACAGCTCTCCACCCGTGCAGGTGGAATTCACCTGGTACTTGCCAGTGACGAGTTGCTGCACGGTCACTGCACCGCCCGCGTTGGACGTCATCGTCAGGGTCAAGATGCCGGTGAGGTATGGATTGATCCCGGTTGGCAACTGGACGTGCGCCTGGAAGAGACCCACGGCGCCATCGCCGATATCGTCATCCTGCGTTTGAAAGGCCCAGGTTGTACCGTTAATTACGTAAAGTGGATCGGCCAAACCGCCGGGGCATTGCCCCTGCGCTCCGGGCGACAAAAGAAGACTCCCGATGATACACACCATCGCTGAGAAAAAAAGACTTTTCATATTCCCGCTCCTGGTGATTTTCATTGACCGGCATCTTAGCCGGTTGACTAAGACGAAGAAGTGTCTAGCCGGTTTGACTATAACGAGACTGACATAGTACTTTCAAGCTAGTCAAAGTGCCAGGAACCTCTAGTACTCGCGGACGACTAATGAGGTTTTGGCGACAACCTTGACTAAGTTTGGCACTAGCTTGTTTGGTGTCTCTCACGGCGCCGCTGAATTGTTAGGAAGTTTCTCGCAAAATGCCGCCAAGCCCATAAAAAGCCGTCGCCGCAATACTCAGAAGAAGCCGCAGGTGCAAGACCAGACCAAAAAGCTATCGCTTGAAACATGGCGCTTCATCCCTGGTCGCGAAATGAGGAACCGATCGCGGCGACTGTTACAGCGGAATTAGAGTTTGGCCTTCCCACGAGCTCATGCATCTGTGCTTTTATAGTTTCATGCAAGCTGCGTTGCGTCTGATGGGCACTTTTGTTCTGACAGCCGGGGCCTGGGCGCAAATGGGCGCCATTGGAGGGGCGGTGAAATACTCCAACGGAGCCGTCGCCAAAGGCGCAGTGGTTGAGGTGGAACGCGAGGATGTAAAAGGCGAGCACAAGAGCGCTAAGACGGACAAACACGGCCGCTATCTCCTCGGTGGTTTGCCGATCGGCGTCTATCGGTTGGTTCTGTCGCTCGGCACGCGTGTGGTCGATTCCGCGGACCACGTGCAAACGCATCCCGGCACCACCACTCCGATCAATTTTGTAATCAAGATTCCTTAGAAGTAAGCGCTCTACCCCGCCTCCCGCGAACATAAGTTCCATCGCGATTCGAAAGCACCCTGCCAGCAGCGCTGTGCATGCGAGAGCGCCAGCGCACGAGGCGGAGAACCAAATTTTGTTGCCGGCCACCACTCCGATCAATTTTGTGATCAAGATTCCTTAGCGCGTGTTGATGGAAGCCGGGTGGCTCGCCTCGTATGCTGCGATGGCCGCTTCGTTGTGCAAAATGTAGCCCAATTCGTCGATGCCTTCCAGCAGACACAGGCGAGAAAATGGGTCGATGGAAAATTCGAATCTCTCGCCGCCGGGGAGCTTCAGGCTCTGCGAAGCTAGATCCACCGCAAGGACGCAGTCACCGCTGCCCATGAGCTGGGCGTGCACCGCAGCCGGCACTACAATCGGCAGCAGCGCATTCTTGAGCGAGTTCTGTTTAAAGATATCGGCGAAAGACGTGGAGATCACCGCCCGGAATCCGTACTGCGTCAGTGCCCAGGGCGCGTGTTCGCGTGAACTGCCGCAACCGAAGTTATCCCCAGCCAGCAGGATCTGGCACTTCTTGGCTTCCGCCGTGTTCAAAACGAAATCGGGTTTGGGTTGGCCGCTCGCGTCATAGCGCCAGTCGTAGAAAAGCTGATCCGCCAGCCCCTCTTTGGTGATCGTCTTGAGAAAGCGCGCGGGAATAATCTGATCGGTGTCGATGTTGTCGATGGGCAGCCGGACCATCCGGCTCTCAAAGGGAGTGAACTTGATCATGACAGCAACGTCCTAACGTCGGTGACCACGCCGGTGATCGCGGTGGCCGCGGCGGTCATCGGGCTGGCCAAAAAAGTCCGGCCACCTTTGCCTTGCCGGCCTTCGAAATTGCGGTTGCTGGTGGACACGCTGTACTCGCCCGGTTGCAGTTGGTCGCCGTTCATGGCGATGCACATGGAGCAACCGGCTTCCCGCCAATCGGCGCCGGCTTCGCGGAAGATGCGGTCGAGCCCTTCCGCCTGCGCCTGTTCCTTGATGATCTGCGACCCGGGCACCACCATCATCCGCAGTCCGGCATGCACTTTGCGGCCTTTAAGAATCGCCGCCGCGCTGCGCAGATCGCTCATGCGCGAGTTGGTGCAACTTCCCAGAAAAACCACATCGACTTTGTGACCCACCAGCGGCTGGCCGGCGGGCAGGTCCATATAGCGAAGCGCTTTTGCCAACGACTCGCGCTCGATTGGATCGGAGACGGAAGCCGGATCGGGCACCGGCGCGTTGATCGAAATTCCCATGCCTGGATTGGTGCCGAACGTGATCATCGGCTCCAGCGTCGGGCCATCGATGGTGATCGTTTTGTCGTAGGTTGCGCCGTCATCCGTCGGCAGTTGCCGCCAACGCGCCACAGCCGCGTCCCAGGCGGCGTCCTTCGGCGCGTAGGGACGACCCTGCAGAAACTGGAACGTGGTGTCATCGGGAGCAATCATGCCCGCGCGCGCGCCGCCCTCAATCGACATGTTGCAAACCGTCATCCGCTCTTCCATCGACAGCCGGGTGATGCCCGACCCGCGGTACTCAAACACGCAACCCGTGCCGCCGCCAATCCCGATGCGAGAAATCAGCGCGAGAATAATGTCCTTGGCGCTCACGCCCGGCTTCAGCGCGCCGTCCACACGCACCTGGTAAGTGTTCGATGCACGCTGCAACAGGCACTGCGTGGCCAACACATGCTCCACTTCACTGGTGCCAATGCCGAATGCCAGCGCACCAAACGCCCCATGCGTAGCCGTGTGGCTGTCGCCGCAAACCACCGTCATGCCCGGCTGCGTCAGTCCTTGCTCAGGGCCGATGACGTGGACGATACCCTGTTTCTCGCTGTGGAACCCGAAGCAGGTGATGCCGAAATCGCGGCAGTTCTGTTCCAGTTGCTCCACCTGCGCCCCGGCCACCTTGTCCAGAATGGGCAACGAGCGCGGAGTGGTCGGTGTGGAGTGATCGGTAGTGGCGATGGTCAGATCGGGCCGGCGGACTTTGAGACCACGCTGGCGCAAACCGGCAAAGGCCTGAGGCGAGGTCACCTCATGAACCAGATGCAGGTCGATGTAGAGCAGCGCCGGAGCTCCCGGCTGCTGGGCCACGACATGGTTGTCCCAGACTTTTTCGATGATGGTCCGCGGTTGCATTACAGTGCCTCTACTACAGCATCTCCTACCAGGTCGTCAAGTCTGCGGCGACCCGCCCTGACTCCAATGTTCCTTCCACGTCCTGGTTCACAGCGCCCGAGTTCACTTCCACGTCTCGTAGTTCAACGACGGCGCCGGCATTTCCCACCCTTCAAGGTGGTGGCCGAGGTCCCGGGCGTTTTCAAATCGGGGTGACGCGGCCTGACCCAATACCGCTTCCCCGTCGTGGCCCACAGCGGCGGCCTCGATGGTACCCGCTCCCATTACAGTGCCTCTACTACAGCATCTCCCACTTGCGACGTGGTGGCAGGCGTTCCGGCTGGCTTGAGGTCGACAGTGACCCGGCCTGAGTTCAATACCGTTTCCACCGCCTGGTTCACCGCGGCGGCTTCTTCTTTCAGTCCGAAGCTGTATTCCAACAGCGCGGCAACCGAGCCGATGGCGCCAAACGGATTGGCTTTATTTTGTCCAGCGATGTTCGGCGCCGAGCCATGCACCGGCTCGTACAAACCCACATAGGCGCCCGAACTTCGCTTGTCTCCCAAGGACGCCGACGGCAGCATGCCGATGGAACCTGCGAGCACCGCACCCTCGTCGCTCAGGATATCGCCGAACATGTTCTCGGTCAGCACCACGTCAAATTGACGTGGGTTAAGTACCAATTGCATGGCGCAGTTGTCCACCAATATGTGATCCAATGCTACATCCGGAAATTCCTGGGCCACTTGAATTACCACGCGACGCCAGAGCTGCGAAACTTCCAGTACGTTGGACTTGTCCACGCTCGACACTTTCTTGCGGCGGTTGCGCGCCAGTTGGAAAGCCATGCGGGCGATGCGCTGAATCTCCGACTGGCTGTACGCCATGGTATTGACCGCGCGCGGCTCCGGACCATCCTCGTAAATGCCGCGGGGCATGCCGTAATACAGCCCGCCGGTCAGCTCGCGGACGATGATCATGTCCACGCCCGAGACCAATTCGTTCTTGAGAGGCGAGGAATTCAGCAGCGCCTTGTACGCCCGCACCGGCCGCAGGTTGGCGTAGACGCCCAGCAGCTTGCGAAGTCCAAGCAATCCCGTTTCTGGCCGTTTGTCGATGGGCGCGGCATCAAACTCTGGCGCGCCTACCGCGCCCATCAGGGTAGCGTCGGCTTGTTTGGCTAACGCGGCCGTCTCCGGCGGCAGCGGGCTACCAGTCTTATGGATGGCGATTCCGCCCAGCA
>Ga0075015_100000747_pt1 | contig 11615 bp, 11 predicted proteins | sample AleBraG_ABR_2013_FD_71476 | JGI IMG/M metagenome (GOLD analysis project Ga0075015, IMG submission 71476) | Freshwater sediment microbial communities in response to fracking from Pennsylvania, USA - Alex Branch Run_MetaG_ABR_2013 | ecosystem: Environmental > Aquatic > Freshwater > Creek >...
GAGCACGACCACCACGCGGGCGGACGGGGAGGCAGGCGATGACAGCACCGCCAGCGCGGCCACCGTGACGACGGCAGCGAGCAGCACCACGTCGCCCGCCCTCCAGGCCCCCGTGGTGGTCGTGCTCCCGGTGGTGGCGACGAGGGGGGCCGGGGCGGCCGTGGGCGCTGCAGGGGCGTCGGCCGAGGCGGTGGCTGCCGTGGTGGCGCTCGCCAGGCCGTAGGAGATCCCCGCGGTCGCGACGAGGGCGAGCGCGCCGGCGAGCACCGTGGTGCGCGACGTGCGCGTCAGCAGCTGGTCGCGGTTCTTCGCGGTCCAGGGCTCGGTCATGGTGTCCTCCGGCGTCTCGACCGGGTCGCGTGACCCGATGTCCTTGACCGTGCCAGGCCCCGATGTCGGACCCGTGAGGGGTTCCTGTGCCCACGATGAGAATCTTCCAAGGAACGGTCAAGACGCGCGATGGTGGTCGTAGGAGAGGTGTCGAGGTGCTCGCGTCAAGCATTCGGACCCGAACGTGACCTTCCCGACAAACCCCCGACGGGGGTCCCCACAGCGCGCAACCGGGGACCCGGGCTTCCTAGGGTGACGGGAGACGTTGTGCACGGCGAGCCGCTGGGGGGCGGGTATGAGAACGGCATCGCAAGGATTCGGCCAGCTCTTGTCGGCGGCGACGCCGATGCTGGACACGCCCTGGGTGCGGGCCAGCCTGGACAAGGTCCCCGACGACGTGGCCTCCATGTTCGACGGGGTGGCCGACCGCTACGACGTCGCCAACGAGGTGCTCGCGCTCGGTCAGACGAGAGTGTGGCGCAAGGCCCTCGTCACCGCCGTCTCACCGATGCGCGGTGAGGTCATCCTCGACCTGGCGGCGGGGACCGGGTCGTCGAGCGAGCCGCTGTCCGGCCGCGGCGCGACCGTGATCCCGTGCGACTTCTCCACCGGCATGCTGCTCGTCGGGCACGAGCGCCGACCCCAGCTCCCGTTCACCGGCGGTGACGCGCTGCACCTGCCCTTCGGGGACGGAGTCTTCGACGCGGCGACCATCTCGTTCGGGCTGCGCAACGTCGTCGACCACGCCGGTGCGCTGCGCGAGCTGCGCCGCGTGGTCCGTCCCGGTGGGCGGCTGGTGGTGTGCGAGTTCAGCCACCCGAGCCTGCGGCTGCTGCGCAAGATCTACTCCGAGTACCTCATGGGGGCGATCCCGCCCGTGGCCCGCGCCGTGGCGAGCAACCCGGACGCCTACGTCTACCTCGCCGAGTCGATCGCGGCCTGGCCCGACCAGCCCACGCTCGCCACCCACATGCAGGAGGCGGGCTGGACCGGCGTGGAGTGGCAGAACATCCACGGCGGCATCGTCGCGCTGCACCGCGCACGCCGCAGCTGAGCCGTTCGACCGCACGTCGGGCCGATCCGGCCCCGCGGTCGCGCCGCCGCGGCACGATGGGGGGATGGGACGACGCGACGACGGCGCGCTGCGCAACTGGGCCGGGAACGTCACGTTCTCGGCCCCCGCCCTGACCAGTCCCGGCTCCCTCGACGAGCTGCGCGACGTCGTGCGGACGGCGCGACGGGTGCGCGCCCTGGGGACGGGTCACTCCTTCTCCCGGGTCGCGGACTGCGACGACGTCCTCGTGTCGGTGGCCTCCCTGCCGCCGGTCGTCGAGGTGGACCGCGCGACGTCGACCGCGCGGGTGAGCGCGGGGCTGCGGTGGGGCGAGATCGCGCCCGTGCTGCACGAGCACGGCGTCGCGGTGCACACGATGGGCTCCTTGCCGCACATCTCCGTGGCCGGGTCGGTGTCGACCGGCACCCACGGCTCGGGCGACCGGAACGGCGCGCTGGCCTGCGCCGTGGTCGCCCTGGAGATGGTGACGGCGTCGGGCGAGGTGCGCGTCGTGCGCCGCGGCGACGTCGACTTCGAGGGGTCCGTCGTGGCGCTCGGCGCGCTGGGCGTCCTCACGCACGTCACGCTCGCGCTCGTTCCGGCCTACGACGTCGAGCAGACGGTGCTCGAGGGCCTCGCGTTCGACGTCGCGGTGGACGCGCTCGACGCGATCATGGCCGCGGCCGCCAGCGTGAGCCTGTTCACCACGTGGACCGGTCGCGGGTTCGACCAGGCCTGGCTCAAGCACCGCGTCGGCGACGACGTGGTCGACCTGTCCTGGACCGGCGCGGTGCCGGCCGACGGCCCCCGGCACCCGGTGCCCGGCGCCGACCCGGCGAGCTGCACCGTGCAGGGCGCGGTGGCCGGTCCGTGGTTCGAGCGGGTGCCGCACTTCCGCCTCGCCTTCACGCCGAGCAGCGGCGACGAGCTGCAGACCGAGTACCTGCTCCCGCGGGTGCACGGCGCCGCGGCGCTGCGTGCCGTGGACGCGATCCGCGACGTCGTGGCACCGGTGCTGCAGGTGAGCGAGATCAGGAGCGTCGCGGCCGACGACCTCTGGCTCTCGCCCTGCTACGGCCGCGACAGCCTCGCGGTGCACTTCACCTGGATCTCCGACCCGGCGCGCGTGCTGCCGGTGGTCGCGCGGGTCGAGGAGGCGCTCGCGCCGTTCGAGGCCCGGCCGCACTGGGGCAAGGTGTTCACGACGGACCCCGCACGCGTGGCGGAGCTCTACCCGCGGATGACCCAGGTGCGGCGGCTGCTCGGCCAGCACGACCCGGAGGGCCGCTTCAGCAACGATTTCGTCGACCGCTACGTCCGCGGAGCCGGCTGAATCGCGGCGCGCGAGAACGGGGCTGCCTGGTGGCCGGACTGCACCGGGAGGTCAGGGTGTCGGTCCGAGATCCGTTGCAGGACAGGGACGGGGACCGGTCCCGGCCCGACGCGGATCGACCATGCGTTCCCCGCGGGGTCAGGTCCGGGCACGGTGTCGAGCATCCGCATGCTCGCGCATCCCCAGGACGTCAGCAGCCGCCCGGACGCGCCGCCCGGCCGGTCCGCGTCGGCTCAGGGCGCGTAGACGGCGACGAAGTCACGGCTGGTCGGGTTGAAGTACCGGTCCGCCGGCCGCTGGAAGTCGCCCATCTTGTGCGGTGTCACGTGGTTGCTGGAATGCGTGTACCACATGTAGGACACCCACGCCTTGTTGATGTCGAGCTGCATCGCGGTCACGGCGCCGGCTCGCTTGAGGATGTCCGCGAGCGAGCTCACCGACAGCGCGTCGCCACCGGCGAAGACGAGGTCGCCGGTCGCGGTGACGCCGATGCCGGAGCGCCAGACGGCGTACCCGCCGCCGACGGTGGTGCCCCAGTTGCCCTGGACGTTGGCGTCGAGGTTGGCCGCGACGGTCCCTCCGCTGATCAGCGGTTGCAGGTTCTGCCGGACGTAGGCGACGTCCGGCGTCATCGACACGTCGGCACCCCAGGTGCCGACGGTGGCGTGGCCGTCCTTGTAGACGACGAACGATGCCGCCCCGTTGGTGAGCGCACCGACGGTCTTCCCGTGGTCGTAGTAGCCGCCCTGGGCGTCCTTGAGCTTGAAGCCGCCGTTGAACGAGGCGACCAGCCCCGGGTACTGCGCCGGCTCGATCTGCGAGGGCTGGGACATCCCGGCGGTGCCCGGGTCCTGGAAGCCGGGGTGCAGGACGAAGCGCAGGGTGTGGCTCATCCACGCCACGCCGGTGAGGTAGGACGTGTGCACGGTGTCGGGGCGGACGTAGGTCACCTGGACCAGCGGACCCGCCTTGGTCGTGACGGCGGGGACGAAGACCCCCTCGCCGGCGAGACCGGGCGACACCGGGGTCGTCAGCGGCGCGTGCAGCGGCACGGCCGTCGTCCCGGCGTGGGCCACGGCCCCGTTGGCTTCGGCCGCGCCGGACGCGAGCACGGAGGCGTCGGGGGAGCCGCCGGTGGCCGGCGGGCTGATCTTGTACTGGATCGTCTCGGCGAGGGTGACCACCGGCCCGAGGCCGTGGTCGCGACCCCACTCGGCGAGCTTCACCGAGGCGCCGTCGTCGCCGGGCGCACCCAGGGCACCGACGATCGACCAGGCGGTGGCGACCAGGAGCACGGCGAGGCCGGCCAGCACGCCGCGGCGAGCCCAGTAGACCCAGGCCGGGCGCCGCCGACGGTAGGCGCGCGGACGGCTGGAAGGTCGACGCTCGACGTGCACACGCGCTCCCGACTCGGGTGACCGTTCACGCTTCGACGGTCCGTGGTTCTATTAGACGCCCTCGCGAGGGGGGTCTCGTGCCACGGGTACGGCGACACGGCCCCGTTCATAGGTGATTCTCAGCACGCTCACACCGGGCCGCGGCGGTGCGATGATGAGATCCGCATGATGAGCCCCAGCCCCGCCGACGACCGGTCCGCTGCCGACGCTGCCGACCCTGTCGTGCGGGCGGACGTCCCGCCGCCGCCGCGTCAGCCTCGACCGTTCCCGCTCGCGGTGCTCGTGGCCCTGCGGCCGCGGCAGTGGGTCAAGAACCTGCTGGTGTTCGCGGTGCCGCTCGCGGCCGGCAAGCTCACGAATCTCGACGTCCTCGCCGACACCCTGCTGGCCTTCGTCTGCTTCTGCGCCGTCGCGAGCGCGACCTACCTCGTCAACGACGTGCGCGACGTGTCGTCCGACCGTGTGCACCCGACCAAGCGCTTCCGACCGATCGCCGCCGGCGAGCTGTCCGTGCCGCTGGCGATCGTGCTCGCCGTGCTGCTCGCCGTCGCCGGGATCGGCGGCGCCGCGCTGTCGCCCTACCCGGGCTTCCTGGTGACGCTCGCGGTCTACCTCGTCGCGACGCTGTCCTACTCGTTCGGGTTGAAGGACGAGCCGGTCGTCGAGCTCGTGCTCATCGCGACCGGCTTCGTGCTGCGCGCGACGGCGGGCGGAACCGCGACCGGCATCCCGATCTCACCGTGGTTCCTCACCGTCGCCGCGTTCGGGTCGCTGTTCATGGCCGCCGGCAAGCGCTACTCCGAGTTCGTCTCGCTGGGCCAGGACCGCAGCGACTCGCGCCCGGTGCTGGCCGGGTACTCCGCGACGTACCTGCGCTTCGTCTGGACCGTGGCCGCCGGGATCATGCTCACGGCGTACTGCCTCTGGGCGTTCCAGGTGGGCGTGCGCGACAAGGGCACCTTGCCGCTCGCGGCCTGGTCCGTCGTGCCGTTCATCGTGGCGGTGCTGCGCTTCGCCCTCGACATCGATCGTGGCGACGCGGGTGCGCCGGAGGAGATCGCCCTGCACGACCGGGTTCTGCAGGTGACGGCGATCGTGTGGTTCGTGATGTTCGGCCTCGGCGCGATCGGGCTCTGAGCCCTCCCCGCACACCGGAGCCCTACCGGCACAAGGGTTGCGCGCCGTACTGCCCCAGCGCGCACGGGGGCAGGCGGTGCCCCGAGGTCACCGCGTGCACGAGAAGGCGGACGGCCGCCACCACGGCGTCGGGACGGTCGACCTCGATCACGTGCCCGCTGCGGCGCACGATGAGGAACGTCGACTGCGTGGACAGCAACGCTGCCGCCCGTTGGCGGGCGCGCCAGTCGGCCAGATCCTGCGCGGTCTCGCCGTAGGACGGACCGCCCCAGTAGCTGCGGTTCGGGTCCTCGGCGGCGAGCACGACGAGCGGGATGGATCCCAGCCGCATCCGCGCGGCCGTCGTCGAGGAGCGCCAGATGTCGACCCGGTCGCCGCCCTCGGACCAGAAGTGCGAGGTGTTGTCGTGCGGTGCGACGCCCTCGACGAGCACCACCCCCGCTACGCGCGAGCGGTACTGCGCGACGAACGACCGGGCGACGAGCCCGCCGTAGGAGTGGCCGATCACGATCAGCGGACCCGTCACGTGGGCGACGTCGAGCAGCGCCTCGAGCTCGTCGGCATGCTCGGCGGCGTCGACGGTCGCGTGCGGTGAGCGCGGCGGGCTGTTGCCCAGCCCGGGACGGTCGTAGATGCAGGTCCGGGTGGTGCGCGCGAACTGGTCGAGCACCAGCGACCACATCGTGTGGTCGGCGTGGAGGCCGGCGATCACGACGACGGTCACCGGCCCCTGGCCGGCGCAGGCGATCCACTGCCGGACGCCGTCGGCCGTCCATCGGCGCACGGACCACGTCGAGGACAGGCCCACCACGGGTCCGCGCGCGAGCGCCGGCCAGGCGCCCGACCCGTCGGGCGCATCAGCAGCCGTGGGCGGCGGCTGGTGCGCCGCGGCCATCGGCGCCACCGGGAGGGTGACGAGTGCGGCGAGCAGGCCGGCCACGACCCACACCCGGCGTCGCCTGGGTCCGGTCCCCGTCATGCGGGCACGGTAGCCCGCCACGTCGCCGCACGCCGCCCGGTTCGACTGCTCGTCCGCGTCCGCTTCACCGCGCGTTCACAGCGCGCTCACACCCGAGGGCGCCAGACTGCGACCGTGCCGCGACCCGCTCCTCGATCCTGGACGAGTCGCTCGTCCCTCGCCGTCCTGGCCGTGTCCTGCGCCGTCGTGCTGAGCGGGTGCGCCTCGGGCGCGCCCGCGGCATCCCCACCGTCGGCGGCCACGTCTCGGACGCCCTCCGCCTCGGCGACGCGCACCCCAGCGTCGTCCCCGCGGACCTCGCCGTCGGCGAGCACGACGGCGACCACGGCCGGTGATCCGACCCCGCTCGCCGGCTCCGGTCCGCCGCCCGGGTACGCGTGGCACCCGAGCCCGGGGTCGAACTCCATCCAGGTCGCGACCACCGACGGCGGGACCGTGTCGCTGATGTGGATGGACCCGTCCCACCTGCGCTTCCGCTACATCCCCGGCACGCAGGTTCCCGAGGGGAGCCCGGCCACCGCCGCCGACTCGACCCCGGCCACCTGGGTGCCGCAGATGCTGGCCGGCTTCGACAGCGGCTTCAAGCTGAGCGACCACGCGGGCGGCTACTACTACCTCGGCCGCACGGTCGCACCGTTGCGCAACGGCCTCGCGACCATGGTCGTGCACCGCGACGGCAGCCTCACGGTCGGTGTCTGGGGCAGCGATCTGCGCATGACGGCGGACACCCTCGCCGTGCGCCAGAACCTCCCGCCGCTGGTGCTCGGCGGCGTCGCCCAGACATCGCCCCGCGACGGGCTCCGGACCTGGGGTCTGCCGACGCACGGCCAGCCGCTGCAGAACCGGTCCGCGCTGGGCCGCCTCGCGGATGGCTCGTTCGTGTTCGTCTACGCTCACGACGTGACCGCGCCGACGCTGGCGTCGGTGCTCGTGAAGGCAGGTGCCCGGATGGCGATCGCGCTGGACATGAACCTGTCGTGGCCCACCGGGTTCGTCTACGCGCACCAGGGCGGCCAGGTCGTGGGGTCGAAGATCAACCGCTTCGCCACCCGGCAGCCCTCGATCTACCAGACCCGGTTCAAGAAGGACTTCATCGTGGTGCAGGGGGCCTGACCGTGGTCGCCGCCGCAGCGCCGACGCTGCTCACCGGCTGGGGGCGCACCATGCCCAGCCGGGCCCAGCTCGTGGCTGCGCGGGCCGTCGAGGACGTCGTGGCCGCCGTGACGAGCGCCGGGCCTCGCGGGCTGCTGGCCCGCGGCGCGGGCCGGTCCTACGGCGACGCCGCGCAGAACGGCGGCGGGGTCGTGCTCGACCTGTCCGCCATGGGCGACGTCGAGCTGCTCGACGACGGTGACGCGGTCGCCGGCGCCGGCACCATGCTCAGCGACCTCGTCCCGCTGCTGCTGGCCCGAGGACGCTTCCTGCCGGTGACACCGGGCACGAGGTTCATCACCGTCGGGGGAGCCGTCGCCGCCGACGTGCACGGCAAGAACCACCACGTCGACGGGTCCTTCGGCGCCCATGTGCGGTGGATCGACCTGGTGACCGCGGACGGCGAGGTGCGCCGCCTCGACCGCACGGGTCCGGCGGGGGACGTCGCGCTGCTCGACGCCACCATCGGCGGCATGGGGCTCACCGGCGTCATCACGTCGGTCCGCTTCGCGACGATCGCCTCGCCGACCGCGTTCGTGCGCGTGCAGACGCGACGGGCGCCGGACCTCGACGCGCTCATGTCGCTCATGGCCGACGACGACGCCTTCCGCTACTCGGTCGCCTGGGTCGACGGCATGGCGCGCGGTGCTCGTCTCGGCCGGGGCGTCCTGACCCGCGGCGAGCACGCCGAGCCGCACGACGTGCCGGCCCGCAAGGCCGCCGACGGCCGCCCCTCCGCCGACGGACCGCGGTTCGACGTCCCGGCCGTCCCGGTCAGCCCGCTGAACCGGATCAGCCTCGCCGCCTTCAACGAGATGTGGTTCCGCAAGGCCCCGCGCTCGCGCGACGACGAGCTCGTCGGGCTCACCCCGTTCTTCTACCCGCTCGACGCGGTCGGCGGGTGGAACCGGCTCTACGGCCGCCGCGGCTTCCTGCAGTACCAGTTCGCCGTGCCGGATGCCGGCGGCGAGGTCGTGCGCACCGCTCTCGAGCGACTCGCCGGCATGGGTGCGCCATCGTTCCTGTCCGTCCTCAAGCGCTTCGGCACCGGTCGTGGCGACTCGCCGCTCTCGTTCCCGATCTCCGGCTGGACCCTGGCCATCGACGTCCCGGCGCGGACGCCCGGGCTCGCCGCCGCCCTCGACGAGCTCGACGAGCACGTGCTCAGCGCCGGCGGTCGGCTCTACCTGGCCAAGGACTCGCGTGCCGTGCCCGCGACGATCGCCGCCGGCTACCCGGACCTGGCGCGCTTTCGATCGATCCGCTCCGACGTCGACCCGCACGGGGTCTTCGTCTCCGACCTGTCCAGGAGACTGCAGCTGTGACCGACGCCCTCGACCGGCCCACCTCGATCCTCGTGCTCGGCGGCACGAGCGACATCGCGCTGGCCACGGTGCGCGCCCTGCGGTCGCCGGCGCTGCGCCGCGTGGTCCTCGCGGCGCGTCCGTCGCAGGGTCGCGACGATGCCGTGGCCGGCCTCGTGGCGGACGGTGTCGGCGGGGTCGTCGCGGTGGACTTCGACGCCGCGCTCACCGCCTCCCACGACGCCCTGCTGTCCGCCGCGTTCTCCGACGGCGACCTCGACGTCGTACTCGTGGCCTTCGGCGTCCTGGGCGACCAGCAGGACTTCGAGGACGACCCGGACCTCGCGGTGGCGGCCGCTCAGGTGAACTACGTCGGTGCGCTGTCGGTGTGCCTGCGTGCGGCGCGCCACCTCACCGACCAGGGGCACGGGACGCTGGTGGTGCTCTCCAGCGTCGCGGGGGAGCGGGCACGGCGCAGCAACTTCGTCTACGGGTCCACCAAGGCCGGACTCGACTCGCTGGCCAGCGGCCTCGCCGACGCGCTGCACGGCAGCGGTGCGCACGTCCTGGTCGTGCGCCCCGGGTTCGTGCGCACGGGCATGACCTCCCACCTCGAGCCTGCGCCGCTGTCGGTCACCGCCGAGCAGGTCGCCGACGCGGTGGTCGCGGGGCTGCGCCGAGGGTCGAGCGTCGTCTACGTGCCGGCGGCGATGCGCGTCGTCATGTCGGGGCTGCGGCACCTGCCGCGCGCGGTGTTCCGGCGCCTCCCGATCTGAGACGCCCAGTCGCGAATCATTGGCAACAGCGCGGATCGATGCGCTGCCGTCCGAGTGCTGAACACCCCCGCGCACGGACCGGGCGGGTTGGTACCGTCCCGGCATGCGTCCGCGGGTGAACCTGGTGTCCCGCCGCTTCGTCGACCTCGGACGGGTGGCGAGCCAGATGTGTATGCCGTGCGACGCCCTCGTGCGAATGCCCGGCTGTCCCTGACCGCAGCCCCGCAGAACCGCACGAAGGCCGGAGGACCCCCTCCGGCCTTCGTCGTTTCCCGGGTCGGGGACAGCGCACCCCACGCAGCACGCCCGCGCCGGTCGACACCGACGCGGCGCACCGCACCACCAGACCAGATCCCGCACCACCCGCCGAGGCGGGCCGATGAACCGGAGAGAACTCAGATGAGCGCCAACTGGAGCTTCGAGACCAAGCAGATCCATGCCGGGCAGTCGCCCGACAGCCAGACCAACGCACGAGCGCTGCCGATCTACCAGACGACGTCCTACACGTTCGACTCCACCGAGCACGCCGCGAACCTGTTCGGGCTCAAGGAGTTCGGCAACATCTACACCCGCATCATGAACCCGACGCAGGCCGTGGTGGAGGATCGCGTCGCGGCGCTCGAGGGCGGCGTCGCCGCCCTGCTCGTGTCGAGCGGGCAGGCTGCCGAGACGATCGCGCTGCTCAACATCGCCGAGGCCGGCGACCACATCGTGTCGAGTCCGTCGCTCTACGGCGGCACGTACAACCTGTTCCACTACACGTTCCCGAAGCTCGGCGTCGAGGTGTCCTTCGTCGAGGACCCCGACGACCTCGAGCAGTGGCGCGCGGCGGTGCGGCCGAACACCAAGGCGTTCTTCGGCGAGACGATCTCCAACCCGAAGAACGACATCCTCGACATCGAGGGCGTCGCGAAGGTCGCGCACGAGGCCGGCGTGCCGCTCATCGTCGACAACACGGTGGCGACGCCGTACCTGATCCGCCCGATCGAGTGGGGTGCCGACATCGTGGTGCACTCGGCCACCAAGTACCTCGGCGGACACGGCACCGCGATCGCCGGGGTGATCGTCGACAGCGGCAACTTCGACTTCGCGGCGGACCCGGAGAAGTTCCCGAACTACAACCAGCCCGACCCGAGCTACCACGGTCTGGTCTACGCGCGCGACCTCGGCGTCGGCTCGCCGCTGGGGGCCAACCTGGCGTTCATCCTCAAGGCCCGCGTCCAGCTCCTGCGCGACCTGGGCTCCGCCGCGGCACCGTTCAACGCGTTCCTCATCGCGCAGGGCCTCGAGACGCTCTCGCTGCGCATCGAGCGGCACGTCGAGAACGCGCAGAAGGTGGCCGAGTGGCTCTCGGCGCGCGACGAGGTCGAGTCGGTCAACTACGCCGGCCTGCCCACCTCGCCGTGGTTCGAGCGGGGCAAGAAGTACGCGCCGCTCGGCACCGGCGCGGTCCTCGCCTTCGAGATCAAGGGCGGCATCGAGGCGGGCAAGAAGTTCGTCGAGGCCCTCGAGCTGCACAGCCACGTGGCCAACATCGGCGACGTGCGCTCGCTCGTCATCCACCCGGCCTCGACGACGCACTCGCAGCTCACGGCGCAGGAGCAGGCGTCCGCGGGGGTCACGCCCGGCCTGGTCCGCCTCGCCGTCGGGATCGAGGGCATCGAGGACATCCTCGCGGACCTCGACGCCGGCTTCCGCGCGGCCAAGGACGCCTGAGACCCGTGTCGACGCGCCTCGGACCCCCTCCCGCCAGCGGTGCCTGGCGGGAGGGAGACCCCGTGGGCCGGCGGCGGTTCGCCGACATCGGCGGTGTCGGACTCGAGCTGGGCGGCCGGCTCGACCGGGTGCGCGTCGCCTACGAGAGCTGGGGCGTCCCTGACCGCACGGCGTCCAACGCCGTGCTGGTCCTGCACGCGCTCACCGGAGACTCCCACGTCGTGGGCGACGCGGGTCCGGGGCATCCCACGCCGGGCTGGTGGGACGGGCCGATGCCGATCGCGCGAGGCTTTCCGCCTATGTCACGCATTTCAACGCACGGGATTTCGACGCGATCCGCGCCATGATCGCCGACGACGTTCGGCTTGATCTCGTCGACAAGACCCGGCTGAACGGCAAGGTCGAGGTCTCGCGATATTTTGGAAACTATTCGAAAG
>Ga0075015_100000750_pt1 | contig 11605 bp, 7 predicted proteins | sample AleBraG_ABR_2013_FD_71476 | JGI IMG/M metagenome (GOLD analysis project Ga0075015, IMG submission 71476) | Freshwater sediment microbial communities in response to fracking from Pennsylvania, USA - Alex Branch Run_MetaG_ABR_2013 | ecosystem: Environmental > Aquatic > Freshwater > Creek >...
CGCCGCACCTCGTGTGCTCACGGCACAGAAGTCCGACAAGCAGCTCGTCATCGGCGAGGGCGAGCATCGGTATGAGGTGCAGCACAACTGGCCGCAACTCCCTGACAAATACACGTGGCAGACCACCCACAACGTCGCGATGGACGCCGAGGGCCTCCTCTACGTCATCCATGAGGGGCGCGAGAACCTCAAGGATCACCCGTCCATTTTTGTGTTCGATGCCGCCGGAAAATTCGTGCGCGCATTCGGCAATCAATTCCAGGGCGGCGGCCACGGGCTTGAGGTCAGGACCGAAGGCAAGGAGCAGTTCCTCTGGGTCACCGCCTACCAGCAGTTGAAAAAATTTGCGAAACTCACGCTCACTGGCGAGCCGGTCTGGGAAAAACATGCACCGATGGCTGCGGGCATCTATCGCGAAGGCGAGGACACGAAGCCTGCGAAGCGCTGGGGCCGCGATGCATTCATGCCGACGAATTTCGCATTCCTCCCGGACGGCGGGTTTTTTCTCGCCGATGGCTACGGATCGTATCGCATCCACCGCTACGACAAGGACGGCAACTGGATCGCAAAGATCGGGGAGCCGGGCAAAGGTGACGGACAGTTCGATACACCGCACGGCCTCTGGATCGACAGCCGCCCCGGCCGCGAGCCCTCGCTCGCCGTCGCGGACCGCGCAAACAAGCGGCTCCAATGGTTCACTCTCGACGGAAAGCACCTCAAGACGCTCGACGGTTTCATCCTTCCCGCAAACATCGATCAGCGCGGTGACGTGCTGCTCGTGCCGGACCTCAGCGCGCGCGTCACGCTGCTCGACAAGGACAACAAGGTCATCACGCATCTCGGCGAGGATCCCGAGTGGCGCGCACAGGTGCTGAAGGACGGCATGAAAATGCGGCGCGAGGAGAAAGGCGAGGACTGGATGCCGGGCAGATTCCTGCATCCGCACGACGCGTGCTTCGACAAGGACGGAAACATCTTCGTCGCGGAGTGGGTGAATACCGGTCGTATCACCCGGCTGCGCAAGGTGAGCTGATACGAATGCGATGAAACGGGAGACGGAGAACGCAACACACGTATTGCGGGTGCTCGCATTACTTTTTTTTGCCTTCGCGGCGTCCGTTCACGCGCAGGAAAGACCTGGCTCCTCCAAGAAAGGGTTCTCTGGAAATCTGGATCGCGCGCAAGCGATGAATGCAGCTTGGTATTACAATTGGGGGTCGAAGGGAGATTCCCGGCCGGGCGTTGAGTTTGTGCCAATGCTGAAGGGCAAATGGAATGCCGATGACAAGACCCTCGCCGCCATCCAGGCATCGGGAGCCAGGACCCTTCTTGTCCTCAACGAGCCCGAGCGCAAAGACCAGGGCAACACGACCGTGCATGAGGCGCTCGAAATCTGGCCGAGATTGCAAGCCACCGGGCTTCGCCTCGGCAGCCCGGCCACCTCATCGGATTCCAAGGGCATGGCGTGGATGGAAGCATTCATGAAGGAGGCCACAAAGCGCAAACTGCGCGTCGATTTCATCGCGGTGCACTGGTATCGCAGCGCGAACGCAAACCACTTTTCCCAGTGGCTCGATGAACTCAGCCGCAAGTGGGGAAAACCAATCTGGGTCACGGAATTCAACGCCTACTATACAAAAGGCGACAAGGACCAGTTTGCCAGCATGTCGTTTCGGATGCTTCAGAACCACCGCGCGGTCGAGCGTTTCGCCTATATGGATGTGGCCCCCGGAACCCCCGGCGCCTTGTGGAAGGACGCAGCAAAAACCGAGCCTTCAAAGCTCGGTTTGAGACTGCGCGATCTCCAATAACGCAGACCTCTTCACGGCACCATCCGCCCGAGACACTCGATGAGGTACGGGAGAAGCTGCTTCTTCCGCGAGACCACCCCGTCGAGCTGCCAGATGTACGGCGGATGAGCGACCGGGAAGGTGATGGTGGAAAGCAGGCGCTCGTCACCGCGCACCAACAGCAGGCTGGTCTGGGTGGTGATGTCAGTCACGAGCAACGAGGCGAACAGCAGGCCCTCCCGATTTCTGCGTGCTTCAAGTGCGGCAAGCAGCGCGTCGCGCTTCTCCGGAAAGTGCGCGAATGTCAGCTCCTCGACCTGCGCGATGACGAAACGAAACCCATTTTCCGTATAAGGCTTCGAGTCGGCGTTGATCGCCTCATCCGCGCTGAGCGTGAGCAGCGGGCTTCCGACGCTGAAAAGTTCCCGGGCATACGCGTCCGCATCCACCTTCGCGATTTTCGCAAGCTCGCCGTGGATTTTGCGATCGGCCGCGGTCGTCGTCGGCGATGTGAGGTTCAGCGTGTCGCTGATGAGCCCCGAGAGCAGCACGCCCGCGATTTTCCATGGGATCGCGATGCCGGCGTGCTGGAAACAAAGCGCGACGATCGTGCTGGTGCTGCCGACCGGGTTATTCCAGAAATGGACCGGCACCGCGCTTGTGAAGCCGCCGAGGCGGTGGTGGTCGTAAATTTCCACAACCGGCACCTGGTCCGCTCCCAGCACGGCCTGCTCGAGCTCGTTGTGATCCACGAGAATGAGCTGGCGCGGGATTTCCTTGATGAAATCCGACTTCGAAAGAATACCGCACAGCTCGCCCTGGTCGTTGATGACCGGGAAGACAAAAGCACTGCTGTCCGCCGCCGCGTGCCGCGCCTCCGCAAGACGTGTGTCCCTCGTGAAAGACAGAAACTCCGTCTCGATCATCCGCCCGGCGCGCAACGCGCCGCGGCTCATGAGTACGGTGGTGGCCGTATCAGTCGGAGAGGAGAGGAGCGTCACCCCCGCGGCCCGCGCGGCGATTTCCACACCGGGCTCGACCGCGTGCGCACCCGTGACGACAATGGCGTGCGCGCGAAGCTCGATGGCAAGCTGCTGGATATGCGGACGGTCGCCGACGAAGACGACCACCTTGCGCCCGCTCGTCCGATACTCCGCGAGACGCGGGCCGAAGCTGTCCTGCCGCATCGCGCCGACCAGGAGAAACAATTCCTCCTCCACCGTCGAAAGTTCGCCGCAGATGAGCTGACCGCCCACCGTCCGCGCGATGTCCGCAAGCGAGGCGGTGACCGTGCGCGCCGCACCGGCCTCCTCCCGCGGCGGGAAAAGGTGGTGCATGATCTTGTGGGCGTTCAGCAGGCCGGTGCAGCGGAGGCGGTCGTCCACGACCGGCAGGCCGCGCAACCGCCGCCGGTCGATGAGCTGGATCGCGTCGTAAATCGGAGTGTCCTCATGCACGCTGACCACATGCGACTGCATCACGTCGCCCACGCGCGGCCTCAGGTCGTTCATCAGCACGGGCGGCTCGACTCCAAAACGGTGCAGCGCGAAATCAATCCGCGGATTCGTCGGCCCGCAGCGCGCCGGGATCACGTCGCCCCACCCGCTGAGCCGCTTGAGCTCGGCGCAGCCGACCGCAGAGCAGATCGAATCCATGTCGGGATTCCGATGGCCGATGACGATGGTTTGCACGGCGCGGAGGAAAGCCATCCCCTGCCCCGGCGCAAAGGAGAAACCGCGATGCCTGCGTTACGATTGTGCTCAGCGCACTTTCAGCAACTGCACGCCGTCGGCGACCACGTAGCCGTCGGTGTCCTTGTTCGAGAGCGTGATGGTGATGCTCATCCCGGCCTTGAATCGAAATCTCCCGAGCAATGCCGTGCCCGCCTTCTCGCGCTGGTTCACCGTGACCGATTGAGTCTTGATGTTTGTAGCGTCGATCCTCAAGGGCACGTTCGTCGCGCGGTTTGCGTTCGGCGGAAAATGCAGGATGACCTCGTAGCTGCCGTCCTCTGGAATCTTCGCCGTCCACGTCAGGCTCAGCTTTCCCTTCTCCGCATTCGCGTCGTGGATGTAGCCGGCGCCAATGTGCTGCGAGCCGCTCAGTTCGCCCTCGCTCCACCTGCCCTCGCGCTTTGCGTCGGTGTCGTCGAGCACGATACCCGGGAGTCTCGTCGCGACCTTGCCGTGGGCACGATCGAGGCCGGTCCATTCGAGAACCTGCCCATCCTTCAGCAGTTGCTCGCGCAAGGGCGCGTAGGCGACCTTTTGCACGGGAACATCCCCGTCGATCGCCATGCAAGCGGCGGTCGCGCAAGTCTGCCCCGTAATCATGAACACCGGCTCCATGCGGATGCTCCCGTACGCGATGTGCGTCGCACTGAGGCATACCGGCACGAGGAGGTTTTCGCATTCCGCCTGCTTCGGCACCAGGCTTCGATAGCTGATGGGGTAGGGCTTCACGCCGACCTGCACGTCGCCCTCGTTCTCCACGTGGCCGTCGCGCACGATTCGCCGGCAGTTGTGCGAATCCATGCTGTACGCGCCGAGCCCCACGGCATCGTCGAATTTCTCCAGCTGTCTGCACACGCGCTCCGTCATCACGTAATCGCTGATCATCCGGCGCGACTCGCGGACATACATCGCGTGCGGCCAGCCGCCCGTGTCCTGAAACTCGTCCTTTGGAAATCCCCATTCGCCCATCTCGCGACGCATGTCCTCCGGCACGCGCGGGTCGGTGGCCAGGAATGTGAGGAATCCGCGGATGTAATTCTCGTGCTCCTTCCAGATTCGCTCGCGCGTCGCGTAATCCGCGTCCGGGTAGCCGTGATTCTTCCCGATGTAGTCGGTGGAAAATGCGCCATTGTTGTTAATGTCCGTCTTCTCCGGCGTCACCATGTCGATCTTCAGGAACATCTTCAGCGTCGCCTTTTTTCCCGCGGCGGCCAGCGCGTCGAAGTAGCGCCCGAGCAGTTCGTACTGTTTCGCATCATAGGCGGGCGGCGGTTCGATGGGATTGCGGTTATCCGCCTTCTTCGTGAGGCACAGGCGGAAATTGTAAGCCTGCACGCTCGCGTCCCCGTCGCCGGGATTGCCGAACGGCTCCGGGGAAATGAACGGCAGCAGTCCGGACTTCTCATCGCCCGGTTTCACGTAGGGATCCACCGGCACGACGAACTGATGCGACGGCGTCTTCCCGCGGATGCCATTCAGCGTCTCGTCGAAACGGGCATTCGCCTCGCGACCGACCATGTATTTCACCCCGGACTCCGCCATCAGATCCCCCTCGTAGGTCGCATCGATGAACATCTTTCCGCGATAAACCGTCCCGTCCTCCATCGTGATTTCCGAAATGCGCGCCCCGTCCTTCTTCACACTCGCGAGGCGCTGGCCAAACTTGACCGGCACCTTCCACTCGCCGAGCAACGCGCGCAGTTCGCGCTCCGCCACCGACGGCTCAAAGGTCCACGCTTCCTCCTTCCCATAGTGCTTCCCCAGCCGCTTGTAAAAATCGCGGGAGAAACCTCCGATGGCCGCCTTGTTGCCGATGTCCGTCCAGCCAAGTCCGCCCGAAGTCAGCCCGCCGATGTGTTTGCCGAATTCCGCAATCACAACCCTTTTCCCCAGCCGTGCCGCCGTGCAAGCCGCAGAGACCCCCGAAGCACTGCCGCCATACACCACCACATCCGCGACGATGTTCTCTGCGGCGGCGTGATCGATGACGCAAACGAGAATGGAAAAAATGAGAAGCTTCATGCGTTGCCATCGAATCAGCCCTGTATCACTCAGCGATAAAAATCGAGGCACCGCAGCGGTGAAGATTGCGCGGCGCGCCGGGTGCGTGATAAAGGACGGCACGTGCGATATCTAAAGGCCACATTGATCTGCGGAGCCCTCACCACGCTGCTGACCGTGGTGCTCTTCGAGCTTCACGCCTTCGCCCGGCTCGACGCCGCGCTCGCGGTTTTCCTGGATCGCTCCTCGCCGCCCGCGACCGGGCGCGGCGCGCAGTATTTCGTGGTCCTGCTCCTCGCCTTCGGAATTTCCTGGACGACGATCGATCTCAACCGCGTCCCCCTCAAGCTCGGCATCGTGCTTGCCGCGCTGGCGGAAACCGTGGCAGCGGCGTGGGTGGCGAATCTCCACGATGCGTATTTCTCGCCGTTCGCGGGCATCACCGCGATCGTCGTGGCGGCGGCCGGGGCCTTCGGGTTTTCCGAGACGGCCATCGGCCGCAGGAAACGCACGCTCCAGCAGCTTCTAGGGGACCGGGTGTCGAGAGGCACCTTTACAAAGCTGGTGGACGGAAAGACGCCGCTAAACTTCGAAGGCGAAATGCGCGAGGCCACGGTGCTGGTGTGCGAAATCCTGAACCACGAGGAACTCCTCGCGACGCTGCACACCGACAACTACGTCGCGATGACAAATTCCTTCCTCGAAAATGCCGCCGACTTCCTCGTCGAGCGCGGCGCCTACCTCGATGAATGCGACGGTGAAAACCTGCGCGTGGTCTTCGGGGCTCCCCTGCCCGACCCGGCGCATGCGCGCATCGCATGCGAGGCGTCGCTGGAACTGGCCACGCGGCTCGAAAGCGTGAATCAGTCGTGCCTGAACAAGTGGGGCAAGGTCTTCGACTGGCGCCTCGGCATCAACAGCGGTGAGATCATCGTCGCCGCGTACGGCTCCCGGCGCCTCGGCGCCCTGAGTGTCTCCGGCGAGCCCGTGGAATTTGCGCGCCGGCTCTGCGCGGCCAATTCCATCTACGGCACGCGCACGCTCATCGGCGCGCGGACCTTTGCCCTCGCCGAGGAAGCCATCGAGGTGCGGCCCATGGAACTCATCCAGCGTCATTCCGAGAATGCCAGTCGCGAGGAAGTGTATGAACTGATCGCGGAAAAGGACGGACTGTCGGAACCCCAGCGGGCCCGGCGCGACATCTACTGGAAAGCCGTCGTCTTCTTCCGCGAAAACCTCCTCGACCGCGCGCTCGCCACCTTTCAGGAGACACGCGAGAAATATGGCACGGACGGCGCGGTGGATTTCTACATCCGGCGCATCGAGCAGATGCAGCAGGGCCTGCCGGTGCTGGGCTGGGGAAATTCACGCCTGTGAAGCGCGTCGAGTACCCCGCGGCGATCCGCGCGCTCATCGCCGAGTTGAAGCGGATGCCCGGCATCGGCCCGCGCAGCGCCGAGCGCATCGCGCTCTGGATGGTGCAGGCGCGGGATGCCCGGCCCCGCGACATCGCGGCGGCGACCGTCGCCGTATGCGATCAAATCCACGCGTGTCCGCAATGCGGCTTTTTCACCACGGATCCGCTGTGCGAATTCTGCGCCGCGCCCGACCGCGACAATGCTTTGCTCTGCGTCGTCGAGCAGCCGACGGACATCCTGCCGCTCGAACGCACCGGCGTCTTCCGCGGACGCTACCACGCGCTCGGCGGCCGCATCTCGCCCCTCGATCACATCGGCCCGGACGACCTCCGCATCGCGTCGCTGATCAGCCGCGTGCAGGATGCCCATTTTTCCGAGGTCATCCTCGCGCTCGGCACCGACGTCGAGGGTGACGCCACGGCGAATTACATCGCCGAGTTGCTCCAGCCCTATCCGGTCGCCGTCACGCGCATCGCGCAGGGCCTGCCCGCCGGAGGCGGGCTGGAGCATGCGGATGAACTCACGCTCAACCGTGCCCTCGCCGGCCGCACCCGCCACGGCAAGGCGCCGTAGATCACGGCAACCGCGGGACGTGCGACCGCGTATCACAGCCACCCCATGGGCACCGCCATCCACTGGTTCCGACGCGACCTGCGTCTCACGGACAACACAGCGCTGAACGCCGCGCTCGCAGCGCACGGGCAAATCGTGCCAGTGTTCATCACGGGCGAATGGACCGGCACGCAACACTGGCGCGGCCCCGCACGGCAGGAATTCCTCTGCGGCTCGCTCCAGTCACTGCATCGGAATCTGGAGACCAAAGGCGGGCGGCTGATCGTGCGCAACGGACGCGCCGACCTCGTCCTCGAAAAGCTCGCCCGCGAGACCGGTGCGAACGCGATCTATTTCAACCGCGACCCCGATCCGTTCGGGCGCGAAATGGAGCGGTGCATCGAAACGATGGCGCAAAAGGCCGGCATCGCGGTGCACAGTTTCAAGGACGCGGCAGCGCACGAGCGCGATGAAGTGCTCACTGGCGAGGGAAGGTCTTTCCGCGTCTTCACGCCGTACGCGCGGTCGTGGAGCAGGCTTGCCGATCCCGCTGTCGGCGGGACCGTCGCGCGCCTTGCGGTGCCGGCAGGTGTGCAAAGCGAACCGCTCCCGACGCTCCGCCTCTGGGGACTCACGGGCAGCGCGAAGATCATCGAGCCCAGCGAGTCTGCCGCGCGCAAACGGCTGGCGCGATTTCTCGATGGGGCAATTCAACTCTACGGCCAGAAGCGCGACCTGCCCGTTGAAAATGGCACCTCGCGACTTTCACAGGATCTCCGGCACGGCCTGCTCTCGATCCGCGAAGTCCTCCGCGAATGCCGCCGCGCGGATTCGGAGGCGAAGACCCCTGCGGATAAGAAGGGCGTCGCGACTTTCATCAACGAGCTCATCTGGCGCGAATTCTACTTCCAGGTTCTCTGGCATTCGCCGGACGTGCTGGAACATGAATTCCAGCAGGAAACCCGCAGCCTTCCATGGCGTGCGCACTGGCGTCCGGAGGATGAAAGTGCTTGGACCCGCGAGCCGGACGCGCGCGGGGACTTCGACGCATGGCGCGAGGGACGCACCGGCTTTCCCATCGTGGATGCCGGCATGCGCGAACTCGCCGCCACCGGCTACATGCACAACCGGGTCCGCATGATCGCCGCCATGTTCCTTACGAAGGATCTCCGCATCTGGTGGATGCACGGCGAGAGCCATTTCATGCGCCTGCTCGTGGATGGCGAAATCGCCAGCAACAACGGCGGCTGGCAATGGAGCGCCAGCACCGGCACCGACGCCGCGCCGTATTTCCGCATCCAGAACCCGTGGTCGCAGACGAAGCGCTTCGACCGCGACGGGGACTACATCCGCCGCTGGGTTCCCGAACTCCGCGACGTCCCTGCTGCACAACTCTGCGAACCGCCCGCCGACGGCAAACCTCTCGCGAAAGGCTACCCGCTCCCCATCGTGAACCACGCCACCGCCCGCGATGAGGTACTGGAGATGTTCAAGAAGTCCAAGAACTGAACCTCGCGAGCGACTAACGCCCCGTCACGGCGCGCTCGACGAGGATGGCGGCAAGGCGCTGGGTGGCTTCATCGAGGGCGGCGACGGCCTTCTTCAGCGGCTGCGCTGCGCCGGTGGCGAGGGCGGCCTCCACACCCGCGACACCCGCGCCGATGGCGGCCCGTTCCTCGGCAGAGAGGTCGCCGCCGGCCTGCTCCAGCGCGATGCGGACGGCGGGGAGCATCTCGGCGGCCTTGAGTTTCGCCTCGGTGAAGACCCGGTCGTTCATGTCCTCGAAGGCGTGTTCGAGCGACTCCTCGAGCATTTTCTCCACGGCCTCGTCACTCACGTCCACGGCGCTCGTCATCTCCACGGTGTGCTCGCGGCCGGTCTTCGTGTCGCGGGCAAGGACGCGCAGGATGCCGTTCGCATCGATCTCGAACTGCACGCCGACGCGCGCGTGGCCCTTCGGCGCGGTCTCGAATTCGAGGTCGAATTTTCCCAGCTCCCAATTGTCCTTTGCCAGTTCGCGTTCACCCTGAAGCACGCGGACCAGCATCGAGCGCTGGCCGCTCACTGCGTTCGTGAACATCTCGCCGCGCTTGATGGGGATGGTGGAATTGCGCGGGATGATGACGCTCATGAGTCCGCCGAAGGTCTCAATGCCAAGCGAGAGCGGGGTGATGTCGAGCAGCACGACATTCTGCACCGCACCGCTAAGGATGCCCGCCTGGATGACCGCACCGATGGCCACGGCCTCGTCTGGATTCTGCGAGGTATTCGGTTCCTTGCCGAAAATCTCCGCGACGAGCCGCCGCACGAGCGGCATCCGCGTCTGACCGCCGACGAGGATGACCTCGCCAAGGTCCGAGGGAGTGACCTTCGCGTCCGCCATCGCGCGCAGGCAGTGCGCGCGGGTCTTTTCCACGATGGGCGCGGCGATCCGCTCCAGTTCCGAGCGGGTGATTGAAAGTGAGATGCTCTCGCGGCCCGCGGCGAAGGGAAGCTCGACCGTGGTCGAGTCGCTTTCCGAAAGACGGTGCTTCGCCTCTACCGCGGCCTCCCGGAGACGGGCGAGGAGCGCAGGCGGCAGGGACGGCTCGCCGAGCCGTCCCACTTCGTGTTCAATCCGCGACGAGGCAGCATTCAAAACGGGAAAGTCAGGGACGTTTTGGCGAAACGTGCCTACCAGGGATTCGACCAGTGCGGCGTCGATGTCGTCGCCGCCGAGGTGCGTGTTGCCGTTCGTGGAGAGGACGTGGAAGACGCCGCCGCTCAGTTCGAGAATCGAGATGTCGAACGTCCCGCCGCCGAGGTCGAACACGGCAATCTTCGAACGCTCGCCGAGGCGGTCGAGCCCGTAGGCGAGTGCGGCGGCAGTGGGCTCGTTTACGATGCGCTCGACCGTCAGGCCGGCGAGTTCCCCGGCCCGCTTGGTGGCGTTGCGCTGTGCGTCGTTGAAATAGGCGGGCACGGTGATCACCGCGCGGGTGACGGGTTCACCCAGCGCACGCTCCGCATCGGCACGGAGCTTTTTCAGGACTTCGGCGGAGATTTCCTCCGGCGAACGGTTCACGGCGCGCGAGCGAATCATCACCGGCTCGCCCCTCTCACCCGCGAGACGATAGGCGACATCATCCGCCTCCTCGCCGACGCGTCTCCCGATGAAGCGTTTCGCGGAGTAGATTGTGTTTTCCGGATCGATCGCGCGCATCCGAGCCGCGGGACGCCCGACAAGCGGCGCGCCGCTTTCCGGAAAATGCACGACCGACGGCGTGAGGCGCCCGCCGTTCTCATCGGCAAGCAGAATCGGGAAGCCCGCCTCCATCACGCCGACAAGCGAGTTCGTGGTTCCGAGATCAATTCCGACAATCGCTGACATCTGAAGCACGATGGAGGCGCACGGCCCGTGTGAAAAGCGCGATGTTTTCGCTTTGCCGTGCCACCACATTGCGACTGAATCCACCGCGCTGATGCGAATTCTCGACCGATACGTCCTGCGAAACTTTCTGGAGCCATTCCTGCTCTGTTTCCTCGGCTTCCTCGGCATCCTCACGATCTTCGACCTCTACGACAACCGGAACGACTTCATCGAGGGCTCGTCACGATTCTGGATGATCGGCGTCTATTACATCCACCAGCTCCCGCACTTCATGCTGCTCAGCATGCCCATGGGCGTGCTGCTCGCGCTCCTTTACAGCCTCAGCAAGATGTCGCGCTCGAATGAGATCATCTCGATGCTCGCCACGGGCCGCAGCGTGCCCCGGCTCCTGGCACCGCTTTTCCTCGTGTGCGCCGGGCTCACCGGTGTGTGCACATGGCTTAACTACGAACTCGCGCCCCACGCCGAGGCGACCCACACGGAAGATGTCACACGAATCCGTTTCGGGGACTCGGAGATTGAAAAATGGAAGTTCATCACGGGCCAGCTCACCAAGGATCGCAAGACGAACCGGCTGTGGTTCGCGGCCTTTGCGCGGCCCAATTGGGATGCGCTTCAATACGTGCATATCACGCAACTTGACGACAAAGGCCAGCCCGTGACCCGCTGGTACGCGTACGAGGCCGCATACAATCCGCGAGCCGCAAAGTGGATTTTTTCATCGGGAAAGCAGGTCGGCTT
>Ga0075015_100000752_pt1 | contig 11588 bp, 9 predicted proteins | sample AleBraG_ABR_2013_FD_71476 | JGI IMG/M metagenome (GOLD analysis project Ga0075015, IMG submission 71476) | Freshwater sediment microbial communities in response to fracking from Pennsylvania, USA - Alex Branch Run_MetaG_ABR_2013 | ecosystem: Environmental > Aquatic > Freshwater > Creek >...
AGACCAGCTGTCGCAGAGCGCGGGTGAGCTGTTGGCCACTGCTGAGGAGCATGCGGCCAGTGCGACCCAGCAGTCCTCGGCGGTCGCCGAGACCAGTGCCACGATCGAGGAGCTGGCGGCGACGGCGGCCCAGATCGCTGACACCGCCGAGTCGGTGGCCCGGTATGCCGCCGAGACGCTGCGCTACGCCGAGGACGGCCGGGTCGCGGTCACGGCGTCGGTCAACGCGATGGACTCGATCGCGGCCCGGGTCGACTCGATCAGTGTTCGGGCGCTGTCGTTGGGGGAGAAGAGCCAGGAGATCGGCCGGATCCTGGTGGTGATCGACGACTTGGCCGACCAGACCAACCTGTTGGCTCTGAACGCCGCGATCGAGGCGGCCCGGGCCGGGGAGCACGGCCGCGGGTTCGCGGTGGTCGCGGCCGAGGTCCGCAAGCTCGCCGAGCGGGCCCAGGAGTCGACCGGGCAGATCCAGAGCATCGTCGCGCAGATCCAGTCCGAGACCAACGCCACGATCTTGGCCAGCGAGGAGGGCACCCGGGAGGTTCATCAGGGCTCGGCGCTGGCCCGGGACGTGGTCGACGCCCTGGAGCGGATCTCGGGGATGGTCGATGAGACCACCACCGCGGCCAAGGAGATCTCGATCGCGACCCAGCAGCAGCGGTCGGCGTCGGACCAGGTGGTCTCGGCCATGACCCAGGTCTCGGACGTGTCCCGGCAGTACGTGGTGGGCTCCAAGCAGTCCGCCGCCGCGGCCGCCCAGCTCAACGACCTCGCTGGTGAGCTGCGGGCCTCCATCGCCCAGTTCCGGGTGTCCTGACGATGGCTGGCTGGACCGACGACCCCGAGCTCGTCGCGATCTTCCGTGCCGAGGTCGACGAGAAGCTTGCGTCGCTGCGCGACGGCCTGCTCAAGCTTGAGGACCACCCGGCCCCCAAGCAGCTGATCGCGGTCCTGTTCCGGGACGCGCACACGGTGAAAGGGTCGGCCAGGGCGCTGGCGCTGGAGAGCGTGGTCAGCCTCGCGCACCGCGCCGAGGACCTGCTGGGGGCACTGCGAGACGGCCGTTTCGGCGTGCGCCGGGACCTTGTCGACCTGCTGCTCGCCGCCGGTGAGGGCATCGGGCGGGCCATGCCGGGCGCCGAGCGCCCCGTCTCGCCCGAGGACCTCGCCGCACTGGTCTTGGCGCTGGACCGGGCCCTGGACGGGGACGACCCGGTGGACGTGCCTCGACTGTCCGCGCCGGCGGCCGCGGTCGAGGCTGACGACGCCGCGGACGGCCAGGAAGGGCAGGGCAGGCGTGGGGAGACGGTGCGGGTGCCCACCCGGCGCGTCCATGACCTGCTCGACGTCGTCGGTGAGGCAGAGCTGGAGACCCGCCGGGTCGAGCGGACCGCGGGTCGGGTCGCGTCGATCGCCACCGAGCACGTCCGGTGGGGGCGAGCCATGCGCAAGGTGGTCAGTGACCACGCCCAGGCAGGCACCCCTGTCCCGGTGGAGATCAGCGACTCTGTGCATGCCCTGGTGGCACTCGGCGACCGGCTCCAGGCGGCCTCAGGTGATCTTCGTGGGCGGCTTGAGGACGCCCAGGTCCGGCTGGCTCAGGTCCGCGAGGGCGCGATGGGGATGGCGATGGTGCCGGTGCGCCGAGTGGTCGCCAGCTTCCCGCAGCTGGTCCGCGAGGTCGCCGCCGCGACCGGCAAGCAGGTCGAGCTGGTCTTGGAAGGTGAGGACGTAGAGCTGGACACCAGGGTCCTCGACGGGGTGGCTGACGCGCTCAAGCACCTGGTCACCAACGCCGTCGACCACGGCTGCGAGACGGCGGCGCAGCGTACGGCGGCGGGCAAGCCCGGCCCGGCGCAGGTCCACGTCAGAGCCCGCGCCGCGGGCGCAACTGTCGTCATCGAGGTGTCCGACAACGGCTCCGGGGTCGACCTGCAGCGGCTCCAGGTCGCAGCGCTGGCTCACGGTCTGATCACCGCGGACGCGCCGGTGGGTCCGGGGCAGCTGATGAGCCTGCTGTTCGTGTCCGGCTTCAGCACCCGTTCGGAGGTCACCGAGACCTCGGGGCGCGGTATCGGCCTGGACGTGGTGCGAACAGCTGTGGAGGACCTGGGTGGATCCGTGGACGTCGAGACCGAGGCCGGCGTAGGCACCAGGTTCGTCATCACGCTTCCTGTCACCCTCGGCGTCATGCGATGCCTGGTGGCCCGGCTCGGCAACGAGCGCTACGCGCTGCCGGTGACCAACGTGGTGGAGACGCTGAACCTGCGTGACAACGCGACGGTGACCGTCGCCGGTGCGCCAGTGATCATGCGCAACGGGCTCACCATCCCCATCTCCGACCTGGGCGCCGCCCTGGAGGTGCCGGGACAGCGATCTGCCCGGGTGGCTGTTGTGGTCCGCTACGGCGGGGTCGGCGAGCAGCTGGCCTGGGCCGTCGACGCGCTGGAGGGGGAGCTGGAGCTGGTCGTGAAGGACCTGGGTGGCTTCCTCGGTCGGCTGCCGGCCGTCGGGGGAGCGACCATCGACGCGGACGGCCAAGTGATGTTCCTGCTCGACTTGCGCGAGCTCGCCGTCGCGCAGCTGGGCGCAGGTGCGCACCTGCAGGTCGCAGCAGTGATCGGCGCCGGCGACGGCCAGCAGGCGGTGGATGCCAGCACCGACGCGGCGGCCGGCGCGGCGCCCGGTTCCGGCCCCGCGCCGGGGCGCGGGCGGGCGCGGGTCCTGGTCGTGGAGGACTCGGTCGGGGTCCGGGAGCTGCAGCGGGTGATCTTGGAAGGCGCCGGCTACGACGTCATCACGGCGGTCGACGGCCAAGACGGCGCCTCCCGGCTCACCCAGGCACCGGTGGACCTGGTGCTGTCCGATGTGGAGATGCCTGGGATGGACGGCTTCACGCTGACCAGGCAGATCCGCAAGACTCGGGGCTGGGAGAACGTCCCGGTCGTGATCATGACTTCCAGGGGCGACGACGCGGACAAGCGGGCCGGTCTGGACGCAGGAGCCAGCGCGTATCTGCTCAAGAGCGAGTTCGATCAGGCCGACCTGGTTGATACGGTCCGCCGACTCGTCGGCCGTTGACCAGTAACCTCGAAGGAGTACCACTCATGGAGCCGGACAGCGACCACGGGCGCGGCGGGCAGCTCACCGTCGTCGTCGCCGACGACAGTCCCACCCTGCGCAAGATCGTCGGTTCGGTTCTGGAGCGCGACGGGTTCCGGGTGGTCACCGCCGAGGACGGGGTGGAGGCAGTGCAGACCGTGTTCGCCACCCAGCCCGACGCCATCATCTTGGACGTCCAGATGCCCCGCGTCTCCGGGTACGTGGCGGCGCGCCTGCTCAAGGACGACTGGCAGACCGCCGACATCCCGGTGATCTTGCTCACCTCTTTGGACGCGGCCACCGACCGGTACTGGGGTGCGCTGGTAGGTGCGGACCGATTCTTGTCCAAGGACTTCGAGGCGCCGCAGCTGGTGTCCACCGTCCGCGAAGTGATCACCCGCGCGGACGCCAACCGCGGGGGGCGCGCACGGCTGGTACCGGACCCCGTCGAGCTCGGCGACGACGACGTGTACGCCCGGATCGGCGACCTGCTCGACCGCAAGCTGTTCGAGGCCCAGGTGCACGCCGAGGTCACCTCCATCGCCTCGGAGGTGTTCGGGTTCGAGGAGACTGTGGCGGCGGTCCTGACCGTGCTCGGCCGGGTCGTCGACTACGACCTGGCGGCGGTGCTGATGCTGGACGACCGTTCGACGTACGTCACGCTGGCCAGAGACACCTCCCAGCAGCAGTACGCAGAGTTCTTCTCCGCCATCGCGGCCGCCGCGGGTCAGGTGACCGGACAGCATGTCGACGTCGCCGACCTGGTCCCCCGCATCGCCGACCCCGACGGAATGCTCGGCTCCGAGGACGAGGGCGGCATGGCCACCTTCTTGTCGATGCCGCTGAAAGCCCGCGGCCGGATCGTCGGCGTGCTCGGCCTGTCCAGCTCGATCAAGAACGCGTTCGGCGAGACTTCGCTGAACACTTTGAGGCTGGTCGAGTCACCGGCCGCCCTGGTCATCGAGAACGCTCGGCTGTCCGGCGGTGTCCTGGGCTGACCGTCGGCGCCCTTCGGCTCGCCGGTAGTCTCCGCAGGTGTCCTCCACCCCGACCCCGCAGGAGTTCCGGCGGGCGGCAGGGTTTCTCGCCGCGGGAATCACGGTTGTGACAACCCGCCTGGGCGAGACCGATCACGCGATGACGGCCAGCTCCTTCACCACCGTCTCGCTCGACCCGCCACTGGTCCTGGTCTGCGCGCAGCGGGGGACCAGGTTCCTGGAGGCGGTTCTGAGCACCGGCCGGTGGGCCGCGTCGGTGCTCGACTCGACCGGGCAGGACGCGGCGGGGTGGTTCGCCACCAAGGGCCGACCGCTGGCCGGCCAGCTCGACGCCTTCGCCCACTACCCGGGCCCGGTGACCGGCGCTGCGGTGCTCGCCAGCGCGCTGTCGGTGTTCGAGTGCTCCACCACCGCCACCCACGACGGGGGCGACCACGTGATCGTCGTCGGACTGGTACTCGCGGTCGACGTGCCGTCGCCGCAGGAGGCTGACCGCAGCGGGCCGCTGGTGCACTTTCGTGGCCGCTACGCCAGCCTCGACCCGACGCACTGAGCCCCCCCTGCCTCACTCGCTGAGCAGATCAGCGATCACCTGTGCGCCACGCAACGCGTCGCCGTAGCTGGTGTAGAGCGGGGCGAAGCCGGCCCGCAGCAGGTCCGGCGGGCGCCAGTCGACGACCACGCCGCGCTCGGCCAGTCGCCCCACCAGGGTCGCCGCGGCCGCCACCCGCACGCTGACCTGGTGGCCACGGTCGTCGCCGCGCGTAGTCACCACCTCGGCCAGTTCGGGCGGCAGCAGCTCGCGGACGCAGTCCATGAAGAACCCGGTCAACGCCAGGCCCTTGGCCCGCACCTGCGCCATGTCGACGTCGTCCCACACGTCCAACGCGGCGTCCAACGCCAGCAGGCTGAGGATGTCCGGTGTGCCCACCCTCATGCGGTCGATCCCGGCGGCCGCTTCGAACTGCCCGGACATCGCGAACGGGTCCGCGGCGCCCCCCCACCCGGTCAGCGGCTGGTCCAGCCGCGGCTGCCAGCGCGACGCCACGTAGCTGAAGGCCGGTGCGCCGGGGCCGCCGCCCAGGAACTTGTACGTTGCCCCGACGGCGAAGTCGACACCGATGCGGTCCAGCTTCAGCGCAAGCACCCCGGCGCTGTGGGACACATCCCATACGACCAGAGCGCCGACCGCGTGCGCGGCGGCGGTGTGCGAGGCCATGTCGTACAGCCGGCCGGTCCGGTAGTCGACGTGGTTGGCCAGAACGACCGCGGTGCCCCTCGACAGGGCGCCGGCGAGGTCGTCGGGGTGGACGGGGACCACACTCGCCCCGGTCATCCGCCCCACGGACTGTGCCACGTATCCGTCGCTGGGGAACGTGGTTGCGTCGACGAGGAGCTCGGTGCGTGGGGCCGCGGCCCGCAGGGCCGCGACGAGCAGCTTGAACACGTTCACCGAGGTGCTGTCAGCGACGACGACCTGACCGGGGGCGGCCCCCAGCAGGGGGGCGAGCCGGTCCCCGACCCTGGTCGGGGCCGACCACCAGCTGCTGGTCTGCCAGGAGCCGATCAGGTGCTCGCCCCACTGGCGGCGCACAACGTCCTGCACGGCTGCGGGTACGTGGGCGGCGAGGGCGCCGAGTGAGTTCCCGTCGAGGTAGGTCAGCCCGTCGGGGATCAGGAAGCGGCGCCGCATGTGTGCCAGCGGGTCGATCGCGTCGGCCTCAGCGGCCCGCTGCTCGAGCGAGGAGGTCACCCGCGCATCCGTTCGACCAGCGGCTGGTGCCAGGCCGCGAACGCTGGCGAGCGTGGGTCGATGACCCCGAAATGGCCTTCGCCGGGCAGCAGGTGCAGGGTGCTGGGGTCGCCGGCCTGGCTGGCTCTGTCGACATACCTGGTGCTTTGGTGCGCGGGGACGCTGCGGTCGGCGTCGCCGTGCAGCAGCCAGGTGGTGGCACCGGTGGGGAGCTGGCGCAGCAGGTCGGCGTGGGCGTAGCGGGCTGGATCTTGGTCGGGGGAGGCACCGAGCCAGGCGCTGATGGCGCCCCCGTCGTAGCCGCCGCGGGCGCAGTCGGCGAGGTCGCTGACGGCCGACAACGCGACCACGACATCGACGTCGGGGTGGGTGGCGGCCGACAGCGCGAGGTAGCCGCCCGCGGAGTGCCCGACCACGCTCACCTCCTCGCCCAGCCCGCCCCGGCTGGACCGTCGCTCAGCGAGCCAGGAGATGGCAGTCATGACGTCTTCGGTGGTGTGGTCGAACGAGCCTCCGGTGCCGACCCGCCGGTACTCGATGTTCAGCACGGCGAGCCCGGAGGCTACCAGCGCGCGGGCCAGCGGATCGTGCAGGTCGCGGCGGTACTGCCGGCGGAAGTAGCCGCCATGGATGCTGACCACCACCGGGTGCGGTCCTGTCCCATCGGGCAGCCACAGGTCCGCGACCTGCTCCGGGTGCGATCCGTAGCGGGCGGTTTCGGGCGGTCGCGTCAGCGCTGCCCGCGACGACCAACGCAGCAAATGGGACAGCCATCGCGTGATCGACCCGTCACGCTCCGAATTGTCGACCCCGGTCGCTGCCATGGCGTCTCCGCTTCGCGCCACGGCCGCACGGTCGCGGACGCGAGGGTCACCGTAGCGCGGTCATGACTGGTTCGGCCGGGGATCGGTGAACCCGCTGCGCGGGCTCGCCCGGGTCGCATTCGCGGGCGCTGTTGGGCCAGGTGCGTGCGTCTATGTGGTGTGGCTCGGGCCGCGGCGGCCGGCGCGCAGACGTCGGGCCAGCTCCGCTGTCGAGGAGTCGAGTCCGTCCGGGCCTGCCGGGGCCGGGTCGTGCTCGCCGAGCAGCACCGGGGCGAGCTGGCTGGCCATCGCTTTGCCGAGCTCGACGCCCCACTGGTCGAAGGAGTCCAGTCCCCAGATGACGCCCTGGGTCAGGACGCGGTGCTCGTAGGTGGCCACCAGCTGGCCGAGGGTCGAGGGGGTGAGCTTCGGGGCTAGCAGCACGCTGGACGGCCGGTTGCCGGGCATCACCTTGTGGGGGACCAGGTCTTTCGGTGTGCCCTCCTGGGCGATCTCGTAGCCGGTCTTGCCGAACGCCAGAGCGCGGGGCTGGGCGAGCAGGTTGGCGGAGAACAGGTCGTGCATCTGCCCGAGGTCGTGGTTGGGCTCGGCGAAGCCGATGAAGTCGGCGGGCACCAGTCGGGTCCCTTGGTGCAGCAGCTGGTAGAAGGCGTGCTGGCCGTTGGTCCCAGGCTCTCCCCAGACCACCTCGCCGGTCTGCCAGGTCACCTTGTCGCCGTCGCGGGTGACGGACTTGCCGTTGCTCTCCATGCACAGCTGCTGCAGGTAGGCGGGGAAACGGGCCAGGTACTGGCTGTAGGGCAGGACTGCCTGGCTCTGGGTACGGAAGAAGTTGATGTACCAGACCGAGATCAGCCCCATCAGCACCGGCAGGTTGCGTTCGAAGGGCGCGGTCCGCAGGTGGTCGTCCATCGCGCGGAACCCCGACAGCATCTGCGCGAACTGTTCGCGGCCGATGGCCAGCATCAAGGACAGTCCGATCGCGGAGTCGTAGGAGTACCGGCCGCCGACCCAGTCCCAGAACCCGAACATGTTTGCCGGGTCGATGCCGAACTCCTTGACCCGGTCTGCGTGGGTGGAGACGGCGACGAAGTGGCGGGCGACGGCGCCGGAGTCGTCGCCCTCGGCCAGCCCCAGTCCGGCCAGCAGCCAGGACCGGGCCTGCCGGGCGTTGGTCAAGGTCTCCTGGGTGCTGAACGTCTTGGATGCCACCACGAACAGGGTGCTGGCCGGGTCCAGGCCGGTCAGCGCCTCAGCCAGGTCGGTTGGGTCGATGTTGGAGACGAACCGGAACGTCATGTCGCGGCGGGTGTAGTCGCGCAGGGCGGTGTAGGCCATGGCTGGCCCCAGGTCCGATCCTCCGATGCCGATGTTCACCACTGCGGTGATCGGCTGGCCGGTGTGCCCGGTCCAGGTGCCTGCACGTACCCGGTCGCTGAAGTCGCCCATCCGGTCCAGGACCGCGTGCACGTCGGCGACGACGTCCTGGCCGTCGACGACGAGGTGGGCGTCTGCGGGCATCCGTAGTGCGACGTGCAGCACGGCGCGGTCCTCGGTGGTGTTGATGTGGTCGCCGGCGAACATCGCGTCGATCCGCTCACGTAGGCCGGCGCGCCGGGCCAGCGCGACGAGCAGGGCGATCGTCTCGGAGGTGAGTCGGTTCTTGGAGTAGTCCAGGTACAGGTCGGCGCCGCTGACCGTCAGGGCTGTGCCGCGGTCGGGGTCGTCGGCGAACAGCTCGCGCAGGTGTCGGTCGCCGATGGCGGCGTGGTGCGCGGTGAGGGCGTCCCACTCGGGGGTCTCGTCGATCCGCATCGCGCTACCCTCTGGTCCCGTCGGCGGGCTTCTCGTGGTGGCCGCCGAACTCCTTGCGCATCGCAGACAGGACCTTGTCTGCGTACTCGGCGTTCCCCCGGGAGGAGAACCGCTCGTACAGGGCGGTGGTGATCACGTGGGCGGGGACGCCCTCGTCGACGGCGGCGGTGACCGTCCATCGCCCCTCGCCGGAGTCGGAGACGCGTCCACCGAAGGTGGACAGCTCCGGGTCCTCGTGCAGCGCTTTGGCGGTCAGGTCAAGCAGCCAGGACGCGACGACGCTGCCGCGGCGCCACACCTCGGTGACGGCGGGGATGTCCAGGTCGTACTGGTAGTACTGCGGGTCTCGCAGCGGGGTGGTCTCGGCGTCGGCGGTGCGTTCGGTCTTGCCGGCGCCGGCGTGCCGCAAGATGGCCAGCCCCTCGGCGTAGGCGGCCATCAGCCCGTACTCGATGCCGTTGTGGACCATTTTGACGAAGTGGCCGGCGCCGCTGGGCCCGCAGTGCAGCCAGCCCCGCTCTGCGGTGGTCGTGTCGCCCTCGTAGCCGGGCGTGCGGGGGGCGGCGTCGAACCCGGGGGCGAGGGTCTCGAAGATGGGTGCGAGGTGGCTGACCGCCTGCGGTGAGCCACCGACCATCAGGCAGTAGCCGCGCTCGAGGCCGAAGACGCCGCCGCTGGTCCCGCAGTCGACGTAGTGGATGCCGCGGCCGGCGAGCCGGGCCGAGGTGTCCACGTCGTCGCGGTAGTAGGAGTTGCCGCCGTCGACGATGATGTCGCCGCTGCCCAGCAGCGCAGCGAGCTGGTCGACGGTGGACCCGGTGTAGGCGGCGGGGACCATCACCCAGGCCGACTTCGGGCTGGTGAGCTTGGCTGCGAAGTCCTCCAGCGAGGTGGCGCCGGTGGCGCCTTCGGCGACCAGGGCGGCCACTGAGTCCGCGCTGACGTCGTAGACGACACACTCGTGTCCTGCGCCGAGCAGTCGGCGCACCATGTTCGCGCCCATCCGTCCAAGTCCGACCATCCCGAGCTGCATGCGCCCACTCCTTCGTTGCTGCCGCCGCGTCGCCGGTCATCCTCTCGCAGATCAGGCGGTGGCGTACCAGCGCAGACGCACGTAGTCGATCTGCCAGCGGCCGTCGGCGGCCTGCAGGTCGGCGGCGGCGACCCGGTCGATCTCGGCGTCGAAGCCGGCCCGGTCGCGGTCGGGGACGTCCGCCGTCAAGTGCCTGCCGAACATTCGCAGCCAGCTTGCCGCACTGTCGCCCGGCGCCAGGACGGTGGGACGGTCGAAGTGCTCGATCAAGCGGACCCGGAAGCCGCCCGCCTCGAGCCTGGCTGCCTGCTGCGCCGGGCTGGGGAAGCACCACGGCGCCGCGGTCAGCGGGGGCAGAGCGAAGCTTGCTCTGGCTCGGCGGACTGCGCGGACCACGGCGTCGACGTTGTGCAGCCCACCCATCTCGGCGACGAAACGCCCACCCGGACGGAGGCTGGCCCGCACGTGCTCGACGACGGCGCGCTGGTCGCGTTCGTCGACCCAGTGCAAGGTGGCGTTGGAGAACACCGCGTCGACCGGGTCGGCGACGGTGAACGCGCGTGCGTCGGCGCGACGGAAAGCGACGTCGGGGTGCTCGCGGCGGGCCACCCGCAGCATCTCCTCGTCGCTGTCCAGACCCTCCACGCGGGCACCTGCTGCGGCGATCTCGGCCGTGAGGTGCCCGGTGCCGCAGCCGAGGTCGACGATGTCCTCGCCGGGCTGCGCGGCCAGCCAGGTCGCCAGCCCCTGCCCGTAGGCGGTCACAAAACCGAAGCGCTCGTCGTAGCCGGTGGCATCCCAGGTCACTGGCACAGACTAGCCTGGCGTCTTGGATGTCGGGACTGGCGTCTTGACAGGTGAGACGACGTCCGGTCCGGCCGGGGAGGGTGTCAGGGTCGTTGGGGTTGGAGAGTTCGGTAGTGGTAGCGGTGGTGGTCGACGAATCCGGCGCGCTGGTACAGCTCGAGGGCCGCTGCGTTGTCGACCGAGACCTGCAGGTAGCACGAGTGTGCGCCCAGGGTGTCGGCCCAGGTGGCCAGTGCGACCAGGACTGCTTGTGCCAGGCCCTGCCGGCGCTGCGCGGGGGCGACCTCGACGGCTGTGACGCCGAGCCACTTTCGGTCGACCGACCCGCGGGCGATGGCATGGACCTCGCCGGTTGCGGATCGCACTGAGGCGAATCCGAGACGGTCCCCGTTCTCGATCACTGACCGGGCGTGGGCGGGAAGCTCGCCGCCGCGGTAGTGGTAGGCCTGCAGCCAGGCGTTGTCAGGGCCTGGGTCGACCGCCAGGGTGCGGCCGGGTCCGGTGTCGGGCTGGCCGGCGCGCAGCAGGTGGGCGATGTCTGCGACCAGGACCCGGACGTGGTCGACGGCAGCCCAGCCGTTGTCTGCCAGCCACTGGTCGGCTGGGCCGGAGTCGGGCAGCGGCACCTGGAACTTTGGTGGCAGGTGCCGGGCCTGGTACCAGGCGCTGACGTGGGTGACCGCCGCCGGCATGGCCATGCCGGGGTCTCCGATCAGCAGGGCCGAGTTCGCCCGGCCGGTGAACCCGCCGGCTTCTCGCAGCAGCCAGTCTCCGAGCTGCGCGGTGCGCAGTCCTCGCCAGCCGGCGGCGGCGATCTGTTCCAGGTCGCGGCCGGTCAGGAGCAGACCTCGGACCGGGACCAGGCGTGCTGCGACGACCGTGTCGCGTCTGAAAGTGACCGTCTTGCCGCTGCGCAGAGTCAGGACGATCTCGTCGTTGGTCGTCGACTCGAGCACGCCCACGGCGTCGGTGAACACTGTGCGTCCGTCGCTGGCGCTGACTACGCGGCGCACCGAGACGCGCCGCCCCAGGCTGGCCAGTGCCTGGTCCATGGACATCGACACCCCCGAACCGCACCCCAAGCAAGACAACGTGGCTGGCGGTCGCGATACTAATCGGCACGGATCATCCCGGGACGGCCGGGACCGCAGCGAGGAGGAGACCGGTGACCTACGTCATCGCCCAGCCGTGTGTCGATCTTCTCGACAAGGCGTGCATCGAGGAGTGCCCGGTCGACTGCATCTACGAGGGCG
>Ga0075015_100000753_pt1 | contig 11569 bp, 9 predicted proteins | sample AleBraG_ABR_2013_FD_71476 | JGI IMG/M metagenome (GOLD analysis project Ga0075015, IMG submission 71476) | Freshwater sediment microbial communities in response to fracking from Pennsylvania, USA - Alex Branch Run_MetaG_ABR_2013 | ecosystem: Environmental > Aquatic > Freshwater > Creek >...
GGCTTGATCTTGGTGGCCTTGTCCGGAATCGGAATCGCGTCCGGCTCTTTCTCCACCGGCTTGGGCTGCGACTGCGTGAGCCCTTTCGAATCGTTGGCCAGAACGTTTTCCGTCTTCACCGGATTGGCCGGCAGGGGGACAGTACTCACCAGGGTCACGCCCATAGCATCACCACCGCCGCCCGCACCCCAGCCTTCACCATGGCTGGCCGGGGCGACCACGGCGTAGAGCACAATGGCGCCTGCAATCGCAATGTGCAATCCGAGCGACCACGTGAGGTTGCGGCCCCAGCGGTCGTGTTCGAAGAAAATTTCAGCGTTTGCTGCCATGTGCGTCCAGCGGTTGAGTAACGATGCTCACATTGGTAATACCTGATGATTTGACCGCGTCCATGACGGTGGCGAAGGCGCCGAAGGGCACATCTTCATCGGCGCGGACGAAGATGGACTGGTGCTGAGGGTCGCGGATTTTCTGTTTGAGCCGGGCGCCGATTTCGTTGATGTTGATGGCGTCGTTGCCCAGAAAAACTCGCTGCTGTTTGTTGATGCTGATCACCAGGCGCTCTTCGGTGATCTCTTTCACCGTCCGCGTCTTGGGGACACTCACCTCGATGCCGGACTGCAGCACCGGCGCGGTCACCATGAAGATGATCAGCAGCACAAGTACCACGTCCACCAGCGGGGTGATGTTGATGTCGGAGAGGGAGGTTTGAGTTCGTCCGTTAGAAGCCGTAAAGGCCATTACCGCTGCACCCCCGGAGCTTCAGCCGTGCGGTAGGCAGGCTGCGACTGTTGGCGCTCCACTGCATTCAACACTTCCATGGCAAAGTCGTCACCGCGGGCAGCCAGTTCACGAATCGACCCGCCAATCAGGTTGTAGGCAATCACGGCGGGGATGGCAGCCGCCAGTCCGGCAGCCGTCGTAATCAGGGCCTCGGAGATTCCAGGTGCGACTGCACGCAGGGTTGCCGCTCCCGCTGTACCCAAACCGTGGAATGCGTCAATGATGCCCCAAACGGTCCCAAACAGGCCGACGAACGGTGTTACCGCCCCGGTTATCGCCAGCCACGGCATGTTGCGCTCAAAGCGGGTCAGCTCTTCCGAGTTCGCAATCTGCATGGCGCGCTGGATGGCCAACGGACTGCGGATGATGCCATTGGCCGCAGCCCCCTGACGGCGGTACTCCTCAAATCCGCCCTCAAACACTCCCACCAACGGGCTGGGCCGAAATTGTTCCGCCACGGCGCCCACATCCTGCAGGCGTTGGGCCTTGCGGAAGGCGCGCACAAAACGGCCGCTTTGCACCCGCGCCCGCCGCAACACGCTCCACTTGGAAAGAATAATCGCCCAGGAAATCAGGCTGAAAATCAGGAGAATAAGTAAAACCACCTTGGCGACGGGGCCGGTTTCACCCACCAAGTCAATAATTTCGCCGCCGACCACTGCTGTCAGCAAGGGATACAGATTCATTGTTTTTAGGAGGATTCCTGCTTCGATTATAGACCATGGCGGTGGGCGAAATTCGCCGATGAATACTATCTATAACCCGTGGGCCTGTGCAAAAACACAGCTCGCTATCAGTTTCTTTTCTGACAACCGGGAACTGCAAACCTAAAACTGTTTTCATGCTATGCTGCGCTCGACTTCGTCATCTCAATTTCTGCGTACCAGGACGCCGGTGCTCATCGAACTGCGGCTAGAAAACTACGCGGTCGTAGACAACCTGGTGGTAGAGTTCGCGCCCGGCCTGAACCTGCTTACGGGCGAAACCGGCGCAGGAAAATCCATCCTCATTGATGCGCTAGCGCTTCTGCTGGGCGATAAAGCCTCCGCGGACGTGATTCGTTCCGGGGCCGACAAAGCCACGATTTCCGCTGTCTTTGAAGTCGAAGGTGGAGCGGAGAAGACGGTCGCTCAAATCCTCGAAAACAACGGTATTGACCAGGAAGATGAATCGATCATCCTGCGGCGCGAGATTGCCGCCAGCGGGAAAGGACGGGTTTTCGTCAACAACCAGCCTGCGACCGTCGCAGTCTTGCGTCAATTGGCGCCGTACCTCGCCACCATTCACGCTCAGAACGAATCGCTGCTGTCCTTCGACGCGTCCACGCGCCTCCGCCTGCTCGACACCTTTGCCAATGTTCAGATCGAATCGACTTCCGAAGCATTCTCTAAATGGAAGGGCATCCAGGACCGGATCGAAGAACTCCAACGCGACGAGCAAGACCGCTTGCGCCTGCTCGACCTGTGGACATTCCAGGCGCGCGAAATTGAAGAAGCGAAACTGCAGCCCGGAGAAGACGAGCGCCTCGAAACCGAGAAGCGCGTTCTGGCCAATGCAGAAAAGATTCACAGCGCGGCCATGAATGCTTTCGACTTGCTCTACGAAGGCAACGCTTCAACCTCCGCATCGTTGCGCACGGCGCAAAAACACATCGAAGAACTGGCCCGTTACGAGCCCCGATTCCAGGAGACCATGACCACGCTTGAAACCGCCCGCATCAGCGTGGAAGACGTCGGCGCCAGCCTGCGCGACTATGCCGGCGGCATCGAGGCCTCTCCCGAGCATCTGGCGGAAGTGGAAGACCGCCTCGCAGCCATCGACCGGCTCAAGCGCAAGTATGGCCCCACGCTCGAAGATGTAATCAAGCACGGCGCTGAAGTCAGCCGCAAGCTGTCCGAGATGGAGAATAAAGACGAAGTCCTCCGCCAGCTTCGCGCCGAGCTGGCGCAGGCGGCGGAGGCATATCTGGGCGCAGCCCGCACAATTTCGAAGAAGCGTTACGAAGCCGCGCGCAAGCTGGAGAAACTGGTCGAGGCCGAAATCAACGACCTGGCCATGAAGTCCAGTTTCCGAATTGAAGTCAGCGGCACCGATGACGAAGGGAACTGGACCGGCGCAGGCTTCGACCAGGTGATGTACTTGATCGCCACCAACCCGGGGGAGCCGTTGCGGCAACTGGAGCACATTGCTTCCGGCGGGGAGCTGTCACGCGTAATGCTTGCCCTCAAAGCGAGTGTTGAGGCGGCATCCAGCAAAAAGCGGATTTCGGGAGCCCAGCGCACGCTAATCTTCGACGAAATTGATACCGGAATCGGAGGCCGGGCGGCCGAGGCGGTAGGTAAGAAGCTCAAGAGCCTGTCCCGTTCGAACCAGGTCCTTTGCGTCACCCACCTCCCCCAGATTGCTACTTTCGCCGACCATCACTATCTGATCGAGAAAAAGGCCGCCGCGGGCCGGACCCGGACGAGCGTCCATCTCGTCACCGGGGAAGAGCGCACCGAAGAAGTTGCCAGGATGCTCAGCGGCGCCAAGCTGACGGAAACCTCGCGCAAGCACGCGGAGCAGATGCTGAAGACGAACGCTTAGAGAGAAACTACCGTTCGCTGTCCCGTATTCCCCAATTGCTGCTAATCCTAAGCCTTTCTATGGCTTACGTTGACCAACTGGGTACTTCTCCGATAGTCTAATAGGCAACTACCTGTAGGGAACGTGTACCCTAAGAAGGCAGAATATGGCCCCATCCCAGGACGAAAAAACGCTGCTTTTGCTCAAGCCCCGCGGTTTCTGTGCTGGCGTGGTACGGGCCATCGACATTGTCCGCATCGCCCTCGAAGCTTTCGGTCCTCCGATCTACGTCCGCAAGGAGATCGTGCACAACCGCTTCGTGGTTGAGGAATTGCAGGGCAAGGGCGCCATTTTTGTCGACAGCGTGGAAGAAGTCCCAAATGGGGAGCGCGTGATCTACAGCGCCCACGGGGTATCGCCCGAGGTGCGCGAGGCCAGCGAGCACCGCGGATTGCGTGTGATTGACGCAACCTGTCCGCTGGTCACTAAAGTCCACGTGGAAGCGGTGAAGTTCGCCAAGGAAGGGTATTCGTTGATCCTGATCGGCCACCGCGACCACGACGAGGTCATCGGAACACTGGGCGAGGCGCCAGTCGTGACCCAGGTGGTGGGCTCGCCGCAGGAAGTGGCTTCGCTGACCGTAGCCGACCCTAACCGGGTGGCTTATCTGACCCAGACGACCCTGAGCCTGGACGAGACCAGGGACATCATTGCCGCTCTGCGCCAGCGCTTTCCCAACATCAAGGGGCCGGCAGCGCAGGATATCTGCTACGCCACGGAGAACCGGCAAGTGGCAGTGAAGCACGTGGCTTCCGACGCCGACCTGCTGCTGGTGGTTGGCTCCGACAACAGCTCCAATTCCAATCGCCTGGTGGAAGTTGCGCGTAATCTAGGCACGGGTTCGCATCTAATCGATAGTTTCCGTAACATCCGGCCGGAATGGCTGGAGGGCGTGAAGACGATCGCGTTGACCGCAGGCGCCTCCGCTCCGGAATGTCTGGTCGAAGAGGTTGTGAAGTTCCTGGCGACCGAAGGCTTTGCCAATGTGCAGGAAGTCGAGGTCATGCCGGAGAACGTAAGGTTCGGCCTGCCCCCTGAAATTGTGGAAGCCATTGCAGCCGCTCCCACCGGAGCGGCTGCAGAGTAGCCATAGCAAATTATGGAAAATACCTCCTCCCCATCCCCCGCCTCTGCAGTGCCGCAGATGCGTTTCGGAAAGATTGATGATCTGAGCAGCCGGGTGGCTGCGGCCATTGACGGGGCACGCAACAGCCTGTTTTCCGAACAGCACCAAGAAGGCTACTGGTGCGGCGAACTGGAAGCCGATGCCACTCTCGAAGCCGATTACATCGTGTTGCATGTTCTGCTGGGGACGGGCAATCCGCAGCGCCTGGCCAAAGCCGCGCGCTACATTCTGCACCACCAGAACGAGGATGGCGGATGGGGCATTTACTACCAGGGCCCATCCAATATCAGCGCCTCGGTCAAGTGCTATTTCGGGCTAAAGCTGACTGGCTACGGCGCCGATCATCCCGACCTGGTTCGCGCCCGCAAGAAGATTCTGGAAATGGGCGGAGTCACCGAGGTCAACACTTTTACCAAGATTTATCTGTGCTTCTTCGGGCAGTACGATTACGACGCGGTCCCCGCTATTCCTCCGGAAATCGTTCTGTTTCCCGCGTGGTTCTGGTTCAACATCTACGAGATTTCTTCGTGGTCTCGCGCCATTCTGGTGCCACTATCCATTTGCTACGCCAAGAAGCCGTTCAAGAAGATTCCCGAGGAACTGGGCGTCGAAGAGTTGTTTGTCGGCGGACGCGACAAGTCGCGCATGCATCTGCGTTGGGACAAGAACCTGTTTTCCTGGCGCAACTTCTTCCTGTCCTTCGACCGCTTGACCCACTGGTTCGAGCGGGTGCATATCCGGCCGCTGCGCTCGGTCGCCCTGAAGGTGGCCGAGAGGTGGATGCTGGAACGCTTCGAGATGAGCGACGGTCTGGGGGCGATTTTTCCGTCGATCATGAATTCCATCATCGCCCTGCGCTGCCTGGGATATTCGGTGGACGATCCCCAGTTGATTCGCGCCATGGATGAATTTGAAAAGCTGGGCATCGAAGACCAGGACACATTCCACATGCAGCCTTGCAAGTCGCCGGTATGGGACACGGCGTACGCTTTGTTCGCGCTGGGTGAGAGCGGGGTTCCGGCCAGCGATCCCCGGATGGTGAAATGCGCTGACTGGATCCTGCAAAAACAGGTGCGCATTGCGGGCGACTGGAAAGTGAAAAACAAGCAGGGTCAGCCCGGGGGCTGGTATTTCGAGTTCAATAACGAGTTTTATCCTGACGTGGACGACAGCGCCATGGTTTGTCTGGGCTTGGGCCACGTGGAGCATCCCAACGGGCGCTATCAGCGCGAGTCCGTGCAGCGCGCCATTGACTGGATTCTCTCCATGCAGTGCCGCAACGGAGGCTGGGCTTCATTCGACAAGAACAACAACCGCATGGTGTTCCAGTACGTGCCCTTCGCCGACCACAACGCCATGCTCGATCCCGCCACGGTCGACATCACCGGACGTATTCTCGAAATGCTCGCCGCCTACGGGTATGACACCAATCAACCCGCGGTGAAGAAGGCGCTTCAGTTTATCCGTGACGAGCAGGAACCCGATGGTTCCTGGTTCGGACGTTGGGGCGTCAACTACATCTACGGGACCATGGCGGTGCTGCGCGGCCTGGAGGCGATGGAAATTGATCACCACGAGCCCTACGTGCAGCAGGCCGCCGAATGGCTGCGCATGGTGCAGAATCCCGATGGTGGGTGGGGTGAGACTTGCGGTTCCTACGATGATGCCAATACCAAGGGGGTCGGCCCCAGCACTCCGTCACAGACTGCGTGGGCCATTATGGGATTGCTGGCCGCCAAGGACACGCGCAGCGACTGCGTGGTTCGAGGCGTCGCCTATTTGCTGCGCACGCAAAAGAAGGACGGATCATGGGACGAGCCTCACTATACCGGTACCGGTTTCCCGCGCGTCTTTTACTTGATGTACCACATGTACCGGCAATACTTCCCACTGATCGCGCTGACTACTTACAAGAAGGTAATGGCGGAGAAAAGCAGCGGTTAGCAATTGGCAATTAGCACTTGGCATTTGGCCTGTCACATCGGCGGTGCCAACGCTGCGGGCCGTTGCCAAGTGCTAAATGCCAAATGCTAGCTTTCGTCACCGGTGCGACGGGATTCGTGGGCAGTCACGTGGCTCGCGCTCTGGCCGCGCAGGGTGCCGACCTTCGGCTCCTGATCCGCGCCAGCAGCGACCTCAGGAATATTCAGGAGCTGCAGGCTGAGCGGGTGGTTGGGGACCTGCGCGACGCGGCGTCCTTGAAGCGCGCCGTGGCGGGATGCGATGTGGTATTTCACGTCGCAGCAGATTATCGACTGTGGGTTCGCGATCCGGACGAGATGTATCGCTCCAATGTCGAAGGCACAAAGGCGATCCTGGAAGCGGCCCGCAGGAACAAAGTGCGCCGGGTGGTTTACACATCCAGCGTCGCGACCATGGGATTCCAATCGAATGGGCACCTTGCCAACGAGGATTCTCCGGTTTCACTGGCCAATATGATCGGTCCTTACAAGCGCTCGAAATTTATGGCTGAAGAAATCGCCATCCAGGCCGGCAGATCAGGGATGGATGTAGTGGTGGTCAATCCCACAACTCCGGTGGGCGAGCGCGACATCAAGCCCACCCCTACCGGAAGGATTGTCGTCGATTTTCTCAAGAAAAAGTTTCCCGCCTACGTGGACACAGGCCTGAATCTGGTGGACGTAACCGAATGCGCCCGTGGTCACCTAGCGGCGCTGGAGAAGGGAAGAAGCGGTGAGCGGTACATCCTGGGTGGCGAGAATCTTACGTTGAAGCAAATTCTCGACAAGCTCGCGGTCATTACCGGGCTGCCGTCACCGAAGATAAGGGTCCCATACGTGCTTGCCCTAGCAACCGGAGTCGTAGATCAAGTAGTTACAGGGCACATTCGGGGTCGCGAACCTCGAGCCACCATCGACGCCGTCCGCATGGGCAGAAAGAAGATGTTCGTGTCGTCAAGCAAAGCCGAACGCGATCTGGGATGGAAGACAGTTCCGGTAGATGGAGCATTGCGGCGCGCAGTCGAGTGGTTCCGAGCCAATGGCTATACCGAGACCGCGTAGGACCAGCAAGAGCTGTGTGGGGCCGGGTCTCCGACCCGGTCAGGCCGAGCCAGGCTCGGCAAGGTTTAACATTGCCTAACCAAGCCAAAGTCGCCATCGTAGCCGCCCTAGAGCGCGAGGTACGCCCGCTGATCAGGCAATGGCGTCCGGTCGAGCGCGACTACGACGGCCGAAAGTACAAATTTTTTGAGAACGAGCGCGCCGTGCTGGTCTGCGGCGGCATCGGCCCGGAAGCGGCGCGGCGGGCCACTGAGGCCATCATCAATCTGTATGCACCAGTTCTGGTGCAGTCTGCCGGCTTTGCCGGCGCACTGGATTCCACCCTGAAAGTGGGTACGGTGCTGACTCCAATTTGCGTCATCGACGCCAAAGACGGAAGCCGGATAGAGGCCGGGGTAGGGCACTGGGTTCTGGTCAGCGTCGACCAACCCGCCAACGTCAAGCAAAAAGCCAAGTTGGCGGAGACCTACTGGGCGCATGCGGTCGACATGGAATCCGCCGCCGTGGCTCGCGCGGCCCAGGCGCACGACATCACTTTCGTCGGGCTCAAAGCCATCTCGGACGAAGCCGATTTTGAAATGCCACCGATAGGCCGGTTCATCGCCGGCGACGGACAGTTTCGGACTGGAGCCTTTGCCTCCTTCGTGGCGGTACGTCCCTGGCTCTGGCTCCGGGTGATTCGGCTGGCGAGAAACAGCTCCACGGCGGCGGCAGCGCTTTGCGCATGGCTGGAGCAATACAACCAGGACCCCGAAGATTTGGTCGATTCGGAGCCAGAGCTTGCACCCAAGCTCTGAAGGTTCGAACTAACAGATTCGATATGGCTATAGCTGGACAACCCGCGATCGAAGAAAACACGCAGACGATTCCCGCCACCATGCTGGCCGCCGTATATCGCGGCGTGAACGACGTTCGTATGGAGACCGTTCCCGTTCCCAAGATAGGCCCCGGCGAATTGCTCGTGCGCGTGCACACCTGCGGAGTCTGCGGCACCGATCTAAAAAAAATCGCGACCGGCTCGCATTCCGCGCCGCGCATTTTCGGGCACGAGACTGCGGGTATGATTGCCGCCGTAGGCGCGGGAGTTCGCAATTTTCAGCCCGGCGATAGAGTCGTCGTGTTCCACCACATTCCTTGCGGCGACTGCTACTACTGCCGCAACAAGACATTTGCCCAGTGCGAGACTTATAAGAAAGTAGGATGCACCGCCGGCTTCGAACCCTCAGGCGGCGGCTTCGCCGAATATGTGCGGGCCATGGACTGGATTGCGCGGCGGGGTACAGTTCGCATTCCCGAAAATGTTTCTTTCGAGCAGGCCTGTTTTGTCGAACCCGTCAACACTTGCATGAAGGGAATCGAAAGACTGGGATTACAACCCGGCGAGACGGTTGTAGTGATCGGTCAAGGTCCCATCGGTATCATGTTGAGTGCATTGGCTAAACGGACAGGTTCAACGGTAGTCACTTCCGATTTGTATCCCCAGAGGCTTACAATATCTACAAGTTACGGCTTGGGAAACAGTATTGATGGCTCGCGTACCGATGTCGTAAAAGCGGTGCGTGAGATGACCGCAGGACGTGGTGCAGATGCAGCCATCCTGGCGGTCGGCGGTAATGGTTTGATCCGGACCGCGATGAATGCAGTACGTCCTGGGGGCCGGGTTTTGCTGTTCGCGCAGACAGTTCATGGGGACGCCACTTTCGATCCCGGAGCCGTTTGCGTAGATGAAAAAACGTTGTTGGGGTCGTATAGCGCTTCGGTCGATCTGCAAGGGGCGTCGGTGCAGTTTGTGATGAACCGTGAGATGGATTTGGAACGGTTGATTACGCACCGATTCTCATTGGCTCGCAGCGTCGAAGCCCTGAACCTGGCTGCCCATCCCCAACCCGAGTCAATGAAGATAGCGATTCAACCGGGCAGCTCGTGGGAAGGAAGTAGAACGTGAACGGAAAGATGACAGCAGCTGTCCTCTATGGCAAAGAGGACGTGAAGATTGAAAGAGTGCCCATCCCGCGGGTTGGCGATGGGGAAGTACTGGTCAAAGTGCAGGTCGCGCTGACCTGCGGTACCGACCTGAAGGTCTACCAGCGTGGCTACCACGCGCGCATGATTGTCCCGCCGGCGCTTTTTGGACACGAGTTGGCCGGAGTCATCGAAGAGGTCGGGCACGGCGTGCGCGGCTTCAAGAAGGGCATGCGGGTGGTGGCGTTGAATTCGGCGCCCTGCCAGATGTGTTTCTACTGCTCCAAACATCAGGAGAATCTCTGCGAAGATCTGTTGTTCAACAACGGCGCTTACGCCGAGTACATTCGCATTCCGCGCCGGATCGTTGAAACCAACATGCTGGCGGTTCCCGCCGATGTCACCTACGAAGAGGCGGCCATGGTTGAACCTCTGGCTTGTGTGCTGCGGGGTCTGCACGAAACCGGGGTTGAGATCGGAGACACCGTCACCGTCATCGGCGGCGGCCCTATCGGCCTGATGTTCGTGCAGGTCGCCAAAGCCACGGGATGCAATGTCATTTCCGTGGTGAAACGTGATTCCCAGGTGGCGGCCGCCAAGCGCATGGGCGCGCACGAGGTGGTGCAGATCACCAAGGTGAAAGACGCGGTGGAAGCCGTGCGCATGATTTCCCCCGAAAAGCGCGGCAGCGATGTTGTAATCGAGGCCGTCGGACGGGCTGAAGCTTGGGAATGGGCCATTGACATGGTTCGCAAGGGCGGGACGGTCAACTTCTTCGGCGGATGCGCCAGCGGCACCAAAGTCCAGCTCGACACCAACCGCCTGCACTATTCGGAAGTCACGCTGAAGGCTACCTTCCACCACACGCCAGAAACGGTGCGCAAGGCTTTCGCCCTGATCGCGGAAAAGAAAATTCGCTCGACTGACTACATCACCGGGGAAGCGCCACTGTCGCGGCTGCAGCAGGTCCTCCGCTACATGCTGAACCGTAACGGTGATATCAAAACGGCAATCATTCCTGGTCACTGAGGCCTGATCACTGAGGCGGCGTTCGACGACCTTGAGAGGTAGCGAGACGTAGCCGGCTACATCTCTACAAGTGTTTCTGTGGACTCGTTGCTTGGCATCGTCCTGCTGTCGACGATCAGCACTGTCACACTACCGGGGGACGAAACTGACCATGTCATCCATCGCCAGCAACGACTCCCGTACCGCGCTCGTTTCGCTGGGCTGGAGCCGGCTTCCTCCGGAATATGCCATCCCCGAGCAAGCGCCTTCAAGAGCTGAAGCGCAGGAGTACTGCCGTCGCCTGGCTCGCAGTCACTACGAGAATTTCTCCGTCGCCACATGGTTTCTGCCCGAGCGCTTGCGTCAGCACTTTTTCAATATCTACGCCTACTGCCGGATCTCAGACGATCTGGGAGATGAAGTGGGCGACCCACAAGCGTCGCTTGCGCTGCTTGACCAATGGCAGGCGGAGCTCGATGCCTGCTATGCCGGCAATCCCCGGCACCCCGTTTTCGTCGCTCTGGAAGAGACCGTACGCAAATTTGATATTCCAAAGCAACCGTTCGACGACCTGCTGAAAGCGTTTCGTCAGGACCAGACGATCACACGCTATGAGACCTTCGACGATCTGATGGGCTACTGCCGCTACTCTGCGAATCCGGTGGGCCGTCTCGTTCTCTACCTTTGCGGATACTGCGATCCCGAACGCCATGCCCTCTCCGATTCCACCTGCACCGCGTTGCAATTGGCCAACTTCTGGCAAGACGTGAGCGACGATTATTCCAAGGGACGAATTTATCTTCCACTCGAGGACCTTCGTCGCTACCAGGTGACCGAAGACGACATTTCGGCTGCTCGCAACACGCCGCCATTCTGCGAATTAATGCGATTCGAGGTGGAACGCGCACGCCAGTGGTTTCAGCAGGGCTTGCCTCTGGCGGGACAAGTAGATCGAGAACTGGCGGTAGACATCGAACTATTCAGCCGCGGCGGACAAGAAATTCTAAACGCCATTGAGCGCCAAGGATATGCCGTATTGGGC
>Ga0075015_100000754_pt1 | contig 11556 bp, 9 predicted proteins | sample AleBraG_ABR_2013_FD_71476 | JGI IMG/M metagenome (GOLD analysis project Ga0075015, IMG submission 71476) | Freshwater sediment microbial communities in response to fracking from Pennsylvania, USA - Alex Branch Run_MetaG_ABR_2013 | ecosystem: Environmental > Aquatic > Freshwater > Creek >...
AATTTCTCCGATGCGGTCTATGGTTTTGGCGCCGGCCTGTTCTTTCTGAGCTATCTGCTGCTGGAAGTGCCGAGCAATATGCTGTTCGAGCGCGTCGGCGCGCGGATGACGATCATGCGCATCATGGTGCTGTGGGGAGCAGCCTCGGCCGCAATGATGTTTGTGCAGACGCCGGTGCAGTTCTACGCGCTGCGTTTCCTGTTGGGCGCGTTCGAGGCCGGAATGTTTCCCGGCATCCTCCTCTATCTCACCTACTGGTTTCCCAGCGCAAGGCGCGGCAAGGCGACGGGCCTGTTCCTGTTTTCGCTGCCGGTCGCCGGCGTGATCGGCGGTCCGCTGTCCGGTTTCATCATGTCGCATTTGGATGGCGTCGGCGGACTTGGCGGCTGGCAGTGGCTGTTCCTACTCGAAGGGTTGCCGTCGATCGTTTACGGCGTGGTTTGGTTCATCGTCGCGGCTAACGGCCCTGGCGATGCAAAGTGGCTGAGCGGCGAGGAAAAGCGCATCGTGACCGTAGCCCTTGCGGCCGATGGGCCAGTATCGGTGGGCCACAGCGGCTTTTCCGAGGCCTTCGCGAATCCGCGCGTCTACATCCTAGGGCTAATCTTTTTCACCAATTTTTGCGGCGTCTATACCTTCAGCTTCTGGCTGCCGACCATCGTCAAGTCATTGGGCGTTACCGATCTGACCATCCTGGGCTGGCTGACGCTTATACCCTACGCGTTTGGGGCTCTGGGCATGCTGCTGATCGGGCGCAGCTCCGACGCGCAGCAGGAACGACGTCTGCATATCGTCGTCCCGACCGTCATAGGGGGGCTTGCGCTATCGACAACAACGTTCGTCGCGTCGTCTTTCGCCTTGTCGATGGTCTTGTTGTGTGTCGCCGCCTTCGGCATTCTCGGCTCGGCCTCGGCCTTCTGGGCGGTGCCGCCGACCTACCTGACCGGCAACGCCCGGCCGGCCGGCATTGCTCTCGTCAGTGCGATCGGCGCGTTCGGCGGCTGGCTCAGCCCGACCCTGCTTGGCGCAGTGAAGACTTATACCGGCAGCCTCAACGTCGGCTTGTACTTCATGACCCTGCTGCTCTGCATCGGCGCCGTGTTGGCATTGGTGGCGCTACCCGCCGACATGATGCGCGTGGGGACGGATCCGGCCAAAGGCGCTCACTGAAATTGCGGGGCGGCGGCGACGTCTCCCAGATCCAGTCGGTTTAACGCATTTGAGTTTGGGGAGGTTGTATTGGGTGAAGGCCGCTTTTTCGAAGATTTCGTCGTCGGACAGACGTTTCGATCCAAATCTGCGCGCATCGAAAAAGAACGGATCATCGCCTTCGCGCGAGAATTCGATCCGCAGCCGCAACACCTCAGCGAAGCGGCGGCAGCGCAAAGCCATTTCGGCGCGCTCGTTGCCAGCGGTTGGCATGTCGCGGCGACCGGCATGAGTCTGTTCCTCGAGAATGTGCATCCGATCGCCGGCGGTGGTCAGGGCCTCGGTGTGGAAAGCATCGCGTGGTCGCGCCCGGTGCGCCCCGGAGACGCGCTCAGCGTCGAAACCGAAGTGATCGCGACGCGGCTTTCGCGGTCGCGCCCCGACAAGGGTCTCGTGACCGTGCGCGACCGCATGTTCAATCAAGACGACCAAATTGTGCAGACCGTCACTCACACATTCATGGCGCCCCGAAGAAGCGCCGCCTGACCCACGCGACTCCAAAATTACCGCAAAACGCAAACGCATCCAGGAGATCCAATATGGCCAGAAGCAAAGTGATCGTCACGGTGGCGCCGACCGGCGGCATGGCTTCCAAACAGGCAAATCCAAACTTGCCGACGCAGCCGAAAGAGATTGCTGAATCGGTTTACTGCTCGTTCAAGGCCGGCGCTGCGATCGCCGCGCTGCATGCGCGCCGGCCCGACGATCTGGCGACGTGCAACGCCGATATCTACCGCGAGATCAACGGCCTGCTCCGCGAGCGTTGCGACATCGTCATCAACAACTCGACCGGCGGCGGCTCCAGCGGAGATATGCTGACGCCGCGACCGGACGGGATGTTCGAGAGCAACTTCGACGAGCGCATGAAGGGGTTCGACGCGGGCGCGGAGATGGCGACCTTCGACGGCTTCACCGCCGTCGACAATTTTGGCGGCAAGGAGATCCTCATCATCACGCCGGCGTCGCGCTGCGACGCGATGGCGAAGCGCTGCCAGGAACGCGGAATCAAGCCCGAATGGGAGGTCTTCAATCCCGCCCACATCCTGCAGGATGTGACGCGGTTGATCCAGAAAGGATACGACAGGCCCCCTTACTACATCAACATCGTGCTCGGCACTGACCGCAATTTTCAGGGCGGCATGCCTTACACCCATGACATCCTCGCCACCATGGTTGGGCTTTTGCCGCCGCAATCCATCTTCTGCGTCTCGGCGATTGGACCGGCCCAGTTGCCGGCGACGGCACACAGCTTGCTTCTCGGCGGACATGTGCGCGCCGGCCTTGAGGACAACAATTACTATAGCCGCGGCGTGTTGGCGACGAACGAGATGCTCATCGAGAGAACGGTGAGGATGGTAAGAGAGATGAACCTTGAGCCTGCGTCGCCAACGGAGGCTCGCGAAATCCTCGGCCTTCCGATGAGAGCGACGGCTTGATCGGGGTAACCGTCGAGAGTGGCCAACGGAGATCGTATTGAGAAAAACAGTTAGCCTTGCTGAAGCGGTCGAGCAAGTTCCCGACGGGGCGAGCGTGATGATCGGCGGTTTCATGGGCGTGGGCACACCGCCGCGCCTGATCGACGAAACCATACGGCAGGGCAAGAAGGGCCTCACCATAATCGCCAACGATACCGCGCGCCCAGGCGTCGGCATCGGCAGGCTGATCGACGCTCGCCTGGTTCGAAAGGTCATCGCCAGTCATATCGGCACCAATCCGGTTACCCAACGGCAGATGCTCGCGGGCGAAATCGACGTTGAGCTGGTTCCCCAGAGCACGTTGATCGAGCGCATTCGCGCTGGCGGATATGGCCTCGGGGGTATTCTCACGTCCACGGGCCTGGGCACGGTAGTCGAAGACGGCAAGCGAACAATCGAAGTCGATGGGCGCCTCTTTTTGCTCGAAAAACCACTAATGGCGGACTTCGCCTTTATCTACGCGAAACAGGCTGACTATCTCGGCAATCTCGCCTACGTTCTCACCGCGCGCAACTTCAATCCCGTGATGGCGATGGCCGGAAACGTCGTCGTGGCGGAGGCGCAAAGCATCGTGCCGGTTGGTGTGATCCCGCCCGACGCCGTGATGACGCCCGCTGTGCTCGTCAAATGTCTCATCGCTCGGGAGCGGCGCAATGGATGACAAAACGCTGATCGCCAAACGCGTCGCCCTCGAGCTGAAGGCCGGAAGTCTCGTCAATCTGGGGATTGGCCTGCCAACTCTGGTCGCCGCCTTCCTGCCTAGAGATATCGAGGTGTTCTTCCAGTCTGAAAACGGCATCGTGGGAATGCTCGCGCTGCCCGAAGAAGGTCTTGAGGTCGAAGATCTCACCGACGCCGGCGGCAGTCCAATTGGCGCCTTGCCGGGAGCGGCGACCTTCGACAGCGCGATGTCCTTTGGACTCATTCGCGGCGGCCATCTGGATCTCACCGTATTGGGCGGGCTTCAGGTGGATGAGGCCGGGCGGCTGGCGAACTGGATGGTCCCAGGCAAGATGGTGCCGGGCATGGGCGGAGCGATGGACCTTGTCAGTGGAGCCAAGCGGGTCATCGTCGCGATGACCCATACGGTCAAGGGCGAATCCAAGATCGTTCGCCAATGTTCTCTGCCTCTGACATCGACGCGCCCCGTCAGCCTGGTCGTGACGGAACTGGCCGTCATCGAGCCGACGAGCGATGGCCTGGTGCTTCGCGAACTCGCCCCCGGCGTTTCCGTCGCGGCCGTCCTCCGGGTGACGCAGGCTGAATTGATTGTGCCGGCTCAGGTGCAGGAAATGCCGATCGTCTAAATGGCTGCTTGCCGGAGTCGAAATGAGATTCGACCCGGCGAGGAACCACGGAAATGGCGCCGGATTTTGGAGGTTGCCATATCACGCAAGGTTCTCGTCACAGCCGGAGCTTCCGGCATCGGCAAGGCCATCGCCGCCGCCTTCCTAACGGCTGGAACTCACGTCTATGCATGCGACATCAACGCCGACGCCTGAGCGCGGCGGCAGCGGAGTTGAAGGGCCTAGAAACCGGCGTCTGCAACATAGGCGACCGGAGCGAGATCGAGAGAATGGTTGCTGATGCGGCTGACCGGCTCGGCGGGGTCGATGTGCTCGTCAACAATGCCGGCATCTCCGACCCCACTGCGCCCATTAGGGATGTCGACCCCGATCAGTGGGAGCATGCCCTGCAGGTGGACCTCACCGGCACTTTCAACGTGACGCGAAACGCCATTCCCCACCTCATTGCCTCTGGCAAGGGCGTCATCATTCTCATGTCTTCCGCCGCCGGCCGCTTCGGGTATCTCAATCGAAGCCCCTACTCGACTACAAAATGGGGACCGATTGGATTCATGAAGACACTCGCGATGGAGCTCGGCGAGTACGATATCCGGGCGAACGCCCAACGGCGCGGGGAAACCGTAGCGCGTCTTCAATTCACATCCCTGACGGACATCATCCCGGTTTCACAACGCGCCGGCACAGCATAAGGTAACAAGGAAAGACATCCGCGACGTATATCGGACTAGACACGTGCAACTCGCGATGAACCTCACCAAGACCCGACTTCGTCCGCCCAACCGCGTCGCCGGGCTCATCGCAAGGGAGCAACTCGATTCCGTCGCAAGCCGCATTCCCAACCGGCGACTTGTATTTGTCAAAGCGCCGGCGGGCTATGGAAAATCAAGCCAGCTGCACCGGTGGTATTCGACTCTGGCGGCCGAGCATAAACTCGTCGGATGGCTAAGCCTCGATCGCTCAATTGACGATATTCGGACGCTATTTTTCTACATGGTCTCGTCAATCCGGGAGCTGGCTCCAGAATTCGGATTGGAGTTTCTTACCTTCCTCAACTCGTCGAGAGATCCCTCAATTGAGCGCGTGACGTCCGCTTTCGTGAACGAACTGTTTGAGACCAGCCGGCAGATCTTTTTGTTCGTCGACGACATGCATCTGTTAGCGGACGCACGCGCGAAGAAAGCGCTCGAAACCGTTTTGTGTGACGCCCCGGGCAACTTGCACCTTGTGGTCGCAAGCCGCCAATCATCGCCATTCTCATTGGCTCGACTGCGCATGCTCGGCGAGGTTGAGGAACTTGACGTCGAGCAGCTCAAATTCAACGCGGACGATATCAGCGATTTCATTAAGCTTTCAGGGCGACAACCCTTGTCGGATGACGCGGTTAATCAATTACTCGCGGCGACGGAAGGCTGGGCCGCCGGAATACAACTGGCGACCATTTCGATGTCGCAGCACGATGGGGTGGGGCCTTTCCTAGATCGCTTCACAGGCGAAAACAAAGCCGTCGCGGAATATCTATTGGACGATGTGATCGGGCGTCTTCCCGATGCGACGGTCGAGTTCCTTCTCAAAACGTCGATCTTGGAAATTTTCAGCGAAGAATTGTGCGACTTTATCGTTGGAAACCGAGACTCCGCCTATCAAATAAGAGACTTATCCGCACAAAGCCTCTTTATTTTCTCGCTCGACGAGGAGCAAAATTGGTTTCGATATCATCATCTGTTCTCAGAGCTTCTACAACGCATGCTGCGGAAGCGAAGCCCGGAATCGATTCAAGCGCTGCACAAAAAAGCCAGCGAATGGTTCGCCGTTCATAAGCATGTCGATCTAGCATTTTCTCATGCGATAAAAGCGGAAGACTGGTTCGCCGCCGCCAGGGTACTGGATTCCGCCTGCAACGATCTCTTCTACGGCGGCAAACTTTCGACGCTCATCAAGTGGTCCAACGCGATTCCTCCCGAGGTCAGGTCGGGCTTCCCGCGTCTTCAATTGGAAATTGCGTGGTCCATCATTCTCGAATGGCGGTTCGATGACGCGCTGAAGATCATAAAGGACATTGAGCGCAAACTGACTAGTTGGAAATCGGAGGGGATCAACTCGGATTACATCGACTCTGTCTCGCGCATCGTCTTGCACCGGAAGATGATGCTTGCGCTCTTCAGCGACGACATGCTGACGGTGGAGAGGTATGTTCTCGAACTCCTGCACGATTTTCCGTCCGAAGACCCATATCTGCGAGGCACTCTGGAAAACTGCCTGATTTATGCTCGGCGGGAAATGTTCAAGCTCGACAATGTCGACAAGATGGATCGCTGGGCCCGCGAATTCTTTAGGAAGTCTGGCAGCAAATTCGTGCTGGTGTGGCATGAGTCAATATTGGCGCCAACGTACCATTTGCGAGGCGACACCGATCTGGCGGAAAGCGTTCTGCTTTCCGCCATCGAAACTGCGGAATATGTTGACGGGCCGTGCACGCCGCTTCAGGCGATGCCGGCAATGCTGCTGGCGGAAATCAAATACGAAAAGAATGAGATCGAAGCGGCTGAGGCCTTGGTGGATCGATTTCAAAAGCATGCCGATAAGCAGGGGTTTGTCGATCACCTGGCGGCCTATTATGTCACGCGCGCCAGACTGCTCCAAAGAGACGGCAAATTGGACGAGGCGGCCAGGGTCATTTCCGAGGGGAGAGCAACGGCGGAATTTCATGGCTTCGCGCGCTTGGCGCAGCGCCTGGATTATGAGTCGACCCGTCTCGCCGCGATGTCCGGCGACCTGTCGGCCTTGCAAAGGACGTTGGATCGCGCGGCTGCGCAAGCCGAGAAGCGACGCCTCGCGCCGGGCCAACATTCGATGAGCTACGACGAGCAGTTTGTGCTCAGCTGGCAAATTGCGTGCTGTCAGTTGGGCAAACCAAAGGACGCGATCGCGGTTCTGAGGAAATGGGTGAGCTTCGCGGCTGATCGCGGCGCCGTCCGCAGTGAGGTCAGGTTCCTGATCGCGCTGGCGCTTTGCCTTGCAGCAGCGGGGGAAGAGGGTGAGGCGCTCAGAAAGATGAGGATCGCTGTCCAGAAGGCGGCAAAGCCGCGTTATGTCCGTAGCTTCGTTGACAGCCGTGAGCCGGTGTTGCTCATGCTCCGCAAACTGTTCGCGGATGGGAAGGAGGGCGTCGGCCGTGTAGGCGAATTCGGGAGCGAACTTATCAAGGCGTTCGCTGGCGAGCCAGCATATGAAACTACCCTCGAAGTTCCCGCGTCCCCGCAGCCCAAGCAGGACTCCGAACATGCGCCGCCGGACAGCCTCAACGAGCGTGAACGCGACGTGTTGCGGCTGGTCGCTTGGGAGAAGAGCAACAAGGAGATCGCGCGGACGCTTGGCATGACCGAAGGCACCGTCAAGTGGTACATGCAGCAGGTGTTCCTCAAAATGGACGTGCGTCGCCGATCGACCGCGGTCCGGCGCGCACGGCAGTTCGGCATGCTCTGATCGGGCGATTGGAGCGCCTTCGAATTGTCGTGAATGCCGAGCGCTATTTGAACCTGCCTTACTCTTTTATCAAACACAATGCGTTCAGGTTCGCTGCGATATGCTCAGCACGATCGAGGCAGTTCGCCAGCGCAAATTGCACGTTGCTCTCGCGAATATCGGCCAATAGCTGACTATCTTTAGATAGGAGACTGATCCCCGACGACGCCGTAGTGAAATCGACAGACCAATAGGTCATGTCGCAAAGGGAGGGGCTCGTTCGCCTGGCTCGTCTCGTGGCGCGGAAATCGGGGTGAGCGCATTGAATATCGATCTCGAGGAGCTTGCGGCCGTCGTTCGCCTACTCAAAGAGGCTGACTTTTCGGAGTTCCGCTATACCAAGGGCGACGTATCGCTGGTGGTGCGTCGCGGAGAGCTACCTGCCGAGAGCAGCGGCGGCGAGGCGGCGGCCACCGCGGCGCCGACGCCGCCTCCGGCCCCAACGATTGTCGCGCGAACAACGGCGCCGAAGCCAAGCGCTCCCGCGCCGCGGGCCTCCGAGTCTGAATCAATCCCGCGAGGACCCTCATCGACAGTGCACGCACCGTTGCTTGGAAGTTTCTATGCGACCCCGAAGCCAGGAGAGCCCCCTTTTGTCAGACTTGGAGATCGCGTCGAGGCGGATACCGTCGTCTGCATCATTGAGGTGATGAAACTGATGAACTCAGTCGTGGCCGGCGTCGCCGGCATCGTGATTGCGGTTCACGCCAGCGACGGCGACCTCGTCGAGCATGGTCAGGCGCTATTTACAATCCAGCCGGTCGAACCCTTATGAGCGCGAGGCGCATATTCGTCGCCAATCGAGGCGAGATCGCTGTTCGCGTGATCGACGCCTGTCAGCGACTCGGCATCGAAACCGTTCTCGGCGTCTCGGCTGCCGACAAGCAAACATTGGGGGCAATGCGTGCGACGCGCGCGGTGACCTTGGGCGGCGCCCGCTCGACGGAGAGCTATTTAAACCAACCGGCAATCGTCCACGCCGCCATGTCGACCGGATGCGCCGCCGTTCATCCCGGCTACGGTTTCCTGTCTGAGCGAGCGGACTTCGCGCGCCTATGCGAAGAGAACGGCCTCATCTTTATAGGGGCGACGCCCGAGCAGCTCGAAACGTTGGGCGATAAGCTAAGCGCCCGCGCGTTCGCACAGTCCGTCGGCGTGCCTGTTTCGCCCGGCGGGCCAACCAAGACCCTCGACGAGGCGAAAGCGCTGGCGATCGAAGTGGGTTACCCGCTGCTCGTCAAGGCGGCGTTTGGCGGCGGCGGGCGCGGCATGAAGCTTGTCGAGCGCGCGGATGATCTTAACGAAGCGTGGTCTGTCGCATCCTCCGAAGCGGCTTCTTCGTTTGGCGATGGAACCGTGTTTCTTGAGCGGTTCGTCCGCGCAGCGAAACACATCGAGGTGCAAATTCTCGGCGATCGCCATGGGGGCTGCCTCCAACTTGGTGAACGCGAGTGCTCATTGCAGTTTCGATATCAGAAGATATTGGAAGAGGCGCCGTCCAGTTCGCTGAACGCGGCTGATCGGGAGAAGCTGCATTCCTACGCGCTGCGGATCGCAAATGGCCTGAAATATCAGGGGCTCGGAACGGTCGAGTTTCTCTACGACGTCGCCAAGCGAGACATATGGTTTCTTGAGGTAAATCCTCGGGTGCAGGTTGAGCATCCAGTCACCGAGGCCGTCACAGGCGTCGACCTGGTCCGGGAGCAGATACTCGTCGCCTTTGGCGAACCGCTACGTCTGGCTCAGTCCGATATTCGACTCGAAGGCCATGCCGTCGAACTACGCCTCACAGCCCAGAACCCCGCCAATGGTCTGAAGCCCTCGCCCGGTCGGCTCACGAAATGGCGCCCGTCTCCTATAGGCGGCGTACGCTGGGACAGTCATATGTACGAGGGCTACCTCTTCCCGCCCTACTATGACGCGCTAATGGCCAAGATCATCGCCTTTGGCCAGAACCGCGAGACGGCTTTGCTTCGCGCCGGCCAGGCCGTCGACAGGCTGGAAGTTGCGGGACCGATAACCAACGCGACCTTGCTCAAGCAACTGCTGGCCACTCAGGCCGTCATTGAAAATTCGGTGACGACGCAGTGGCTCGAAGAGCAGTTCGCGAGAGGAGCGCTTCCATGACCGACGTGAAACTCATCGACGTCTCATTGCGCGACGGAAATCAGAGCATCTGGGGCGCGGTCGGCGTGACAACGCGCACCATCGAGAAAATGAGCCCCATTTTGGATCGCTGCGGTTACGAAGCTGTAGAGCTATTGAGCAGCACGATCATGGCGGTCGCCGTCAGGTATCATCGGGAGGATCCCTGGTCCCGTCTCGATTTGGCGCGTCGTCTGGCGCCCAACGCCAAGTTGGGCTTTTTGACCACTGGCCGCCGCTTCATTTCGTTTTCGCAAACGCCAAAATCGGTGCTGCGTCTTGCCTACAGTCTCTTGCGCAAACATGGCGTCACCCGGATGTGGGTGGTGGACCCCATGCTGGACATGCTTTCAACCAAAGAAAACGCGAGTCTTGCAAAGCAGGTTGGGTTCGATGAGGTAGTCGCCGGTATCTGCTACACGCTGAGCCCTGTCCACACGAATGAGTTCTTTGCCGACAAGATCGCCGAGCTCGACGACTGCAGGGATATCGACTCAATCTACCTCAAGGATCCATCGGGACTTTTGACGCCCGAGCGCTTGGAGGCGTTGCTGACCACACTGCGGAGTCGGCTCAAGAGACTCAAAATTGATGAAATTCACACGCACTGCAATACCGGCGTCGCGCCGATCACACTGCTGAAGGCCGCGGATCTAGGGATAACGAAACTTCATTGCGCCCTTCCGCCCGTCGCAAACGGCAGCTCCCATTCCAACGCTTTGCAGCTTGTCCGCAATCTCAATGCGCGCGGGCATGATGTTGATGTCGATATCTCCGCGATGGAGGCGGCGTCCGCGTGCCTAACGCGGGAGGCGACGCTGTTTAATCTGGCAAGCGGCGCGCCGGTTGAATACGACGAGGCCTACTATGCCCATACGCTGCCAGGCGGGGTGCTAGCCACGACGCGCCGGCAGCTCAACGAGATGGGTCGGGCCGACCTTTTGCCCAGGGTTGTAGAAGAGGCGGTGCGAGTCCGAGAAGATCTGGGCTGGCCGATCGTCGTCACGCCTTTCGCGCAATATATCGTCACGCAAGCCAGCATCAATTTGATCACTGGCGATCGTTACAGCCGCATCACTGACGAAGTTGTCGATCTGCTATTGGGCGAATTTGGCCCGATGCCCGGTATGGTCGATCAGAGCCTGCTGGATCGGGCGCTTCAAACTCCACGCGGGAAACAGGTTCGCAACGGCCGCGACGAGCCCACGCTTGACGAGGTGCGGGCGAAAATCGGCGCCACTTTGTCCGATGAGGACCTGCTCCTGCGCGCCACGATGCCGGCCGAGCAAGTCGACGCGATGGCCAAGCGTCGCCAGGCGAGCGGAGGCGCCCTGAACGCGCTTCTGGAATCGTTGAGCGACGGCAAGGCGCCCTATTCGCTCAGCATTCGGGGGACCGCAGGCGTCGTGTCCGTCGCAGGCGAAAGGTCGGGGGGCGGGGCTCATGGTTGAGACGATTTCCATGCCGTCCATCGACAAGACGATTCTCGGAAAGGTTGCGAGAGCGGGAGGATGGGTCCTCGACGTCGACGGCTGCATCGTTCGTACGACTTCAGCCGGCGGGGCGGGCGGGGTGCCCATAGCGGGCGGCGTGGAACTCGTCCGTTGGCTCAAGGACAATGGAAAGGACATCGTGGTCTGCACGAATGCCTCGCAGCGGACAGCAGCGCACTACGCGGCTCACCTTCGCTCGATCGGCTTCGACATTGAAGATCAGGAGATGATGACTGCGGCGACTGCCGCCGCAGCCTATATCGGAACTCGTCATTTGGACGGCCCCGTCATCGCCATTGGCGACGACGGATTGATCGAAGCGTTGCGCGCCGAGGGAGCACCCTTGGCGAACGAAGATCGGCGGCCGCCGGTCGCGGTAGTTGTCGGCGCTGCCGACCACTATTC
>Ga0075015_100000756_pt1 | contig 11548 bp, 12 predicted proteins | sample AleBraG_ABR_2013_FD_71476 | JGI IMG/M metagenome (GOLD analysis project Ga0075015, IMG submission 71476) | Freshwater sediment microbial communities in response to fracking from Pennsylvania, USA - Alex Branch Run_MetaG_ABR_2013 | ecosystem: Environmental > Aquatic > Freshwater > Creek >...
GCCTCGGACAGCAGGCGCACGACCTCGTCGACGTCGTCCGGGTCGGCCCCGACGGCCGGCGTCGTCACGGCGGTGGCGGCAGGGACGTCGGCGAACGAGAACAGCACGTCCATCGGGACGTCGAGGAACACCGGACCCCTGTGCGGCGAGGTCGCGATCGTGAACGCGTCGGAGACCGCCGCGCCGATCTCGGCGGTGTCGTGGACCGTCGCCGCGTGCTTGGTCACCGGCGCCAGCAGCGGCGGCTGGTCGAGCTCCTGCAGGGCGCCGGTGCCCCACCGGTTGTCGGGGGACCGGCCCCCGAGGACCACGAGGGGCGAGCCGTTGAAGTGCGCGGTCGTCACGCCGCTCACGATGTTCGTCACGCCCGGGCCGGCCGTGACCACGGCGAGTCCCGGTGTGCGTGTGAGCTTCGCGGTGGCCTCGGCGGCGAACACCGCGGTCTGCTCGTGACGCACATCGACGAGCCGCATCGGCGGCGTCCCGGAGTCAACGCCGGACTTCCCGCCGACCGCCGCGTCATAGAGCGGGAACACGTGCGCCCCGGACAGCGTGAACATCGTCTCGACCCCGTGCGCGAGGGCGGCCGCCACCGCGTGCGTACCGCCGTGGCCGTTGAGTGTGGGGGTCTGGTCCGTCATGACCCTGGAACCTACCGGCCGGTAGCCACCGGCGTCAGCGCGGGACGACGTCGAGGTCGACGACGTCGGCCACGTGCCGGAAGCCGAGGCGCTCGTAGATGGCGTTGCTCGTCGGGTTCGCGGCGTCGGTGTAGAGCATCACGCGGTCGACCTGGGGGAGCAGGTGCTCGACGACGGTCGCCGTGACTGCGCCGGCATGGCCGCGGCGTCGATACGCCGGAGGCGTGTACACCGGCCCGACGCGGGCGACCACGGCGCTCGGGGTCTCGACCACGGGGGCGTGCCCGGCCATGGAGACCGGGACCCCGTTGAGCTCCCAGAACCACAGCCGTCCCAGGCTGTGCTCGACGGCCGCGCGGTTGTTCACGACGAGGACGCCAGCCTCGGCCGTGAACGCGTCGAGCCAGCGCTCCGCCTCGTCGAGGTCCGCGGAGGTGACCGCGCGAGGTGTGCCGGGCACGGGCCTGGGTGCGACGTAGTCCCCGAGGACGAGCAGCCGCTCGCCCATGTAGGTGGACAGGGCCGCCCCGGGCGCCGCCGCCTCGGCGACGACGGGCGCGACCGCGGCCGGTCCGATCACGCCGTGCACCGCGACGTCGAGCCGCCCGGCCGCCTCGCCGAGGGCGCGAGCGGCGTCGAGGGGCATCGGGGTCACGAGCAGCTTGTGCGGGAGGGTCCACACGGCGGCGCCCACGACCTGCGCGGCGTCGTCCTCGACCACGAACCAGAACGCACGCTCGTAGCTGCGCCCCGCGGCGGCGCCCGTCGCGATCGATCCGTGGATGTTGGTAGCCAGCGGGTCGGCGCTGCGCAGGGCGAGCGTCGCGGCGAGGAACTCCGCCGGACCGGCGACCCGTCGTACCTGCATCGTGCACCCCCGCGTCGAGATCCTCATCGTCCTCGCTCGACGTGTCGCTAGTCGAGGCGATGGTGCGCCATAGGCTTCGGCGCATGGCCCGGTTCGACGACGTCGCGCGCGAGCGCACCGACCTGTCCGAGGCCGACCTCGACCACCTGCGCGCCCTCGTCGCGGACTGGACGCTGCTCTCGGACCTCGCCTTCGCCGACCTCGTGCTCTGGCTGCCGACCTGGCACGGCGGTGGTTTCGTCGCGGCGGACCAGGTGCGTCCCACGACCGGACCCACGGGCATGTTCGAGGACGTCGTCGGGCAGTACACCGCCCGCGGTCGTCGTCCGCTCCTCGACCGCGCCGTCTCCGGGCGCAGCATCGTGGCCGAGCGGGGCGTCACCGGGCCGGCGGCCATCGAGACCATCCCGGTCATCCGGGCCGGTCGGCTGCTCGGGGTGATCGAGCGGCACTCGGCGTTCTCGGGGCGCGACTTCGGTCCCCTCGAGCAGGCCTACCTCGAGGCAGCGGACGAGCTGGCCGTCATGGTGGTCGACGGCACGTTCCCGCCGGCCCAGCCGCTCGCCCGAACCGGCTCGCCGCCCCGTGTCGGTGACGGCCTCGTCCGCGTCGACACCGAGGGCGTCGTGGTCTTCGCGAGCCCCAACGCGCGCTCCGCCTACCACCGGCTCGGCCTGGCCACCGACCTGGTCGGTAGCCACCTCGCGCGCACGAGCGCGAAGCTGGCCCGTCGTCCCGGCCCCGTCGACGAGGCGCTCGCCGTCGTGGCATCGGGTCGTGCCGCGGGCGGTGCCGAGGTGGAGAACGCCGGCGCCGTCGTCACGCTGCGCGGGGTCCCGCTCTCGCGCCAGGGCCGTCACACCGGCGGTCTGGTCCTCGTGCGCGACGCCACGGAGATCCGCCGCCGGGACCGGGCGCTGCTGAGCAAGGACGCGACGATCCGCGAGATCCACCACCGGGTGAAGAACAACCTGCAGACCGTGGCCGCGCTGCTGCGCCTGCAGGCGCGTCGCATCGACAGCCCCGAGGCCCGCGAGGCGCTCGAGGAGGCGGTCCGCCGGGTCGGGGCGATCGCCGTCGTGCACGAGACGCTGGCGCACACGCCCGGTGAGAAGGTCGACGCCGACGAGGTGGCCGACCGTCTCGTGGCGCTCGTGCGCGACATGTCGCTGGCCTCGCGGCAGGTGTCGGTCACGCGCACCGGCACCTTCGGGATCCTGCCCGCGGAGGTCGTGACGCCGCTCGCGATGGCGCTCGGCGAGCTGCTGCAGAACGCCGTGGAGCACGGCGGGGGCGCGGACGTCGCGCTTCTCCCGCGCCGCGAGGACAAGAAACTCATCGTCGACGTCGTCGACCGGGGTCCCGGCATCCCGGCCGACCTCGACGCCTTCTCGACCGGTCGGCTCGGGCTGCAGATCGTGCGGACCCTGATCACCGAGGAGCTCGGTGGCGAGCTCGACGTGGGGCCGGCCTCGGACGGCGTCGGCACCCGGGCGCGGATCAGCGTGCCGCTGACGGGCTGACCTCGGGCACGACGCAGGGCCGGCCCCTCGGGGACCGGCCCTGCGTCGAACTCGTGGTGACGTGCCTACAGGCCCGCGCGGGCGGCGCGCGCGCGCGCGTTGCGGCGCTTGAGGGCGCGGCGCTCGTCCTCGGACAAGCCGCCCCACACGCCGGCGTCCTGGCCGCTGTCCAGGGCCCAGGCCAGGCACGTGTCGACGACGGGGCAGCGCCGGCAGACCGCCTTCGCCTCCTCGATCTGCATCAGCGCGGGGCCGGTGTTGCCGATCGGGAAGAACAGCTCCGGGTCCTCGTCACGACAGGCCGCCTCGTGGCGCCAGTCCATCTGCGTCCTCCTGATCGCCGGCGCGATCGCGCCGGATGGTCCGTGCGGGGCCGGGTCGTGCGGCGCCTTGTGAACGCCGTCACGAGCCCGTCTCCGCGCGGACGTGACCGGCCGGGGGCCGGAGAACGGACGCACGGAGGTGAGGCGGCACCCGGTGAGGGGCCATCCGTCAGGAACGACCCTCACACACCCCCGCGGCGGTGTCCAGGGTTTTCGCTGAGAGACGACTCTGAGTCGCGGTGGGCTTGCTCACACAGCGTGGCGGAACTACTCCAGCCCAGGCTCAGACGAGCACGGACAGGGCGCGGGGAACGGAACGGAACGTGACCGAGGACACGGGACCGGCAGCGTCGCCGTCGACCTGGAGGGGGGTCGGCCGGGTGGCGTCGACCGTCAACTGCGACTGGTCGTGCAGGCTCAGCAGCCCCCCGAACGGGTAGCGGCCGCGACGGCTGAGCAGGATCCGCCGGACGTGGCCGAGGGTGTGCAGCACGGCGAGGCTGCGGGGGGCGAACAGGTCGAGCCCGGTGTCGAAGGACGCCCGGGGGCACGGGTCGATCGGCAACGGCCCGAGGAACGTCCAGGGCGAGGAGTTCTGCACGATCGTGAGGAACACGCCATCGACATCGGGGACGCCGGGGCGGCGTACGACCAGGGCAGGCTCGCGCCGCTCGGTCCGCAGGGCGATCTGGCGCACGGAGGTCTGGAAGTACCGGGCCGGGGTGGCCTGGTGCCCCTCGGCGCGCTGGCGCTCCATCTCCTCGATGATCTCGGCGTCGACACCGAGCCCCGCGTTGCACAGAAACCACCGGGTGCGGCCGTCGAAGCTGGCCGTGCCCAGGCCGATCGTGCGGGTGCGCTTGTGCTCGATCGCTTCGATGAGCGCTCCAGTCGCCTCGACCGGGTCCTCCGGCAGCCCGATGCTGCGCGCGAACACGTTGGCGCTCCCGCCGGGGATGGTGCCGAGCACGGGGACGTCGTGCCCGGGACCGTCGTCGAGCAGGCCGTTGGCGACCTCGTTGACCGTGCCGTCGCCGCCGAGAACGAGGACGACGTCCAGGCCGTCGCGTCGGGCCTGCCGCGCGAGGTCGGTCGCGTGGGTGCGGTGGGTGGTGTCGGCGACGTCGAGGTCGATCGACGAGGCGAGGGCGTGGCCGATGACCTCGCGGGCGCGGGCGGTCGTGCTCGTGGCACGGGGGTTGACCACGAGGAGGGCGCGCACCAGATGAGGGTACGACGTGGTGGCGACGCGCGTACCGGGGTCGCTGTGTCGTCGCAGTCGGCCCGCCCCGTCTGGCAGGGTGGGGGCCGTGGACGACGACGGCGGCACCGCGCCGGCTTCCGCGGCACGGGGGGCGCGGCCGCCCCTGCTCGTGGCGGCGACAGGGGTCGCCGTCCTCGAGTCCGCGGCACTTGTCGCCTACTGCATCGGGATCGGGTTCTCGGCCCTGCACGACCCCGGCTCCCTCTCGTCACCGCCGGTCGAGGTCGGCATCTATCTCATCTTCGCCGCCGGCCTGGGGCTCTGCGCCCGCGCGCTGTGGCTGCGTCGCCGCAGCGCCCGGACGCCGTTCGGAGTGGCGCAGCTTTTCGGCGTCGTCGTCGGCTGGACCCTCACCTCGGGGGACGGCGACCTGACCCACCTCATCGGCTACGTCGTGCTCGCGGTCTGCGTCGTCGGCGTCGCGCTGGCGATCAGCCCGACGCTGGGGGACGCGCTGGACTCCTGACCTCGTTGGCCGGTCAGTCCTCCGCGCTCATGCCCTCGCGCAGCGTCGCGAGCGACTTGGCGAGCAGCCGAGACACGTGCATCTGGGAGATCCCGACCTCGGCGGCGATCTCGCTCTGGGTCATCCCGTGGAAGAAGCGCAGCGCGAGGATGCGTCGCTCGCGCGACGGCAGCGCCGCCAGCAGGGGCTTGAGTGACTCGCGGTACTCGACCGCCTCGAGGTCGAGGTCGTCGGTGCCGAGCCGGTCGGCCAGCGAGGGCGAGCCGTCGCCGTCCTCGCCGCCCACCTGCGCGTCGAGACTGGTCGTGGAGTAGGCCTGCGCGCCCTCGAGCCCCTCGATAACCTCGTCCTCGGAGATGTCGAGGTGCGCGGCGAGCTCGGCGACGGTCGGCGCGCGGCCGGAGCGCTGCGAGAGCTCTGCCGTCGCCTGGCCCAGGGAGATGCGCAGCTCCTGGAGGCGGCGTGGCACCCGGACCGCCCAGCCCTTGTCGCGGAAGTGCCGCTTGATCTCGCCGACGATCGTGGGCGTCGCGAACGTGGAGAACTCATAGCCGCGTTCGGGGTCGAACCGGTCCACGGCCTTGATCAGCCCGATGGTGCCGACCTGGACGAGGTCCTCGAGCGGCTCGCCGCGGTCGCGGAAGCGCCGCGCCAGGAACTGCACGAGCGGCAGGTGCAGCGTGACGAGCTCGTCGCGCGCCCTGCGGTGCGCCGGGTCGTCGGCCGGGACCGTGGCCATCACGGCGATGAGCTCCCGCTCCCGCTCCCGATCGGCGTCGCCCCAGCGCGACGACGATCGGGGTTCGGGGACGTGGTCGCTCACCGCGTCCTGCGGCGGGACGAAGACGGGCTCGGTCATGCGTCGACCGGGGTGGCCGCGCTGCGCGACGTGCGCAGCAACACCGTGAGCTCGGAGGAGTCGACGGTGGCCCTGACGTCGTCGACGAGCGCGGTGAGCACGGCCCACGCGAACGTGTCGGTCCGGGGCAGGGTGCCGGACTCGGTGGCCGTCGACAACTCGATGTCGAGGTGGCCGTCGTCGTGCGGCGTGAACGTGCAGAAGATCTCGCCCCCGGGTGCGGCCTGCGCGATGAGCATGCCCGCGACCTCGTCCACGGCCAGGCGGACGTCCTCGACGCGTTCGACATCGAAGTCGAGCCGCGCGCAGCAGGCGGTGGCCGTGGTGCGCGCCAGGACGACCCAGGCGCTCGACGCCGGGATGCGCAGGCGGATCGAGGTGCTCACGCCAGCGAGGCTAACGCGCCGCGGCCGCGGCGAGGAGGCAGTCGGCACGTCCCGTCACGCGTCGCCACCCTCGGCGAGGGTCACCAGCGCGTCGCCGGCGACCCGGTGCACCGTCCACTCGTCCATCCCCACCGCGCCGACGCCGCGGTAGAAGCCGAGCGCGGGCTCGTTCCAGTCGAGCACCCACCACTCGAGGCGCCGGTAGCCGTGCTCCTGGCACACCTGCGCGAGGGTCTGCAGCAGCCGCTTGCCGTAGCCGCTGCCGCGCAACTCCGGCCGAACGTAGAGGTCCTCGAGGTAGACGCCGTGCGTGCCGGTCCACGTCGAGGTGGTGAGGAACCACAGGGCGAACGCGCCCAGGCTCGTGCCGAGCCGCGCGTCTGGGTGCTCGACGACGTGGGCGTAGGCCGCGGGCGCGCCGTTCGGCGTCGTCGAGGCGCTGCCCAGGGCGGCCGGCGTGCCGCCGAACAGCAGTGCGGTGAGCTGCTCCTCGGTGGTCTGGACCTCGTGCAGCGAGCGCTCGTACTCAGCGAGGTCGCGGATCATCGTCAGGATCTCGGGGACGTCGGTAGGCACCGCGGGACGGATGCGCCCGGTGGCGGGCTCGCTGCTCATGGCGCCATCCCACCGCACGGGCGTCCGCGGCGCAGCGCGACCCGCCCGGGGGCGCGTCGGGCCCGATGCGCTGCGGCGACCGACCGCCTGCGCCAGGGTGGGCGAGGAAGCGGGACCGAGGAGGACACGCATGCTCTCGAGCGATCCGAGCGACTGGACCGTCGACACCCTGTCGGCGGCGTACGCCGACGGCTCGGTGTCACCGGTCGAGGTGGTGCAGGCGACGTTCGAGCGGATCAGGGCGGTCGAGCCCGTCCTCAACGCGTTCGTGTGGGTCGACGAGGACGGCGCGCTCGGGCAGGCGGCGGCGAGCCAGGCCCGTTGGCGCGCGGGGGAACAGTTCAGTGCACTCGACGGCGTGCCCACGACGGTCAAGGATCTGCTGCCGTACCGCGGCCACCCCACCCTGAAGGGTTCGCGTCACTCCGACCCGTCGGCGCTGCCGACCGATGAGGCGCCCGCGGTGATGCGCCTGCACGAGGCGGGCGCGGTGGTCGTCGGGGCGACGACGACGCCGGAGTTCGGCTGGAAGGGCGGCGGTGACAGCCCGCTCACCGGTGTCACACGCAACCCCTGGGACACCTCCCGCACGACGGGTGGGTCGTCGGCCGGCGCGGGGGCGGCTGCCGCCTCAGGCATGGGCGTGCTGCACGTCGGCACCGACGGGGGTGGCTCGGTGCGGATGCCCGCCGCGTTCTGCGGGATCGTGGGGCTCAAGCCGACCCACTCGATCGTGCCGATCCACCCTGCGGCCGTGTCGGGGATGCTGAGCCACGTGGGCCCGATGGCGCGCACGGTGCGCGACGCCGCCCACCTGATGGTGGCCATCGCGCGTCCCGACCCCCGCGACGTCTACCCGTCGTTGCGCGACGACCGGCCGTGGCTCCCAGACGTCGAGGGCGGTGTGGCCGGCCTGCGCGTCGCCTTCGCGCCGCGGTTCGCGCGCGCCGACGTCGACCCGCGGATCGCGTCCGCGGTCGCGGACGCCGTCGCGGTCCTCGAGGGCCTCGGCGCGCGTGTCGACGTCGTCGACCCGCCCGGGCCCGACGTCCGCGATGCGTTCCTCACGCTGTGGGACGCCGCGCTCGGCCGCGCCCTGCGCGGCATGACCGACGACCAGCTCGCGATGAGCGATCCCGGGCTCGTCGCCACCATGCGACGACGCGCGTCGATCACCGCCGACGACTACCTGGACGCCGACGCCGTGCGTGGGGCGCTGACCGCGCGGTTCTCCGCGTTGCTCTCGACGTACGACCTGCTCGTGTCACCGCAGGTGCCGGTGCTCGCGTTCCCCGTCGGGCAGGACGTCGCCGACCCCGCGACGCAGGAGCACTGGGTGGACTGGACGCCGTTCACCTACCCGGTGAACATGACGCGACATCCCGCCGCGACGGTGCCCGTCGGGCGGTCGGACACCGGGTTGCCGATGGCGATGCAGATCGTGGGCCGGCACTTCGACGACCGACTCGTGCTACGTGCCGCCCGCGCCTACGAGCAGGTGCGCACGGTGGTCGTGCCGAGGTACTGACCCTCAGCCGCGCGGGACCACCAGCACGGAGGTGAGGCCCGGCTGGTCGGGGTCGTCGACGATCTCGACACCGTCGAGCCACGAGCGGATCACGTGCGCGAGCTCGCCGGGGTGGCTGAAGTTCACCGCGTGGGCTGCCCCCGTGATCATGGCCACGGTCACGTGCCCAGGCACCTCCTTGGCCACCTCCATCACGCGGTCCCGGCCGGGGAGCAGCGGATCGCGGTTGCCGAGAACGGCCAGCGTCGGCACCGGGATCTCGAGCAGCCGCTCCAGCGCGGGGAACTGGGTCATCTCCGTGAACAGCCGCAGGGTGTTGATCGGTCCGAAGCGCAGGTAGTCCGGCACCGCCACCTTCGCCATACCCGGGCTCTCACGCACACCGTCGACCGCGAGCTGTTTGACGGCGCGGCGCAGGGGCTGGTTGTTGATCCCGCCGGCCGGCGCGACGAGGACGACGCCCTCCACGCGGTCGGTGTGTCGGTCGGCGAGCTCGACGCTGATCGGACAGCCCATGGAGTTGCCTACGAAAACGGCCTTCTCGATGCTCAGCGCGTCCAGGATGGTGACCATCGCGTCGGCGAGGCGGGGGATCGGCAGGGGCCGGCCCGGCTTGGCGCTCATGCCGTAGCCGGGCAGGTCGGGGACGACGTTCGTCGCCCGGTCGGTGAGCAGCCGCGCCGTCGGCATGAGGTAGCGGCCGGAGATGCCGAACCCGTGGACGTGCACGATCGGCGCCGCGTCGCCGCCGTCGAGGGAGATGCGTACGAAGGTGCGCAGCCCGTCGACGTCGACCCACGCGTGGTCCCAGCCCGGCTCGGATCGTGGTGTCGCCATGGCTGGACATCCTGGCGCAGGTGCTGTCGCCGCGCCTAGTCGGGCGCGGGTAGCGATCAGCACCGCGCGCGGGAGGGAACTGGCGATGGCGCACCGTGGCCTGACGTCGAGGCGGTCGCCGCACACCCCGCAATCAACGGCGTCCCACGTGACGTCGCCACGATCCACCGAGTGAGCCGTCACGTGTCATCGGCATCCCCTCAGGCCCAGGGTCGTCGATCACGAGTTGGAACTCGATGTAGAACGACGCGTCGCGTGCAGCCTCAGGGACACGCCCGAGCGGCATCGCGCGCTGGGGAGCGGCGACCCGATGGCATCTACTCGAGACTGTCCCCGCGTGGCGCGGGAACAGCCGACGCCACCATCGGACTCGCTGGTCCCTGACCCGCCACGGCGGTGACGGTCACCAGCCCTGGGAGCGTCACGTTCATCCAGGCTTGGGCGGCGATCGCGTCGCCGTCCAGGGCGACCTTCAGGGTGGACCCGTCGACGGGCACGGAGACGCCCGCGATGTGCTCGGAGCCCGGGAAGTCCCACACCCGATCGCGCACGCCTTCCAGTTCGATCCGCGCGTGCGCGGCGTCCTGGAAGATCACTCGCGCCCTCGCGCCGACGAGATCGCGGACCCGGCGGTCGAACCCCCCGGCGGGGACCCGGAAGACGATCAACGCCCCACCGCGATGGTCAACGTGAAGACCGGCATAGCAGGCCCGCCCTTCGCCAAACCCGAAAGCGCGCACCGAGTCAACGGCGCTCACCAGGGCAACGTCGAAGTCGGTGACTGTCAGGGACATGCGCCCATGGTGCCGGTGCGGAAGCCCGAACCCAAGGGGCTGATCCACACTCATACGAACCACACAGTTCTCCGATCCGCCGTTGCCGCGGGGATGGGGGGACCAAACCCTCCCGCCGACAGATGAGCGGCTCGGGAACCGCCGTCGGAGCACTCAGATCAGGCACATCGCGCGCACCCTCAGCGAACTGCGCGAGCGCCCCCGGCGACGGGGCACGAATGGCGTTCGGCGACCGAATGAGGTCGAAGGGGCCATCCCTCCCACCAAGTATCCTGGGCGTGTGTCCCGCTACCTCGCTCGTCGTCTGCGCCCCTCCGTCCGATGGGCTGCACCGGTACTGGCTGTCTCGCTGCTGACCGCTGGATGCGCGAACGGCAATGCTGCGCCCCCAACCGATTCCCTGGCCACGAGTTCGTCGTCTGCGACCACGTCGGTCGCGCCGGGGTCGATCGCCGCTACCAGCCCGAGGACGTGGTCGGTCGCCTACCTCACCGCGCCTCTGCCCACGCGGGCCTTCCGACGCCTCGGCCGACCGGTGGTGTATCTCACCTTCGACGACGGGCCTTCCCCCACCGGCACACTGGCGATGCTCGCAGTGCTGCAGCGCCACCACGCCAAGGCCACCTTCTTCGTCATCGGGGAGACCGCCGCGGCCTACCCGAACCTGGTCCGCGAGGAGATCGCGGCGGGCGAGAGCGTCGGTGGCCACACCTGGACCCACCCTCATCTGCGCACGCTGTCCCGAGCCGCGGTCACCGCCCAACTGGCGGACACCCGCGACCTGATCCGCAGCCTGGGCGCACCGGCCCGCTGCTTTCGGCCGCCATACGGCGAGACCGACTCGACGGTCAGCAGCGTGGCCCGGTCCCTGCACGTGCACCAGTACCTGTGGACCACAGAGTCGAAGGACTGGACCGGCGCCCCCGCGAACGTCGATCTGACGAAGGCGCTCGCCGGTCTGCAACCCGGCGCGATCATCGTGTTCCACGACTGGGTCCCACAGACCCAGCAGGTGGTCGACCAGTTCCTGACCATTGCAGCGCGTCGCGGGTACATAGCCGCAGCCCTACCCTGCTGACGCCGCGCACCCCGACCGCGCCCGGTCGAGGGTCAACGGCGGTCCCTCGCGACCGCCTCAGTGCGATCCGCCCGCCCAACCCGCCAGCGTGACTGCCGGTTCCCTCATCGGGAAGCGAACGCGATCGGCATCACGTCGCGTGCCGCCTCGGTGGCGCACGCTGTCTGCATTCCTGACGCAGCTCAGTCTGTCAACGGGAGTGGGCCGTGCTTGGGTCCGGGGGTGCTGCCGGTTCCAGGGTGCGTCGAATCACGGGGCGCTGTCACCTGGCAGCGCCCGGAGCCCGTCGGGGGCCAGGACGAACGGTGTTGACGCTGTCCACGCTAGGTGCAGGCGTGGGGAGCCTGCACGGGTCGGTGTAGGCGG
>Ga0075015_100000757_pt1 | contig 11545 bp, 6 predicted proteins | sample AleBraG_ABR_2013_FD_71476 | JGI IMG/M metagenome (GOLD analysis project Ga0075015, IMG submission 71476) | Freshwater sediment microbial communities in response to fracking from Pennsylvania, USA - Alex Branch Run_MetaG_ABR_2013 | ecosystem: Environmental > Aquatic > Freshwater > Creek >...
GTATTGCTGACGGCCGTCACGGTCGGACTCGGCGGCTGCAGCCATGTGGGTGCGGACTGGAAAGCGGCGCAGGCGGCCGACACCACCGAGGCCTACCAGGACTTCCTGCACCAGCACCCGGACAGCGAATTTGGCGTCACGGCCCAGGAGCGCATCAAGCAGCTGGCCGAGGACCGGGACTGGCAGGCGGCTTCGAAGACCGACACCCTGGATGCCTACCAGCAGTTCGTGGCGGCGCACGCCGACGGCAAGTGGGCCCAGGAAGCCCGGGTACGCATCGAGAACTTCCAGCTGTCGGGCAACAGCCAGGCGCCGGCCGCCGCTACGAATGCCGTGGCTGGCGCGGCCGGTGCCGTGGACGCCCCGTTGGTGGCCGCCGCCCCGGTGGCCACGGACAAGCCTGAAGCCCCGCCGGCGGTGAACCCCACCGTCAAATCCGCTGCCGTGAAGGCGGCGCCCGAGCCGGCGGCCCGGACGGCGTCCGCGTCCCAGGCGGCCCCCGCCACACACAAGAGCAAGGCCGCGAAGGCATCCGCCAAGGCATCCGCCAAGGCATCCGCCAAGGCGTCTTCCAAGGTGTCCGGGTCCACGACATCGACGCATCGTCACCTGGCGCAGCTGGGGGCCTACGGTTCGAAAGCCGGCGCCGCCTCGGCCTGGCGCAAGCTGAGCGGCAAGTACCCGGAACTCAAGTCCCTCAAACCGCACTACGCCGTGGGCAAACGCCACGGCAAGACCGTGGTGCGCCTGCAGGTGGGCGTGAGCTCGGCCAAACAGTCGCGCGCGCTGTGCACCAGCCTGAAGCAGCAATCGCAGCCCTGCGTGCCGCTGGGCTGACGATGCATTGCCGGCATGCGCCGTGAACGACAGGTCTTGCGCTGGGCATGCGCGGCGCTGGGCTGTCTGGCCACGGCCGTCGCGGTCGCGGCGCCGGCCCTGCAGCCCGCGGTGCCGGCCCAGCGGCCCGCGGCCATGAGCTTTGCCGCGGCGGAAGACCTGATCCGCACCCGGACGCTGGCCAACGGGATGCAGATCATCGTCTGGCCCGATCACTCCATTCCGAGCGTGGCGCTGTTCAACTGGGTGCACGTGGGCAGCCGCAACGAGGGTACGGGCACGACCGGGCTGGCTCATTTCTTCGAACACATGATGTTCAATGGCACTTCGCGGCGCGCGCAGGGGGAGTTCGACCGGCTGCTGGAAGCCAGTGGCGGCAGCAACAATGCCTTCACTTCGCAGGATGTCACCGTCTACCAGGACTGGTTTCCCCGTTCCAGCCTCGAACTGGTGTTCGATCTCGAGAGCGACCGGCTCGCAAACCTGGCCTTCGTGCCGCAGGTGGTCGAGAACGAACGCCAGGTCGTCTACTCGGAACGCCGCTTGCGCGTCGATGACAGCAACCCGGCCTTTCTCGATGAACGCGTCCAGGCGACGGCCTTCCTGGCGCATCCCTACCGCATTCCGACCATCGGCTGGCCTTCGGACATCAAAGGCTGGACGCTGCACGACCTGCAGAATTTCTATCACACCTGGTATGCGCCCAATAACTGCACGCTGGTGCTGGTCGGCGACGTCGAGCCGGAACAGGTTTTCGCGCTGGCGGAGAAGTATTACGGTCCGATCCCACGCGGCGCGCAGACGCCGCCGGTGCGCACCGTGGAGCCGGAGCAGACCGGCGAGCGGCGCCTGACGATCGACCGGCCGGGCCAGAATCCGCTGGTGCAGGTCGCCTGGCATGCGATCAGCGCCGACGATGCGCGCGCGCCGGCACTCGACCTGCTGCAGACCATCCTTACCGGCGGTGATGCCTCGCGGCTGCACCGCCTGCTGGTCGAGGAGCGCAAACTTGCCGTCGACGTGGGCAGCGGCTGGTCGGAGGGTTTCGATCCGAACACCTATTCGGTGTTTGCGACACTTGCCGAAGGGGCGTCAACGGCCGATTACGAACAGGCCCTGTACGCGGAGCTGGCGCGACTGACAGCCAGCGGTGTCACGGCCCCGGAGCTGGCGCGGGCCCGTAACCAGGTGGCCGCGTCCTTCTGGCGTGGCGTATCGACGCTGGATGGCAAGGCACGGCTGCTGGGTGAGTACGCCGTGCTGCACGGCGATTACCGCAAGCTGTTCGCGGCGCCCGAGGCCTTTGAACGCGTCACTGCCGAGCAGGTGCTCGGTGTCGCGCGCGATGTCTTCAAGCCGCAGCAGCGGACGGTCGGCGTGCTGCTGGCACAGCCGGCCGCGGAGCACTGATCCGGTGAGGGCGGTACGGTTGCCGTGGCGGGCCGCAGTGCTGGGAGCGGTGTGCGGCGCCGTGGCGGGACTCGCCACGGTCCCGGTGAACGCGGGGAGCGATGCCATGGATCATGTCGACGTGCCGGTACCGGCCAACCAGCGCATGACGCTGTCGAACGGCCTGCGGCTGATCCTGGTGCCGCGGCGCGACGTGCCACTGATCGCCTGCAGCCTGACGCTGCGCGGTGGTGCCAGGCTGGATCCGCCGGGCCAGGCTGGAACGGCGGCACTGGCGGCCGATCTGCTCACCCACGGCAGCGGCAGCCGTGACGCCTATGCCTTCGCCGATGCCGTCGAAGGCGCCGGGGGCAGCCTGGCCGCCGAGGTGCACGCGGAGGCGATTGAGGTGCACGGCCAGTTTCTGGCGCGCGACAGCGCCCTGATGCTGGAATTGCTGTCCGACGCCGTATTGCGGCCGCGCTTCGATGCCGGGGAGTTCGACAAGCTGCGCACGCGGCGCATCGAGGAAATCAAGGCTGCCAAGGACTCGAGTCCGCAGGCACTGCTCGGCAATTACGGCCGCGCGCTGCTGTTTGGCAGCCACGGCTATGGCAAGCCGGTGGGCGGCAGCGAGCAGAGCCTGGCGCGCATCAGGCCCGCAGACGTCCGCCGCCTCTATGCCGCGCAGGCCGGTGCCGATCACGCCACGCTGGTCATTGCCGGCGACTTCGACGCCGCGCAGATCCGCGCGGAGGTATCGCGGCGTTTTGGCGTCTGGCCGCGTGCCGCCGCCGCGCTGCCCGCCATTGCCGAGACCCCGCGCGTTACCGGCCGGCGGGTGCTGCTGGTCGATGCGCCGGGGTCCACGCAGACCTATTTCTGGCTGGCCAATGTGGGCGTATCGCGGCATTTCCCGCAGCGCGCCGCTCTCGAGATTGCGACCAGCGCATTTGGCGGCAGTTTCGGTTCGATGCTCAATCAGGAACTGCGCGTCAAGACCGGCCTGACCTACGGGGCCAGCGCACGCTTCGCGCGCGGCAGTGCCGCCGGGGAATTCGCCATCGGTTCGTTTACCGAGACCGGCAATACCGCGCGCGCGATCGATTTGACCCTGGAAACCCTGGCCCGGGTGCGCCGCGACGGACTGGACAAGGCGACGATCGATTCGGCGCGCAACTACCTGCTGGGCCAGTACCCGCTGTCGTTCGAGACCTCGAGCGACTGGGCACAGGCCCTCGGGGAACTGGACCTGTACGGCCTGCCCGAGAGCGAGATCGGGCGTTTTGGCTCCGCGCTGATGGGCGTGGATGTCGCATCCGTCCAGGCGGTGATTGCCGCCACCTATCCCTCACCCGAGGACCTGGACATCGTGCTGATCGGCGATGCGGCGCGCATCGGCGAGGTGGCGGCGAGGCTCGGCCCGGTCACGCAGACCGCGCTCGCCGCCCCGGACTTTTCGGCCCGGACCGCCAGCCCCTGAGTCCGGCGGGAGCGCGAGCCGGCGCCGCCGGTGCGGGCCTGCCCCACGGCGTCACTGGCCGAAGCGCATCCCTGCGCGCTCGAGCCACTGCTGCTCCTCCGGCGTCGATTCCCGGCCGAGCACCGCGTTGCGGTGCGGAAATCGCCCAAACCGGACGATGATGTCGCGGTGCAGCGCGGCATAGCCGACGACGTCGGCGAACACGGCGGCGAGCTCGGCCGGCGCCTCGGCCGCCAGCCGGCGGAAGGCGGCCACGGACTCCTCCTGCACTTCGCGCGACTCGGCGTGCTGCATCGGCATGTAGAAGAAGATGCGCTCGACCGGATCGAGCGCGGCATCGGCGCCCAGCTGCATGCCACCGACGGCCAGCTCGAGCGCGCGGCGATCCTGGAGATAGGCGCGCGCGCGCCCACGATGAATGCTGCGGGGCATCTGGTCGAGCAGCAGGATCAGGGCCAGGCGGCGGCGCGGGCTCGACTCCCAGGCATCCAGCGCACCGCGCGATGCCTGGATCGCCAGTTCCCCGAACCGCAGCCGGATGGCCTCGTCGTTCTGGGGCTGCAGCTCCGGCGCGCTGTCGTCGCCGAACCAGAAGCGCATGCGCCGCGCGACCGTTTCGCCGGCGTACGGACGGGTGCCGAACCAGAATTCGAGGACCTCGTGCGCGCGGCGCTGCGTGCTCACGCGTCAGGCCCTGGCGCCGCCGGCCGTTACTCGCAAAGGCCCTCGAGGTAACTCTGGGCGGCCGGACAGAGGCGCTTGCGCGCGAGCGCATGGGCCTTGGGCGCGTCGACGATATGCTCCAGCGGACCGGAGACCAGCATGCGACGGACGGCCGGATTGGTGGCCGAGACGCGCGCCAGCTTGTTCAGCACGGTAAAGCCGCGCCGGATCTGCTGGCGGGGAACTTGGTTCGCCTCGATGGAGCGGGCCAGATACTGGCCGAAGCGGCTGTAGAGAAAGTAGTCGTCGTCACCGACATGAAAGCGGGCTTCGGCGAAAAAGTCGGGGAAATTCCGGGCCAGGTACTCGGTGATACGGTGCAGTCGGGGTCCAGGGTCGCTGTTCGCGGACGCGTTGCGCTTCATCATCTGTCTTGCCACACCTCCAAAGGGGACCAGACAACCATTTCTGGGCGTCACGGGCGGTACCACACCCCGCAACGCGCGCGCACCATAAGACACGTGCGCTGCCGATGCAAGAGCAGTGGCGCACATTTTTCCACTACCGCTGCGGCCACGGCCGTCGCGGTGCGCACTGCCGCCGCACGCGCACTTCGGCTACCTTAGCGCTGATGTCGCACCTGCGTGTCTACCTGCGCGTGATCGGCCTGCTCGCTCCCGAGCGCACGCTCGCCAGCGTGCTGCTGCTGGCGAATCTCGGCCTGGCAGGCATCTATTTCCTCGAGCCGTGGCTGTTCGGGCGGGTCGTCGATGCCCTGACGACGCGCCTGCACGGCGCCGCCTGGCGTTGGATCGGCTGGTGGGCGCTGGCCGGGTTGTGCGGCGTGCTCGCCGCTACCTGGGTGTCGCTGCACGCCGATCGCCTCGCGCACCGGCGGCGCGTTGCCGTGATCGCCGAGTTCTTCGAACACGCCATCGCGCTGCCCCTGAACTACCACGACCAGCATCACACCGGCCGCCTGCTGCGCATCCTGCAGACCGGCAGCGGCAACCTGTTCAGCCTCTGGCTCGGATTCCTGCGCGAGCACCTGGCGACACTGCTGTCGATCGCCGTCATGATCCCGCTGGCGCTGCACATGAACTGGAAGCTCGCGCTGCTGATGATCGCCCTGCTGTGCAGCTATGCGGTCAGCAACGCGGTGGCGATGCGGCGCACCAGCCGCGCGCAGGGGGCGGTGGAGCAGCTGCATCACCAGCTGGCTGCGCGGACCGGCGACGTGTTCGGAAACGTACTGGTGGTGCAGAGCTACACCCGCGTGGCCGCGGAAGTGGCCGAACTGCGGGCCTTGGGCGCCCGCGTCCTGGAAGCCCAGTACCCGGTGCTGACGGGCTGGGCCTGGCTGGCGGTCGCCAACCGCACCGCCAGCACGCTGACGGTGGTCGCCATCTTCGCCCTGGGCAGTGCGCTGCATGGGAGCGGTGAAGTCTCGGTGGGCACGATCGTGAGCTTCGTGGGCTTCGCGCTGATGCAGATCGGGCGGCTGGACCAGTTTTCCAATTTCATCTCCGGGCTGTTCTTCCAGGCGCCGGGACTGGCGGACTTCTTCGCCGTACTGGATACGCCGGCCGCCATCCGGGCTGGCAGCGGCCTGCCGCCGCTGGGCGAAGTCGCGGGCGCCGTGGCCTTCGAAAATGTGTCCTTCGGCTACCAGGCGGGGCACGTGGCGCTGCAGCAAGTGAGTTTTGCCGTGCCCGCCGGCGCCACCGTGGCGCTCGTGGGCCCGACCGGGGCGGGCAAGACCACGGCACTGGGCCTCCTGTACCGGGCCCATGATCCGAGCGAGGGGCGCATCACCATCGATGGCACCGATATCCGTTCGGTGGACGTCAATTCGCTGCGCGAGAACATCGCCGTCGTGTTCCAGGATCCGGGACTCCTGTACCGGTCGATCGCCGACAACCTGCGCATCGGCAAGCCCGATGCCACCGAGGTGGAGATGGAAGCGGCGGCGCGCGCGGCCCAGGCGCACGACTTCATCATCGTCAAACCCGAGGGCTATGCCACGCTGGTGGCGGAGCGCGGCCGGTCCCTGTCGGGCGGCGAACGGCAGCGGGTGTCGATTGCGCGCGCGATGCTCAAGGATGCGCCGATCCTCATCCTGGATGAGGCCACCAGCGCCCTGGACAATGCCACGGAAGCGCGGGTGCAGGCGGCGCTCGAGGCCCTGACCCAAGCCCGCACCACCTTCGTGATCGCGCACCGGTTATCCACGGTGCGCAAAGCCGATCTCATCCTGGTGCTCGAGCACGGCCGGCTCGTCGAGCAGGGCCGGTACGACGAACTCGTGGCGCGCAACGGCCTGTTCGCCGAACTGGATCGTCAGGGCCGCTTCAGGCCCGACGCCGCGGATCCGGGCTGAGTCCGCGGCGGCGACCGCTCTGCGGTGGCGCGCTGCGCATCCGGTCGCGCCCCGGAGCGGCAGACGGCAGGGCGACATGCCGGGGCTGCGCGCGTTCATGCGCACGAATGCATTGACCGGGAACCTAGCGTCGGTAATATTCAGGCACAAGGCTGATGGGTGCTGATGGGTATCTGGTGTGCCGGCGGTGATGGCGTGCGCCGGCGCGTGCTTGTCCTGGGGGGGGTCTGGCCCAGGATCCCCCAACCGTAAGTCTCTGAATTTTATGTATTAGTACTCCCTGCGCGGTGCATTGGCGCGGGGCAAGTGCCGCTTGCGCTCTACGCTTAGAGGGATGTCATGGCCGACCACAGCACACCGCTTCGCAGCCCCCTGAAGCAGGGGCTCTACGACCCCGCGTACGAGCACGACGCCTGTGGCGTCGGCTTCGTGGTCGATATCAAGGGCCGCAAGTCCCATCGCATCGTGCAGCAGGCGATCGAGATTCTGCGCAACCTGGATCACCGCGGCGCCTCGGGCTGCGAGGTCAACACGGGCGACGGCGCCGGCGTGCTGATGCAGATGCCGCACCGGTTCCTGGTCGAAGCCTGCCGCAAGGCGCGGATCGCGCTGCCGGAGGCCGGCCAGTACGGCTGCGGCCTGGTGTTCCTGCCCCGCAATCCGACCAGGCGCCGCCGCCTCGAAGAGCAGTTCAGCCACATCGTGCAGTCGGCCGGGCTGACGCTGCTCGGCTGGCGCACCGTGCCGACCGTGAACGGCATGCTCGGCGAAACCGCCCTGGCCAGCGAGCCGTTCATCCGCCAGGTGTTCATCGGCCGCAATCCGGAACTCACCGATGACATGGCATTCGAGCGGCGCCTCTACGTGGTGCGCAAGCGCGCCTACAACGAGATCCGCACCTCGACGATCGATGGTGCCGAGTACTGGTACGTGGCCAGCCTGTCGCACAAGACGCTGGTCTACAAGGGCATGCTGCTGACCGGGCAGCTGCCGCAATATTTCCCGGATCTGCAGAATCCGTCGATGGATTCGGCGCTCGCGCTGGTGCACTCGCGGTTCAGCACCAACACCTTCCCCAGCTGGGACCGCGCGCACCCGTACCGCTACGTGGCGCACAACGGCGAGATCAACACCGTGCGCGGCAACATCAACTGGATCAAGGCGCGCGAGGCGCTGTTCGAGTCGGATCTGTTCGGCGAACACATCAAGGAACTGCTGCCGGTCGTCAATCCGAACGGCAGCGACTCGGCGATGTTCGACAATACGCTGGAGCTGCTGGTGCTCGGCGGACGCTCGCTGCCGCACGCGATGATGATGATGATTCCCGAGCCCTGGTCCGCGCACGAGAGCATGGATGACTCGGTGCGCGCCTTCTACCAGTACCACTCCTGTCTGATGGAGCCCTGGGACGGTCCGGCCGCCGTGGCCTTCACCGACGGCAGGCAGATCGGCGCGCTGCTCGATCGCAACGGCCTGCGCCCGTCGCGCTACTACGTCACGAAGGACGACCTGGTGATCATGGCCTCCGAGGCCGGCGTGCTGGAGATTCCCCCGCAGGACGTGGTGCGCAAGGGGCGGCTGCAGCCGGGGCGCATGTTCCTGGTCGACACGACGCAGGGCCGCATCATCGAGGATGAGGAAATCAAGCGCACGGTCGCGGCTGAGCGGCCGTACCGGCAATGGCTCGATGAGCACCTGGTCAAGCTCGACGACCTGCCGCCGGCCGGCGCACTGCCGCAGGTCGATCACGACACGCTGCTGCAGCGCCAGGTCGCGTTCGGCTACACATTCGAAGACCAGCGCCTGCTGATCGATCCGATGGGCCGCACCGCGGTCGAGGCCACCGGATCGATGGGCAACGACACGCCGCTGGCCGCGCTGTCGTCGAAGCCGCGGCTGCTCTACGACTACTTCAAGCAGCTGTTCGCGCAGGTGACCAATCCGCCGATCGACTGCATCCGCGAGGAGCTGATCACCTCCAGCGAGATGCTGATCGGCTCGGAAGGCAACCTCCTGCAGCCGCGGCCGGCCGATTGCCGCCAGCTCGAACTGGCCGGCCCGGTGCTGACCAACGAGGACTTCGCGCGCCTGCGGCGCATGGACCTGCCGGGCCTCAAGGTGGGCGTGCTGCCGATCCTGTTCCGCGTCACGCGCGGCGAGCTGGGTCTGGTCAAGTCGATGGAAGAGCTGCGCGTCATGGCCCGGCGCATGATCGAGGAGGAGGACGTCAGCGTGCTGATCCTCACCGACCGCGGCATCAATCGCGAGTTCGCCGCGGTGCCCGCGCTGCTGGCGGTGGCCGGCCTGCACCACTATCTGATCCGCGAGGGCCTGCGCACGCGCGTCAGTCTGGTGCTGGAGACCGGCGAGGCCCGCGAAGTGCATCACTTTGCGCTGCTGATCGGCTATGGCTGCAGCGCCATCAATCCCTACCTGGCCTTCGAGACCATGGACGGGATGATCGGCGACGGCATGCTCACCAATGTCGACCACAAGCTGGCCTGCAAGAATTTCGTCAAGGCCGCCACCAAGGGCGTCGTGAAGGTCGCCTCGAAGATGGGCATTTCGGCCGTGCAGAGTTATCACGGCGCCCAGGTGTTCGAGGCGGTCGGCCTGCGCCAGGACATCATCGACGACTATTTCACGGGCACGGCGTCGCGCATCGGCGGCATCGGCATCGACATCGTCGCCAAGGAGGTGCTGATGCGGCACGGCGCGGCCTTCGCCGAGCGCAGCGGTGACGGTGAGCCGCTGCCCGCGGGCGGTCAATACCAGTGGCGTGCCGGCGGCGAATACCACCTGTTCAACCCGGAATCGATCCACCGGCTGCAGAAGTCGGTGCGCACCGGCAGCTACGCCACCTACAAGTCGTATGCCGAGCTGGTCAACGACCAGTCCAAGCAGCTGTGCACGCTGCGCGGACTCCTGGATCTGAAGCCCGGCGATGCGGTGCCGATCGAGGAGGTCGAGCCGGTCGAATCCCTGATGAAGCGCTTCAAGACCGGCGCCATGTCCTACGGCTCGATCAGCAAGGAGGCGCACGAGACCCTCGCGATCGCGATGAACCGCATCGGCGGCAAGAGCAACACCGGCGAGGGCGGCGAGGATCCGGAGCGCTATGTTCCGCTGGCGAACGGCGATTCGAAGAACTCCGCGATCAAGCAGGTGGCCTCGGGCCGCTTCGGCGTGACCAGTGAATACCTGATGAGCGCGCGCGAGCTGCAGATCAAGATGGCGCAGGGCGCCAAGCCGGGCGAGGGGGGCCAGCTGCCCGGCAGCAAGGTCTACCCGTGGATCGCCAAGACGCGCCACACGACCGCCGGCGTGGGCCTGATCTCGCCGCCGCCGCATCATGACATCTACTCGATCGAGGACCTGGCCGAGCTGATCCACGACCTCAAGAACGCCAACCGCGATGCGCGCATCAGCGTCAAGCTGGTCGCGGAGGTCGGCGTCGGCACGATCGCCGCGGGCGTGTCCAAGGCGCATGCCGATGTCGTGCTGATCAGCGGCTACGATGGCGGCACGGGCGCCGCGCCGCAGACCTCGATCGCGCATGCGGGCCTGCCCTGGGAGCTCGGGCTGGCCGAAGCGCACCAGACCCTGGTGCTCAACAACCTGCGCAGCCGGATCGTGGTCGAGACGGACGGCCAGCTCAAGACCGGGCGCGACGTGGTGGTCGCCGCGCTGCTGGGCGCCGAGGAATTCGGCTTTGCGACCGCGCCGCTGGTGACCCTCGGCTGCATCCTGATGCGCGTCTGCCACCTCAATACCTGTCCGGTGGGCGTGGCCACCCAGGATCCGCGCCTGCGCGAACGCTTCACCGGCAGACCCGAGCACGTGGTCAATTTCATGCGCTTCATCGCACAGGACATGCGCGAACTCATGGCGCAGCTGGGCTTCCGCACGGTCGAGGAGATGGTCGGCCGCGTCGACCGCCTCGAACCCCGCAAGGCGATCGAACACTGGAAGGCGCGCGGTTTCGATTTCAGCAATATCCTCTACCAGCCCGACGTGGGCGAGGAAGTCGGGCGCTACCGGCAGATGGCCCAGGATCACAGCCTGGAAAAATCGCTGGACATGACCACGATCCTCGAGCTGTGCCGGCCGGCGATCGAACGCGGCGAGCAGGTGCGGGCCGAACTGCCGATCCGCAACGTCAATCGGGTGGTCGGCACCATCACCGGCAGCGAGGTCACGCGCCGCTACGGCGCCAAGGGGCTGCCCGAGGACACCATACAGCTGAAGTTCCTGGGCTCGGCCGGACAGAGCTTCGGGGCGTTCCTGCCCCCGGGCATGACGCTGCACCTCGAAGGCGATGCCAACGACTATGTCGGCAAGGGACTGTCGGGCGGGAAGCTGATCGTGCGTCCGCCCGCCAATGCGGGCTTCGTCGCCGAGGACAACATCATCATCGGCAACGTGGCGCTGTACGGCGCGACCAGCGGCGCAGCCTACATCCGCGGCATGGCCGGCGAGCGATTCGCGGTGCGTAACAGCGGCGTCGACACCGTCGTGGAATCCGTCGGCGACCACGGCTGCGAATACATGACCGGCGGACGGGTCGTTGTGCTGGGCCGAGCCGGCCGCAATTTCGGCGCCGGCATGTCCGGCGGCGTCGCCTATGTGCTCGACGAACATGGCGATTTCCCGAGGCGCGTCAACACGCAGATGGTCGGCGTCGAACGCCTGGAGGACGAGGACGAGATCGGCGCATTGCGCGCCCTGGTGTCCAGGCACCTCGAATACACGGGCAGCGCCCGCGCCCGCGCCGTGCTCGACGAGTGGCAGAC
>Ga0075015_100000758_pt1 | contig 11529 bp, 9 predicted proteins | sample AleBraG_ABR_2013_FD_71476 | JGI IMG/M metagenome (GOLD analysis project Ga0075015, IMG submission 71476) | Freshwater sediment microbial communities in response to fracking from Pennsylvania, USA - Alex Branch Run_MetaG_ABR_2013 | ecosystem: Environmental > Aquatic > Freshwater > Creek >...
GGCGACCGTTGGTGCCTGTGCGCGCCGCGGTGGCAAGAGGCGTACGAGGCCGGCGCCGCACCGCGCGTCCACCTCGCCGCAACCCATGTCGGGGCCATCGAGTGGTGCTCGCTCGAGGCCCTGCGCGCCCACTCCGTGGAGGCGTGACACCGGGCGAGGCCCAGTCCTACACTGACACCGACGTCAGGTTCGTTCCGAGGGGGAACCCATGCAGCTCGAAGACCTCATCCTGGTCAGCGTCGACGACCACGTCGTAGAGCCCCCCGACCTCTTCGAGGGTCGCCTGCCCCAGAAGTACGCCGAGGTCGCGCCGAAGCTCGTGCGCAAGGACAGCGGCATCGACGTGTGGCAGTTCATGGGTCAGGAGCTCCCGAACATCGGGCTGAACGCGGTCGCGGGCCGCCCGCCCGAGGAGTACGCGATGGACCCGCAGTCGTTCGACGACATGCGCACGGGTTGTTACGACATCCACGATCGCGTCAAGGACATGAACGCCAACGGTCTGCTCGGCTCGATGTGCTTCCCGAGCTTCCCGCAATTCTGTGGCCAGTTGTTCGCCCGCGCGTCCCAGAAGGACGAGCCGCTCGCGGTCGCGCTCGTCCAGGCGTACAACGACTGGCACATCGAGAGCTGGTGCGGCGCGTACCCCGGCCGTTTCATCCCGTTGGCACTCCCGATGATGTGGGACGTCGACAAGATGGCGGCCGAGGTCCGGCGCGTTGCCGACAAGGGTTGCCACGCGGTGACCTTCTCCGAGAACCCCGTCCACCTCGGGTACCCGAGCATCCACTCGGGTCACTGGGACAAGTTCTTCGCGACGTGTGAAGAGGTCGACACCGTCGTGAACGTGCACATCGGGTCGTCGTCGAAGATGGTCATCACCGCCGACGACGCACCGATGAGCGTGCTCATCACGCTGTCGCCGATCAACATCGTGCAGGCCGCCGCCGACTTCGTGTGGTCGGCCGCCGCGCAGAAGTTCCCGAAGATGAAGTACGCGCTGAGCGAGGGCGGGATCGGTTGGATCCCCTATTTCCGCGAGCGCATCGACTACACGTTCGACCGTCACCGCTACTGGACCGGTCAGGACATGGGCGGCCGCATGCCGAGCCAGGTGTTCGACGAGCAGGTCATCTGCTGCTGGATCGACGACCCGGTCGGCATCGACCTACGGCACAAGATGAACATCGACAAGATCTGTTGGGAGTGCGACTACCCGCACTCGGACTCGACCTGGCCGCAGTCGCCGGAGCAGTTCATGAAGCAGATGCAGGCGTCGAACTGCTCGGACGAGGACATCGACAAGATCTCGCACGCCAACGCGATGAAGCTCTACAACTTCGACCCGTTCTCGATTCTCGGCAAGGAGAACTGCACGGTCGGCGCGTTGCGCAAGCAGGCCGAAGGTTGGGACACCAGCATCGTCGCCCGCGGCATCAAGGCAACGGGTGTCGGCGCGGCCGACCTCGCCAAGTTCGCGAAGGTCGATCGCGACTGAGACCGCACTTTGTTGGCGCATGTATAGCGAGCGTCGCGATCGTGGTCGGCCTGGCCGCGTGTTCTTCGTCGTCGAAGGGCGCGAGTAGCAGCCCGACCTCGGCCGGCACCCCGACCTCGGCCGACACCACGACGGCTCCCGCCGACGGGGCGACGGTTCCTGCGCAGTCAACGTCGCTCGAACACCTGTTGATCGCAAACGTGCCCAAGGGTTTCACGCGGCAAGCCGACGACGTCGGAGATACGGGACCGTCGGATCTGGCCAAGGCGATCAGAGACGACGACGATCCCCGCGCGGGCAAGGCGTTCCGAGCCGAGCGATTCCTCCGGGGCTATCAGCGCCTGTGGGTGGGCCCGAAGCAGTCGGAGATCCTCGTGTTCGTGTACCAGTTCGCGACCGCGGCAGGAGCGAAGCACGACTTCGAGCGCGACAAGGCGGCACTCCAAGCCGAGCAGCCCCCGGGCTCCAAGACCTTCTCGATCCCCGGGTTCCCCGCGGCGACCAGCACGGCAATCCTGGGAACCAGCACCGACACTTCGGCCGCCATCGCGTTGTTCACGGTGGGCCCCTATAACGCGCAGGTCGTCAGCCACGGCACGGACCCCGCCGGCCTACAGCAGCAGACGACGAAGCTCGCAACCGACCAACGCAACCGACTGCGCGCCGCCGGCTGATCGGTCGCGCCCGGGCCGCTACGGGGCGGTGTGGCAGGGCTGCTGGTTACAGACGTCGATGACCGTGCCGTTGTTGATGAACGCGGCCAGGAGACCGAGCGCCTCCGGGACGTCGGCGAGTTTGCCGTGCGGATCGTCGCCGGCGCGATTCGGCGCTTCCGCCGCGGGCGGCGTGGGCGTTCCGAAATCCCACACGACGAGGGCGGAACCCCGGTGCGGGAGCGACGGCAACGGGTCGATCCCGAAGAACGGCGCGACGTCGGCCGAGCGACCGGCGGCGAGCGTGGGGGCCCTGCGCTCGATACCCAGGGTGCGCGCAAGCTTCTCGGTCGCGACGTTCGCCACCTGGTGGTCGCCGAACGCTTCCAGCATCAACACCGTCTTCGCGCCGCCCGCGCCGGGGTACGGCGAAGTCGTGAGGTGCTGCGCGTACGCGGTGTTCTCGCCGCGGTCCCAGAGCTGTTCCATGAGCTCGAGGGCCAGCGCCTGATCGACCGGGTTCGGGTATCCGGCCGCGAACGGACCCTGGAATTCGTCGAAGTCGACGCTGCGCCGCAGCAGCAGGTTGTAGCCCATGCCGCCGACGGCGAGGATCACGCGGTTCCAGTCCGTCGTGAGCGACGACTCGACGCCGCCGAGGATGCCGCCCTGGCTTGCGCCGAGGAGCGACAACTTCTTGGCGTCGATGATCGACGCGCCGTTCGCGTCCTGGAACGCCGGGTTCGTGCCGAAGCCGTGCGGGCTCGCGAGCAGCCGTCCGACCTCGAGGAAGCCGAGCGCGCCCTGTTGCAGGCGATCGGCCTGGGTGCGGAACTTCGAGAGATCCGCGAGCTCGGCGATCACCGTCGGGATGTCGGCGGTGCTCATCCCGAGCTCGTCCACCGCGCAGAAACCGAGGCCTGCGGTCGCGGCGACGCCACCGATGCCGAGGGCTTCGTTGCGCGAGCCCAGCAACCCGTGTCCGTAGAGCACGAACGGCGCCGACGCGGCCTTCGCGCGCTTCGGCACGGTGCAGACGTAGTCGTCGTTCATCGTGCCGGTCGCGTGCGGGATGCCGTTCGGGTCGCCGTCGTTGTTGAACACCGTGCCGGGCCCGCCGTCACCGGTCAGGTACTTCGGCATCGCGAAGGTGCCACGAACGACGCGCGCGGAGCCGGAGTCTTCGGTCGACGTCACCGTGAACTTCGGCGCGCCGGTGCCGAGCGCCTTGGAGGTCTCCTGCCACATGTGGCGCAGGCGGCCCGACAGTCCTTGTTCCGACGCGACCGTGAACGACCACGCGAGCGGCGCAACCGTCGACCCGTCGGCGCGCTTCAGGTTCCGGAGCGAGATCTCGATGCTGTGACCTTCGGCGAGACCGGCCGCGGGCACGATGCGCAGCAGCCGCTGCGCGGGGTCGGTGACCTTGGGGTCGGTCTCGGCCCACGCCGCGAGGCGTCGGCCCGTGGTGAGGTCGGTGACGGCGACGGGCGACCCGGGCGCCAGTGACTGCGCGATGTCGGTCTGCGGCGGGAGCTTCGACTGCGCGGCATCGAGATCGGGAACGACGGTCAAGCCGATCGACGACGGGCTGAAGCCGTCGTTGCGGTTCCACTCCGTCGGGTCGATGTGCTTGCCCGCCGCGTTCGCCGGCGTCCCGGTCGCGGGGAGATCGAGCCGCCGGCCGGTCGGCGTCGTCGGATCGGCACGCGTGAACCGGTCGTTCGGGAAGGGCAACAGGCAACGCGCGGGATCGCGGTCGTCGCACGCGCCGGTGCCCCGCGGCTCCGCGGTGAGACGCGGCGCCGAGGTCGTGCTCTTGGCCGCGCCGGCACCACCGCTGCTGCTGCAGCCCGCGCCGATCACCGCGACGGCGCACGCGATCGCGATCGCGATCGCTCCGGACGATCTCACCGGAGCACTCCCGTCTCCAACAGAGCACTTCTGGCCTCGTCCACACCTTTGACGTGGCGGGCGCGAAATCCGGCGGCGACCGCGCCCTCGACGTTGATGATGTTGTCGTCGAGGAACAGCACCCGATCGGCCGCGGTGGGCAACAGCTCGGCGACCCGGTCGAAAAGCGCGCGGTCGGGCTTGACGATGCCGAGCTCGAACGAGAGGAAGCAGTAGTCGAAGCCCTCGACGATCGGCCACCGCGAGAACGAGTGGTCCCAGTGGATTGCGTTGGTGTTGCTCAGGCACCCGACCGCAACGGTGCGGCCAACTTCGGCGACGAGCGTTTCCGCGTCGGGCAGCGTGCGACCGGGCCAGCTCGCGAATTCGCGCAGGAACACCTGCGGTTCGATCGAGAGATCCCAGTCGTCGATCAATCCGGCTGCGAACTCGTCGGCAGTGCATTCGCCCCGTTCGAAGCTCCGCACCCAGCGGCACGTGAGCCACCGCCGCCACAGCTCGTCGTCCTCGGCGATGCCCGCGAGCTCCTTCATGGGCTCGACGCCGCCGAAATCGATGAGTACGCCGCCCAGATCGAACAGGACGACGTCGATGGGTTGAGGGTCCGGCACCGCGCAACCCTAGAGGCCGCGTTCACACCGGTCGTGCTAGCCGGCGCGGCGGGGGTGGTGGCGGAGCTCGGGGACGAGGCCACCACCTTGGAGCGTGCGCAGCGCGCGTTCCTCTTCGGCGTCGATGACCAACGCCTCGCCGGGCTCACGCCGGAGGATGAAGCTGACGACACAGTCGTCGCACGCGTTCGTGCCGGCCATGACGCATTCGTCGCAATCGATGGTGCGCAGGTGCATGCCCGAGAGCATGACCCGCGGGTGTGACAGCTACGGCTCGACGGTGATCTTGTCGCCCGCCGCACCGCACCAACGGCAGGTCACGTTCTCGACCCGCTCGTCCAGCACCTCTTCCTCTTCGATCTCGAGCTCCCCGCCGATCGTGTAGTGGTGGAAGGCCCGGGTGCGGCGCGTCGAGAGCACGTCGAAACGGGTGACGTTCCCGCAGGCCTGGCAGCGGTACCGGGTGGCGCTCACGGCGGCGGAGCCTAGCCAAGCCGAACATATGTGCGTGCGAACGTGTGTTCGGCTACGCTTCCCGCTCCGTGACGCGAACTTCCCCGCTCACCGCCGTCCTCCCCGGCTTCGAACCCACCGTTGCGACCCGCACCGAGCCGCGCCAGCAATCGCTCGCCGACCTGGGCGCGCCGCTCTCGCAGACGACGTTCGTCGTCCTCGACCTCGAGACCACGGGCGGGTCGGCCAACACCGACGCGATCACCGAGATCGGCGCGCTGAAGCTGCACGGTGGCGAGTTGCTCGGCCGGTTCGAGTCGCTCGTCAATCCGGGCGTGCCGATCCCACCGATGATCACGGTGCTCACGGGGATCACCGAGGCGATGGTGTTCCCGGCGCCGCGCATCGCCGAGATCCTTCCCCCGCTGCTCGAGTTCACGCGCGACGCGGTGATCGTCGGCCACAACATTCGCTTCGACTGCGCGTTCCTCGACGCCGCGCTCGTCGCGCACGGGTATCCACGGCTGGCGAATCGTCGCGTCGACACGCTCGCGTTGGCGCGTCGATTGGTACGCGACGAGATCCCGAACCTGCGCTTGAGCACGCTGGCGCGCCACTTCCGCACGAGCGTGGAGCCGACACACCGCGCGTACGCCGACGCCGCGGCGACGGCCGAGGTGCTGCACGCGTTGCTGGAGCGAGCGGCGAGCTACGGCGTGCTCGGGCTGGACGATCTGCTCGCGCTGCCGAAGATGCGGGCCCATCCCTCCGCGGCGAAGTTGGCCCTCACCGCGAAACTCCCGCGCAAACCGGGCGTCTACATCTTTCGTGACCGCGATGGGCGGGTCCTTTACGTCGGCAAGGCCACGAACCTGCGGGCCCGCGTGCGCTCGTATTTCGCGTCGGACGACCGGCGCAAGGTGCCGCAGCTGCTGCGTGAGCTCGTGACCATCGATCATCGGGTCTGTGCGACGGCGTTCGAAGCCGAGATCCGGGAGCTGCGGCTGATCCAGGAGCTCCAGCCGCGCTTCAACCGCGCGGGCAAGGCGAAGCGCACGAGCGCGTACCTGAAGCTCACCGACGAACGGTTTCCGCGCCTGACCGTGACGCGCACGACACCGCGCGGCAATTCGAGCCTCGGGCCGTTCCACTCGACCAACACCGCGCACCTCGTGCGGGAGGCGATCGAGACCGCGGTGCCGCTGCGGCGGTGCGGGACGCGGATCGGTCGGCGGGCGTCGATCGTCGAGGGGCCGCCGTGCGTGTCGGCGCAGCTCGGGGTCGCGGCGTGTCCGTGTCGCGGCCACATCGACGAAGCGACGTATGCGGAATTCGTCGCGACGGTGCGGCGCGCGCTCACGTCCGAGCCCGACGTGGCGCTCGCCCCGCTGGCGGCCCGGATGCACCGCCTGGCCGACGAAGAACGGTTCGAGGAGGCGGCGGCGACGCGCGACCGGCTCGAGGCGCTGGCCCGGGCGTTGCAGCGCCGGCGGACGGTGGCGATGTGGCGGGGCGTCGAACGCCTGGTCGTGGACTGCGACGGGCAGCGCGTCGAGATCCGCCACGGCCGCGTCCGCTGGCCCGACGACGACACCCTGCTCCGTCACGACGATTCTTCGGAAGAATCGCCAAGACCGGGCGGCGAGACGGGGGACGACATCGCCGAGATCCTCACGGTGGACCGGTGGGTGGCCCGCAACGCGGGCCGCCTCCGCCTGGCCCTGGTCCACGGCGAGCTCGCCTCCGCGCTCCCCCGCATCGTCGCCGGCCGCGGCTCCGCTAAGATATGACGACTTCATCAATTGATGAGTCTGTGGGGTCGGGATGGATCAAGCGCCGGAGGTCGAGCTGTCCCGGCCGATCTCGGAGATCAAGGCCGAGCTGTTCCGGGCGCTCGCGCATCCGGCGCGCATCCGCGTGCTCGAGGTGCTGGCCGCCTCGGAGTCGGAACTCTCGGTAGGAGAGCTCCAGCCCCGGGTCGGCATCGAGATGTCTCACCTCTCGCAGCAGCTCGCGGTCTTGCGGCGGGCCGGGCTCGTCACCACCCGGAAAGTCGGGTCATCCGTGTTCTACGCGATCCGCGACCCGGAACTGGTCCGGCTCCTCGCGTCGGCCAAGCAGCTCCTGATCAATTCGCTCACCGTGTCGCAACAGTTGCTGACGGGTCTCAGCGTCGAACCGTCTCCCGCGTGAAGAAGCTGACTCGCCTCCTCCCCCGGCGCGCCGACTACGCGGGCTTGTCGCGGTCGTGGAAGTCGGACGTCGTCGCGGGGATCACGGTCGGTGTCGTCGCTCTGCCTCTCGCGCTCGGGTTCGGGATCACGACCGGACTCGGCGCCCGCGCCGGGCTCATGACCGCGATCATCGCGGGCTTCGTCGCGGCCGTGTGCGGCGGTTCGAACGTGCAAGTCTCGGGCCCGACCGGTGCCATGACGGTTGTTCTCGTGCCGATCGTCGCACGCGAGGGCGCGAACGCGGTGTACGTCGTCGGCATCATGGCCGGCGCGCTGCTCCTCGCGGCCGCGTTCTTCCGGGTGGGCCGCTATCTCGCGTACGTCCCCTGGCCCGTGATCGAGGGCTTCACGGTCGGGATCGCCGCGATCATCTTCCTGCAACAGGTTCCCGCCGCGCTCGGAGTACCGAAACCGAAGGGCGACAACACCGCGCTGGTTGCCATCGACGCACTGCGACGTTCGGCCTCCCACGGCAGCATGGCCTCGCTCGCGATCGTGTTCCTCGTCGCGATCGTGATGACGGTCGCTCCGCGACTGCACAAGTCGCTGCCCGGTTCGTTGCTTGCGGTTGTCGTCGCGACCCTCGTCGCCCGCTTCGCCAATCTCGACATCGCCCGGATCGGCTCGCTTCCCAGCTCGTTGCCGCTGCCTTCGCTCCCGTCGATCTCCGCGTCGCGCGTGAGCTCCCTCGCCGCCGCCGCGTTCGCGGTCGCGCTCCTCGCGGGACTGGAGTCGCTGCTGTCGGCCAAGGTCGCGGACGGCATGGCCGACACGCCCCGGCACGACCCCGACCGCGAGCTGTTCGGCCAGGGGCTCGCGAACCTCGCGTCCCCGCTGTTCGGAGGGATGCCCGCGACGGGCGCGATCGCGCGCACGGCCGTGAACGTGCGCGCCGGCGCGCGCACCCGGGCGTCGGCGATGGTGCACTCCCTCGTCCTCGTCGCAGTCGTCTACCTCGGCGGAGCGCTCGTCGCCCAGATCCCGCTCGCGGCGCTGGCCGGGGTCCTGATGGTGACGGCCGTGCGCATGGTCGAGATCCACAACGTCCGCGCCGTCTGCCGGGCGACGCGTTCCGACGCCGTCGTGCTCGTGCTCACCGCCGCGGCGACGGTGGTTTTCGATCTGATTCGTGCGGTCGAGCTCGGCGTGGCGGTTGCCGCGGTCCTGGCCCTGCGGAAGGTGGCGCTCAGCGCGTCGGCCGTGGCCGAACGTGTGCCCGCCGACGCCGACGAGATCACCGACGACGACGAGCACGAGCTCCTGTCCGAGCACATCGTCACGTACCGCCTCGACGGCGCCCTGTTCTTCGGGGCCGCGCAACGTTTCCTCACCGAGTTGACGGCCATCGCCGATGTTCGCGTCGTGATCCTGCGCCTCCCGCAACTCCAAGTCCTCGACGCGACCGGCGCGCAAGCCCTCGGCGAGATCGTTACCGAGCTCGAGCGGCGGGGCGCGACCGTCCTGTTGAAGGGTCCGCGGCCCGAGCACCTGAAGGTCCTGGAGGCCGTCGGCGCGCTCGACCGTCTCGCGCACGAGAACCACGTGTTCTCCGACCTCGACGCCGCGATTGCGCACGCCCACCTGCACGTCGAACGCGGGCAACGCCTCGACGGCCCCGACCGGGCGTACACCCCGAATCCGCCCTAAACCGACGCCGCTGCGGACAAACCGTCCTCAAGGGGAGCGGCGGGCGCGACGACTTTTCCTGGATGCAATCGGAGACCGGAGTCGAGGCGGGTTGCCACTTCGCGGGCGTGAACTCGTACCTCATGATCCGCTACCTCCGCGAGACCGGTGGCGACGCCGCGGTGGCGCAGCTGTTGCGCGCCGCAGGTGAGACGCGCAACGCCGACGCGCTCTACGACCTCGGGACGTGGAGCTCGTACGACCAGTTCCGCCGGCTGCTCGAGGTCATGGCCGAGACATCCGGCGACCAGGCGCTGAAGCTCGCCGCGGGTGGTGGTCTCGCCGATCCTTCGATGCCCGAGCTGACGAACATGCTGCAGTCGCTCGGCTCACCCGAGGCGCTGCTCACGATGATCGCGGAATCGGGCGGCGCGAGCCTCGCCCCCGTGATCGGGCTCCACGGCCACGCGGTCGGCCCGACCGAATGGGTCGTCCACGAGCACTTCGTCGACGGTTTCGAAGCCTTCCCCGCGTACTGCCTCTGGGCCGCGGGACTGTACGCAAACATCCCGCAACTCTTCGGCATGCGCGCCGAGGTCGAGCACGTCGCGTGCGCTTGCGAGGGCGCGCCCGCCTGCGAATACCGCATCCGTTGGTTCCCCGACGAAGCGGGCACCACCGTCGAATTCCTCGAGTCGCGCGTCGAGATCCTCACCGCCCGGCTCGAGTCGCTGCACGCGACCGTTGCCGACCTCGTCTCCGATGACGACTTGGAACGCGTGCTCGCCAAGATCGTCACATCGGCCGCGCACGCGATGCACGCGCCTGTGTTCGTACTCGCGCTCGAATCGCTGCCGTCGGCGCCGAAGGAGGTCTACGCCAAGGGCATCGACGACGCGGAGGCCAAGCGCCTCGCCGGGCAACTCCTCGCCGCGGACGCCGAAGAGGACGATCACCGCATCATCGTCGACGTGCTCTCCGCACAGCGCCGCTACGGCCGCCTCGCCGCGATCAACGAGCAGGGCGTGTTCTTCCCCCAGGAGCGGATCGTGCTGCAGGCGTACGCGCGCCTCGCAGCAGCCGCGCTCGACTCCGCGTCGGCGCTCGACGACGCGCGCCGCCAGGCCCGCACTGCACGCGCGCTGCTCGATCTCTCGAACTCGCTCGCACAACTCGCGACGACCGACGACATGGCCGCGAACATCGTGCGCGCGCTCCCGGCCGTCATCGGCTGCGATCGCGCCGCGGTCGCGCTGTTCGAACCCGGAACTCCGTACGGCCGCATCGTCGCGACGACCGGCTACTCGACGAGTGACGAAGTGCGGCTGCGTTCGATGGAGGTGCCCGTCCCCCGCCCGCGCGCGGGCGACACCGCCGTCACGGTCTGGGACCGCGAGAGCGCCGCGCACCTGAACGTGCTGCCGATGCTGATGGACGAGCTGGGCGCGGCCGCGGTCGCGACCATCCCGATCATCGTGAACGAGGAGCGCGTCGGCCTCGTCGTGGGCGACGTTGTCGAACGGCCGGAGCGCATGATCGACGACCCCGAGCTCGCCGGGCGGCTGCGCGGGGTCGCGAGCCAGGCGACGATCGCGATCCGCAACGCCCGGCTGCTCGAAGGCATCCGCCACCAGGCGCTGCACGACTCGCTCACCGGCCTGCCGAACCGCACCCTGATCCTCGACCGCGTCGAGCAGATGCAGGCCCGCGCCCGGCGCTCCGGCGCCGAGACCGCCGTGTTGTTCCTCGACCTCGACGGCTTCAAGCAGGTCAACGACACCCTCGGCCACGAGGCCGGCGACCAGCTCCTCAAGGCCGTCGCGGCGCGCCTGCTCACGACGTTGCGCGAGGGCGACACGATCGCCCGGCTCGGCGGTGACGAGTTCGTCGTCCTCGTCGAGGGTGCGACGCCGAACGGCAGCGCCGAGCTCGTCGCCGAGCGCCTGCTCGAAGTGCTGCGCAAGCCGTTCGAGATCGACGACGTCGCCCGGCCCATCGTGTGCATCACCGCGAGCATCGGCATCGCGCGCGGGAACCGCATCTCGGCCACCGACCTTCTGCGCGACGCCGACATCGCGTTGTACGAGGCGAAGGCCGCCGGACGCGATCGCTACATCTCGTTCCAACGCGAGATGCAGACCGCGGTCGAGGACCGGCTCACCCTCGAGCTCGACCTGCGGGGCGCGCTCGAACGCAACGAGTACTTCCTCGTGTACCAACCGATCTTCGAGCTGGAGACGGGCGCACCGCTCGGCGTCGAAGCACTCCTGCGCTGGCAGCACCCGGTGCGAGGGCTCGTGCAACCCGACTCGTTCATCCCGCTGCTCGAGGAGACGAAGCTCATCGTCGACGTCGGGCGGTGGGTGATCGCCGAGGCCGCGCGCCAGGCCCAGGAGTGGCGGCTCGCCGACCGCGGCATGTACGTCTCCGTCAACGTCTCCGCCCGCCAGCTCGACGGCGACCACCTCGTGCGCGATCTGCAGAACGCGCTCACCGCGACGGGGCTGCCCGCGTCGGGACTCGTCATCGAGCTCACCGAG
>Ga0075015_100000759_pt1 | contig 11527 bp, 6 predicted proteins | sample AleBraG_ABR_2013_FD_71476 | JGI IMG/M metagenome (GOLD analysis project Ga0075015, IMG submission 71476) | Freshwater sediment microbial communities in response to fracking from Pennsylvania, USA - Alex Branch Run_MetaG_ABR_2013 | ecosystem: Environmental > Aquatic > Freshwater > Creek >...
TCGACGCTGCGCCGCTTCACGCCGCACACGCTGCGCGACCTGCCGCGCATCCTCGAGATCGTCGACGCGGCGCGCGAGCTCGGCTACGCCTGGGCGAACCAGGAGTACTACCGCGGCGACCTGACGATCGGCGCGCCGATCCTCGGCGAGCGCGGCCGGCCGATTGCGGCCGTCAACATCTCGGGCCCCGCGAGCCGCTGGACGCTCGATGAGCTGCGCGAGCGCTGCGCGCCGCTGCTGCTCGAGACGGCGCGCGCCGCCTCGGGCAGCGTCACGGCGCTGCACATCGGTTGAGACGGGCGGACTGCGAGCACCACTCGCCCGCCGCTGCCCGACCCGTACCCGCCGCCGGCGCACCCGCGCCCGGCTCGTTCCCCGACCGGCATCGCGCAGCGCCTGGCCGCAATACTCTCGCCTGCACGATCTCTCGGTCCGACCGCGTTGACGGTTCCGCACACGCGGCATAGACTCGATTCCTCTGCGATGTGACATATTCGATTATCGATAGTGACGTCATGATGGCCGCCGCCGCACTGCAAGCCCGCGGCCGCGGACCGGAAAACCTGGGGAGGACTCCGATGCGCTCAGCCCATCCTGGTATTTCGGCACCTATTGCGCACATCCGGCGTGCACGGATCCTCGCCATCGCGGCCGGTGCCGCCGCAGCCGCTCTCCTGCCCGTCGCGACGCGCGCCGACGGCACACTCGAGGAAATCGTGGTAACCGCACAACGCCGTGTCGAGCGGCTGCAGGACGTCCCGGTCGCGATCACCGCGTTGTCGGCGCTCGACCTGGAGTCCCGCGGCGTGCGCCAGGCGGGCGACATCGTAGCGACCGTGCCGAATCTGGTCCTCAGCTCCCCGTACGGCGAAGAGGCGCAGCCGACGTTTTCGCTGCGCGGCATCACGACGAACGACTGGAGCGAGAACCAAAGCAGCCCCATCGCGATGTACGTCGACGACGTGTACAAGAGCGTTGGCGCCATCCAGGCACTGCAGGTGTACGACCTTGACCGCGTGGAGGTGCTGCGCGGGCCGCAGGGCACGCTGTACGGCAAGAACGCCACCGGCGGTGCGCTGAACTTCTATTCGAAGAACCCGAGCCTGACTCAATACGACGGCTACCTGACAGCGGGCGTCGGCAACTACTCGGCGTATTCCATGCGCGGCGCCGTGGGCGGCCCGATCGTCGACAACGAACTCGGCTGGCGCGCCGCGGTGCTTTACGACAAGCGCGACGGCTGGGTGCGCAGTGTTGTGCCCGGCGTCGAGCCGCTGAACGGCGTTGACGCCCTGGCGGCGCGCTTCTCGCTGCTGTACAAGCCGTCGGCCGACCTAACGACCGTCCTCAAGATCGCAGTCTCGCGCTCCGGCGGCACGCCATACGGCGTTCACTCGATCAACATCGATCCGACTCCCTATGCCGTCGATGGCACTGGCACCGGCTTCAGCGGCAGCTACAACTGGTTCAGCAATGGCTCAAAATATGCGATCCACAAGAGCATCGACAGTGACGGCCTGTCGCTGCGAGTCGACTGGCAGCTGTCCGATCATTACACGCTGACCTCGGTTACCGGCTACGACTACGGCCGGTGGTACGAAAAGAGCGACGACGGCGGCCTATGGAAGACAGATGCCGGCACGGTGATCCACACGGACGATCCGAATACCTACTTCTCGAGCGTCACTGCTGTATCCCAGGAGCTGCGCATCGCCTCGCACGACACGGGCCCGTTCGGCTGGCTCGCCGGCGCCTATTACGGCCGTGACAGCGCGCACGTCAATTTGCAGTTCCACTTCTACGACACCCTCGGCTCGTTCGGCTTCGTCGACCAAAACGGCAATGCGCTGCAGGGCTTCGATACCTACAACGACTTCAACCAGATCCGCGTCAGCAAGGCGCTGTTCTTCAACGCGAATTACGCGCTGAGGCCGAACGTCACGCTGCGTGCCGGGGTGCGCTACACCAAGGACACGATTTCGATCGAGAACTTCTATGCCCTCAACGGCGGCCTGAGCCAACAGCCGACGAGCAGTGCGCCGGACACGTTCCCGACCCTGTGGACCCAGACGATCCCGCTCGTGCCATTGTCATTCGTGAACTATTATCCCAGTCTCGCTCCGCAGGGAGCCACCACTCCGGGATTCGGCCGGGACAGCAACAACGTCAGCGTGAAAGCCGGCGCCGACTGGAAAGTGTCGGAAGACGTGCTTGCCTACTTGAGCTTCAGTCAGGGCTATCGCGGCCATGCTTTCAACGGGCAGGCCTACTACAACGATGGCGAGCTCACCTTTGCGAGCCCGGAGAAGCTCAACTCGTACGAAATCGGCGTCAAGTCCGAGCTCCTCGAGCGGCGCCTCGAACTCAATGCGGCCGCCTTCTACTACGCGTACCGTGACCAGCAGTTCCTCGACACCTACTGCGCCTTCCCACCCACGCCGCCGGCCACCGCCTGCCTGGGCTTCGGCTTCAAGACGCGCAATGCGCCGAAGTCGAGGGTGACCGGCGCCGAGCTCGAACTGCGCGCGAAGCCGACTGCGGCGCTGGAACTGCGCGCCAGTATTGGCGTGGTCGACAGCAAGTACGAGGAACTGTTCCTGCACTTCGCCGACCGCTCGGGCAACAAGCTGATCATGGCACCGGACCTCACCGTCGGCCTGCTGGCCGACTGGCGTGCGGCCCAGCTCGCCGCCGGCGAACTGCATTTCGCGATAACCGCGAACTACACGGGGAAACAGTACTTCGACGCGCTCAACACCGAGCGAATCGCGCAGTCTGGCTATTCGGTGGTCAACGCGCGCGTATCGTTGCTGGGCGACACCAAGCAGCGATTCTCGGTGGCCGCCTGGGGCAAGAACCTCACGAACCGGCAGTACCTCGCCTATGCCCTGCCGCAGCGCAACCCGACCGACAGCAACCTTGGCTTCGACTACGCGCTGGTCGGCGAACCGCGTACCTACGGATTGGAGGCGACGTACCGGTTCTAAGCGGCACGGCTGCCGCCACGGCCCCGTGCCCACGGCTGCCTTCGCGTCCCTCCGCTCCGGCGCTGCATCATGACCGCGCTCGCAAGCGACGCGCCGCACTGCCTCTACACGGCGACCGCGCGGCCGCCCGTCCCGACGCCGGCGCTTGCCGGCGAGGCACGCGCGCAGGTCGCGGTGGTGGGAGCCGGTTACACGGGCCTCTCCACCGCGCTGCACCTCGCCGAGCGCGGCATCGCCGTCACGGTGCTCGAGGCGCACGAGCCCGGCTGGGGCGCCGCGGGCCGCAACGGGGGACAGGTCAACGCCGGCCTCAAGCACGAGCCCGACGAGGTTGAGCGCCACCTCGGACCCGTCTACGGGCCGCGACTCGTTGAGCTCGCAGGCGACGCGCCCGAGTTCCTGTTCAGGCTGATCGCGCGCCTCGGCATCGACTGCGAGGCGAGCCGCGGCGGCACGCTGCGGGCAGCCTATCGCGAGCGCCATGTCGCGGCCCTCGAGGATTCGGTCGCACAGTGGCAGCGGCGCGGTGTCGCGCTCGAGCTCTGGGACACGAGCCGCACCGTGGCCGCCACCGGGACCGCGCGCTACGTCGCGGCCTGCTTCGACCGGCGCGGCGGCGCCGTCAATCCCCTCTCCTACGCGCGCGGGCTCGCGGCCGCCGCGCTCGCCGCCGGCGCGCGAATTCACGGCGACAGCCGCGCGCTCAAGCTCGAGCGCGACGGCGCTGGCTGGTGCGTGATCACGGCCGCCGGCCGCGTGCGTGCCGAGAAGGTCGTGCTCGCGACCGACGGCTACAGCGACGATCTGTGGCCGGGGCTCAGGACCAGCATCCTACCCATCTACAGCTCGATCATCGCCACGGCGCCGTTGCCGCCCGCACTCGCGGCACAGGTGCATTCGAGCGGCGCCGTGCTGTACGAGGCCGGCGACATCACGGTCTATTACCGCAAGGACCGCGAGCAGCGGCTGCTCATGGGCGGCCGCGGGCGGCAGCGGCGCGCCGTCGGGCGCGCCGACTACGCGCACCTCGTGGACTACGCGCTGCGGCTGTGGCCCGCGCTCGCCGCGGTCGACTGGACGCACTGGTGGAACGGCCAGTTCGCGCTGACGCCGGATTTCTACCCGCGCCTGCACGCGCCGGCGCCGGGCGTCCTGGTCGCGCTCGGCTACAGCGGTCGCGGCGTCGCGCTCGCGACCGCGCTCGGCGCACAGCTCGCGAGCGCCGCCACGGGTGCTGCACTCGATACGCTCGCGCTTCCGGTGATAGGCATTCCACGCATCCCGTTCCATGCCTGGTGGCGCGTCGGCGTCGCCACACGAATCAGTTATGGGTGGCTGCGCGACGTCCTCGGTCGCTGACGCCTGCTGGACGCCCGCCGTCCGCGGCCGCCATTCGCGGCTGCCGTCCGCGGCTGCCATCCGCGGCTGCCGTCCTCGCCTGCCGTCCTGGCCTGCCGCCACCCCGCGCGTTCGGCCCCGGACGGCCGCCGGCGCGGCGGTCGGCGGGCCCGGGCGTAGACTTGAGGCAAGACCGGACCACAGCGGAGACGCCGGTCGGGAGCAGGTGCGATGAAAGCCGCCGCCGTCAGCGACTACCGGGAGCTCGCGCGCCGTCGGCTGCCGCGCTTCCTGTTCGAGTACATCGACGGCGGCTCCTATGCCGAGGTCACGCTGCGCCGCAACGTCGCCGACCTCGAGGCGATTGCGCTGCGCCAGCGCGTGCTGCGCGACGTCTCGGCGATCGACCTGTCGGTCGAGCTGTTCGGCCAGCGCCTCGCGATGCCAGTCGCGCTCGCACCGGTCGGGCTCGCGGGCCTCAACGCCCGCCGCGGCGAGGTACAGGCCGCGCGCGCCGCCGAGGCGGCCGGCGTGCCGTTCTGCCTCTCGACCGTGTCGGCTTGTCCGCTCGCCGAGGTTGCGGCCGGCGTGCAGAAGCCGTTCTGGTTCCAGCTGTACATGATCCGCGACCGCGGCTTCATGCGCGAGCTGCTGGAAAAGGCGCAGGCCATGGGCTGCCCGACGCTCGTCTTCACGGTGGACATGCCGGTCCCCGGCTCGCGTTATCGCGACTACCGCTCGGGCCTGGCCGGCGCGCCGGGCCTTGGCGGCGCGTTGCGCCGTTATGCGCAGGCCATGCTGCGTCCGTACTGGGCTTTCGACGTCGGGCTGCTCGGGCGCCCGCACACGCTCGGCAACGTCGCGCCGGTGCTCGGCCCGAATTCGGGCATCGAGGACTTCTTCGCCTGGATGCGCAACAACTTCGATCCGACCGTGACCTGGAAGGACCTCGAATGGGTCCGCGCGCAGTGGTCGCGGCCGCTCGTCCTCAAGGGCATCCTCGACCCGGCCGACGCGGTCGAGGCAGCCAAGCTCGGCGTCGACGGTGTCGTGGTCTCCAATCACGGCGGCCGGCAGCTCGACGGCGTGCCGTCCGCTGCGCGCGCACTGCCCGCGATCGCGGCGGCGGTCGGCGACCGGCTCACCGTGCTCGCGGACGGCGGGATTCGTTCGGGACTCGACGTCGTGCGCATGCTCGCGCTCGGCGCGAAGGGGGTCATGCTCGGGCGCGCCTGGGCCTATGCCCTCGGCGCGCGCGGCGGCGCCGGCATCACGCACGTTCTCGAGCTGATTGCGGCCGAGATGCGCGTCGCGATGGCGCTGACCGGCACGACGAAGGTCGGTGCAATCGGCAAAGACCTGCTCGTGTAAAGATTTGACGAGATCTGTCCCGCGGCCAGCCTGCGCGCGGGCAAACCACAGCGTCGCTGCGGCAAATAACCAGCAAGAGACGCGCGTTATGGTAACGCGCGTGCATCCACCGGCTGCTGCCGCCATTGCTGTCGCAGGCCTGCGACGCGGGACCCGTTGCAGCGCCGCGCGTCGCGCGGCGTAATACCTGCGTCGAACAAACACGAAATTGGGGACGGGCATGCACAGCACGACAGGGGCGATTCACGCGCAATCCCGGTGGCAGCTGCGACGGCGCATCGTGGCGCCCTGCGCGCTGCTGCTGATGGCGCTGCTCGGCGCCTGCGGCGGCGGCGGCAGCAGCAGCCCCTCGAGCATGTCGACCGCGCAGTCCTGCAGCGGCGCGAACTGCGGCACGGCCGTGCTCACGATCACGGACGCGCCCGCAGCCTTCCTCACCTACCAGGTGACGCTCGTGTCGCTGCAGCTGCAGCGGGCCGACGGCGGCGCGGTCGAGACGCTGGCGGTCTCCACCAAGATCGACTTCGCCAAGCTCGTGAACCTGAGCGAGGTGCTCGGCACCACGCAGATCCCGCCGGGCGAATACTCCGGCGCCACCGTGACGCTCGACTACACCGGTGCGAACATTATCTACGACGACGGCAGCGCGAACGGCCTGCCCGTCACGGCAGTCGATGCGACGGGGAAGGCGCTCGGCCAGCTGACACTGACCGTGCAACTCGACGACAAGCACAGGCTCGAGATCAGCGCGGGCCGCCTCGCGCGGCTGTCGTTCGACTTCAATCTGGCGGCCTCGAATAACGTCGACACGACCAAGAAGACAGACACGGTCAGCCTGGTGCTCGTGGCGAGTGTGGTCCCGCCGGACAACAAGGAAATGCGTGTGCGCGGCACGACTGCCGCGTTCGACACGGCGAACAACACCTTCACGATCGACCTGCACCCCTTCGACGACGACGGCCCGTCGGCCAAGGGCCAGCTCGTCGTGCACGTCACGGACACGACCAGCTACGAGATCAACGACACCCCGTACACGGGCGCAGAGGGCTTCAAACAGCTCGTGTCGCTCGGTACCGGCACGCTCACGGTCGATTTCGGGTCGCTGTCGGCGAGCGGTGACACTTTCACGGCCACGCGCATGCTGGCCGGCACGAGCGTCCGGAACCCGAGCCTCGACCACGTCTCGGGCAGCGTCGTTGCGCGCACGGGCAACATGCTGACGGTGCACGGCGGCGACATGGAAGAGCACGGCGGGCCGGAGGAGTTCGTGCCCGGCGATATCACGGTGACGATCGGCGACATGACCGCCGTGACGGCCGACGGGCAGGAATCGACCGACCCCGCGCACACGACCGCGGACATCTCGGTCGGATCGCGCATCGACGCCTTCGGTGCCGGCAGCACGGATGGCATGGGCCATGTCACGATCGACGCGACCAAGGGTCACGTGCGGCTCGAGCCGACGCTCATCTCCGGCACCGTCGTCGGGAAGGGCAGCGGGACGCTGACGCTCAACCTCGCGAGCATCAACTTGCGCGACGTCGGCCTGTTCCATTTCGCCGGCACGGGCAAGCCGATGACCGGCCACGACTCGGATCCGACCAAGTACGTCGTGAACACCGGCAGCCTCGACCTGACGGCGTACGCCGTGAACGGGCCGGCGCGGCTGATCGGCTGGGTGGCGCCTTTCGCCAGCGCTCCGCCCGACTTCAACGCGAGCACGCAGCCGAAGTTCTTCCCACCGCCGATCGGCGCGGCCCTCGCGATTGGCTGGGGTGGCACGGGCACGGGCGCACCGTTCAAGGCCTTCGATGCGATGCACATCGCGCTCGATACCACGAATCCGGCCGTCGTCTTCTACGGCCTGTTCCAAAGCGCCGGGAGCGCGCGGCTCCTCGACCCGCCGCCGGTCAATCCGACGATCGTGCCCGATCCGATGGCTACGACGACCCTGTTCTCGATCGCGCACGCTGTGGGCGGCACGGTCGACAACAGCCAGAGCTTCGGGGACTTCTACACGAAGCTGTCGGCAGATTTGCCGCCGACCGGTACGGCGAAAGCGCGCCTCATGTTTGCCGGGGGCCGCTACGATCCGGTCAGCGACACCTTCACCGCCGTGCACATCGCGGTGGTGCTGGGCAACTGACGCCCATGCCGGCGGCGCGCCGTCCGGGCGCCGCCCGCCGGCCGGCCCCGCTCAGGCGAGCAGGTGCCAGGCGATGCAGAGCTGGGAGCCGAAGCCGACCGCGAACGCGAGGGTCCGAACCCAGGGGATCGCGAAGGTGTAGGCAGCGAGGTGCACGACGCGCGCCCAGAAGTACACGGTCGCAGAGCCCGCGATCGCGGCATTGCTGATGCCGGCCGCGTGCGCCGTGAGCACGAGCGCCGCGAACACCACGAGATTCTCGACGGAATTGTAGTGCGCGGCCTTCATGCGTCGCGCCCATGGGGCGAGCGGCTTCGGGTCCTCGGGATAGCCGACGGCATCCAGGATGCCGCGCACGGCAACGGTGTTGAGGATGTAGGGTATCCAGCTCAGCGCGGTCAGCACGCTGACGAGCGCAAGGTACCTGAGCTCGGTATTCATCGCGATCCCCCCTGTTGATCGACGCTGCCGACCGGCAGTCGCCCAGAAGCTTACACGCCCGCCGAGGGCCCGCGCATCGTGGCCAGCCGGTAGCAGTCGCGTCCCGCCGCCTTGCCCGCGTAGAGCGCATGGTCGGCCCGGTCGATCGCCGCGGCAAGGCTCTCCGTGCCTTGCGCGAGTGCGGCGCCCATCGTGACGGTGACCCGCACGACGGCGCCGTCGGGCAACGTGATCGACAGCGCACGCACCGTATTGAGCAGCTTTTCAATGGTGGGCTCGGCGTGCTCGCGCTCGGCGAGCGACAGCAGCATCAGGAATTCCTCGCCACCATAACGATACACCTGGTCGTTCTTGCGGATTGCGTCGCGCAGCGCCTGCGCGAGCGCCTGCAGCACGATGTCGCCGCCGGCATGGCCGTGCTGGTCGTTGACGTCCTTGAACAGATCGACGTCGACCATCAGCACGAGCAGCGCATTGGCGTAGCGTCCGATCTGCCCGCGCAGCAGGTCGTAGTCGTGCTGCATGTGGTGCCGCAACGGCAGACCGGTCAGCGGATCGACGAACGATTCACGCGCGACGGCCAGCGTCTTGAATTGAGCTAGGTGCTCGATGAGCTCGCTCTGCGTCCGCTCGAAGCTGTCCAGATCCGCGGGCTTTGCCGGCCGGCCCTGCAGCACCTGCGTGCAGATCGACCGCACGGCGTCATGCATCGCCTTGTGATCGGACTCCAGGGCGCCGGCACGGTCCGGATCCATCGCGTCGAACTCGCGGCGATTCTGCGTGAACCAGCTCCCGAGGCGGCACAGGACGTGCGCCTCTGGTTTGAGGACGTCATCGCCGGGCGAGGCGTGCAGCACCGCGCAGCGCAGCACGCGCCCGGTCCACTGCAGATGGGCCTGCATGGCGTCGTCGAGCTCCGCGACGAAACGCTGTACCTCGATCTCGGACACTGCTGCACTCCTCTGGTCGCCGGCGATCGAGGGCAGAACCCCGCCATTACCCCGGAGCCTGGCCGGCCACGCCGGGGCTAGGCCCTGGTGCGCGCGCCGCTCGGGTCGTAGAGCGGCCGCAACGAGGCGCGGGCCGGCACGCGCTCATCGCCGATCAGGATCTCGAAGCCGCCGCTCGCGATGAGCTCCTCGCCGACGCCGCCCGGGTCGGCAACGTAGCCGAGGCCGACCGCGCCGCCGAGCGTGTGGCCGTACATCGCCGAGGTGACGAAACCGACGCGTTTACCGTCCTTGAGGATCGGCTCGTTGTGATAGAGCAGCGGCTGCGGGTCCTCGAGCAGGAACTGCACGAGGCGGCGCGTGCGCGGCTGGCCGCGCGCCGCGAGCAGCGCCTCGCGGCCGATGAAGCCGCCCGGCTTGTCCCATGCGCAGGTGAAGGCGAGGCCCGCGGCCAGCGGGTTGTCGTCCGGACCGATGTCGTGGGCCCAGTCACGGTAGGCCTTCTCGATGCGCAGCGAATTGAGCGTGTGATAGCCACAGTGCTGCAGGCCGCAGCGCGCGCCGGCCTCGACGAGCGCGTCGTAGGCGCCCGGCGTGAACGGCGTCGGGATGTACAGCTCCCAGCCGAGCTCGCCCGTGAAGCTCAGGCGCAGCGCGAGCGCGCGCTGGTAGCCGATCGTGACCTCGCGCGCCGTGCCGAACGGAAAGGCCGGGTTGGACCAGTCGCCCGCGGCGACGGCCGCGAGCAGCTCGCGCGAGCGCGGGCCCTGCACGTTCAGCATCGACCAGGCGTCCGAGACGTCGGTCACGACGCAGTGGAGCTGCGCGCCGATGTGGTCGCCGAGCCAGGCCTGCACGTGCGTGGCGGTGAAGGCGGCCGTCACGATCAGAAAGCGGTCCGGTGCGAGCCGCGTGACGGACAGATCGGCCTCGATGCCGCCGCGCTCGTTGAGGAATTGCGTGTACAGGACCCGGCCCGGCGGCACCGCGCAGTCGGCGGTCGCGATGCGATTCAAGGCGCGCTCGGCGTCGCGGCCCTGCACGAGCAGCTTGGCAAACGAGGACTGCTCGAACAGGCCGACGCGCTCGCGCACGGCGCGGTGCTCGGCGGCGTTGTTCTCGAACCAGTTCTGGCGGCCCCAGCCGTACTCGTAGACGGCCCTCTGGCCCGGTCGCGCATACCAGTTCGGCCGCTCCCAGCCGGCCGACTCGCCGAAGCAGGCGCCGGCCGCGGCGAGCCGGTCGTGCAGGATGCTCTTCTTGACGCCACGCGCGCTCTGCCACTGCCGGAACGGCCAGTGGTCCTGGTAGCCGATGCCGAGCGACTCGACGACCCGATCGGCGAGGTAGCGCGCGTTGTTCTGCCACGCATGGGTGCGGCGGATGTCGACCGACCAGACGTCCATGGGCGGATGGCCGTCGACGATCCAGTGCGCCATCACGAGGCCGGCGCCGCCGCCCGACAGGATGCCGAGCGAGTTGAAGCCGGCCGCGACGTACAGGCCCTTGAGGTTCGGCGCTTCGCCCATCAGGTAGTTGTGGTCGGCCGTGAACGACTCCGGTCCGCAGAACAGCAGCTTGATGCCCGTGTCGGCCAGCACCGGCACGCGCTCGATCGCGCGCTCGAGCCAGGGCTGCATGCGGTCCCAGTCCGGCGCGATGTCGCCGAAGGCGAAGTCGGCCGGCACGCCCTCGACGCGCCAGGGCTTCGCCACCGGCTCGAAGATGCCGACCATGATCTTGCCGGCCTCCTCGCGGATGTACGCCGAGCGCCCGGGGTCGCGCAGGATCGGCAGCTTCGGGTGCACGCCCGCGACCGGCTCGGAAATCAGGTAGTAGTGCTCGGCGGCCTGCAGCGGCACGTCCACGCCGGCGAGGCGCCCGACCTCGCGCGCCCACATGCCGGCGCAGTTGACCACGACCTGCGCGCGGATGTGCCCTTGCGCCGTCGTGACGCCGCTGACGCGCCCGTCGCGCCGCTCGATGGCGGTGACCGGGCAATGCTCGAGGATGCGCGCGCCGCGGTTGCGCGCACCCTTCGCGAGCGCGCGCGTCACGTCGGTGGGATTGACGCGGCCGTCCCGCGGGAAGTGGAAGGCCGCCTGCACGTCGCCGACGAAGGCGAGCGGCCAGAGCCGCTGCACCTCGGCGGCCGTGATCTCCTCGCACTCGATGCCGAAGCACTGCGCGGCACGGAAGCCGCGCCGCATCTCCTCGGCCTTCGCGGGCGTCAGCGCGAGCTGGATCGAGCCGCAGTCGATGATGCCGGTGGCCTGGCCGGTCTCGGCCTCGAG
>Ga0075015_100000762_pt1 | contig 11511 bp, 9 predicted proteins | sample AleBraG_ABR_2013_FD_71476 | JGI IMG/M metagenome (GOLD analysis project Ga0075015, IMG submission 71476) | Freshwater sediment microbial communities in response to fracking from Pennsylvania, USA - Alex Branch Run_MetaG_ABR_2013 | ecosystem: Environmental > Aquatic > Freshwater > Creek >...
ATGCTCACCACAGCACAAGCATTGCGCTGCTGGTTTCGATCAAGGCCGGAACCGCATTTTGTGCGCTGCATTCCTACGCTGAGCTGTACGCCGTGATGTCCGGCAAGCCCGGTAAGCCGCGATTGCGGCCCACCGATGTCGACGCGATGATTGAGCGCATCGACAAAGTATTCACACCAATTTCCCTCACTCGGCGCGAGTACCGCGAGGTCATTGGCGCATGTGCTGTGCGCGGCATAACGGCCGGTCGTCTTTACGACGCACTAATCGGCGCTTGCGCGCTCAAATGTGATGCTGACGCAATTTATACATTGAACGAGGTTGATTTCAAAGCCGTATTACCGGCGTCCGAACATGCTCGAATTCGCCGACCTTGAGCAAGCGACTCGAGCAATCCTAATCGATGCGGCGCAACCGAGCGACTGAACCGCTACCTCACTCTGTTCAGCGTCATCGGGGTTCAATTGAGGCACGTAGCTCACGTGGCCAACAGCCAGTCTAGCCCGAATGGTGAGGCGTGTGCGGCAGCGCCTAACAGGCGGTGGTTCCACCATCCACAGCCAGCATCGCGCCCGTGACCCAGCTCGCTTCATCTGAAGCCAGGTAAACAGCCGCCCAAGCGATATCTTCGGGCTGCCCCAGCCGCTTCACCGGAATGCCCGCCATGATCGCATCGCGAATCGGCCCCTCTACCGATGCACCGGCCGACTGAGTCGCCGGCGTCACCACCATACCCGGGGCGATCGAATTGGCTCGAATGCGTGGCCCACCCTCAATGGCCAACTGCCGGGTCATGCCCATGACCGCGGCCTTCCCGGCACAATGCGCCACCATGCCCATCTTAGTGCTCCCTCGCACCGCATTGACGGAGGCAAAATTGATGATCGCGCTCCGTCCGCCCACCAGCAGGTGCGGCCAGGCCGCCTTGCACAGCAGGAACACGATATCGATCTCGCCCACCAACGTGGGCACCCACTGCGACTCGTAATCCATGCTAGCCGCCGGTGCCATGTGCGGCGCGATGGCCGCGGCATTGACCAGGATGTCGATGCGTCCATGCTTGGCCACCGCGTAGTCGACCAGCCGCTGCGCGTCAGCGGGCTTGGTGAGATCACACGGATGCAGGCTGTCCAGTTCCAACCCTTCGCGGCGGGCCTCGGCCTGCGCATCCTCAGCGGTCCGTGCGCTGATATCGCACCCGACGACGGTGGCTCCTTCGCGTGCAAACACCAGTCCCACGCCCCGACCGATACCGCCGCCGATACCGGTGACGAGGGCTATCTTGCCCGCCAGTCTGTTTGCCATATTTTTTGCCCCTGCTAGTAGAGAGGCCGCCCGAAGGCGGCCTCTCTACACATCCAGATCAATCCGCGCTACAACTCAGCAGCTCGATCCCGTTGGCATCAAAGCTTAAGGTCGAGGGACAAACCGACTTCCCGCTCGCTGTTCTTGGTCGGCCAGCCGGAAATGCCCTTGACGTAACCGTTCTGATTGGCTTCGCCTGGCACCTTCGGCGGCACGAAGGGAGGACCGCCGAATAGCAGTGCAGGTTCGCGGTTCTGGAATAAGTTGCGACCAAACAGCGTAACGCCCCAGCGTCCATCCGATGTAAGGATCGAAAAGTGTGTACCAACGTTGGCGGGACCGGAATACACGTATCCCGGATCCGGCGATGCGCCCAGACGAATAGAGGACTTATAAACCACGTCGACCCCAACGGCAGGCGCAAAGCGGCCGACGGTCCACGTATAGTCCATCGCGGCCGTGACCTTGAACTTCGGTACATAAGGGATCTGGTAACTGCCCATGGGCAGTAACCCACCGTTCGGACTACCGCTCAGATTGTTGGGATCGAATCCCCTAAAATTACTCGGGAGTTCGGCGACGTTATAAATCACGCCACCGTTCACACTCAGGCCTCTCGTGAGCTTGCCAAAAAAGTCCACTTCGACGCCCTTGGAGTCGATATCGACGGAATCAGGGTTGCAAACAAGCAGGCCTTGGAAATTCAGGCTGCACTGCTGCGTCTGGTAGTTGTGATCCTTGGTGAAAAAGAGATTGGCGTCAACGCCAAAGCGGTCATTGATCGTGCCCTTGACGCCTACTTCGTACGAAAGCGGGATCTCAGGCGGGACAAGCGTTGCTATCGGGCTGGTCGGAGTTGCCGACTGCGCCTGCGGGCCCTTGTAGCCCTTGGTGATCGTGGCATAAGAGTTTAGATTTTCGCTGAATTTATACTGTACGCCAACCTTGCCGGAGAAATTATTCACCGTATTTTCCAGCCCTGGAAGGGCGATGTTGAGGAGAGGCGGTGCATGCAGGTATATCGTGAAGAACGTCTGTTCGGGCCCACCGTAAGGCTGGTTCACGTCTGCAGAAGTGAAATCCGTGACCTTCTGATGGGTGAAACGCCCACCAGCAATCAAACCCAGCTTGTCCGACACATGGTAAGTCAGCTGACCGAAGATGGCCTCGGCCCTGTTGGTCGTTGCGGTTGGTGTATTCGTCGCCGGCAGGCCAATGTCAACAGTTGGCTGGGGCTGGCCGAAGATGAACCCTGGAAATACCAGCGCAAAGTGCGTTCCAGGAGGTCTTTCAGAATGGGCGGTGTAGTCGTTGTAGTAAAGACCGACCGTGTATTGCAAAGGCACATCATTGGGAGAAGCAATGCGCAGCTCCTGGTTGAACTGCCTGGCCCCGGAGGTAACACCCCCATCATCATAAATCTGTGGGAATTCCCCAAGTCCAGCTCCGAGGTAGGGTCCCGGTAGCGCTTGCACGTCCTGTGCATTTGGCCCGGTGATAAAGCCTCGATAACTACTGATTGACGTCAGGGTGTTGCTGCCAATATCCCAGTCCATCTGGGCGGAAAAGCCATAATTGTGAGCCGACTCAAGCGCAGGGTGCTGTTGGCACCGAGACTTGTTATCAAACCCGGCAGTGATTCCGCAGGTGGCGAGTTCATTCGCCAGCGACGCATTGGCCGTAACATAGACAAAAGAGGAGATGACCGCATTTTCAGTTCCGGAATCCTCCCACTGCGAATCATAGTCGCCGATCAAGTTCAACTTGAACCTGTCTGAGGACCAGAGATAGCGTGCGCGCACGCCGTAGTGATCACTGGTGTAGTCTTTTTTAGCCTGAGCGTTATATTGCACGCCCTGAATACGATTACCGCTTGCGGCGATGCGTAAAGCCGAATCGGCGTTGATTGGCAGGTTGATGACCGCATGCAGGGTCTGCTGTCCGAATTCCGAGCCTGCCGTGCCGTTGCGGGAAAAATCGGCATGCGCCGAAGCCGAAAAGGCGCTCGGGTCCGGCGCATTGGTCACTAACTGTACGATGCCGGCAGAAGAGCTCAGACCGAACAGAGTGCCCTGCGGGCCGCGCAATACTTCGATACGCTGCACGTCAAAAATCGTGCTGGTATTGAGATCTCCCTGCGCGACGCCGTCGACAACCATACCTACCGCCGGCTCGGCGGTACGCGTGAAGGCCTGAGTTCCGATGCCGCGAATCTGCATACCACCACCCGGCGTGCCACCGGTCTGGCGGACTTCGAGCGCCGGGGTCAGCTTTGCTAAATCGGTAATGTCGGTCACATGCAGATTCGCAATCTGCTTCGCGTCGGAGACGGACATGGACACCGGAACGTCCTGCAGACGTTCAACGCGCTTTTGCGCCGTGACGACAATTTCTTCGAGGCCTACGCCGGCTTCGGAAGCCGCCGAAGCCGCCGGCGTCGCCGCCTGCGCCTGAGCGGTCCGCATCGAACCTAGCAAACCGGCCGCTAACAGCACACTTACACAAAGCCGTACCTGAACCCCTGGCTTCCACATAAAACTTACCCCCAAAAATGATTATTATCGGTGCTAAATGTCGCGGCCAGTTGGCCCTCAGGGAAAGTAGAGGCCGCCAGACGGCGGCCTCTCCATGCACCCAACTTGGTCCGAGCTTAAAACCCCGTCGTGAAGCGAAGCCCAAAGTACCGATGTGCGTCGCGCGCCGGCTGGCCCACTATCGCGTTGCCCTTCCAAGGGCCGCTCCAGAAGTCCTCGAGGTCCGTGTAGTACACCTTGTCGGTGACGTTGTTGGCGAACAGGGTGAGCGAGGATTTGCCGCCGCCGGTGTGAAGCGCCACGCTCAGATTGAGTATCCCCACCGAAGGCATCACTGCGTACGGATTCTGGTCCGCAAGCATTTCGGCGGAATCGCGATACGCATAATTGGCGCCAAGCACCACGTCGTCCGCGCCGTTGGCCACCGGAATAGTCTGCTCCACGCCCAACGTGTACTTGATCTTCGGCGCATTGGGCATCGGTTTGCCGGACACATCTTGCTCACCATTCACACAGGCCGCCACCGGAGCACTGGTCGCCGAATCCGGACCGTAGCAAGGCGCGTTCCTGAAATCCGTGATGATCGCATCGACATAGGCCGCGTTCAGATTCAGGCGCAGGTGCTCCGTGGCCGCGGCCGAGAGATCAAGTTCCAGTCCCTTGGTCTCGGCGCCCGCATTGACCAATATCGACGGCGGATTGATGGATCCGTTTGGAACCACGGCCTGCACCTGGAAGTTCTTGTACTTGGTGTAGAACGCCGCCACATTCACGGTTAGGTGCCGGTTGAGATACGTGCCCTTGGTGCCGAGTTCAAAATCGTCGATATCCGTCTTCTTCGCAGAACTCACCGAACGGTTCGTCGCGGTCAGCCCTTCGGCCATGTTGAACACCGAAGGCGCATAGCCGCGCGAGTACGTGGCGTAGGACATGACATCTGCCGAATAATTGTGCTGCAGGCTCACGTCGCCGACGATGGTCGACTCACTGCGGCTATTGCTGTCGCTGAGGCCGAAGTAGAGTACCGGCGGCGGAAAACTCGCGTCGTACGAAGTCTGCACGTAGGTGTAGCTTTCCTGATCGCGGTTGTAGCGAAGCCCGGTCACCAACGCATTGTCGGGGGTGAATTTCCAGGTGGAACGCGCATACAGAGCGGTGGTCTTGGTGTCCGGCTGCGATTCCGAGTTCTGCAGCGCCGGCAACAGGTTACGACTCAGGCTCAAATCCACCTTGTTGTCGGAGTAGTACAAACCGACCAGGTAACTGAAGGGCTGATTGGTCGGAGACGCAAGCTTCAACTCCTCGCTCACCTGCTTCGAATCCACCAGCACGGTCTGCCGGTTGTCGAATGGCGGCGCTCCGCTCCCCGGTGCCCCCGACAGCAGGTTCCAGAAGAAGTTGTCCACCGCAAACAGGTCCTGAACGCTGGTGGACACTTCATGCTGATAGGCCGTGGTCGAACCCAGCGTCAGATCCCCGAGGCGGTATTGGATATCCATGGAGTAGTCGGTGTCCTTGACGTTGGCATACACGTCGATCGGACTGGCGTACTTCAAGTTGTTGAAACTCGGCGTGATGCCCGGCAGCAGCACAGTCTGCTCCAGGAACCCCAATGGGAAGCCCGGAGTTCCGGGCGGTGGGCAGGCGCCGATCAGCAGGCAGTTACCCGGCGGGACGCGGGTATATACGAAATTGAAGCCGTCGGAATTATCCTTGCCCAGACGCGCCGCCAGCGTGATATCCAGGTTTTCGTTGGGCTTGAACAGCAGTTTGCCCCGGGCGCCATACACGTCCTCGGTGGTGTCGTGATTCAAGTCCGTATTGGCGATGGGGAAAGTGCGTTTCGTGTAATAACCCGTAAGGCTGTAATCCACGCCGCTGGTCACCGGGCCGGTAACAAATCCGTTGAGCCGGTATTCGCCGTCGTTCGTTGCCGTGACGCCCAATGTACCGCCGAATGTGTCACTGGGCCTACGAGTGACAATGTTGATGACGCCCTGCGCGGCCGCGCGGCCACCCAGCGTGCCCTGCGGACCTTTAAGGACTTCGACGCTCTGAATATCCTCCAGCGCGTTCGCGGCGCGGGAGTCCGAGGGCACCACCACGCCATCGATCATGATGGCGACGCCCGAGGCCAATCCCGCATTGAATTCACTCTGTACGGTGGAAATGCCGCGCATGCCCAGTGGCACACGACCATTAATGGTGCCGTTGAGGTTCACAGACGGCACCAGTCGATTCAGATCCGAGATGTCGCCGGCGTTGAATTTGCCGATGGCGTCCGCTGAGAGTACGGCCGCCGAAACCGGTATGTCCTGAAGCTTCTCCGTTCGCTTCTGCGCCGTGATCACGACCTCTTCCAAGCCCGCGCTGGCTTCGGTCGCGGCCGGACCCGTCGGCGTCGCCGCCTGTTGCGCCAGCGCCATAGGCGTTGCCAAGACATAAGCAAAAACGCCCGTCAGCGCCAGCGGCGCATTCAATAAACGCATGTTGGACCCCTCTCGCACCAGTTAAATGAGATTCGACGCCGGCGGGACCCGTACCCGCGCGGCTGCGGATCATAGTCGAAGTCAGCCATTTGAAGAAATTGCTGCTATCGATTATATGTATCCGAACTGCAAATACCTGAATTCGCCCTCTGGGAGGCGCCCATGCGCATGAAACAGTTCGATCTGAACCTGCTGGTGGCCCTCGACGCCCTCTTGAGTGTCAAAAACACCACACATGCGGGCCGCCGCATCAACCGCAGCCAGCCGGCCATGAGCAGCGCGTTGGCAAGGCTCCGCGAACATTTCGAGGACGACCTGCTCACCCAGGTGGGTCGAAACCTGGTGCCCACGCCGCTGGGCGAGAGCCTGGCCACCCAGGTGCGGGACATTTTGACGCGCACCGAGGCTACCCTGGATGCCCGCTCAGTCTTCGACCCGGCCAGCGCCCACCGTCGCTTCAAACTGATGATGTCCGACTACGTCTCCACGGTGCTGATGGCGCACGTGGTGCAACGCGCTGCACAGCTGGCGCCCAACGTTGACTTCGACATCCTGCCTCATGAGATCTCGCCGTGGGAATCCATCGAGCATGGCGAGTCGGATTTGCTGATCATGCCGGAGGAGTTCCTGCCGCCCGAACTGCCACGCGAGGTTATATTCGCCGAGCACTATGTGTGCGTCACCTGGCGCGACAACCCGCTCGTCAGCGACACTATCAGTGCCGAGCAGTACCTGAATCTTGGCCACGTGCTCTCGCGCCCTGGCAATCACCCGCAGCGCCGGATCAGTGCGGATGAGCGCCACTTCGAACACGCCGGTCAGCCGCGGCGCGTCGAAGTGGTGGTCTCGGAATTCGCCAACATTCCGCACTACCTGGTGGGCTCGGCACGTATCGCCACCATGCACAGCCGTCTGGCCAAACTGTACGCCGGTTTCCTGCCTCTCAAAATCCTGCCCATGCCGCTGCCGGTACCGGAACTGCACGAAGCCACCACCTGGCACCCGCACCGCGAGCGGGATCCGGGACTGTGCTGGCTGCGCGATTTGATCAAGGAGACGGCGGCGCAGATCTAGGCCAAATCCCCTGGCCGGTCGCCGTGGCTAGCCTGCTGGACTTTACAATAGACATCTCCTATGATGTCACATCTCATGAGACGCAGACGACTGGTAATAGATACTTCTGTTGTGGTAGCCGGGCTACGCAGTCGCATGGGTGCCAGCAATCGCCTGCTGGTGCTGATTGCCGAAGGGCAACTGATACCACTGGTAACAACGGCAGTCTTTCTTGAGTACGAAGAGGTGCTGCGCCGCCCCGAGCATCGCCTGTACACCGGCATGAGCGACGACGATGTGAGCGGATTCTTGTCCGCATTTGCGAGCGCGGCAGAACCAGTGGAGGTTCATTTTAGCTGGCGACCGCAATTACATGATGTCGACGACGAAATGATTCTGGAGGCTGCCGTAAACGGCAATGCCGACGCCCTGATTACTCACAATGTCTTAGATTTTCGGTCGGCGGCGCTGAGTTTTTCGATCCCGGTTTTGACGCCCGCTGAATTGTTGAAGGAGCTGAAGAAATGAGCAAGAGTGCGTACCCGCTGAAACTGCCAGCGTCTGTGAAGAACGCGGCGGCCGACCTTGCCAAACTGGACGGGGTATCGTTGAACCAGTTTATCGCGGCTGCGGTGGCGGAAAAGGTGGGTGTGCTGCGTACTGCGCATGAGTACCTGCGTCAGCGGGCGGGTACTGCCAAGCCGCGGGACATGCTCAAGTTCCTGCGGCGCGCGCCAAAACTGGCCCCGATACCCGGCGACGAACGCTAAGTTATTCGAACCGCCCGCTACTCAAACCCCCTCACCCGCTTACTGCGCAGACTCTCCTTCGCCCGCCCCAAGCGCACCAGCAGCTCCGGCCCTTGCCGTAATGCCACGCCCACGGCCAGCACGTCGACCACCGCCAGTTGCGCCAGGCGCGTGGTCATCGGCGTATAGATGTCCGTGTCCTCGTCCACCAGCATCTCCAGCGCCACCGTGCAGCGCTCGGCCAGCGGAGAGCGCAGCGCCGTGACGCCGATGACATCGGCCCCTGACTCGCGCGCGAGGTCCACGCTGGAGAGCAGATCCATGGTGCGCCCACTGGCGGAAAAGGCCACTACCACATCGCCCGGCCGCAGCATGGTCGCGGCCATACCGTGCACGTGCGCGTCCGAGTACGCCACCGAGGGAAGTCCCAGCCGGAAGAACTTGTGCTGCGCGTCGGCGGCGACGATGCCTGAACTCCCCAAACCATAGCACTCCACGCGTCGCGCCTTGACCAGCAACGCGATGGCCGCCTCCAGCCGCAAGGGATCGAGCTGGCTGCGTACCTGCAGCAGCGTACTGGCAGCCTTGCCGAATACCTTCGCCGCCATGTCCGCGACCGAGTCACTGGGCAGCACGTCGGCATGAACAAACTGCGGGCTGCTGGCCAGCGACTGCGCCATGCGCAGCTTGAAATCCACGAAGCCGTTGCAGCCCAGCGAGCGGCAGCAGCGAATCACCGTGGGCTCGCTCACCTGCGCCAGCTGCGCCACCGAACTGAGGGAGAGCGTCAGCACCTCGTGCGGGCGGGTCAGTACCAGATCCGCCACCCGCCGCTCCGCCGCCGGGAGCCGCTCGCGCGCCACGCTCAAGAATTTCAGCCACCCGCCGTCCGCCGCACCGGCGCGCTCCCCGGAAAGCACGGCATTCACGCCGTGGATCCTTCCGGACACCAATACACATCCACCGGCACCTGCTGCTGACGGAGAATCGCGCGAATGGGCATCTCTTCTTCCGGCCCCGCCGCGCAGGCGCGCTCGTACACCTGCCACTTGCCCGCGCCGCTGATCTGCACGCAGATGCGCCGCGAATTCAAAAGCGCCGAAAGATTCAGGCTCAAGCGCGCAAACGGCGCCGCACTCGGCCGTACGCCCAAACAACCGGGCGCAGCCGCCCTATCCAACCCCGCCGCCAATTCCGCGCTACCGGGGAACAAGGACGCCGTGTGCCCATCATCGCCCATCCCCAGTAGCACCACATCGAAGGGCTGGGGCATGGCGCCAATCACCGCCCAAGCCGCCGCCGCACCCGCCGCCGGCGACTCCGCCTCGTTCTTCATCCCGATCAGGCGGGCCGCGGCCGCCGCATCACGCAGCAGATCCACCCGCACCAGGCGCTCATTACTGGCCGGGTGATCGAACCCCACCCACCGCTCGTCGGCCAGAGTAATCTGCACCCGCGACCACTCCAACGGCAGCAAAGCAAGTTGCGCGAACATCAGCGCCGGTGTGCGCCCACCCGACACCACCAGACTGGCCGCGCCGCGCGCCGCCACGGCCGCGCGCAAATCCGCCGCCACGGATACGGCCAACGACTTGGCCTGCGCACTTGGATCCGCGTCGCGATGGACGCGCGCACCTTCAAAGTTCATCGCGCCACGCATATCCGTCACGGCCGATCAGCGCCGTGGAAGCTGCCGGCCCCCAGCTGCCGGCTGCATAGGACTTCGGCGCATTGCCCGAAGCCACCCATCCGGCGCGAATCGGATCGATCCAGCTCCACGCCGTGTCCAACTCGTCGCGACGCATGAACAAGGTGAGATTCCCTTTCACCACATCCATCAGGAGCCGCTCGTACGCCGACAACGGCCGCTCTTTGAAACTCTCGGCCAGGTCCAACGCCAGACTCACCGGCCGCAAGCGCATCGCGTCCCCCGGCGCCTTGGCCAGTATGGTCAACGTGACACTCTCATCCGGCTGCAACCGAATCACCAATTGATTCGGTGCATCCTGGGTCCGGTTGGGGAATATCGACAGCGGCACATCATCAAACGTGATCGCGATCTCCGCCACCTGCTGCTGCAGCCGCTTGCCCGTGCGCAGGTAAAACGGCACGCCCGCCCAGCGCCAATTGTCGATCTCGGCCTTGATCGCCACGAAAGTCTCAGTGGTGCTGCCGGGCGGCACACCCGCTTCGTCCAGGTACCCGGGTACGCTCTTACCCTCGATGGCGCCCGCCTTGTACTGGCCGCGCACGGTCTTTTGCTCCACGTTGTCGACGCCGATGGGACGAAGCGCGCGCAGCACTTTGAGCTTCTCATCGCGCACGGTGTCGGCATCCGAGCTGGCCGGCGGCTCCATCGCCAGTATGCACAGGAGCTGCAGCATATGGTTTTGCACCATGTCGCGCAGCGCACCGGTCTCGTCGTAAAACCTCGCGCGCCCTTCCACGCCCAGCTGCTCGGCCACCGTGATCTGTACGTGCTTGATCCGCCCCCGCCGCCACAGTGGTTCGAACAGCGCATTGCCAAACCGCAGCGCCAACAAGTTCTGCACCGGCTCCTTGCCCAGGTAATGATCGATGCGGTAAATCTGCGCTTCGGTGAAACTCTTGCCGATCTCTTGGTTGATGAGCGCGGCCGATTGCCGGTCCGTACCCAACGGCTTTTCCAACACCACGCGCGATAGCGGCGTCGCCACGCCCGCCGCGGCCATATTGGCGCCCATGGTGGTATAGAAGCTGGGCGACATGGACAGGAACCACACCCGCACCTGGCCGTCGCGATCGGCGATGCGGGTCTTCAATGCTTTGTAGTCCTCCACCTTGGTGGCATCCGCCCGCTGGTAATCCAGGCAGGCCGCAAACTCCACCCAGCGCTGCTCATCGAAGGGCACCCCTTCCAGATGCGCTCGGCACTGCTCCGCGGCACGCGCGATGTAGTCCTCGCGACTGATGGCCGTACTGGCCACGGCGAGGATGCGCGAGCGCGCATCGAATTGTCCGGCCATGAACCGGTGATACAGCGCCGGTATGAGCTTTCGCATAGCCAAATCGCCGGTACCGCCAAACAACACAATCTCAAACGGATCCAGCACCTGCACGGTTCACCTCCGTAGCGAAACTACTACATTACTTATAGCTTGACTCCAAAAGTCGAATTTGTCTTGTGTTTTTATGTTGTTGTGCACGAAGTCGCATTATGACAAATGGCACTTGCCAAATATTATTTGCGGAGTTTTACTACGTAGTGTGAACACCCCTACGCACCCGCCTGCCGCTCCCCACCCTATCGGCCCCATTCACCCTGCCTTGAAGGCCGTCACCGACCGTATCCGCCAACGCAGCGCCGCGACGCGCGGCGATTACCTGGAGCGGATGAACGCC
>Ga0075015_100000765_pt1 | contig 11492 bp, 9 predicted proteins | sample AleBraG_ABR_2013_FD_71476 | JGI IMG/M metagenome (GOLD analysis project Ga0075015, IMG submission 71476) | Freshwater sediment microbial communities in response to fracking from Pennsylvania, USA - Alex Branch Run_MetaG_ABR_2013 | ecosystem: Environmental > Aquatic > Freshwater > Creek >...
GCACCATCCCCATCGTGTTGTTCTCCTTGCTGGGCGGCGTCTTCGCCGATCGAACGCAGCGCCAAAAACTGCTGCTGGGCTCGCAATACGTGCAGACGTTCTGCGCTTTTTTTCTGATGATTCTCTTTGCCACCGGAGTGATCCAGTTCTGGCATATCTTGATTCTGTCCTTTATTGTCGGCACGGCGCAGTCCTTCGGTGGGCCCGCGTATCAGGCGCTGATTCCTTCGTTGGTCAAGCCCAAGGACCTGCCGAACGCGATCGCCCTCAACTCCATTCAATTCAATCTGGCCCGCGTCATCGGCCCCACACTGGGCGGATTGGCCCTGACCTCTCTCGGCGCAGCCTGGTGCTTCGGACTCAACGGCTTGTCGTTTGTCGCGGTCATCTTCTCGCTGCTGATCATTCACCCGTCCTTTACGCCGCAAAAGAGCGGCGAGACCATGATGGAAAGCATGCGCAAGGGTTTCAGCTTTGTCCGGGAACAACCTGCGATGGAAGGGTTGATCTTTCTGGCGTTTTCCATGACGCTGCTGGCATTTCCGCTGATCACGTTTTTGCCCGTGTTCGCCCGAGAAGTGTTTCACGGCGGCCCTGGCGTGTACACCGGGTTTCTGGTTTGCTCCGGCGCAGGATCGATTCTGGGCGCGCTAGTGGTGGCCGGTCTGGGCAAATTCAAGAAACAGGGCCAGACCGCTTTGTTGATGCTGGTGGTGCTGGGCGCGATGATCTTTGGCTTCTCCATGTCGCGCAACATATTCTTGAGCTGCGCTTTTGTATTCTTCGCCGGCTCGCTGCTGCTGGGTGTCTTCGCCACCATCAGTTCGCTGGTCCAGGCCATCACCACCGACCAGATGCGCGGCCGCGTAATGAGCGTCTATAACGTTGCCTTCCGCGGCGGCATGCCTTTTGGCAGCCTGATTGTGGGTGCCCTGGTGAAGCAGTTTACCGCTCCCGTGGTGCTGGCCACCAACGGCTTGCTGCTGAGTCTGCTGGGCATTTACTTCCTCGTCGTGCAGCGCAAGGTCGCGGCACTGTAACAACCGAACGCAACGTTTTGTAAAGAATGCGAAACTAGATTCGGCCAGTGGTGCTCAATCCTAGTAAGACATGCGCACGCTCTTTGCCGGGGTGGCCCTCTTGGTCACGGCCAACCTGAACGCTCAGTCTTCAAGCACCGGCAACAGCGCCGATGACGATCGCATCTTAGGGATTATTCCGAACTACCAGACGGTTTCCGATCCCACTCCCGCTACTCCCGCCTTGACGCCGCTCCAGAAATGGACACTGGCGGCTCGTGAAAGCTACGATCCATTTTCCATCGCGACCGCTGGATTGGGCGCATACATGTCGCAGGCCCGGAACGGCGATCCACAATATGGGAGCCAGGGCGGGAAGGCCTTGAGCCAGCGATTTGGAGCTGCCGTGGCCGATGAAACATCTCAGAATCTACTCGCTGACGGCTTGCTGGCAACCTGGCTGCATGAAGACCCTCGCTATTTTCGGAAAGGTCCGGGCAGCCGCGTGCTGACGCGCATAGGCTATGCGCTCAGCCGCCCGTTTGTCACGCGCATGGATTCCGGCCGCAGTTCGGTCAACTGGTCGCAACTGGCCGGCACAACCATGGGGATCGCCTTATCGAATGCCTACTATCCTCCTCAGAGCAGGACCGTGAGCGTATCGGCGACGCGACTCATCAGCAGCATCGGTGGCGCGGCAATCGGCAATCTGCTGCCCGAGTTCTGGCCCGATATTCGCCAGAAGTTCCGGCACAAGCCCGCTTACTGAATCGAAATCAGTGCTTGCGACGAGTAGAAGTCCGGCCCGGACACGTCCAAAAAAGCATCTCCCGCCGCCAGTCCTGACGGTATCTGCACGTTGATCTGGTACAGGCCGACCAATTGCGGCGCCAGACCGGAGAAACTCACGGGAGCGGAGATCCCTCCGATCAGCGCCGTGATTGTATTGGTCGCCAGGCTGAGCGTACCCGTTGGCCCCGGCGTGCCATCGGGAATGGTGGGACTCACGGTCCCCAGACCCGACAGGTAGACGGCGACGGTCTCTCCAATTTGCGCGGGATTGGAAGGCGTGACCAGAGAACTGTCGGCATGCAGCGCGGCGGCGTAACCGATTCCGCCCGACGGAACGGTGAAAACTCCTGGCGCTGTCAGATTGACATATTCCGTCACCGTGTTGGAAGCCACGCCATTGTTGATTACCTGGATGGCAGCGATGTTGCTCGGCAGGAGAAAGGGGACCAGCGCGGAAATCTGACCGGGGCTCACCACATAGACGGGTACGGCATTGCCGTTGATCAGGACCTGAACACCATTTACTTGTGTTGGGAAGCTGGAGTCGGATTTAATGGAGGGCGCCAGGTTGCTTCCGTAGATGGAAATGAACTCGCCCGGAGCGACGCCGGCGGTGAACGGCGCTGAACTGGCGGCATTGACCACGCCCGTGGGGTAGATATAGACGCCAGAGGGCGTGAAACTCGGCGCCTTTGCGGCGACATTGATACCCAATGAGGTGCTGGTTCCGACGCCGATCCGGATCGCCCCGCCATTGCCGAACACGTAATGATTGGTGGCATCGTCATAGCTGCCATTTGCGTTCAGTGAATAGGTGTCGTAGTACGAGTAATGAAAGGGACCGGTGTTGAACAAGGACAGCAACCGCTCATCGGCCAGGATATTTCCGCCGTTGACGTTGAAGGATCCGTAGTAGGTATTCAGATCGCCAACTCCCGTCACGGTCAATTCGGAGTCATCTTGATAGACGCCGGCCTGATAGTAGAGGCCGCCAAAATTCGGCGCAGTCGCCGGCGAGCGCACTCCGACAAACATGTCGAAGGCCTGCGGATCGCCGCCGAAAACAAAGTTCCCGTCCGGCGAGAAATAGAAATATTTTTGCCCGAAAATCAGACTGCTGGTAGCAGACCCTTGAAAGTTGACGTTCGCGCCACCGTTGCTGAACAGATACTTCACACCCGTGTTGGTCTGAGTCAGCGTGCCGCATCCGTTGGGACAGAGGTATCCGGTAATGTTCACTGAGCCGATAGTTCCGCTTCCATTGGGATTCAATTGAAACTGGGCGCCAATGGTTCCCGCGGGTGTGCCAGCCGAGAAATCGACCTCCATCATGGTGTAAGAGCCATTAAAGAACGAGTTGGTGGGAGCCGGCGACGGGAGTTGTGCCGCGATAAAAAGATCGTTGTAAGCGCTGCTGGTGCTGCTGGCGACGAAAATACCGTTTGAGACCAACCCGTAGATCGGCCCGCCGCTTGTCGTCAACGGGCTGAGAAAGCCGAAGCCGCTGGCGGCGATGCTGTAGGTCCCAGTGCCCGAAAAACCCTGCAGGGAGGAGCCCATTTGGCTTGCTACAAAAGCCTGCGAGTTGCTAAGTGTGTAGTGCCCGTTTCCGTCAAAGCTGATGTTGCCATAGAGGGAGATGCCTTCGCTCAGGTCGCCCGCGCCGTCCCCGACCACCCAAATCACTTCGCGAAAATAGTAGGTGCCGTTCAGGAGTCCGTTGCCTGAAGAATCAAAGGTCTGCGCACCGGCACACAAGCACAGTAAAATAGCCACCGCTGCAAATATAGTAGTCTTCACCCGTTCTCTCTAACCCCAATTCCCTCGTCAAGTTGCCGCACCCCGGCGTCTCCTCGATTCTATCCGAGACGGATCGGTGGTTGACGCGTCGAAACACCCATGCGCACAGTGCTGGCGATACTTCTGATCACCTCTACTGTCTTGGCGCAGATGCCGCCGCAGGATGCCGTTCGCATTGCGGAATTCTACCAGCTCGCTTCGCAAATCGAGGACGGAATCTGGCCGGGGTGGAGCGCCATTCAGTCACCGCTCCTACTGGTAACGCCGGACACCGAGTTCCTGGTTCATTTCCCCAAACCTCCGGCGGAGTTCACAAAAGTCAGCGAAACAATCTATTCGCGGCCCCGCCAATTCGACACCCAACTTCTGGCAACCTTTCCGGCCTTCGGACCGCCCGCGGTGATTGTCGTCGGCGAGCCCGAAAATACCGAGGCGAAAACCAGCACGCCCTGGCTAATCACTTTGATGCATGAGCACTTCCATCAACTGCAATCCGGCCAGCCCGGATACTACTCGGCGGTAGAACACCTCAACCTCAACGGTGAGGACAAAACCGGCATGTGGATGTTGAACTATCCATTCCCGTACGAGAAGGCGGAGGTTGCCCAAGGATTCCGGCGCCTGCGCGATTTGCTCCTCAACGCGCTCCGGGAGCCCGATGGGAAAGAGTTCCGGCGGTTGGGCGCAGCTTATGTTCGAGAGCGCCAAAAGGTCTTCAGAGGGCTCTCGCCGGACGATCGGAAGTACTTCAGCTTCCAGTTGTGGCAAGAGGGGATGGCTCGCTACACCCAAATTAAAGTCGCGGAGGCGGCCGCGACCTATCAACCAGCGCCGGAATACTTAGCGCTGCCCGACTACGAACCATTCGTCACGTACGCGCAGAAAGCTCGATCCGATACGCTGAATGAACTGGAACACGCGGACCTTGCCCGGATGAAGCGCGGTTTCGTGTATTCCTTTGGCGCAGCGGAAGGGTTGTTTCTGGACCGCATGCGGCCAAACTGGAAAAGTGAGTATTTCACGCACCTGCTCTCCACAAGTGCTTTGTTCCAGTAATGCCGGGCGCCCAGGTCTGGGCGGCGGCCGCCAGGAGTTGACCGGTATGTCTCTACTACTTCAGGCCGCCGCGAGGACCGCGCTCGAATCCACCTTAGCTGGGGTGAGGATCATAACGTCCAGCCTGCTTCACCGACTCGATCAGACTGAATCTCCTGCTTTCCCCTTCTTCGAAACCGCATCTTCTTCCGAGGTCTCCCGGCGATTTCGGAGCGAAGTATTCGTAACCCAGGTCGAGGTGCCCGTTGGGTAGACTTCGAGTCCTCTCAGGCTCTGAAATCTGCGAGATTCTGGAACAACATGATTTGGTGTTGGTCCAAGCGCGGGAGTCACAGGATCATGCAGAAGCACATGGAAGGCACCACGATAACGGTTCCCGTCCCCCTTCATGATCCCGTGAAGCGAGACGTTGTTGAGCATAATCGGGCAATCAGGACTCGTGAAGAGCCTCTTCGAGACCGCCTGATCTGCGATAGATCCACATAAACGGCGTGCTCGGCAGCGATCCGGCTAACAGTCGTTCGTTGTTACGGTGTCGGGCGGAGTACCGGTTGCATAGCGACATCGCGACTACATGCGAGTTACCGGGATGGAGATGACATCCGGGTAGCGCACCATGCGGATGCTAGGATTCAGGTTGTGTTGACCGGAATACCGATTCTTGCCTGTTGGGTTTTCCTCGCGGTGTATTGGAACATCAGCGCGCGCTCCGTCAAGCCCACGGCGGAGGGCCAGGACTGGAGCGGCAGGCTGGCCCGGATTCCAATCTGGCTGGGGTACATCCTGTTGATTATCGTCTGGGTGTATCCGTTTGGAATGGTGGCGATACCACGGACGGCCGTTTCGGGCTCGCTCGCGGTTGCGATCTGCGCGCTGGGGCTGCTGGTGTCCATTTGGTCACGCAGGGCGCTGGGCAAGGAGTGGAGCAGAGATGTCGAATTGAAGCAGGGGCACAAGCTGGTGGAACGGGGACCGTATGCTTTCGTGCGGCATCCGATCTACACCGGCCATCTGCTGATGGGGCTGGGGACGGCCGTTGGCTCCGGCTTGCTGGTGGCGTTCGTGGGGCTGGCGTTGTTCTTCGTGGGCTTCTGGATCAAGCTGAGGCAGGAGGAGAGGCTTCTGGTGAGGACCTTTCCGGAGGAATACGTTGCTTACCAGACTCGCGTCCAGGCGCTGATTCCGTATGTGTTGTGACGCGATCTCGCCAAGCGGCGGGAGTGGATTTTCAAAATCATGGACGCAGACGGCGACGCCAACGGGCATCAGCAACGAGGCCGGGATGTAGGGTGGACCATGGCATCGAGGTACTGCAATTGGAAGCAGGCTGTGGTCCAAGCGGAGTTCGCCGCGGTACTCTCGCAATCGCTCTCATGAGACCTGAGCATGTAGCCGGCGTAAAGGGGATCGGTCAGTTTAGCGACCGTGCCATGCCCAAGTCCTGGATGACGCATACGGAGGTCATCGCGCCTCTTTCAACAATAGAACCCGCAAAGTACAGTTTTGACCAGTGGCGGGTTCTCTACACTGTGGGATTGGCGGGTTCTTTCTTGTTCGGCATCAAGCCGTGTGCCCCTCTGCCAACCCTTTTGGCAACTCTCTTTGTTCGCGACGGTATCGCCCGGGAGGCATGCCAAACTCGCGCTTGAACGTCCGATTAAACGCCGCCTCCAATTCATCGCCTACCTCACCTGCTATTTCCATCACACCCTTCGAGGTTCGCGCCAAGGCGCGGGCTGCCAATTGCATCCGCCATCGCGTGAGGTCAACAGGCGCCGCGGACGGCCCTTTACGCGGTTGGCCGGGTCTGGCAGTCCTTAGCGTCCGTAAATTCCCTTCGCACAAATCGTCACCTTATATAGAAGCGGGCCGGATCCGGATACCAGCCCGGCCCGCGCGGTTCTTCGGAACAGAGCGAACTCAAGCGTGGGCTGTCCGTGCCGGCGCCTTGTAACCGGACTTGGCTGCCTTCTTCATGGCTTCAATTCCTTCGGCCGTCGTCATCAACGGTGTAGTTTTGATGCTGCGAATGGCACCGCCGGCCGCCGCCGCCAGGGAAAACGCGGCCGCCTCGACGTTGCTGGGCATCTCAATGATCGACACCAAGTCGTAGTCGCCGAATGCAAACCAGCCCTGTACGATTTTGCCTCCTAGCTTTTCGACCACGGGACGAACGTCCCCCATACGGTCGTGGGGATTGGCAATCATATTGGCCCACGCTTCCGGCGTGTAGGCCACTTGGAGTAGAAAACTCGCCATACGTCACTCCTTTCTGTGTCTCATGATATTCTCCGGACCCGGCGAGCGCAAGGCCAACGGTGTCAGGGGTGTCAGGGGCGCCACGTAGAATCGACGCTCCGGTGGGGTGCGATGCATCCGGGCGAACATCTCGCTGCAGAACTAAAGCAACTTGCGATGAACGCTGTCGAACTGGCTCGTAAGAGCTGTCGCTGGGCAGAGTTAGACTGGAGTTGTGGCGCGCCAGTTTGATGTCGTGATCGAGCGAGATGAAGAGGGCATGTACGTGGCCTCAGTGCCCTCATTGCCGGGATGCCACACCGACGCCGCATCGCTTGACGAACTCATGGTGGAAATTCGCGAAGCCATTGAGCTTTGCCTTGAAGTGGAAGGCCAGGAGCCGAGCAACTTGGAGTTCGTGGGCATTCAGCGCGTGACCATCGCGGCATGAGCACGCTCCCGCGCCCTATGGGAATGGAACTTGTGAGGGCCTTGGAACGCGCTGGTTTCGTGGCGGAACGTAGTTCGCGGGAGCCACTATTTTATGAGGCATCCCGACGGCCGCGCAACCGTCGTTCCTCTTCGCGCCCACATTAGGCTTGGGGCTGTTGCGGAAGATCTTATCCGAGTGCGGTATCAAACCGCAGCAGCTCATCGATTTGCTGTAAAATCTTTTCGCGCTATGATCGTCCGCTCCCAAGCACGTGACCAAACCGGTAGAAATCCCAGGCGGCGCTGAACCGAGCAAACAACCGACTGGGTCGCATCCCAATCCTAAAGGCGCATTCACTGGGTCCGTCGAATGTTGAGATCCCGACTATCATTTGGAGAACGCCATGGCATTGACTGCGATACATCCAGGGGAACATCTCGCTGAAGAATTACAGGAACTGGCGATGAGCGCTGCCGGACTCGCTCGCAAGCTGAACGTGCCGACCAACCGCATTACCAATATCTTGAACAGGCAGCGCGGCATCACCGGCGACACAACGTTGCGCCTGGCACACTTTTTCGGCACCGGTGCCGGGTTCTGGCTCAATCTGCAAAGCCTCTATGAGTTGCGCATGGCTGAGAAGAAAGTTGGAAAATCGATAAAAACCCTTCCCCGGCCGAAACGTTCCGAGCGCATTCCCGCGTAACGTCGAACGACCGCCTTGCAAGGACACCTGGGCCTTCCCTCGCGGCGCCACCCGGCCCACGAGGCGGACGCCGCTACGACCCCGCGCCCGCCTGCGCTAGGACAACCGCCCCGTTGTCGTCGATCCGCGCCAGAGAAGCCGGCGGGTTGTTGTAGTGATACACCACTCCGTTTAGGTTCACCGGATCGCGCTGCGTCACCGAAACGTGAACCAGGCTGCCCACGGCCAGCGGGCGTGGCGGCTCCACGGGCGCTAGCGAGTGCACCAGATCGAAAGAGATCGGCTTGGTGGGATCCATGCGTTGCGCGTTCTGTGCCACCTGTGCGGGGTCGATGGGCACACCGGCGCGGATCGCTTGCCGGAACATGAAGTTCAACGCGATACTCGAAAGGCCCGGCACTTTGTCGCCTCCGCCCACGTCGGAATGCACTCCCCGGAACCAGACCTCGATCAGCCGTCCGGCTTCATTGGCCCGGGTACCCGACATTCGCGTCAGAGGGAAGAAGACGCGCCGTTCGTCCAGAGCCATGCAGTGGACGATTCGCTGTGCGGTGGGAGGCGTCTTGAAATCGAAGCCGATATTTTGGATGAGAGTGCCTGGCAGGTCGAAAGAACCCACGATATCCCAGACGCCTAAAAAACGGATCGGCGCCGGCGTGGGTCCGGGCAATGCTGTCTGCTTGGCCACTTCATTGGCGAAATCGACCGCCTCCGCCGCGCCGCGGCTAAAGCCGACAATGTCGATGTCCCGGTCTCCGGCTGCGAAGTTGTTGCTGAGGGCGACGAAGGCATTCCGGATCCGGTCGTGCCCTCCAAATCCGGTTACCAAGCCTAAAATTTTCCCCGGTCCCTGGCCTGATCCGACTCCCGTCAGGTAATCTTTGTTCGCCCCGGTGTAAGCGTTATAAAACAAGACCACATTGGAGTCTTGGGTCAAATCGGGAGCATCCGATTTGCCGGTGCCATCAAAGGCGTAGAGTGCCATAGTTTCCTTCCTCTCGGACCGCAGGAGAAGCCCCGGTCTCAGGTTAGTGAATTCCGGCGCCGTTCCGTTTCACCGCAACCCATACTACGCAACGGCATCGTCGCCTCGCCCGGCAACAAACTTTACCTGCTTGGCCCGATCTGGCGATGTGGCAACAGGACGCGTGATACATCGTCGCAGGTTTCGTTTCGCAATTCCAGCGTCGGCGCGGTTGGTTTCCACCCAGCGTCCAGACATCGGCGTTTCAGGCAGGTTTCGTTTCGCAAACCCATCACCAGCAAGGATCCGGATAAACCTGAACCCACGGTCACATGCTCTAAAAATAAACTTTACCCCTTATGCCTTCAGCAACTTCCCGCCATGCCCCTCTACCCTATGCCCTGCCTTCCTTGCACCCTCCCGCTAAACTGAAATCAAGAGACGCGGCTCATTCGTCGGAGCCTGCGTAGCACTAAAGCGCCGATGTCCTAGGCACCCTGAAGCGCAATGTCGGTGGCTGACGAACCCATACCGCTGGTGGATGCGGTCCCTCGCCGTGGGGGTAAAAGCAACGGATTTTTGGAGGCCTCCCTCGGATTTTCTCCCCCGAATCAGCGGAGCGGGAAACTCGCGTCCGCTCCTTCGCGGGAGTACTGTCTTTCCGCGTTTGAGCAAGGAGATTTCAATCTATGGCTGATTTTGATCAGATTTACTGGGCGCATCAACCGCCCGAAACGCGCGCGCTGCCGACCATCGACGATGAGACCCAGCGCACCGCCCGCGCTATTGAACTCGCGGGCAAGGGCTTCGTTGTCGACGTTCCCATTATGATTTGGCTTTGGGATGCGTTGAAATGTATGCAACTGCGCCAGAGCTACGGCTACACCTGGGTGCCGTCGGCCTTACAGCCGCCCATCGCCGTAGCCCCCGGAATGGCTGTTCCCGGTCAGCCGGTTTACGATCCCAATAAACCCCCGCCCGGTTCGATCAAGGTGTCGGTCGATCCCAACGATTACCCGCCGTACGATCCAACGCCCACGCCCACGCCGCCCTCGGGCAATACCGACGTGGTAGGTCCGGCGATTCTCGGCATGCCGAAAATGTTTTACGCCTTGGGCGTGGCTACCACCTGTCCCGATGGGTCACTGGCCAGCGATCCCCGCGGCAAGTTTCTGCTTCATCGCATCCTCGGCCCCATGGGCGCTTCGGTTTGGTTTGAGCAGGTAGGCTAAAACATCTTGGGGACATGGCGGGCTAGTGTCCGCAATCCTTCGTCTCCGAACAATCGCAGCCTTGTCCCCAAGATCTCACTACTCATCCCTTCGCCCTCTTGGCGCGCGGCGTAGGCTAAAAATCTTGGGGACATGGCGGGCTAGCTGTCCCCAATCCTTCGTCTCCGAACAATCGCAGCCGTGTCCCCAAAATACTCATCGCACATCGTAAGTGTGAATCTCCTGGCCTTCCACCCATTGGTCCATCCAGGCCACGATATGTTGCAACCGTTCTACCCGATGCGTCGGCTTTCCGGATCGCGACAGCTCGTGCGATTCGCCGGGAAAGCGCACCATCACTACCGGGCGCTTGAGATACTTGAGTGCCCGGAACATCTGTTCGCCGCCCGCTCCGGGAGGAGTGCGGAAATCCGATTCGCCCTCCACCAGCATCAGCGGCGTATGGATGTTCTGCACGTAAGTAATCGGGGAGCGTTCCTTGAAATCGGCTTCGCTCTCCCAGGGTGCGCCGCGGAACCAGTTGGAAGCGAACTGCGTGAAGTCTGCCGTGTACCAGAAGTCGCGCCAGTCGGCAATGGACCGCTGGGATACCGCTGCTTTGAACCGGTCGGTGTGGCCGATCACCCAATTCGTGAGCACGCCGCCGCCGCTGCCTCCGGTCACGCCCATCTTCCCCGGATCCACCCAGCCGCGCTGGATCACTTCATCCACGCCGGCCATCAGATCTTTGTAGTCGTCGCCCGGATAGTGATACTGAATGATGTTGCCGAAATCCTGGCCATAGCTGGTGCTGCCGCGCGGATTCGGATACAGCACCACATAGCCTTTGGCCGCCATCCACTGAAACTCGTGATCGAAAGTGTATCCATAGGCCGAGTGCGGCCCGCCGTGAATATCGAGAATCATGGGATACTTTTTGCCCTCGTGGAAATCGGGCGGACGCTGCACCCAGGTCTGGACTCGCTTTCCATCGAAGCTCTTGTACCAGAGCATGGCCGGCTCCGTGAGGTTCAGTTGCGAGAACAGTTTTTCGTTGATGTGTGTGAGGCGTTCCAGATGCCCGCTCCGGCCGTCGGACAGAAAGAGATCGCCAATGTTGGTAGGCGTCGAGATGAGCACTGCAACCTTCGCCCCATCCGGTGTCGCGTCGTACGAAAATACGTCGTGATCGCCGGAGGTGAGCGCTTCCACTTTGCCCGTCTCCACTTCCACCCGCTTCAGGTTGGCCCGGCCCTCTTCCGCCGCCACCACA
>Ga0075015_100000766_pt1 | contig 11491 bp, 3 predicted proteins | sample AleBraG_ABR_2013_FD_71476 | JGI IMG/M metagenome (GOLD analysis project Ga0075015, IMG submission 71476) | Freshwater sediment microbial communities in response to fracking from Pennsylvania, USA - Alex Branch Run_MetaG_ABR_2013 | ecosystem: Environmental > Aquatic > Freshwater > Creek >...
ATGGTGCTATCGTTCTGCGCGTCCAGCGTCTGGATGCCGGTGATGTTGTCCTGCGAGATGTCACCCACGGCGGTGACCAGCGTATTGGCGCCCGTGCCGCCGGTGATGGTGGTGCCAACAGGCGAATAATAGTTGAGGTTGAAAGTGTCGTTGCCGCTGCCGCCGATCAGCGTATCGACGCCAGGGCCGCTGGTCAGAGTGGTATCGTATGAACCAGCGATCAGCGTCACATTGGCGCTGGTATAACTGGCATCGAGATTAATTCCGCCGGTCAGAGTCTTGCCGGTCAGATCATAAGTACCTGCCGTGGTGGCTTCGATACTCATCGGGCCGCCATAGAGGCTATTTTCGTTGATCACGGTGCTGAAACCGCTGAGCTGCGCAGCGGCCATGAACATATAACTGTTATTCAGCGCGTCCAGCGTTTGAATGCCGCTGATCGTCGCCTGCGAGATGTCCGCCAGGCTGGTGGCCAGCACATTGATGCCCACGCCGCCGGTGATCGCGCCATTCGGGTCTGTCAGCGTATAGTTCTGTCCCACATTCACCGTCAGCGTCAGGGTCTCGGTCGACGGCGTCGTCACGCTGCCATACGGATCGGAGCCGGTGGCATTAAGCGTGATTGTTTCCGTATAGGTGCCGGGCGCAGTCGAGCTGAAGCTGATCATCGGGTTGGTGTCAGCCTGACCGGCATCGATGCCGGAGAAACTGTCAAAGCCGGACAGGGTAAAGGCGCTTGAGCCGGATGTCGTGAAGCTGCCTGCCAGCGCATCGGCCAGGCCCTGCGCGGCATTCAGCGCGCCGAGATTGATGTTGTCCGTCACCGGATTGACGCCATCGCTCGGCCCCAGATTGACCGTCAGTGCATAGTCGCTGGCGTCAGTCTGCGTCAGCGTCCCGCCGCCCGTTACTTCCTCGAACTGGGGCAGGGCCGGAGCGTAGACTTTGCTTGCCACCGTCGCGTAATCCCATGAGGTGCCGTCGGCAAACTGAATCGCGGCCAGCTGATAATCCGCGCCGCCAAAGTAATTCTGCACGGTGATCGGGTCGCTGCCGATCGTCAGCACCAGATCGTTGCCGGAGCGTGTTGCAACCACCTGTGAAGCCAGGACATTCGCGCCGAATACGAGGGTCGATTGGCCATTGTCCGTATGATAGTCGTTGATGACGTAGGTGCCGGTGCTGCTTGTGCCGGTAAAGTTGTAGGTATTGTTGCCATTGCCGCCCGTCATCGTGGCGTTTCCAAGCCCGACATTGAAGATGTCGTTGCCGGTGCCGCCGGTAGCCGTATCCGTGCCGTTGCCCAGATTAAACGTATCGCCGCCATTGCCGCCGGTCAGGGTGTCATTGCCGGTGCTGAACCTCGCGCCGAGGATATCGCTGGCGCCGTTTCCGGCGATCAGCGTATCGTTACCGGAGGCGCTTGCGAACAATCGTTCGCCGTTGGCGTCGTTGCCGATCAGCGTGGTGCCGCCGGACGACAGCGCCTTCATGTTAAAGACATCGGCGCTGACTCCGGCCAGGGAATAAGTCCCCGCCGTCGCCGCCGAGATGACCACATTCGGCAAGAAAGGCCCGGCAAAAAAGCCAAGATCATTGATAGACCGGATCGAGCTGAAGCTGTTAAATTCAGTCGCTGTCAGCGTAACATTGCCGGTGAACAGGTTCTGCACATTGCTGATCGCCGCATTTGTAATATCAACGCTAAGAGAGGTAACAAAAGGACTAAATTCGCCTGCCTCCAGCGTGTTGAGTCCCGCCCCGCCGTCGATCGTCGTGCCGGACGCGACCGTGGCGCGGATACCAAACACGTCGTTGCCAGCGCCCCCGATCAGCGTGTCGATCCCGCTGCCGGTTTCCAGAATGTCCCCGCCATTGCCTGCAAGCAGCGTATCGTTACCCCCTCCAGCGGAAAGGACATCGCCGCTTCCATTGCCCGCGATCAGCATATCATTGCCTGATGCGCTGGCTGCCAGATATTCATTACCGGCATCGTTACCGATCAGGGTCGTGCCATCGTTGGATTCAGCAAACAGATTGAACGCGCCAGTCGTCTTGCCTCCCAAATCATACGTGCCGCCCGTCGTACCAAAGATCGTGCCGCTGCCTGTGATGCTGCTGTAGGCGTTGAACTGCGCGGCGGTCAGCGAGACGCTGCCGTTGACGAATAAGGGAGTATGGCCCTGAATATAGTTCTGATCCCACACGGTGCCGTCGGCGAATTGAATGGCGTTGATGTCATTGCCCGTTCCGGCGAAATAGTTTTGAACCGTGATGGTCTCAGAGCCGACGCTCAGCACCAGGTCGTTATTGTTCTGCGACAAGGCGACCTGTGACGGCGACACGCCCGCCGTGAATTGAATGACGGATCGATTGCTGCCGGTGTCGTTGTTATAGATCAGGTCGCTGCCGCTGCCCGCGCCCGAGAACACATAGGTGTTGTTGCCATTGCCGCCAACCATCGTGTCGCTGCCGGTACCAGCGTTGAATGTGTCGTTGCCGGTCGCGCCGAATGCAGTCAACATATCTCCATTGCCGTTGCCGGCGGTCAGCGTGTTGTTGCCGAAACTGTTATATGCGTTCAGAGTATCGTTATTGCCGTTGCCAGCCGTTAGCGTGTTGTCGCCGCCGCTGTTGCTGATGTCCAAATCATCGTTACTGCCACCGCCCACAGTCAGGTTGTTGTCACCGAAGCTGCTGGCCGCAGTCAACGTGTCGTTGTTGCCATTACCGGCAGTCAGCGTGTTGTCACCGCCGCTGCCGCTGGCGTTCAAATAATCACTGTTGGCATCGCCAGCCGTGAGGCTGTTGCCGCCATCGCTGTTGTTTGCGTTCAGATATGAAGATAACGAGTTGGCGGTATCGTTCGAAGTCAGCGTATTGTTGCCGCTGCTATCGCTGACATCCAGCGTATTGCCGCCGCCGGTGCCAGCGGTCAGAACGTTATCGCCGAAACTGCTGGAGGCGTTCAGATCATTGTAACTGCCGTTACCCGCCGTCAGCGTATTGTTTCCGGAGCTGCCGTTGGCATCAAGTGTGCTCCCGTTGCTGTTGCTCACAATCAGCGTGTCGTTGCCGAGATCGCTCGCCGTTAAGGTCTCGCTGCCAACATCATTGCTGATCAAAGTCGTTCCGTCGTTAGAGCCGGCAAACATGCTGATATGATCGACGCTCTTGCCCGTTAGATTGTAAGTGCCACCGGTCGCGGCGGTAAGTGTACCGCCGCCGGTGATAGTGTTGAACGCATTGAATTGATCGGACGTCAGCGTAACGTCACCTGAGTTGAAATTCATAAAACCAAAGAACGGATTAATGCTGCCCACAATCAGAGTCTGCACCCCCGTGATGGAAGCAAGAGAAATATCGCCACTGCCTTGCAGTACATTGCCGCTGCCAGTACCCTGAATGACCGAACCATCTGCGAGGCCGTCGGTTGCGACAAACGTATCGCCGCCGGTACCGCCGATCATCGTATCGACGCCTTCGCCCGCAACCAGAGTATCGCCCGCGCCATTGCCTGCAATCAGCGTATCATTGCCGAACAGGCTCGCGGTCAGTATTTCGTTCGCCGCATCGTTACCGATCAGCACTGTGCCCCCCCAGTCGTCGGCGGTCATGTTGTACGAATATGTGGTTTTGCCTGCGAGTGAGAAAGTTCCCGAATCCGCAGCCGTAATCGATCCGCCACCTATTAGTGAACCGAATCCGTTTAATTGGCTTGCCGTCAATGTAACACTCCCTCCTCCAATACCGGACAGGCTAGCACTGGCTGTCGTAAGCGTTTGTATGCCGCTGATGGATAGCTGGGTGATGTTTCCGTCAGCAATTAATGTATTGCCGCCGCCTTGTCCTTCGATGACAGAACCCGCGGCAGATAAAGTCGGAGAAAAAATACCCTGCCACACGCCGTTGGAAAAAAGTTGAACCGTTGTATTCTCTATAAACGTGTCACCTCCGGCTCCGCCAATCATCGTATCGACACCACCGCCGCCCACCAATATAGCTCCCGCGCCGTTGCCGGCTTCAAGTGTGTCGTTTCCGAATTGGCTTGCTATGAGCGCTTGAGCCCCAACATTATTGGTGCCGATCAGCGTGGTGCCATTCCAGGAATCAGCGATCATGTATTCGCCGCCCTGATACCTACCGGGATCGGTAACAACGACCGGCACATAGGAGACGATGGTCTGAAATTCATTGTACTCGGCCTGGGTTAAAACAACCGGACTCCCGCCGGGCTCGGCCACGAGTTCCTGAATATTTGTTATGGTATCTTGGGAAAGATCTGTGTTATCGACCACCAGAACATTGAAAGCCGGATCCTGTTCTCCTGTGGCTGGGTTCGTTACGGTCGACTCGCCCGTGATGACGGCGCCGGGCGCTAGTTCCTCATATTCGCCGTAGGTTACGACATCCGACCCATTCACCCCCGGAGGCACAGCACCAAACTCGTCTCCACGAACGCCACTATTGATATCATATGCCGTTCCGGCCGGATGCGCGTAGTTGAAATGGGTCTGGCTCAGCTGATCGGGTGTCATCGGCGTGCCGAGCGCCGAGAGGTAATCCGAAAGCGCCTGGATTGGCGAGGTGCCTGCGGCCTCCGCCGTCAGGTTGATATTCGTGCCACCCGGTATGTTGATGACGGCGCCAGTCGTAGAATAGTATCCTTGGATATTCTCATCGCTGGCGGGCAGCGTCACCGTTCCCGCGCCGGTCGCCGTGTTCAACGTCACCTGGCCGATTGTTTCGCCCACCAATGTCAGGTCGAAACTGATGGTGGAGGCGTTGGCGTTTAAGTATGAATATGCTCCCTGATCAAACGTGATCGTGGTTCCATTTCCGAATGTAAATGTCGTCGCTGCTTCCGACCCATCGGCCAGATAAGTTTTATGCGCCGCATCCAACGCCACCGCCGTATCCGCATTCGTCGCGCCAAGCTGTTGGAGGTAACTTTCCAGCACCGCCTCCGGCGTCGCGGTGGCGCCGAGAGTGTTGGCGATCTGCGGGCTCGCGTTACCGGGCACTGAAATCACCGTGCCGTCGGTGAGCGTGAACGTCGAACTGCCCGAAGGACTGATCGCCAGCGTGCCGAGCGTCACCGGATCGCCTTCGATCAGCGTAACGTCAATCGTGCCGTTCGGCTGCACGCTCACATTGCTATACGTCCCCGCCGCAAAGGTAGGATAATTCCCGGCAAAATCCGCCCGATCAATTATCAACGCCCCGCTGTCATGCCCGTCGAGGCTCGCGCCCACCGTGTACACTTTGCCCGAAGACGGATCGAGCACCCACGTTTGTCCTGCCGGGGCTTCGCCTGGAGGAGCAGCATTTGCATACGAAATCGAAGCCGGCACATGCACCAAGGTCCCGACCGGGATCGGATTCAGTGGATCATCCGAAAGGGTCAGTCCAAACACTGAATTGATGTTCTGCAACGTCTGCGCACTGATCGTGTTGACGGATATTCCTCCGTTGCTGATCGTGCTGGCAATCAACGTTGCTGTGTCCCCTGGTTGCGTAAAATACCATCCAGCATTCTGCAATGCCGTGAGCGCAAGGGCTGGGCTTGCGTACTTAGTCAGAGCTTCCCGTATTTCCTGAGGTGTCGCCAAAGATGATGCGCCGCTTCCGGTAGCACCGGATTGCAAGTCCGCAATAATTGTTTCGATGGAGTGCGTTTGATAGAGGAAATAGGCGAGCGTTGGTAAGCCGAAAAGAAAATGGTAAGCGACTTCCTTCAGGTCGACGCTCGGCTCCCCTATCTTCTGAAGGGCCTCTTGCTCCTGTGTAAAATAAGGATTAGCCATCGGCGGTGATGTGTTCGTATTCAGATAACTTCCATTAAGTGCCGTACCGGCTGCAACAATGGGATCATTTTGGACATCGACTTCAGAGAAGGTATTATGTTGTTGATATTGGGCGACGGTTAGGCCCTGGGTGGCAAGCTGGCTGGCGATCGTCGCAGGAATTGGGAATGAATTTTGCCCAAAGCCGTCAAGACCGTTTTGCAATGCAAAGGTTTGAGCTAGCCCGCCGCCTATGCCATCGCCATTTGCAGATACCTGATAGCCTGGAAATTGCGCTTCTAGCTTAGGTAGGATCGCATTGACGTGGCTCTGTATCGCGTCCCAAAGCTTGGCGCCGCCATCAGCCACTTCCTGAAGATACTGATAGTTGACGTGTTCGTTGCTTGCCAAATTAATGACAATTTGCTGTGTGCTGTCATTGACAAAAACGACGAAGAACACGCTCGCAGCATCAGGGGTGTCTGAAAGCGGAACTCCAAATGAGCCACTGTTAATTGTCCATCCCGCAGGCGGAGCAAGATTAGAGGTGACCTCAACGGTATTGCCAAAAAGTGAGCATGCATCTGCTATTTGCGAGAGTTGGGCCGCAATCAAATTGTTGAGTGGATTTGTCATGGTTATCTCCAAATATAGTTAAAAATGCGTTCAAATATAGTTTTCAGGAACGTAGAATTATTACTTCACATGAATAAAATCCAAAACAAGATCGGTTGGTTCAACAATGCGAACCGCGGCAAACGCGCCTGGCGCGGCCATTGCGGTCGCATCTTTGATCCAGTTGGAATTGGCCTTATCATTTACAAAAAGGAGGTCGTTTTCATTTCCAGACACCGCATCGACTTTGGCGACGCTAGCCTTCATACTGAAGAGCGGCCCTTCCTCCGGCTTGCTGCCAAATAGAATGAGTGTCTGGTCAGACAGCAGAAAGGCCGCCGTTTCAAAGCTGCGATGGCGTTTGACGCTGTTCCGATGAAGCTCATGTAACTGATCATCAAGGACAATCAGCGACGTTGTCGGCCCCACGGTGCCTAAAGACACAAGAGCTACCTGGTTATGTTCTTTTTTCTGAGGGGCAATTGTCAGCAACCCATCCATACGAATTCTGGAAACAACATCACCGCTTGGGCCAATATGAACAACCTCAGTGGCGTTCGATCCCATCTGATCTTGCGCGGCCGCAAACACAAAGCCACCGTCCAGCATCATTTGTAGCGGGCTAATATAGTCAGGGGTGAAAACGAAAAGGGCATTCGCAATCGGTTGCAGCTTTTCCCATATCATCTTGCCTGACGTGTCAAAGGCCACTAACCAATACAGGTTTTCGGTGTCAACTGGTGCGCCGCCTGAGTCCGCATGTTTTGGGATCAAACGCATTGTAGTGCCCACGATAACGATACCATTACCTAGGCGGTCGCAGGCCAGAAAACGGTTTACGCCAAAGCCAGTGGTATTATTTTTTGGAGAGAACACTTGTTCTCCGATGGCGTTTCCATCGCGATCAAGATGAGTGAGAAGCCCCAATATGTGCGAGTGCCCACCTATGTCAGGACGAAATCCCGCATCCTGGCGAGGCATCTCCCCGCATTCGAAACTGCTGCCGTCGGGCATGACGACGGCCCCGTGATATTCCGGAGCGGCCACCGTCCATGGGGGATCGAGCAAGCCGGTTTCGTATCGCCATTTGATGTTGCCTTCATGATCGGTCCGCAGGACAAGTGCTTTATGAGCAGGTTTGGCTACCAATAGACCGTCGTCTCCGGCAGCACGAGCTTCTGTGGTTGTGATCAATAAACCATCGTCGCTGGTGCGCGTGATCGTGATTGAGTTGTTATTTGAATTGGAATCCACGACGATTTCTTTAGTGACCGTAAGGTCATCAGCCCTGACCGGACAAGCGAGCAATAGATTGAACAACAGAATTGCGGCGCCGATGATCGCTGTATATTTTACGGAACGCGATTGTTTAGTCATGTAATTCACTGTCGCAAATAGGTGATTGTCATAAAATATGCAGTCGAGCATAGCCCACGACGGTTAAAAATACATTACATTTCTGAGTGAAACTTTTGTCAGTGGCAAAATATGTACGTAAAACAATGCTTTGGAGCGATCTGGTGTTTATTATCTGTGATTCGCGAAATCCACATAAAAAATACGTTGAGGCGCTCACCTGATCGATTAGATGGTGCGGTTGAATACATATTCCTAACGAGGCTCCGCCTCAGACCGACGAGACATGTTGCGACTGCAAAACTTGACTCATCTGCACCATATTTCGATCGTTCAAGAATCTAGCCGATCTTACTGCACGACTGGTGAGCTGCGTGCACCTATTCTGGCAGTTCCGAATCAAAATCCCATTCTTGTTTGTTCCACCGCTGAATGGGCGCGGGCAGGAAATCTTTCCAAAAACGACCCCAGATTGCTGCGGGTCCAGGAGTCGGGGAATTCGGTACCCTGATTAGGCGGCTGCGATCGCACGCGCCTACGCAATGTCGCGCAACGCGACGAATGCCGGAGTGGCGGCTTTCTGGCACCCCGGCAACGCGTGGTTCCTCTGGCGCAAGAGAGCTAAGCCGACCGAGGCGCGCAGCTCGCAATAAGCGGCCAGCACCCGCTTCCTCCATTCCACCACACCAATCCCGTCCTTGCTTTCGGCCATGTCGCACCGTTCGTCGGCTGATGGCCGCAAGTGCTTCCACCTTTGCCAAGGTTTCGGCGGACGAGGGAAGCACTCCTCCTCTTCGTTCCGGTCGCAAGCGATGCAGCCGCCTCCTCCGGCGCACGGGGCCTCCGCCAGAAGGCCGCGATTGGCGCGGTCGAAACGATGGAGGAAACAATGCGAGTGCTGTCAATCAAAGAGCTGATGCGCCTGACGCGGATCGAACTGACCGATCTGCTGGTTCGGATCACCAATGCCCTGCCGGACATGCCGGAAGGCTCGGCCAACCGGCAAAACGCGCTCACCAACCTGCGCAACATCCGCAGCGTATTGGCGCGACACGATCTGACGCCGTGATTCCAGTCGCACACCGCGCATGCGAAGCATGCGCGGTTCGACGCCGTAGATCGGTTGCGTGTCCGCATCACCGAAAATCCCGTGCCTTCACCTTGATCGGATCGATGTGACCATAAGGATCGCAGATGTCTCGCGGTTTCCGCGCATTTGGCGCATTTCGTGGATCGAGACCCGGACTCCCATGGTGGAGTTCATCGCCGCGACCGTGCGGTAGCGGGAATGCGGCGTCACGATCGCCGACGCTTGCCAATTCCGGCGACAGGTCTGTCAGCCGACGAGCGACAAGATGCACGACGTCACCCTCGCGCTGGATGCGGCCATAGACCGCCATCATGCCGGCCGACAGAATGATCCGCCGCTGCTTGTCAAAGATGGTTGGCCAGATGACAAGATTGGCGATGCCGCTCTCATCCTCGATGGTGATGAAGATGACGCCCTTTGCCGAACCCGGCATTTGTCGCACCAATACAAGTCCGGCACTCTTTACCCAGCAGCCGTCGCGCGCCTGCATCGCCTCTTGGCAGGTGACGATGCGTCGCCGCTTCAAGTCTTCGCGCAGAAAGGCGACGGGGTGATGCCGAAGGGTCAACTCGACATGGCCGTAATCCTCGACCACCTCACCGCCGGCCGTCATCGGCCTTAACGCGACGAGGGGCTCACGGATTTCGGGCACAAACGCATTCGCGCAGGCAGAGGTGGCGGCAAACAACGGCAGCGGTTCGTCTCGCAACGCCTTGATCGCCCACAGCGCCTCGCGCCGGGCAAGTTTTAACGAGGGTTGGAACGCGTCGGCTTCGGCAAGCTGCACAAGCGAAGCGGAAGGCACCCCAGCGCGGCGCCAGAGATCGTCAACCGATAGGAACGGCTGATCCGCCCGCGCGGCGACGATGGAGGCGGCATCGGCATTGGCGAGGCCTTTGACCATGCGCATGCCAAGCCGGACGGCGAAGCGACTTTCGTCGTCGGTCGGCTCAAGCGTGCAATCCCAACGCGAGGCATTGAGGCAAACGGGGCGGATTTCGACGCCGTGGTCGCGCGCGTCCCTGACGATCTGGGCCGGCGCATAAAAGCCCATGGGTTGGGCGTTAAGCAAAGCTGCGCAGAACACGTCCGGATGCCAGCATTTCATCCAGGAGGAGGCGTAGGCGATCAGTGCGAAGGAGGCGGCATGGCTTTCCGGAAAGCCGTAACTGCCGAAACCCTCAAGCTGCCGGAAGGTCTTCGCCGCAAAATCGTGCGTGTAGCCATTCTTCACCATGCCGGCGATCAGCTTTTCGCCGAATTTCGAGACGCCGCCGGTATGCTTGAAGGTCGCCATCGCGCGGCGCAGCTGGTCGGCCTCGCCGGGCGTGAATCCGGCACATTCGATCGCCACGCGCATCGCCTGTTCCTGAAACAACGGTACGCCCAGGGTCTTGCCCAGGACCCGCTCCAGCTCAGGCTTGGGATAGACAACCTTCTCTTTTCCTTCGCGGCGCCGCAAATAGGGATGAACCATGTCGCCCTGGATCGGGCCGGGCCGGACAATGGCGACCTCGATGACGAGATCATAGAAAGTGCGCGGCTTGATGCGCGGCAGCATCGACATCTGGGCGCGGCTTTCGATCTGGAAGGTGCCCAACGTATCGGCCCTGCGGATCATCGCGTAGGTGCGCGGGTCCTCGGCCGGAATGGTCGCGAGATCGAGGGTGATGCCCTTGTGCTGCGTCAAGAGGTCAAAGCTGCGCTTCATGCAGCTCAGCATCCCCAGGGCCAGGCAATCGACCTTCATAAAACTGAGAACGTCGATGTCATCTTTGTCCCATTCGATCACCTGCCGGTCCGCCATCGCCGCCGGCTCGATCGGGACCAATTCATCAAGGCGATCACGCGTCAGCACGAAGCCGCCGGGATGCTGCGAAAGATGGCGTGGCGCGCCAATCAATTCGCGGGCAAGGTCCAGGGCAAGGCGCAGCCGCCGGTCGCCGAGATTGAGATTGAGGTCCCGGGCGTGTTTCGGATCAAGCTCTTTCGACCAGCCCCATACCTGCGAGGACAGCATCTTGGTGAGGTCCTCGGGCAGGCCCAGCGCCTTGCCGACATCGCGCAATGCGCCTTTGGCGCGATAGCGGATCACGGTCGAGCACAGGGCAGCGTGATCGCGGCCGTAGGTTTCAAACACCCATTGCATGACGATCTCGCGCCGCTCGTGCTCGAAATCCACATCGATATCGGGCGGCTCGCGGCGCTCTTCGGAGACAAATCGTTCGAACAGCAAATCATTGCGGTCGGGATCGATGGAGGTGATGCCAAGCACGTAACAGACGGCGGAGTTGGCGGCGGAGCCGCGGCCCTGGCAGAGTATGTCCTGACTGTGGGCGAAGCGGACGATGGAATTGACGGTCAGAAAGTACGGCGCATAGGCGAGATTCTCGATCAGTTGCAATTCATGTTTGAGGGTCGCCACCACATGGTCAGGTACGCCCTCCGGATAACGCTCGGCGGCACCCTCCCAGGTCAGCTTCTCCAGCGCCTGCTGCGGGGTCAGGCCGGGGATGGTGGCTTCGTCGGGATATTGATAGGCCAACTCGTCCAGCGAAAACCGGCAGCGCTCCGCGATCTCAATCGTGCGGGCGAGTGCCTCCGGGGTGCGGCTGAACAGCCGCGCCATCTCCTCCGGCGGCTT
>Ga0075015_100000767_pt1 | contig 11470 bp, 13 predicted proteins | sample AleBraG_ABR_2013_FD_71476 | JGI IMG/M metagenome (GOLD analysis project Ga0075015, IMG submission 71476) | Freshwater sediment microbial communities in response to fracking from Pennsylvania, USA - Alex Branch Run_MetaG_ABR_2013 | ecosystem: Environmental > Aquatic > Freshwater > Creek >...
TCCTCGCGGTAACGGAAAACTGCGTGGCTGATTTCGATGTTCCCGCTAAGTGCGCCCGGCTCGCCCTTTCCTGCGCTACCCTCCGGCAGGGCTTCGAGAATTGGCCGCGCCCGCTCGAACAACGGCACGATGCCGAGCACGGAGACGGCGGCCGAGCTCAAGCCCAACGCCGCCGAAAGAAACTGAAAGAAGGCCGCGTGGAAGGCCAGAAATGCGCCCGTGGTCAACGAGACCGCGCCTGCCTCCACCAAAAGCGAATTGCAGTAGAAGATCGCGCCCGAGCACAAGATCGGGAACGCCGCCGTGAACACGGACAGATGGTTTGTCAGCTTGCGGGCGGCGATAGCCTGATGCTTCTGCCGTGTGAACTCGCGCGCCCAAACCGTGAACGCCCGCAGTTCCTTGCCGCTCACACGCAGCTTGGAAATACCGCTCACAAACTGCAACACCATGCCAGAGATCTTGCCGCGAACCGCCGACAGTTCGCGCAAGCGCCGCACTTGCGCCACCCCGGCCGCGATCGGAATCAGGAACAGGACGGTCGCCAGCGCCGTTCCCAGAACGGCCAGCCGCCAACTGTAGTAGAACATCAGCGCGAAGCTGAAGACCGAGAAAATGCCGGCGAACATCGATTCGAGCGTTGAGCCGGTAAGCTTCTCGCGGATCTGGCTGATGGCCAGACTGCGCATTGCCAGGTCGCCGGCGGTGAAGTCGCGGAAAAACGGAACCGGCAGTCCGAGCAGCCGGTCCCAAACGGCTGCTTGCATCGCGGCGTCCATGCGCCCTTCCAGACGCAGCACCGTGAAGTTCCGGGTTAGCTCGAACAAGGCCGAGGCTGTGGCTGCAATGGCGAGGAAGATCGAGATGGCTAGCAGACCGGAGCGGTCCGCTCCTGGAATGATGCTGTCGAACGTCAATCCAACGGCTACCGGCAGCATCACGGCCAGCAGGCCGCTGGCGACCCCCATGCCGAGAATGGTGGTGACATCCGCCATGGCGCCGCGCAGCCCGAACACCAGCAGATCCCGCGCGCCCAATTTGTGGGCGGGGAAGGGGCGGTAGAAGATCCAGGCGAACGATTCCAGGCTGGCTGCGAGGGCGCGATCTAGCCGTGAAGCGCGGTCCTCCACGGGATCCCAATAGCGGTAACGGCCGCTCCACGTGGGCAGCACGGCGGCCGGCCGGTGATCTTCGTCGCGAAAAACCAGCAACGGACCGCTCTGTTCCCGCCACCATTCGCCCTTGAGGGCCACGCGGCGCGCGCGGACACCGGAAGCGCGGGCGATGGCTTCCACAGTCTCTTGGCCTTGCGCTCCTCTTGTTGCCCGAATATGGATTCCGAGCGCTTTCCCGACTGCACCCGAGGCACGCAGCAGTGGACCGGCGAGTTCCAGATCGTCGCCGGCATCGGGTGAGGCCGGTCCAGCGCCGAGAGGGGATGCGAGTTGATGGAGGGCGAGGCCGGCGGCGGCCGCCTCCTGCCCAGCGGCGGCGTTGAGGCGCTCGCGTTCTTTGTACTCCGCCTCGGCCCGATCGCGAACCAGAGCGTCGAGAGCGGCCTGATGAAATGCATCGAGTTCCGCGGGTAAGTCCAGCGGCGGATGGATCATCGCGCCGGTGAGCGCCCCCACCCAATGATCGACCGTCTCCGGCGGCATAGAGGCGCGACTGGTCAGATCGAGCTGCGTACCGGGCAGGGGGCAAGCGAGCAAACCCACCCTTCCCACAGCCTCGATGCCGAACATCGCCGCCTCGCCTTCAAGACGGAAAACATAGCGACGAGCGCCCCGCGGCACTCCGCCGTCAAGGCCGACCAGAAACACGTCAACCGCGCCCGAGGAGATGCGCCACGCCCGCTCCCGCCCTTGGAGCAAGAACGGCGGGATGATGTTCGTGAATTGCGGTGTGCTTGCCGTCATGGCTGGTGGCAAGGGCGGCCTCTGAAGGCGTCCGGCGTAAACACCGCACCCGTCTACCGGTTTCGTGCAGGCAGCTACTAGCCCCTGATGTTACCTATGGCGGACATGGATGCGTCGTGGGCCACCCCGCCCGCCAACTTTCTCTAGTTCGGCCTCGAACAGATTCTCCGCCACCCGCTGAACCCGGACCTGCCGAGGTTGGTCCTTGGGCTCCTCCTTGGTCGGCTGCTGCGTATTTTCCATTGGCCATCCCCTTTTCGTTTTCAACCGCCAGTGTCACTGGCTTCACCCTACTAATGCGTAGGCGCGACCAGTAGGGATCACGAAAGTGCGCTCAGCATATCACACGCGACTGCTTGAACCAGGCTTGCTTTCCACCAGGACCCGGAAATCGGCCATCCGCCGCACCAGCATTGGATCGATTCGGATGCCCCGTTGCATACGGATCTCCTCCAGCACATCGCCCGCTTGTCTGCCGTCAAAGTGCGGGAGCACGGCCATCAGCTCCGTCGGCAGCTTTAGCGGATCATATGTGCTGTAAGTAACGGCGCTGTATTTTCCGGATACCATTCCCTCGATCTGAATCAAGCCCATGCGCGGATGATCGGGCATCGCTTCCGACACGAGCTTTTCGTACCGCTCGCGCACCAGTCGCGACAAGATAGTCACGCGCGGCCCGCAGATTCGGACGACGTCCTCCCACCCGAGGGGCCGCACCTGCGCGGCGCAGGCCTGGTAAAACTCTGCTTCGCGATACGCCCATGGGCCCCAAAGCGACCGGTAATCTTCCTCCCGGATCGCAGCACCGAGATCGGTTGCGTCCAACTGCCTTGGTTCCTTCAGGCGCGCCAGGGTCCCGGCATCGACGCCCATCTGGAACGCACACCACAGGCTCAGTTGCTGGTCGAGCTCGCGGAGCAGTGCGTCGAGATCGTGCCAGAACTCGAAGCCAGTGGCGCCGCGAACGTGCTTGCAGAACCAGGTCGTACACGTGGCAGGGCTGTGACGCCAGATGCCGCACTGTCCCTCAATCTGGTGCGGGCAGCCGAGTTCGGGGGCGCGTCCGAAGGCGCCGAGGGCGTTCCTATAAAGCAGAAGGAAACGCGCCGAAGGGTCCATCCCCAATGGGGTCACCGCGACGCGCTGGCGGAGGCGTTCCTCGACCGTGCGCCGGCCTGCCGCCAGATCGGGATCGGCATCCGAGAGGATCAGACCCGCGCGGAAGTTCACCAGCGTCGGCTGGAAGGTGCAGCACCTGGTAACCGGATGGAAAAAGACGCCGGTTGAGGCGGCTTCCGCCGGGGCCAACATAGCGCAGTTGCCGCAGGTTGCTTTGGTTTCCGGCGGAATCGGGCCGCCGAGGTGACGGTCCATCCAGTTGGCGTAAAGGGAAGAAAGCATGGCGAGAACCGGTATAGTGGCTGAATCGGATCAGGCGCAGTGTCCACGCCGCGCCTGATCATTGTGCATGATCGGACGGGGTCTATGGTCAAATATCCTTCAGCCATTTGTCCGCGACCGGCGGTGCTGAAGGGGTGCCTGGGACCTGTTTAATGAAGATCGTAGACGGGGTTCCCGTCGCACCCCCGGCGACTTGCTCCAGGTCCGCGCTTGACAACTCAGTTTCCTCGCCGGGGACGGGCTTCTTCGTTTCTTCACTCATGGTGTTTCTCCTATTTCAGGGTTGTGGTTCGTGATCTTCCAGGGTGCGAGGACAGCACCCAAATGTGGGGCACGAGCGCGCCGGGTTAGATCCTGCCAGTAGGACCATGCGGCTTGGCGGGACCGGTACGTTGGCCCCGTCGAGACCTCCTTGCAGCCGCCAGGTTCTCTGACTTCAACTATAAGGCCCAGACCGGAGAAAAGGCTATCAAAAAGTGCGCTGGGGCGCTCGGCACGTCACTCACACGCGCCGATTGAACTCTCCTGGGAAATTGCGGCTTGAGACCTAGATCCGGCGGTTGAACCACCAAAATCGCTCCTGCAGCTGTAGCCGCAACTACCTGCCGCTACAGCGCTCGTCACCTTCTGGGTGACAAGCGCTGAATCAGCAACCAGTTGCGGCTAACAGTCACTGGGCGCGTTTGGTGGCCTCAACTGCCGGATGTAGGTCAGTCAATGAGAAGAAGCATGGCGAGCCCTCAGGCGTCATGATCGGGGCGAACCTGAGGTCTCGCCGAGTCATGGCCCCCCAAAACGGTTCAGCACCCAGATCCATGGAATCCGCGCGGCGAGCTTAGCATGGCGTCATTTGACGGTAAAGGCGCTCCATACTTCTCGCGAAAGCCCGGGTATCACAGACGGCGGACTCGCGAAGCCTGCATCGCATGTTACGCCGAAGCTCCGCCAGAAACCCCGGTGTCTCCGCAGAATTGCCCAGCCGGACGGCAAGCGACACGTAGTCCGCAATGTTGTCGGTGACAAAGCGGCCGAGGTTCCCCGCCCGCAGAAGAGACGCGCTGGTTCGCGACGCCCAGCGGTCCCCCCAAAACGTGACCACCGGCACCCCTTGCCAGATCGCTTCAGTCGTGGTAGTCCCACCGTTGTAAGGAAATGTGTCCAGCGCTATATCGATTTCGTCGTATGTTTGCAGGAACTGGTAGTGATCGATACGGCCGCGCAGCAGAACCCGTGCGGGAGGGATGTTGTACTTTTCGAAAAGGCCATGCACAAACCGGCAGTTGCCCGGCGAGTCCAGCACGCCGTTTCTCAGGACAAGACGGCTGTTGGGAACCTCCTGGAGAATACTGCACCAGGAGTGGATCACCCTATGATTGATTTTGTGGTGCGGCGCCAAACAGCCGAACGTTACGACGCCACTTGCCAAACATGGCGGGTCTACAACAGGCGGCACCGGATAACTTACCTCGAATGTAAGATAACTACCGGGCACCCGGACGATCTTTTCGCAGTAGAACTTCTCCTCCTGAGGAGGAATTACCTCATCGTCACCGATCAGGTAGTCGTAACAGGCCAGGCCGCTGGTAGCGTACATATTGAACCAAGCGACGATCACAGGCGCCGGCTGTAATGCGACCAGCGGCAGCCGTCGCGGTGCGCTGTATCCATTCAGATCCAGCAGCAGGTCGATTCCGGAAGCCTCGATCAGCGCGGCCGCAGCCTCATTGGACAATCCAGTGATGTCATGGAACCCATCACTGCCGTGAGCGCGATACCCGTGTCCGATGCCAGATGCGGCCGCATCCGAAAAGAGATGAACCTCAAAGTGGCTGCGATCATGCTGGTTGATCAATCCCCAGACGGGCTTCATCCAGTTGTCGTGCTCGAAGAAAGCAGAGAGATAGCCGATTCGCAGCACTCGGCCGAACGTCCCGGCGGGGTTACTGGAAGCACCACAGTTAGAGAATCGTTCCCGCGACCCCGGTGCCGGCAGATACTGTTTAGCCCACGCGCGCCGCTCGTCGAGAATGGTCTGATTGCCGCTGTCGGGACTTTCCGGGACGACCACGGCGATTGCGGTTCGTGGCAACTCGGGACAGCTGCCGCTGGCAGCTTCCCGAAATAACGCCATCGCTTCCTCTATATGTCCAAGCTCGAAATACACTCTGCCGAGATTGTGTTTAGCTTCAGGCCAATCGGGATTAATCTCCAGCGCATTTCGAAAACTGAAGGTGGCCGCGGCGAATTCCTTTAGGGAAGTTTCAACACAACCGGCCGCGTACCACACTTGCGGCTGCCGCGGATCGCACTCAAGCGACACCCGGTACGCCGAAAGGGCCTCCTGAAAACTCCCCAGTTCGTGAGCTGTGTAACCCAATCTGGAATACAGCGCAATGTCACCTTCTGGAAGGTTGAGACATCAACCCCGGCCTGAGCTTGGTTCTCCTCTGTAACGATTCCGCGAGGTTCACGTTATCGGCCGTGAAATCCGGCCTTTGAATCACCTAGCCGGCGTTCTGAAACTGGTGATCATGACCCAGTCTTTGTGGTCTTTGTCAGTCGATTCTCCCTTGATGTCGCCGAACCCTCCCGAGATTTGTTCCAGTTCGTCCGGGTTCAGTTCGTCCGGTTTTAGTTCCTCGCTCGTCGCCTCGGGCGCGTCATCGGCATTAGCTTTTGGATTGTCACTCATTTCGGTTCTCCTAAGTAACGTTAGTAACGTTTCTTCAGTGGCGCCGAGATCAGAATAGACCAAGAGTCACGGATTAGCAAGGGGAAGTTCAAGACGGGGGAAGTTCAAGACAGGTCCCGAGAGGGGCAGTTCTCGACAGGGAAAAATAAAACTCTCTTCCGACGCCTCACCCCGACCGGATCAATCCCGGTAGTACCCTCCACCGCCGCCATTTGCTCATGCGTGCCGCGCTGCACGACGCGGCCCTGGTCGAGCACCAGAATCTCGTCGCAGTCGCGGATCGCGCTGAGCCGGTGGGCGACGATCGGACAAGTGCAGCCCAGGCGGCGCAGGTTGTCGTCGATGATCTTCTCCGTGGCCGGGTCGAGCGCGCTGGTAGCTTCATCCAGCACGAGGATCCGCAGCGAAGCCGCGAGCGCCCGCGCGTACTCCAGACGCTGCCTCTGGCCGCCGAGGAGACGGTCCATCCAGTTGTTGTAAAGGGAAGAAAGCATGACGAGACCTAAGTGTTAGTGAGCCGGATCAGGCGCAGCATGGATTCTGATGCCCATGCTGCGCCTGCGCACTATGCATGATCGGATGAGAGCTACTGCTCAAATGTTCTTCAAAGGGGTGTTGTTTTGTCGAGAATCTTCGTCACCGCAGGAGCGCCAGGAACCTGCTTGATGAAGATCGCAGACGGGGTTGCACCCGCACCCCCGGCGACTTGCTCCAGGTCCGCGCTTGACAACTCAGTCTCCTCCGCGGGGACCGGCTTCTTCGTTTCGTCACTCATGGTTCTTCTCCTATTTCAAGGTTGTTGTTTCGTGAACTTCCAGGGTGCGGGGACAGCACCCAAATATGGGGCACGAACGCGCCGGGTTAGATCTGGCAGATCGGATGCTGCGACCGGGTCACCTAACCCCGCGCTTGGTTCCCGATGACCTGCTGCGGCGGGTGCGGAGCAGGCGACCAGCTTGGCTCTCCCGCCCGGCAACTCGCCTGCATTGCAATGCCGCCGGTCGCGAACTATTGGATGGTGAGGCCTCCTAATCAGTTAGACGTGCTATTCAGTCGTGGAAAATGGGTTCCCTTACAAGCGGCCTCAAATGTCCCGCCGGCGACCTTGTCCAGGTCTTGCTCCGACAACTCAGCCGCCTTCGGAAGTTTCGCTTTTTCTGAAAGCTCGTCCGCTTTTGCGGTCTGCTCGGTCTGTTCAGCTTTCAAATCGATTTTTCTGGTCTCTTCGCTCATGGTGTTTCTCCTTTAAGAAACTTGTCATTCTTAAGTTTCCCGGGCGCCACTGAGGCGCCATAACACTTGCTTCACACCGAATAATGCGCCAGCAGGCGCGACTGGTGCCAGCTTGGGACCACATTCTGATCCGATAGCCCGGCTATGCGCTTCCTGGTTTGTGTCCTGTCAGGCCTCGAACAATTTAGGACTAGCTCTGTCAACGCCCTTTGGCGGCGGCGGCGGAACGGGTGAGCCAGCTTGGCTCACCCGCCCGGCAACTCTCCTTTAGGAAACGTTGTCGTTCGTGAATTTCGTGGTGCCACTTGGCGCCTAAACACTTGCTTCACCCTGCAATGCGCAAGCCACTAGAAAAGGGCTCATGCGTAACGAAGGGGCGGGCGCCGTACAGGATCCCGCCATGGATGGCCGGCCATTTCACGACCCGATGGTTCATGGATTAGTCTATTTCTCTTTATAAACGTCGGTTAATCTACATGTCCATGGAACATTTATCGTAATCCCGCCACCCACCACCTTATCCAAATCCTCATCCGATAAGCCGGCCGGCTTGGCTGGAAAGACCAGATGAAACACCTTGCCCGTGTTCTCCAACGCCTAAATGGACAGGCCGGCGGGGAACTCCACATCTTCCGCCTTCAGCGTTGCCGCCGGGTCGGACAATAGCCTCCGCTTGAACCCCTCGTCCGCCCTGCACTTGGCTACAATTTGGCTCATTGGCTTGCCTTGCTCTTCTTCTTTCAACGTGGTTCGTATCTACTCGACTTCCTCCCAATTGGCGGCTCGCCAAGCATGGTAGCGAAGACCGCAAAAGCCCGACACCAGTGCATGCCAGGTTAGGGACACGGGTCTTCAAGTTGACGCTGCAGACTAACCTTGAAATATGTCTTGTCCTCTTCGTCCAACTGCAAATAGATGGAGATGGCCGTCTCCATCAATGCTTTCGTCTCCCGGCAGAAGGAACGGTCCGGCAAATGGAAATCCCCCCGGCTGGCCTTGCTTTCGTAAAAGCATCCACCACCGCAGGCATACCGCGCCCAGCATCGCTTGCACTCCGGCAGATTGTCGACGACTGCGCGGTGATAGTCGTTGAGGCCGCTCCATCGGTAGCTGCCGATGTTGCCCAGCTTCATGTCTTCCTGCCCAGCGAAGCGGTGGCAAGGATAAATATCGCCGGCAGTGGTTATCGCCGCCATCGTTTTGCCAACAGAGCAGAAGTAATAACCCTTGCTGGCGGAAATCAACTTCCAGACCAAGGCGCCGACCGTTGAATTGACATTTTCCGGCCTCGCGTTCCGCGCCTTGATGTGGCCCAACAGGTCACGCGCCAGCCTCTTTTCGATGGACAGCATGCGCTCGTCCGCCTGATCTTGATCCGGACATGACACGCACTCCACCGGAGGATTGTCCAGAATGACGCGCGTGGCTTTCTGTATGACAAATGATGTGAGGCCCGCCAGCTCCATCCCGGCGCGTATCTCAGCCGGGTCCGTACCACCGTGGACCGTGGCGCGCGCCGCGACATGCGGGAATGCCTTTTTCAGTTTCTGGATGTTTACATAGACCTTGTCGTAGGAACCCTTGCCGTCTTTAAAGGGCCGCTGCCGGTTCTGGATTTCCGGAGAACCGTCAAAGCTGACCATCGGATTGATTTCTTCCTTACGCAGAAAAGCGATGCGCCGGTCGGAAAGCAGCGATGCGTTGGTGGTCATGCCGAAGGTGACCTTCTTGCCGCGTTCTTCCGCCTCCTTCCGGGCGTACCGGACCACCTTTTCGATGAGCGGGAAGTTCATCAGCGGCTCGCCGCCGAAGAATCCGATATGCACCGACTCGATGTCACCGGAGTTTTCCATAAGCCAGTCCACCGCCTTGAAGGCCGTATCGGCGTTCATCATGCCCTTGTCGCCATACTCCCCACCTTGGCCGTAGCAGTACACGCAAGCCATGTTGCATTTCTGGGCAACGAAGAGGACGATGTTCTCGACGGCATATCGCACCTTGGGCGCGCTATCCGCGGGTTTTGCCGGGTCCGCCGCCGGTTCGGATGCCCCGTTTCGTGAAGGCTGGGGATCGATCCCCGCCACGAGGTCGAGTTTCTTGAGCTCTTCCATGGCTTGCCCGGTGATAAGACCGCCGCCAAGGGGAGCAGCCACTTTTTCCACCAGGCGGGCCACCGGCTCCGATATCCGGTACGGCGTCATCGTCGCCGCGTTGAACAGATAGTTTTCTCCGTCCAGCTTGAATTGGTGGAATTCCTTCAACGATACATTGCCGAAAGATCTTCGGCCATGCTGTTCAATTTCGTAGTAAGAATCAAACATTGCTTCTATTCCTGGTTTGTTGTTTTGGTCGTTTTCACCGTCGGTGTTTCGCGGTCAAACACTGGCTTGTCTGTCAAAGAACAGTGCCAGGCAACAAAATCGGGTAAGCCTCATACACAGCGGCCTGGGCTTTCGTTCGTAAAGCGCTATAACCCCAGTCTTACATCAATATTGAGTATATACCTTCCCATGCGAATCACATCGGCTACAACGAGTTTCAGACCCTGGATCGCTAACCGCTATGCCCCCCGCCACTTTTTCCAATTCCTGGTCCGTCAATTCAGCCGGCTTAGCTGGAATGACCAGATGAAAAACCCGGTCGGTATTCTCCAGCGCCTTAATAGACAGGCCGGCGGGAAACTCCACGCCTTCCGCTCTCAGCGTTGCCGCCGGGTCGGATAATAGCTTCCGCTTGAAGCCTTCGTCCGCCCAACACTTGGCGACGATTTGGCCCATTGTCTTGCTCTGCTCTTTCTGGTTCATGGTAGTTCCTTTCCTAAACTAAAAGCGACTTTTGGTTCTTTTCAGTTTTCACCGGAGCCGCAAAAGGCGAGAATCTCTCTTCCCTTTTGAACGTCTCGTTCGTGGCTTCCGGGGTGCCACTGGAGCACCGCAATCAACTATAAAAAGGCGCAAGGCCACAGAAAAAGGGATCATGCGTCACCGCGGGGACGAGCCTTGGGTGCGATGAAAGCCGGCGACCTTCGTGCTGTACGGAGCCGTCAATAACCCCAAGGGATGTCTTGGCGCCTCATTCCGAAAGCGCCGCACCAAGCCTTCGAAAGCCGGGCTTCCGACGGCCCACGATCAGTTATGTTATTGCGATGTGCCCTTGAGCTTTTCGCGACCGAATGTGAGGGCTCCTCCTCCAGCAACTTGTTCCAGGTCCTGCTCCGACAACTCAGCCGCCTTCGAGGGCCTCGCTTTATCTGCAGGCGCGGTCGCCTTTGCTTTCTGCTCGACCTGGCCGACTTTGTTGGTCTCTTCGCTCATCGTATTTCTCCTCTTAGAAACGTTGCCATTCGTGAGTTTCCGGCGTCACTGAGGCGCCAAAGAGCCGCGCGTACCACCCCCGAACCATGACACTCGGCAGGACTGCGGATACCAATTTCCCGATGCGCCGGCCAACACGGGTGTCTTCGGTTAAGCCCAACCCCGCAGTACAAGGCCTCCATTCTGGACCTTGAGCCTACACGGCGTCGACTCTTATAGATGAGTGAGCGATGGATGAGTCGGCGACCGAAGCCGCTTCGCACTCACCGGCGTTTCTGGCTCAAGTCGATCCGCCCGGCTTTCGGCGGAGCAGAAACCAGCGCCGGCCACCTTCTCGAGTTCGGTCTCGGCTAGGCTGTCGAGCCGCAGGCTGAGAAGTCGGGCTAAGATAGCCTACCACAGTTGTTAAAAGAAGAGGAAAAAATCTTTCTTCAAACGCCTCACCCCGACGCGATCAAATCCCGGTAAGGGCCCTCCACCGCAGCCATCTGCTCGTGCGTGCCGCGCTGCACGACGCGGCCCTGGTCGAGCACCAGAATCTCGTCGCAGTCGCGGATCGTACTCAGCCGGTGGGCGACGATCACACAAGTACAGCCCAGGCGTCGCAGGTTGTCGTCGATGATCTTCTCCGTGGCCGGGTCGAGCGCGCTGGTAGCTTCATCCAGCACGAGGATCCGCGGCGCGGTCGCCAGCGCCCGCGCGATCTCCAGACGCTGCCGCTGGCCGCCGCTGAAGTTGCGCCCGCCTTCCTCCACCGTGTACTCGTACGCCCCCTGCCGGTTGGCAATGTCGTCATGCACGCTCGCGTCCTTGGCCGCGCGTACCAGCGTCGCGTCTTCCATCGTCGGATCCCACATGGCTATGTTTTCGCGGATCGACCCACCGAACAGAAAGATGTCCTGGTCCACCAT
>Ga0075015_100000768_pt1 | contig 11465 bp, 10 predicted proteins | sample AleBraG_ABR_2013_FD_71476 | JGI IMG/M metagenome (GOLD analysis project Ga0075015, IMG submission 71476) | Freshwater sediment microbial communities in response to fracking from Pennsylvania, USA - Alex Branch Run_MetaG_ABR_2013 | ecosystem: Environmental > Aquatic > Freshwater > Creek >...
GTCACCGCCTTCGAGGATGTTCTGCTGCTGCGCTTCGAGCATGACGCGGTCCTCAGTCTCGAAAGGCACCTTGAGCCAGTCGATCTGCTCTTCCGCCAGCCTGGCCCCGAACTCGCCCATGCTCTTTGGAAAACAGATGCCGAACCAGTAGTGCGTCGACGTCTCGGTCTCGGGCGTAAAGCAATGCGCCTGCATCGCCCCTCGGCCCTCGGAGCGCGGCCGGCCCGCCGCCACCCCGCCACCGCTCAGGGTCATATTGGCCGGGGCATCCCAGCGTACATCCATCCACCGGTCGACCAGCGCTCCGCGCGGCACGCCCATGACATCGGCGAGCGAGTCGGGTACCGTGTCGTTCTCCGTGCTGCGCATGGACCACACGACGTCCCCTTCCTGCCTGGAGCGGAACTCGCCCTCGGAGACACCGGCACTGCCCAAAGTGGTCTTGTGCAGGAAGGCAATGTGACTCAGGTCGAGGATGTTCTCGATTTCGAGCTGGTAGCTCGACTTGATGTTCAGGTAGCGTTTGCCCACATGAAAGCCCTCCGGATCCTGCCAGGAGTAATCCGGGATCAGGCCAGGATCCGCCCTGGCGGGATCGCCCATCCAGATCCAGAGCATGCCGTGCCGGTCCACGAGCGGATAAGTCCTGACGCGGGCGGCCCTGGGCACGGGCCCGTGCGGGTTGTGCACGCACTGACCGTGCCCATCAAAGGCGAGGCCGTGGTACCCGCAGCGGATGTGGTCGCCTTCCAGGGTCCCAAGCCGCAGGGGTGCCTGCCGGTGCGGGCACCGATCGGCCAGCGCCCTGACCGCACCCGTGGCCTCCCGGAAGAGGACGACCGGCTCGTTCAGGTAGCGGCGTGCCAGCATCTTTCCGGCGGGCAATTCGGTCGACCAGGCGGCCACGTACCAGACATTCTTCAAATAAGTCATGGCGTCCCCGCTGCCGATCTGGTTTTGCTGGTGTGTCCCAGTGGGACATAGTATAGCCCGGTCAGCGTGGCGACCGTCAAGCTGAGGGCATATCGCAAGAAGAGGAGCGCTGACGGCCAGCGAGAAGGGAGACCGGTGCGCCGGAATGCACCCGATCCGAACTCGTGGCAACTGATCGATGCCACGGCATCGTATTTGGAAGGATAATGGCCGCGCCTGGCCGCACTGGGCCGCGCCTGCCCGCACTCATACTGTCGGAGATCTCATGCCAAGGAGAGTTGCGTTCGCTGTTGCAGTGATGATGGCCGCCCCGGCCGCACTGGGCGCCGACAGCAACGCGGGAAAGGTCTACTTCCGCCAGCAGTGCGCGCCCTGCCACAGCGCCGAACCGAATGACAACGGCGGGGCGCAGGGGCCGGACCTGTATGACGTGTTCGGGCGAACTGCGGCCAGCAACCCGGGCTTCAGTTACACCCCCGCGTTGCGCCGGTCGCGGCTCACTTGGGATAGTGCCACGCTTGATCGCTTTCTGACATCGCCCACCCTCGTCGTGCCGGAATCCGCCATGGTCATCCAGGTGCCTGATGCCGTCGACCGGCAGAATCTCATTGCCTATTTTGAGGAGGTGAAGCGCGGCACTTTCAAGGACATCGCACCGCCGCGCAGCGTGCCGCCGGCCAACGAACCGCCCGCTGCCGATGCGCCGGCCGGAGAACCGGACTGGAAGCGCGATGTTCCCGGCCGTGCACATCAGATTGACGCCGCGCGACTCCCCGCACCGTTCGCCACAGCTTCCGCGCGCAACGGCGCCAAGGTGGTCGAAAAACCCGCGGGCGCGCAACTGGCGGTACCCGAAGGATTTGAAGTTAACGTATTCGCCCGCGGCCTGGTGGGTCCACGCACCATGCGGCAGGCGCCCAATGGCGACATCTTCATTGCCGAGACCCGGGCCGGCCGCATCAGAGTCATGCGTCCCTCGCCCGATGGCGCTACGGCCGCGGCGATCGACACCTACGCGACCGGACTCGTCGGACCCTTCGGCATGCAGTTCTATCCCGCCGGCCCGCATCCACGGTGGCTCTATGTGGCGGAAACCAATCGCGTGGTCCGCTACGCCTATGCGCGCGGCGACTCAAAGGCCTCCGCCTCGCCGGAAGTGATCGTGCCCCGGCTGTACCCCGGCAATGGCGGCGGCCATTCCACGCGCGATATCACCTTCTCCCCGGACGGACGGCAGATGTATATCTCGGTGGGCTCGGCCACCAACGTGGCCGAAGACATGCCTCATTGGTCCGTTGCCGAGGCGCAGGCCTGGGAGCAGACACACGGCCTGGGTGCCGCCTGGGACCGCGAAACCAATCGAGCAGTGGTCATGGCGTTCAGTCTGAACGCCGGCAAGGCGCGCAAGGGGCTGCTTTACGCCACGGGTATTCGCAACTGCGTGGGGCTCACCGTGCAGCCTGTCACCGGTGCCCTATGGTGTACCACCAATGAGCGCGATGGGCTCGGAGATGACCTGGTTCCCGACTACTCGACGCGGGTTCAGCAAGGCGGCTTTTACGGGTGGCCCTGGTATTACCTTGGGAATCACGAGGATCCGCGACTCAAGGGCCAACGCCCAGATCTCGCCGGCAAGGCGATCGTACCCGACGTGCTGTACCAGGCGCATTCGGCGCCACTCAATCTGATCTTTTACGATGCCAACTCGGGTACGTCGGCCTTTCCTGAGGAATACGTCGGCGACGGCTTCGTTGCCTTCCATGGCTCCTGGAACCGCGCGCAGCGCACCGGCCAGAAAGTGGTGCGCCTGCGCATGAACCATGGTGTACCCACGGGCGAATACGACGACTTTCTGGTCGGCTTCATCGTTGATGCCGACAGCGTCTGGGGTCGGCCGGTTGGGTTGGTCGTTGCGGCGGATGGTTCATTGCTGGTCAGCGAGGATGGCAACGATCTGGTTTATCGTGTTTCCTACGTCGGTCGCGGACACCACTGATTCATGCCCGTGGCCAACAGCACGGGGACCGGCCAAAGCAGGATTTCCCGCGAGCCCTTTGGCTGCACGGCATCGGGCACGGCCGTCGAACGCGTGACGCTGCACAACAGCCGCGGCATGCAGGCCAGCATCACGAACTATGGCGGCATCGTCACCGCCCTGACGGCACCGGACCACCGCGGCCGCTACGCCGACGTGGTGCTGGGTTACGATAGCCTGGCGGGATATCTCGGCGATGACGGCTATTTCGGTGCCCTCATCGGACGTTGCGGCAATCGCATCGCGCAGGGTCGCTTCCGCCTCGATGGCAGGGAGTACACGCTCGCCGCCAACAACGCGCCGCACTCACTGCATGGCGGCGCAGTGGGATTCGACAAAGTGGTTTGGACTGTTGTCGGAGCGGCGGTCGGGCCCGGCGGTCCGACTCTCAGCCTCGCCTACTTCAGCCCGGATGGCGAGGAAGGCTACCCTGGGAACCTACGCGTGACGGCCGACTACACGCTCACCGAAAGCAATGCACTGCGCCTTGACCTGGCGGCGACCACCGACCGGGCCACCGTCGTGAATATGACGCAGCATTCCTATTTCAATCTGCGTGGCCGCGGGGACATATTGGGTCACGTGCTGCAGATTGATGCTGACTACTTCACTCCGGTGGACGATACGCTGATCCCTACGGGTGAGATCCGGTCGGTCGAGGGTACGCCCTTCGATTTCCGAACGCCGACCGCCATTGGCGCGCGCATCGCGTCGCCGGACGAGCAGCTTGCGCAGGGTCACGGCTATGACCACAACTGGATCATCCGCAAGGCGCCGGGCACGCTCGCCGTGCACGCGACCGTGCATGAGCCGCAGACCGGCCGCGTGCTCGAGGTCTCCTCCAGCGCGCCGGGATTACAGTTCTATTCCGGAAATGTTCTCGATGGCACGCAGACGGGCAAAGGCGGGGCGACCTATGGGCCGCGCAGCGGCTTTGCACTCGAGCCCCAGCATTTCCCGGATGCTCCGAATCACCCGCATTTTCCGTCGGTGGTACTGCACCCGGGCTCCGTGTATCGGCATACCATCGTGCACCGCTTCTACAAGCGGTGACTTCAACCCTTCTGTGTTGCCATGAATTTCATGACCGCTTCCGGAGGCGCGCGCGCGCATTCCACCTCCGCGACCCGCTCGCGGAAGCGCCAGCGGCCGTCGCTGGAGCGGACGAATTTGTCGAGGTAGCGCCCGAAGGCCAGGATCTGCGGGCCCTCGGGATAGGTGTCGAGACGCGCAAACAGGCTGTCGGCCGACGCGGTGTCGCCGGACACGCTGATACGCGGATTGACGAGAAAATGCTTGTGGAACACCTGCGGTGCGTGGGTATGCGCGCGGAACGCGGCCATGATCTGTTCGGCTCCGCGGTACGGCGGGTTGAACCAGTGCAGCACCGCGTCCGGCGCCCAGCAGTCCGCCCACTCGGCCTCGCTACCGTAGTCGAGCGCGGAGCCGTAGCCATAGATGGTGCGCAGGATGTCGCGTTCGTCTTCGAGCCGCTGAATGCGGATTTCCAGATTGCTCATGCAGGTCCCCCGTTCAAATTGACCGTTCCACACGCCGGTACCGTTCCAGGCACCGGTAACGTTCGAGGCACGCGTCCATTCAGGGCGCGGCTCAGATCCGCCGCGGATCGACCACGGTACGGATCGGATTGGCGGGATTGGCGATGCCCTCGAGGGCGTCCGCGACACCGCTCAGGCCGACAGGCGCGCCCAGCCAGGGCAAAATGTCGATGCGCCCGTCGGCGATGGCGCGCAGCGCCAGATCAAGGTCTTCCTGGTCTTCGCCGCCGCCGAACTGAATGTTGAGCTGCTTGAGGTGCGCACAAGGCGTGAAGACCTGGTCCATCTCCAGGCACCAGCCACCCACCAGTATCCGCGCCCCGTGGCCGATGCCCCGCATGATCTGATCGAGGACGCCCGGAACACCGACGCACTCGAATACGACCGTGGCGCCGCGATTCCCGAGCGTGGGAATGGGTCCGTAGGGCTTCGATTCCCGGGGATCGAGCACGATGTCGGCACCCATGCGCAGCGCCAGGGCCCGGCGCTCGGCGGAGAAATCCGTGGCGATGATCGGCGACGCGCCGAGCAGCTTCAGGCCGGCGATGACGCCGAGGCCGATGGCACCGCAGCCCACCACCAGTGCGATATCGCTCTTGCCGACCTTGCCCAGGCGCGCGTGGTGCAGTCCCACCGAGAGCGGCTCCGTCATGGCCGCGCGGTCCGTGTCCAGGCCATCGGGCACCGGCATCAGCAGGTTCTCATCCAGGAGCATGTACTCGCCGAAGCCGCCCGGGAAATCGTTGGTCAGCCCGACGCAGTCGATGCCCCCGCCCTGAAGAATGACGGGCGCGGAAGTCACGCGGGTTCCGGGTTTGAGCTTGCGCCCGCTGCCGGGCCCATAATCCATGATTTCGGCCACATATTCGTGGCCCAGCACCACCGGCCGTTTCAGGTCCATGTTGAAGGGGCCGTGGTATTCGGTGGACCATTCAATGAGCCGTTCGGCGTGGTGCAGGACATGCAGGTCGGAGGCGCACAGGCCGCAGGCGTGGGTGCGGACCAGTACCTGACCCTTTCCGGGAACCGGATCGGGGAGTTCCCCGACGTGGATCGCGCCCCCGAGCATGTAAGCGGCTTTCATTTCCGACTCCTCAGGGCCAGCGCGCGGGCGGCATCGACCAGCGTGCCGCTGACTTCCTCGTATATCGCGATGGCCGCGGCGGCATCGCCCCGCTCCAGCGCCTTGAGCATCTTGCGGTGATGGCCCAGCGCCCGGGCGTTGGCCAGCTCGGGCGCACACAGCGTGACGAAGCGCTGGATCAGCGCCATGCGATCGAGCGCGACGCGCACCAGTTCGCGGTTGCCCGAGGCCTCGACCATGACGCGATGAAACTCGGGCGCCGCCGCAATCACCGCCGGGATGTCACCGCGTTCAATGGCTGCGGCGTGCGCGGCGTGCACGCCCCTCAGGCGCTGCAGCTCGGCAGGGCCGACCCGCGGCGCACCCCAGAGATACCCGAGCGACCACAGCCGGCTCTGAACTTCCAGCAGTTCCACCATGGCGTCGAGATCCATCGGCGTGACGCGCTTGAGGCGGTTCGGCTCGATCTCGATCAGTCCCTCGGCCGCGAGCTGCATCAGCGCCTCGCGCACCGGGGTGGCACTGAGCCCGAGCTGCGTGGCGAGTTCTGCGTCCTTCAGGACGGAACCGGGTGCCAGTGCACCGGTGATGATCGCGTGGCGCAGCTGTACGACCACCGCCTCGCGGAGCGTCGCGGGCGCCTGCAGGCGCGCCACGGCAATGCGTGGCTCCGCGACGCGCGCCTCCGCAAGGCTAAGAGAGCTGGCCATAGGCTTCCAGGCCGAAGGGCAGGAAGGGTTCATGGCGACGCAGCTTCATCGCCCACTGCGGATCGACGAGCAGCGAGCGGCCGACGGCGAGCAGGTCGAACTCGCCACGATCGAAGAGCATCATGACCTGGTCGAGATTGTTCACGGCCACCGTGCCGCCGGCAAATGAGCTCTGCAGGTCCTTGGACAGGCCGACGCCGCCCACGGCCATCGTGGGCTTGCCCGTGATCCGGCGCACCCAGCCCGACAGCGTGCGGTCCGAACCCTCGAAGGCCGGCGTGGACAGGATGCGCGTCGAGTTGTCGAACAGGTCCACGCCCGCCTCCACGAGCGGCCCCAGGAACGACTCGAGTTCCTGCGGCGTACGCGCCAGCTGCGCGGCGTAGTCCTGCTGCTTCCATTGCGACCAGCGCAGCACGATGGGCAGGTCCGGGCCCACGGCCCTGCGGACGGCCCTGATCACCTCGACGGCGAAGCGCGTGCGCTTCACGAGGTCACCGCCCCACTGGTCGGTGCGCCGGTTGGTCTCGGCCCAGAAGAAGGTGTCGATGAGGTAGCCATGCGCGCCGTGGATCGCGATGCCGTCGAAACCCGCGTCCCGGGCATGAGCCGCGCTGCGCGCGTAGCCGGCGATCACATCGGCAATCTCGGAATCCGTCATCGGTCGCGTGACCGGCAGCTGCCTGGCGAGATAATCGGGGGGCAGCTGGGCCTTGCCTGCGGGGCCCCACAGGCCCGAAGGCCGGAGTGAGGGTGCTTCCTTGTGGGGACCCGTCCCGTCGACGCGCATGACACCCATGTGCCACAGCTGAGGCATGATCAGGCCGCCGGCCGCATGCACGCCCGCCACCACGTTTTTCCAGCCGGCGAGCGGCGCCTCGCCGTACATGACCGGGATATTGTCCTCACCCATGGTTCCGGCACCGATGGCGGAAGCCTGGTCGATGCCGACGCCTTCGGTGAAGATCAATCCGACGCCGCCCTCGGCACGACGCCGGTAATAGTCGGCGACATTCTGTCCCGGTACGCCGCCGGGCGAGCGGCAGCGCGTCATCGGCGACATCGCGATGCGGGACTTCAACCGCAGCCTTCCCAGGGTCAGGGGTTCAAACAACGGCTCAACCGAATTGTTCATGGCAGCGTCACGCTCAAGGGTCGAAGTCAGTGGTCGCCGAAGAACATCTTGGAGGCTTCGTGCATGACTTTCACGCGCGCGCGCCGCGCCGCTTCGATCCGCGGCGCGTCGGGCGCATCGGGGCCGAAGGCGAAGATATGCGTCGGCCCGTCCGGCAGGCGCGCCAGCAGAGTCTTCACGACATCCGCTGGATCGTAGATGCCGGGGATCTTCAGGTTGTTGCGCGCCAGCACCTTCTGCAGCGAGGGCGTATCCATGACGGGGCAGACGCCGCTCAATACATCGATGCCATGACGGCCCAGTTCGCTCCACAGTGACTCGGCGAAATTCATGTCGAAGGCCTTGGTGGCGCAGTACACGGCGACACCGGGCTGGCCGCCGAGCGCGGTGCCGGAAGACATCAGGATGATGCCGCCGCGCTTGCGCGCGCGCATCGCCGTGGCGAAGCCATAGACCATTTCGGTCACGGACAGCACATTGCGCTGTATCAACTGACGCCAGGCATCGAGCGGTGCATCGAGGAACTGCGCGCCGTTGGTGTCCGCGCCGGCGTTGGAGATAAACAGGCCGACCTTCAGCCCCGCCGCGGCGGCGAGTACGCGGTCCGCGGCACCGGCCTGATAGAGATCGATGCTGGCCGTGCGTGTGGAGATGCCATGCGCGCGCTGCAGTTCTGCAGCGAGGGCGGCGAGCGGCTCGGGGCGCCGGGAGATCAGGACCAGGTTGAGGCCGCGGGCCGCCAGCTGCCGCGCGTACGCAGCACCCGTACCGTCCGAAGCGCCACAGATCACCGCCCAGGGGCCGTATTTCGCCAGGAATGCCTGGTTATCGACAGCGTCAGTCATGGTGTCCCCCTGTTTCCCGCCGGCCCGCTTCTTCCTGCCGGCCTGTACGGCCAGATACCTGAGAATATATTCTATATTCTCGGGGCCGGCAATCGGGGTCGGGGCGTGCGGGCGCGCCGGCGGGCGCGCTGGCCGACGCTCAGATCAGGTCGTCGGGCGCGATATTGGGCGAAACGCCGAGCAGCGACTTGCCATAGATCTCGTAGCCCACGTACGGCAGGTTGGCCGTGTGGCGCGCGGCGAAGACCAGGTCGCGGTAGAAGCGCTCGATGGGCTTGCGCTCGTCGAAGGCGCTGGAACCGGCGAGGTGCATGAGCTGGTCGACGGCCTGGCAGATGAGTTCCACGCCCAGCGCCGCCTCGCCCTTGCTCTGTGCACGTTGCGTCGGCGTCATCGGAACGCGGCTGGCGCCGGCCTCGTCGATCAGCTGGCAGTTCTTGAGCGCCAGGGCGATGGCGCCGTCGATCTTGGCGGCGGCGGAGCCAAACTGGGCCTGGGCATTGGCCGAATCCCCTTTCTTCGTGTACGTCGTGTACAGAATCGGGCGCGCGCAGGTTTCCTTGGCAAACTCGAGGATCGAGAGCGCGGCGCCGGCCACGGCACCGTGTGCCGTCGCCCGCAGGAAGGGCATGAACTGCCAGTAGTCGGAGGGTTCGCCGACATGCTTCTTGCCGGGGCTGTGCTTGCCGATGCCCCCGAGTTCCGCAATGTTGAAGAACTGGCCTTTCGGTATGAACACGTCCTTGGCGACGACGGTCTCCGATCCCGTACCCTTCATGCCCATCATGTACCACGAGTCTTCGACGGTGAACTGACTGGCGCGCAGGTATGCAAAGCCGCCCGGATGGCGTGAGCCGTCCTTCTTGCGGATCTCCACGCCGAGCTGTGCCCAGCTGGCATGACGGCAACCCGAGGCGTAGGGCCATTTGCCGTTGACGATGTAGCCGCCTTCCACCTCATCGAGGGTGCCGGGCGGATTGAAGACGCCGCAGATGACGGCTTCAGGGCCGCCGGAACCGAACACGGCCTCCTGCAGCGCGTCGGGTCCCAGGCTCGCCACCCAGGTGGTGCCATGCAGGACGGTATAGACCCAGCCGACCGAGCCATCACCGCGGCCGAGTTCGAGGCCCACCCGCGTCATGGCGCGCGCACTCGTGCCATAGCCACCCCAGCGGCGCGGCGCGGCCATCTTCCAGAAACCCGCGTCCGAGAGCGCCTTGAATACCTCCGGCGACAGGCGGCGGTTCCTGTCCGCTTCCGGTGCGCTTTTCAGAAGCAGCGGGCGCAGCTCGCGCGCGCGGCCGATGAGTTCTTCCTCTGCCTTGTCGTTGTAACCGGGCACATAGGCTGTCATGACGGGTGTCCTTCGATGATTCTTGACGATACAAACTGCGCGCGGGGTGCTGCGTCAGCCCGGTAAAAGACCGGGCATCCGGCTAGGCGGCGCGCTCGACCTCGTTGTTGCTCAGGAAATTCGCCGGTGGCGGCGGTCCCCACAGGTACAGGGCGTCCTCCACGCCGTAGGCACGGTCGGTCCACGGCTGGCCGGCCTCGACGTAGTCGATGTCGGCGGTCAGCTCCGCATAGCTGCCCCAGGGATCGCGAACGTAGTAGAAGTAATTGGAACCGATGACGTGACGCCCCGGCCCCCAGGCATTCTGGTAGGCGTAGCCGCGGTCCTCCATCTGCCGGCCGCCGAGCGCGACGTTGTCGATGCTGCCCACGTCCCAGCTGCAATGGTGCATGCCGGAACCGGAGGATTTGGCGAGCGCGAGCACGTGATGATCGCTGCCATGGATCGTGCGCATGAATGCGACCAGGTCGGTGACGTGATCGGCCACGGGCAGGCCGAGGATCGTCGAATAGAACGCCACCGCCTTCGGAACATCGGGCTGGAACACCGCGATGTGCGAGAAGCGCAGCGGCCGGATGAAGGGCCGCTCGGCCGTCGCCGGTGCCGCGCGCACGCCCGCCGGAGCGGAGGCATTGATCGGCGCGATCTTCGCATTGGGCGTGACCTTGGGGGCCGCGCGCACGCGTACGTTCAGGCCCGAAGGATCGGACAGCCACAGGCCTTCGGCACTGCAGCCGGCCTGAGGCAGGCCGCGTGCAGCCCCCTTCTCCCTGGCGCGGCGCGCGATGACTTCGTAGTCGGACTCAAAGGCCCCGAAGGACAGGTGCGTCAGGCGTTTGCGCGAAGCGCGCGTGATCAGCGCCCAGCGATGCTCCATCCCGTGCGTATAGAGCCCGAGTGCGTTGCCCTCGCTGCGCACGTCGAGTCCAAAGGCCTCGTAGAAAGTCCGGGCCGGTCCGAGATCCGGAACTTCGAGCCCGAATTCTTCGACCGAATGGACCGCGCCGGCCACTCCTGCTGTCGACACCATGGCTGCCCCCACTGAACGGATGAGACACTTTTACCGATAAGTGTCACTCTACCGGGAGCCACCAGGCGGGACACCTGGGATTTGTACCTAGGCCGACACCGGGCCGGCGTCGGCGGGCATGCGCAGCAGGGCGCGTATGAGCCGCGCCATGAGCCGCGACGGGCGGTCCTGCGCGCCGGGCGGCGGGAAGAGCGTCATCGAGGTCGAGTAGTGCACGAACATCTGCGCAATCGTGCGGCGGTCAAGCCTCTCGCCGCTGAGGAGTTCGGCGATTTCAAACACGGGCAGCATCGCGTCGAGAAAGAGTTCGACGGCGTCGGGCATGATGCGATCGGTCAGCTTCAGCATGAGCGCCGCATCGATCCGGTACATCTTGGGCAGCCGGCCTTCGGTCAGCCACAGCTCTGCGAATTCGGCCACCACGTCGATGCGATCCTGGACCGCAGGCCGCGCGGCGAGCGCCGCCTGCATCCCGACGCGATGCGCGGCCATGGTGTCCTCGAAGATGCCTTCGAGCAGCGCTTCGCGCGTCGGAAAATGCCGGTAGAGCGTCGTGCGGGAGACGCCTGCCGCCCGGGCCACATGGCTCATTTCCACGTGGCGGGAACTGTGGTCCACCATCAATGCGATCGCGGCCTCGATAATCTTCGAGGCGGTGCGCCGGGCCGCGTCGGACCCTCGCCTCGCCCCGGATCCCCCGTGGACCCCGGCATCCCGCAGCAGGTTCATCGGCCCAACGTATCACATTCGTTCCATATGTACCTTAATTCAGGCCGAAAC
>Ga0075015_100000769_pt1 | contig 11460 bp, 7 predicted proteins | sample AleBraG_ABR_2013_FD_71476 | JGI IMG/M metagenome (GOLD analysis project Ga0075015, IMG submission 71476) | Freshwater sediment microbial communities in response to fracking from Pennsylvania, USA - Alex Branch Run_MetaG_ABR_2013 | ecosystem: Environmental > Aquatic > Freshwater > Creek >...
GAGAGCAGAAGGGCGATAGGGAATCCGCCGTACATGATGTAGCCGCCTTCGCGGCGGTTCCAGATGCGACGAGGGTCACGACGGTACATCTGCCAGTGTGCTGCCACGTAAAGGAGTCTGGCTCCGGCGAGGGCAGGGACGATGAGAATGATGGTTGCGATATAAGTGCGAACGGGATCGATGCTGGCACGGTGGGCGGCGAGGTTGCCGGCTACCACTCCGAAGACCAGGCCAAAGTAAAGCATGGCGGGATAGCTCCACACCGTCAGATTTCGGTATCGAAACAGCACACGTCGCATATGTCACCATTCAACGCCAGAAGGCGAGCAGCAAGCCTCCGACGATGCCCACATCCGCCAAATTGAAAACCGGCCACCAGCCCAAATCTACGAAATCCACGACGTAGTTGTGGCGAAGTATGTCGAGCAGGTTCCCGGCCGCGCCGCCGAAGGCCAATCCCAAGCCAATCACTGCGATTGGACTGTGGAACCAGGCGCCAAAATGATGCAGCGTGATGGCCGACGCAAGAGACGCCAACCAGGCCAGCACGAGCGCGGTTCTGGCTGGGGCGCGCCGGTAGATCTGATTGAGATTCGTTACGTAACGGATCCGCAGGAACGGAGCAAAAGAGAAGCCAGCCTCCAATACGAGTTGTCGCGCCGCTCTCTTACTCCACTGATCCAAGAGCAGGAAGGTGGCGGAAACAAGCAGGCCGATCACCGCTTCACCCCCAAGAAAGTCTCATCTATGTACCTAATTCGGAAAGGCATGTCAAGGGCCGCGTTTCAGGTTGGCCGGGTTGGGGCTTGAGCGAAAGCTGCCGGGAAAAAGCGGTTGAACCAGTGAAAATTCCCCACCGGAAGCCGAGTTAGCTGGGGTCGAGTCGAGGGGACGTTGATCCGCGCCCAAACGATCGTACCCAAGGTGCCGGGTGAGGGCGGTCTGGCAGGAGTAGTGCACGCGAGTTTGAGGAGAGAGAGTCGATTCTTACCGCCTTCCAATGAATTTGGGCAGGAGTTTGGGCGGCCAGGCAAACGGGGCTGCTTTGTGGGAAGCGGGTGAAGTCGGATCTGGGCAGGGAGGGCAGGATGGTGGACATCCAGCCGCGGTATGAGCGGGAATTTCGTTGCATTGGTCCGGATTGCGAGGACCTGTGCTGCAGAAATTGGAACGTGGAGATTGATAAGGCCACCTATGACAAGTACACGTCTATTGAGTGCTTGAGGCCGATAGTGGACGCGCACGTGGTTCAAACGGGCGATGGCGGGACTGCGAAGTACGCCCGCATCGAGTTTCCAGATAGCACGCGGCACTGTCCATTCTTAACCAGCGAACGGTGGTGCTGGCTGCACAAGGAGTACGGCGCGGAGTACCTGTCGCCGGTGTGCTTCCACTATCCGCGAGTGCGGGAGATGCTGGCGGGTATGACGACGCCGATGCTACTGTTGTCGTGTCCGGAGGCGGCGCGAGTTGTGCTCTTGCAGCAGGAACTGGTACCGATCGAGCGGAACGCGGCGGATGGGCGTCCCGACTACCGACGGTTTGTCCGCATGGCCGACCTGGCGCATGGGAAGCGACCGCGGAGGGCGGCGTCCGGCGAGGTTATGACGTTCAGTTTGCTGGTGATCCAGGATCGGGCTTATCCGATCTGGCAGCGGCTGTTTGTCTTGGGAATGCTGAGCAAGCGTCTCACGGAGGTCTGGGAGAGCCGTCACGACGAACTGGTGACGAACCTGCTCGGCGAGTACGCAGTGATCATGAAGGAGGGCCGTCTGCGGACAGTGATGGACGGCATCGCGGTCCAGACGGCGCCGCAGCTAAGCGCGGTGATCGAGGTGGCGCACCGGCTGCAGACGGAGTATGGGGATTCGGGGCGAATGCAGGAATGCATCCGGGACTTCATGCACGGGATCTGCTACGAAGCGCGGTGGCCGGTGGAGGCAATGGCACCCGCGTATGCGGAGGTTTACGAGCGGTACTACCGGCCGTTCTTTGAAGAGCATCCGTATATTCTTGAGAACTATCTTTCGAATTATGTGTTCAGGACGCACTTTCCGCGGGGACCCATTCCAGCGGGCCAGCCGAACACGCCGCTGACGGCATGCGTTCTGATGTGCCTGAAATTCGCGGTGATTAAAGGGCTGCTGATCGGAATGGCGGGGCATTATCGTGAGAGCTTCGCGGCGGAACATGTGGTGAAGCTGGTCCAGTGTTTCTCGAAGAAGGCGGAGCACTCTGCAAAATTTCTCTGCGGAATCAACCACGATCTCGCGAGCGCCGGTGGGATGGCGCTGCTACTGAAGAACTAAGGCAGAAAACCAGCAGAGAGCTGATTCGCCGCACGCGGCACAGACATACGTGGAGGATTCGTGAACGTCCACGTCTGCCCCCTTGCGGCACAGTCAGAAGAGACTGTGGTGCTTTGTCCAACTCCAATCTACGGCACGTTGCGCTGGTGACGTTGGGGCTGAGCGCGAACGCCGTCCGAGGCTTGGACTTCGAGGTCTGCGGGAGCCTCTTCCACGAGCGCGGAACCGCCGCGGAGGAAGCCACGGACTTCACCGGTTTGGACGTCGCGAACCATGATCATGGGGTAACGCGCGGCGTCCCAGTTGAACTGGACGCTGCCGTCAGACAGGTCCTGAATCTGAACGGCTTCAGCGCCAGGAACGGCCCGCGATTGCGCGAGCGGGACCGAAGTTGCCGCCGGACTGACGCGGCGCGCAAGTTCGGCGCCGTCTTCGGTGCGGACGATGCGCAGGACGGCGACGGAGTTCAGCGCCTCGGGCGTCATAGGAACGACGAACGAGAACTGGCGTAGTGCGCGGTTGGGTAGGTCAGCGATTGCGTGCGCGTCAAAGGACATCGTTGTGAGCACGGTGCCGGTGGCGTCGCGCGCTTCGAGCTTATAGGGCCCGGCTTCGGGCAGGGCGCCCTTGAAGGGTACTCGGAAGGCAGGCTCAAGGGTGACAACGTTGTTTTCAATGCTTCCCCAGATGAGTAGACCTTCTGTCGGCATAGTCGCAGCAATGTCAGCAGACACGATGATGCCAAGTGGACTGTTTTGGCGGAAAGTCAGAGCCTTCTGATAGTTGTAGTCGCTGATCCACTGCGTGCCGCAATACCCCATCACGTCCGTGTAGAGGTTGGCGTCCTTCAGGTTGTTGCTGGCGGTGAAGACATCCCAGCCCGGGACTCCGATGATGCCGCCGGGGTAAGGATAGTTGAGGTCGGGATTACCAGCACCGCCACAGGGTGCGTGCTGAAGACTGAAGTTGTGACCCTCTTCGTGAGCCAGAACCGCGGGATAACTTGAAGCAACATCCCAACCAATAGCGGCCGGGTGACCGATGAAGCCGAGACCAGCGATGCCGCTAGTGTAGCTAACGTTGAGCACGCCGAAGTAGTAGCGATCGGTGGCGCCGTCAACAGTACGCTTGGCGTCGAGTTCGTTGAGGACCGTAGACCAGTCAGCGGTGTCGTTGCTGGTAATGTTGCCGGTCGTGGAATTCATGGTGGCCCCCAGGGCGATGTCAATTGCATCAGGCACGGGGTGCAGGCGCTTGGCGAAGTCGAGCCAGCTCGCTGTGGTGCGGCCAGTTGTAACGTTCCCAGTGCGGCCGTCAGTGGTGTGCACGGGGACCAGCGTGATCTTCCACGGCTTGAGCGTGGTTACGTTGAGGTTGGCGGTAAAGGTGTTGTTGGTTTTGTCAGATTCTGGGATGGCGCCGGAGGGGTCAACGTCGGCGATGACTTGCATACCGGCCTGAATCAGCGTGGACGAGACCGGCGCGTCCCAGGAGGTATTTGTGTTTGGGTCCACGCTGGTGGGGACCGACGACAGCGATGAGTTGATGAGGGGCAGCGTGGTGGTGGTGGCGCCGTTGACGACACGAACGCGGACCTGAGGTGCGGCGTTGTTGGCCTCGTTGGCTCTAACGAAGACGCGCACCCATGCGCTGCGTCCTTGCACGAGCGGAACGCTGGGTGTCGGGTAATCCTGGGTGGCTTGCGTGATGTAGAGGCCGTCGATGGTGAGATCGAGAGTTGCGGAGGACGTGCTCACGGTGAAGTTGCTGGCGGTGGTTCCGGTGCCTCCGGCGTTGGTGACGGTGATCTTGCCCGTGGTGGCGCCGGTGGGGACGGTGGCGCTAATCTGCGTAGCGCTGGTTACGGTGAAGATAGTGGCGGCTGTCCCATTGAAGGCTACGGCGGTGATGCCGGTGAAGTTGGTGCCGATCAGGGTGACCGGGGTGCCGACCTGGCCGGTCGTGGGGGCGAAGCTCGAGATAGTTGGGGCGGGTGGGATCACGGTGAACGTCGAGGCGGATGTGGCAGTGCCGCCCGGAGTCGTGACCGAAATCGTGCCGGACGTAGCCGCGGCGGGGACGGTGCTGCTGATCTGAGTTGCGCTGTTGACGGTGAAGGTGGCAGTGGCGCCGTTGAAGGCTACCGCGGTTGCGCCGGTGAAATTGGTGCCGGTAATGGTCACGGCTGCGCCAGCCAGGCCGCTGGTCGGAGTGAAGCTCGAAATGGTCGGGGCGGGCGGGGTGACGGTGAAATTTGAAGTCGACGTTGCCGTCCCATTGGGAGTGGTTACTGAGATTGTGCCGGTGGTGGCGCCGGCGGGGACGGTGGTGCTGACTTGGGTTGCGCTGTTGAAGGTGAACGCGGCCATCGTACCGTTGAACTTGACGGCGGTCGCGCCGGTGAAATTGGTGCCGGTGATGGTCACGGCTGCGCCGACGAGGCCAATGCTTGGCGTGAAGCTCGAAATGGTCGGTGCGGAACCTGTGATGGTGAAACTCGTCGCGGAGGTGCCCGTGCCGGCGGAGCTAGTGACGGAAATGGTGCCGGTGGTGGCGCCGGCGGGGACGGTGGTGCTGATCTGAGTTGCGCTGGTGACACTGAACGTGGCAGTGGCGCCGTTGAATGCGACCGCGGCTGCACCCGTGAAATTGGTGCCCGTGACGGTCACGCCGTCGCCGGGTTGGCCGCTAGTGGGCGTAAAACTGGCGATGGTCGGGGCCGCAGGGGGTGGCGCGGATGCGGGTCCGCCGCCACAGGCTCCTAAGGCGAGTGCGAGTGATAGGAGGGGAATGAGTTTCAAGCTTGTTTTGAGCCGGTTAGCAGCTGTGTCGGCGACCATGGCTCACTATAGTTTGCTACTTCGAAGGAGGACGCAAGAACCGGGAGTTCCTGTCCCAGTGGGCGGGGGCGGAATGGATGGTTCCGGCGACAGCGGGGCGCGTGCAGTGGAGGCATCTACGCTCAGCGCGTAAGATGCATGACAAAAAAAGCGGCGCACGGCACGCCTGAAGGTCGTCGTGATACGAATCGGGGAATTCTCTGGAGCAGGGAAGACCCGCCCTCATGCGAGTCGCAGGTTTCCCCGAAAACGAGCTAGGCGGAGCTATTCACGTGGTGAGCCCAGCGCATGGCCTCGTTGTAGGTTTCGGCGACGTTGTAGAGAGACAGATTCAATTGCTTGCCCAGGGAAGCGACACTTTCCCAGTCGCCAGCTTCGCGGGCGACCATGAGTTTATAAAGGGGAGCCATGGGCGTGGGGCCGCCGGTTTTTCCGGCGACGAGTTCGGCCTTGGTTTCGGGATCGAGTGCCAAGCCGTCGATCAGGATGCCGATGGGCACTTCGAGGATGGCGTCCATCAGGGAGAACATGCCCATGAGGAAGAGGTCCACCTTGCCGTGGGGGACTTTGGGCGCGAGCAGTTCGCAGAAGCGGGCGCGGACCAACGAGGAGAGGACGAGATCGGAAGGGCGCTCCTTGCCCATGACGAGCGTGGCCGCCATGCGAATCCAGCGGATAATTTCGCGCTCGCCGAGCAGGGCGAGGGCGTGGTGGATGGACTCAACCTGGGAAGCAGCGCCGAAGGCAGGAGAGTTCAAGTAACGCAACAAACGATAACAGAGGGACGCTTCGCGCTTGATGAGTTTTTCGATTTCAGAGAACTCCAGTTCGGGCTTGGCGATGGCTTGCAGCAGCTGCATGTACGTGGCCTGGCTGGCAGGAATTTGTCGCGCACGCATGCGTTGCGGCTCACGGAAGAAGTAGCCCTGAAAATAGTGGAAGCCTTGTGCTTTGGCTCTCCAGAAGTCCTCACGCTTTTCAACTTTGCCAGCCAACATTTTGCAGTGCTTGCTGTACTGCTGAACCAATCGGGTGCTGGCCTCGGGTGCGACGTTCTGCTGGTCGACCTTCAGGTAGTCAGCGAAGGGGACAAGGGGTTCGCGCGGATCATTGGGCTCGAAGTTGCCGAGGACGACGGGATAACCGCTCTTGCGCAGGCGGCAGCAGGCCTCAAGGACGTCAGTGTCTCCAGGAACGCTCTTGAGGATTTCGACGATGACTCGGTCGGCGGGAAGAAGGCGAGCGTACTCCTCGAGCAACATCTGGCGAGTAAAGCCGATGAGGGCGGGGCGGTCGTCACAGAGGACATCCAGGCCCAGGGTGACGGCGGTGTCGATGGTGGCGCAGGTAATGCCTTCGGCCTCTGGCGTCATGCGGCCCCCCTCGAAGCCCTCCTGGAAGAGGAGCTTGTAGGCAAAGACGGCCTCGTCCCGGGTGAGGATGGGCTGGCGTGCGATGCAGGGGCATTTTTGCTTATCGACGCGGGCAGGTTGTTGACCGACAGTTTGCATTTGAGTCCCGTGTGGAATATCGGCAGGGAGGGGTGCAGGGTGCAGGCGGGGTAGGAAGCGGAGGGACGCGACCGAGAGTAACGCGCGGAGGGGATTGAAGATTGGTGACTTGAGGCTGCGGACCTTGAGCTCTCGTTTTTGACCAAGCACTCCAGGGGGTGTACGACGGAGTGAAGCGGTCTGCCGTCTGAGCTAGAACGGAATGTCGTCCCCAAAGGGCTCGCCGCTCGACAGAAACTCATCCAACTCAGCCCCAGACTCCGATTTCGGACCTAGCATCTCAACTAGCCGCTCGCCTTGCGTTAGCAGATGGTCATACGTCATCACCGTAAGGCCCGAAAGCCGTCGGTTCAAGCCGTGAAGGGCGCGGTGTTGTTCAGCCCAGCCACGAGATCTTCCGATCACGATAATGGCTCGCGGATGGTATGCAACAACTTCTGGATGATCGCGTAGCCCCTTTGCGGCCACGTCATGGAGAACATCTAAGTACCGGTGGCATTGCCCGATAGCCTTGGATACCTCCGAGGAGAAGTAGTAGTTCTTGTGCGGTTCGTCGTAGTACAGGACTTCCATGTCGGGGCGTTTCAGTTCGACGATGTCCCGGTAGCCGGCAATTACGCTCGGCAGCATCAAATCCAGAGTATCGCCGGTCGATATCTCCCTTACCGCGTCCCGAACAACGTAGGCGTTCCCAAAAAGCCCAAGAGTGCTTTTCACATCAATCTTGATACACGGGTTCGGAACTCTCACCTTTGTCCAGAAGTTGACGTAGCTGTGCGACGGCTGCGCGCATTTCGTTGAGGTGTGATCAGAGTGTGGGATGAAAAAAGGAACCACCACAAGCCGCCGCGACTTCGAGTCGTGAAGAACAGCAGGATCACCGTAATCGACGCCGCCTGACTTTGCCTGACGACGTCGGATTGTTTCGTGGCTATGCTCTTCGTCGGTCATGGTCATGGTCCGAATCGCGTCAATTCCGCAGCGTCTTTCCGGTCTTCAGTGTGTGTTGAATTCTCTCCTGCGTTTTCTTTTCCCCGCACAACGACTTGAACGCTTCCCGTTCCAGATCAAGAATGTACTGCTCGCTGACGGGAGTTCCCGGTGTGACGTTGCCGCCGCAGAGGACTTCGGCGATTTTCGTGCCCAGTTTTTGTTCGTGGTCGGTGATGAAGTCACCTTGGCGCATGAGGTAGACGCCCATGCGGAGGGCGGCGAAGAGGTTCTCGCCGGGGGCGGGAATGCCGGCACGCATGACGGGCGGTTTGTAGCCGGCGCGGGCGAGCTCGAGGGCGCGGGCTTTGGCGTCGGAGAGGACGCGCTCGCGGTTCATGGTGATGCCGTCCGAGTTGGAGAGGAAGCCGAGGCCGCGGGCTTCAGCAGCGGAGGTTGCGACTTTGGCCATGGCGATGGTCTCGAAGGTCTTCTTCATGGCTTCGAGCAGTTCCACGGATTCGCCGCCGGAGCGAATGGCGTTGGCGCTATCGACGGCGCGGAGGAGCATCTCTTTGCAGCCGCCACCGCCGGGGAGCAGGCCGACGCCGACTTCGACCAGGCCCATGTAGAGTTCGGCGGCGGGCTGGCGGGCAGCGGCGTGGAGGGAGAGCTCGCAGCCTCCACCGAGCGCGAGACCAAAAGGAGCGGAGACGACCGGTTTGGCGCAGAACTTGATGGCTTGCGTCATGCCCTGGAACTGGCGGACGGCGAGATCGACTTCGTCCCACTCGCCTTCCTGCACGGCCATCAGCAACAACATGAGATTGGCGCCGACGGAGAAGTTGGCGGCGTCGTTGGTGATGACGAAGGCATCGAAAGCATCGCCCGCGCCGCCGGGCTTGAGCGACTGGGTGACGAGGGAGACGATGTCGGCACCGAGCGAGTTCATCTTGGAATGGAACTCGATGCAGGCGACGCCGTCGCCCAGATCGACGAGCGAGGCGCCGGAATTCTTCTTCACGACCGGGCGCGATTTCTTGGCGACCTCGACGGACCAGACGCCGGTGGGGACTTCGACAGGCTTGTAGTTGGCGGAGGCGAGATCGAAGAACACGCGGCCGGACGCGGCTGCGGGCGATGACTCGTACCAGGATTTCTTGCCCGAGGCGAGCAGCTTTTCGACGTTGGCGGCGACAAGTGCGCCGTTCTTCTTCATGCGGGCGACCGTGGGCTCGACGCCGGCCGCGTCCCACAATTCGAAGGGGCCGAGTTCCCAGTTGAAGCCCATTTTCATTGCGCGGTCAATTTCAACCACGGTGTCGGAAATCTCGGGCACGCGATTGGCGGAGTAGTTCCAGAGTTCGGACAGGGCCTGCCAGAGGAACTGGCCGGCGGGGTCGGACTTGCTGCCGCTGCCGTCGAGGCCGAGCAGCATGCGCACGCGGGCGCCGGTGTCTTCGACGTTCTTGGCCATCTCGAGGGCGGGGAACTTGGGTTTCTGCTGCGGATGGTATTCGAGCGTTTTCCAGTCGATGGTGAAGCGTTGATCTTCAGCGCCGTCTTTTCCTTTGATCTTCTTGTAGAAACCGCCTTTGGTTTTGTCGCCGAGCCATTTGCGCTCGAGCATTTGGCGGCAGAAGTCAGGGAGCGTGAGATCGCTGCGCTCGTCGCGAACATTCTGCGCCATGTTGGCGACAACGTGGCCCATAACGTCGAGGCCGACCATGTCAGAGAGACGGAAAGTGGCGGACTTGGGAAAGCCGACGGCCTGGCCGGTGAGGGCATCCACCTGCTCGATGGAGAAATCCATGGCCTGCATAATGCGCATGAGGTTGAGCATGGAGAAGATGCCGATGCGGTTGGCGATGAAGTTGGGCGTGTCCTTGGCGCGGACGATGCCTTTGCCGAGACGCACATCGCAGAAGTGGGCGATGGTTTCCATGGCATCGGGGTCCGCCTCGGGAGTGGGGATGAGTTCCAGCAGGCGCATGTATCGCGGCGGGTTGAAGAAATGTGTGCCGAACCAGGAGCGGCGGAAATCGTCGGAAAAGCCTTCGGCGATTTTGGCGACAGGGAGGCCGCTGGTGTTGGTGGTGATGATGGTGCCGGGATTGCGCAGGGCTTCGACTTTGCGCAGCAGGTCGCGCTTGAGGTCGAGGTTTTCGACGACGGCTTCGATGATCCAGTCGGCATCGGCGACCTTGGCGAGGTCGTCTTCGAAGTTGCCGACGGTGACGAGGCGGGCGAGGGAGGCGTCGAAGAAAGCGGCGGGTTTCGATTTGCGCGCGGCATCGAGGCCGGCGGCGGCGATCTGCGTGCGGCCTTCGGGCTTGGCGTCTTTGGGGACGATGTCGAGGAGATAGGTGGGGACACCGGCGTTGGCGAGGTGGGCGGCAATGCGGCTGCCCATGGTGCCGGCGCCGAGGACGGCGACTTTCTGAATGCGCTTCATATATGGATGGCTCCGTTCTTATGAAAACCTGCTAACCACAGAGGGCACAGAGGATCACAGAGGAGATCGGGCTTCCTCGGGGATCTGCAACTCGTACCGGGATAACAGGGCAGTGTATAGATTAGGCCGTGGTGGATGCTAGTGGTGGGTGGTGGGGAGAGCGAGAAAAAAGGCGTTTACCACGAAGGGCACGATGGGGCACTAAGGAAAACCTGGGCACGGCGGAGGGCGCGGAGGGATTCTAAGTTCCTGGATTCACTAGATGGAGTGAAAAGCGCCCAAAAAGAGGATGGGTGCAAGCCGTAGAAGATGTGGGGTGAGGATGGCGACGGCTTGCACCCTATTTAATTGAGTCTAGGTTAAGCTGGAACGAAATTGATGTCAAGAAAAATCGGTTTAGTAGAGGCTCAACTGATGATTTTGGCTAACAAAAATGCAGTGCCTGCCGCAAGTGCGCCGATCACCATTGTTTGTGACAAGCCGCGCCAGGGATTGGCGCCGGTGAATCGTCCCTTGGCGAAGCCGAAGGCTCCCAGGGCGGCGAGGGTGACGGCGGCAGAGACGATCAGGCCACGGCTGGCGCTCGCAACCAGCATGTAGGGGGAGAGGGGAATGAATCCGCCGGCGACGTAGGCGAGCGCGATGGTGAGGGCGCTGGTGAGGGCGCGGCGGGGATCGGGCTCTTCGAGACCCAGCTCGAAACGCATCATGAAATCCACCCAGGATTTGGGATTGCGGCTGAGGGCTTCAACGACGGGCGCGCTTTGGTCCGCGGCAATGCCGTAGCCTTCGAACAGGCGCCGGATTTCGGCTTTCTCCTCGTCGGGAATTTCTATTACTTCTTGTTCTTCGCGCGCTTTCTCCTGCTCGAAATGTTCGGCATCACCGCGGGCGGCGAGGTAACCGCCGAGCCCCATGGCGATGGAGCCGGCGGCGATTTCGGCCAGGCCTCCAATCACGATGAGGCGGTTGGAACTGACCGCGCCGGAGAGGCCGGCGGCAAGGGCAAAGGGGACAGTGAGGCCATCGGACATGCCGATGACGATGTCGCGGACGAGGTTGCCGGATGTGAAATGTTTCTCGATGTGCGGGGTTTGCGGCATGAGTTAGAGCTCCGGATGGGATTGGAGGTACTGGTCGGCGAGTTTGGCCATCTGGCGCTCGCCGCCGTAGGCGAGTTTTTTCGCGGCCTCTTCGAGCGGGAGCCAGACGGCCTGGCGGACTTCGACGCGCATTTTCTGTGTGATTTCGTCGATGCGTCCGGACTGGTAGAGCATTAGAAAGAAGCTGACGATCTTGAAGACCCGGGCGCCGTCACCGTAGGTGCGGACGTAGCTGTATTTGCTATCGCCGAGCTTGGCGACGATGCGGGCGGTGATGCCGGTTTCTTCGAAGACCTCGCGGAGGGCGGCGGC
>Ga0075015_100000770_pt1 | contig 11456 bp, 13 predicted proteins | sample AleBraG_ABR_2013_FD_71476 | JGI IMG/M metagenome (GOLD analysis project Ga0075015, IMG submission 71476) | Freshwater sediment microbial communities in response to fracking from Pennsylvania, USA - Alex Branch Run_MetaG_ABR_2013 | ecosystem: Environmental > Aquatic > Freshwater > Creek >...
GTCCTGCGCGACGCCGGCGTCGCGGTCGGCGACCTCACGGACGTGGTCGTGGGTGCCGGGCCGGGTCCGTTCACCGGGCTGCGCGTCGGGCTCGTGACGGCGCGTGTGATGGCGGAGGCGCTCGGCATCCCGGCGTACGGCGTCTGCTCGCTCGACGCACTCGCGGCCGAGGCCGTCGCGACGGTCGGCGTCGACGGTCCGTTCGCGGTGGCCACCGACGCGCGGCGCAAGGAGGTGTACCTCGCGGCGTACGACGCGCGCGGGTGGCGCATCGACGAGCCGGCCGTCGTCCGCCCTGCCGAGGTCGATCCCGGCGTCGCCGGCGGCGCTGTCGTCGGTGCTGGTGCGTGGCTCTACCCGGACGTCTTCACCGACCCGCGCGACCCGAGGCTGGTGTCGGCGGCGTGGCTCGCGACGTACGCCGTCGCACGGCTGGCGGCGGGCGAGGCGCTGCTCGACACGACGCCGCTGTACCTGCGTCGGCCCGACGCCGTCGAGGGCGCCGGTCGCAAGCGGGTGAGGCAGACGTGACCGTGCGTGCGATGCGCTGGTGGGACCTCGACGAGGTGGCGGGTCTCGAGCGCGACCTGTTCGCGCACGACCCCTGGTCGGTCGAGCAGTTCTGGAGCGAGCTCGCGCACGTACCCGAGACCCGTTGGTACGCCGTGCACGAGGACGGCGACGGGATCGACGGCTACGTCGGGCTGTTCGCCGTGCCGCCCGAGGCGGACGTGCAGACGATCGCCGTGGCGCCGCGCTCGCAGGGCCACGGGCTCGGCCGCGAGCTGCTCGCCGCGCTCGTCGCGGAGGCGGCCCGGCGCGGCTGTTCGCAGCTGTTCCTGGAGGTGCGCGTCGACAACGAGCCGGCGATCGCGCTTTACGAGCGCACCGGTTTCGAGCGCCAGGGTCGTCGGGCGAAGTACTACGGCGACGGCGTCGACGCCCTCATCCTGCGTCGCCGGCTGAGCCCCGCCGAACCGGACGAGGAGGTGGCGACATGAGCCGGGACCAGGCTCTGGTGCTCGGCATCGAGACGTCGTGCGACGAGACGGGCGTTGGGCTCGTGCGCGGCACGACGCTGCTCGCCGACGCCGTCGCCAGCAGCGTCGACGAGCACGCCCGGTTCGGTGGCGTCGTGCCCGAGGTGGCGAGCCGCGCGCACCTCGACGCGATGGTGCCGACGATCCGCCGGGCCTGCGAGATCGCCGGCGTCACGCTGCGCGACGTCGATGCGATCGCCGTCACGGCCGGTCCTGGGCTGGCAGGAGCGCTGCTCGTCGGTGTCGGGGCCGCGAAGGCGCTCGCGCTGTCGCTCGACCGGCCGATCTACGGGGTCAACCATCTCGCCGCGCACGTCGCCGTCGACCAGCTCGAGCACGGACCGCTGCCCGAGCCCACGATGGCGCTGCTCGTGTCCGGCGGGCACTCGTCCCTGCTCCTCGTGCCGGACGTGACCGCTGACGTGCGACCGCTCGGCGCCACCATCGACGACGCAGCAGGGGAGGCGTTCGACAAGGTCGCGCGCGTCCTCGGGCTGCCTTTCCCGGGCGGACCGCAGATCGACCGCGCCGCGCAGGACGGCGAGATCGTCATCGACTTCCCACGCGGCCTCACGTCCGGTCGCGACCTCGAGCGGCACCGGTTCGACTTCTCCTTCAGCGGGCTCAAGACCGCGGTCGCGCGCTGGGTGGAGGCCCGAGAGGCCAGCGGTGAGCCGGTGCCGGTGGCGGACGTCGCCGCCTCGTTCCAGGAGGCAGTGGTCGACGTGCTCACGCGCAAGGCGCTGCTCGCGTGCACGGAGATCGGCGTCGACCACCTCGTCGTGGGGGGCGGGGTGGCGGCCAACTCGCGGCTGCGCGCGCTGGCGCAGGAACGGTGCGACGCGGTCGGAGTGGTGCTGCGCGTGCCACGTCCGGGGCTGTGCACCGACAACGGCGCGATGGTCGCCGCGCTCGGGGCGGAGATGGTGGGCAGGGGGCGGCTGCCGAGCTCGTTGGGCCTCCCGGCAGACTCGTCGATGCCCGTCACGCAGGTGAGCGCGAGCTAGCCCCGAAGGAGCCCGATGATCGTCCGGATGTGGGAGGCCACCGTCGCCACGGGCCGTTTCGACGACGCCGTCGCCTGGGTCCGTCAGGACCTCGTCCGTCGGGCGCTGCTCACCGAGGGCTGCCTGTCGGCCGAGATCCTCGTGCACGAGGGCACTCCCGAGTCGGTCGTGCTGCTCACCCGGTGGGACGTGGCGCCCGTGTTCGAGGAGGCGCCGGACGACGCGCTGTTCACCCGCGCGCGCGCCCAGCACCTGCAGACCCTGCGGCCCGAGATCGGCTGACCTGATGCCCTCCCTGCGCGACCTCCTCCGGTCGGGCCCCGCTCCGATCGACGGCGGGCTCGCCTCCGAGCTCGAGGCGCGCGGTCACGACCTGTCCGGGACGCTGTGGTCGGCTCGTCTGCTCCGCGACGACCCGTCGGCCATCCGCGACGTGCACGCCACGTACTTCGCCGCGGGTGCCACGGTCGGGATCTCGGCGTCCTACCAGGCCTCTCGCTGCGGCTTCGAACGCAACGGCTCGAGCGCCGACGAGGCGGACCGCCTGCTGGCGCTCTCGGTCGCCCTCGTCCGCGAGGCGCGTGACGTCGCATCCGCCGGAGGCGCGGAGCAGCCGATGCTCGTCGCCGCGTCGGTCGGTCCCTACGGTGCGACCCTGCATGACGGCTCGGAGTACCGCGGGCGCTACGGCGTCGCGCACGAGGACCTCGTCGCGTTCCATCGTGAGCGGCTCGACGTGCTCGTCGCTGCGGCGCCGGACATGCTCGCGATCGAGACCGTCCCCGACCTCGACGAGGCGCGGGCGATCGTCGAGGCCCTGCAGGGGTACGACGTGCCCGGATGGCTGTCGTTCTCGTGCGCTGGCGACGCCACCACGTGCGCCGGCCAGCCGATCGAGGACGCGGCGGTCCTGGTGGCGGCGGCACCGACCCTGGAGGCGATCGGGATCAACTGCACGAAGCCGGCGCACGTCGGGGGTCTTGTGGCGCGGATCCGGGCCGCCGAGCCGGACCTGCCGGTCGTCGTGTACCCCAACGCCGGTCGCGTCTGGGACGGCGCGGCGTCGGTGTGGCTCGGCGACGGAGCCGACCTGCTGCCGCGCCCGGCCGTGACCGGCTGGTTCGCCTCGGGTGTCTCGCTGGTCGGCGGCTGCTGCGGCCTCGGATCGGCCGCGATCGCCGACATCTGCGACGTCACGGCCGCGATCTGAGCACGGCGGACGGTCTCTGGCGACCGTGACCACCTGCGTCGGTGGCAACGCAGTCGCTCGAGGAGCACGCTGGTGGCGTGACGTCGCAGACGTTCGCCGACCTCGACCGGGTGGTTCTCCCCGCGGCCCGCCTCGACGACCTCTTCGACGCCCTGCACGCTGAGGGCTACCCCGTGCTCGGTCCCACCGTCCGCGACGATGTCATCGTCATCGCGCCGGTCACGAGCTGCGACGACCTGCCCCGTGGTTGGGGCGATATCCAGGACGCGGGCGTCTACCGCCTCGTGCCGAGGGAGGACGACGCGTACTTCGCGTACGCCGCGCCCGCCGGCACCTGGAAGCGCCATCTGTTCCCGCCGCAGTCGGTGCTGTGGCGCGCGCGAGTCGTCCGTGGTGCTCCGGTGATCGAGGAGAACCAGGATCGGCCGGGACGCCGTGCCCTGCTCGGCATCCGTGGGTGCGACCTCGCCGCCATCGCCGTTCAGGACCGCGTGCTCCTGCACGGCGCGCACCCTGACCCGGTCTACACGGCTCGGCGTGCCGACCTCCTCCTCGTCGGCGTCACCTGCGGCACGCCAGCGTCGACGTGCTTCTGCACCTCGATGGGCACGGGTCCGTCCGTGGGGGGTGGCGCGGACATCGCGATGACCGAGCTCGACGCCGACGACCGGGCACGTCACCGGTTCCTCCTGGAGGCCAGGACTCCGGCAGGCCAGGTCGTCGTCGCACGCGTGTCGGCGCAGCCGGTGACCACGGCGGACGACGCGGCCGCCGACGCCGTGGTGCGGCACGCCGGCTCGCTCATCACGCGATCGGTCGACAACGACGGCCTCCCCGAGGCGCTGCGGGCCGGAGCGGAACACCCGCAGTGGGACGACGTCGCCGAGCGCTGCCTGGCATGCGGCAGCTGCACGATGGTGTGTCCCACGTGCTTCTGCACGGACGTGCGGGACGAGCCGAACGTGCTGGCCGGGGTGGACGAGCGGGTACGCGTATGGGCGTCCTGCTTCGAGCTGGGCCACTCCTACCTCCACGGTGGCGCGGTCCGGCCGTCACCGCGTGCCCGGTACCGCCAGTGGGCGACGCACAAGTTCGCGACGTGGTGGGACCAGTTCGGCACCTCCGGCTGCGTCGGCTGCGGACGATGCATCGCCTGGTGCCCGGTGGGCATCGACGTGACCGAGGAGATCCGCGCTGTCGCGACGAGCACCACCGACGGCTGAGGGAGGCGGGCAGATGGTCGTCACGACGATGGCCGAGGAGCTGGCGGCGCACCGCTTCTTCCGGCTCATCCCGGCAGAGCTGCGCGAGCGCCTCGCGGGCTGCGCCAGGAACGTCGTGTTCGGACCGGGGGAGCGCATCTGCGTCGAGGGGACCCACGCGTCGGGCTTCTTCGCCGTGCGCAGCGGTCGGGTCAACGTCGGCATCTACGTGCCGCACCAGGGGCTGCAGGTGCTGGAGACGCGGCACGCCGGCGACGTGATCGGCTTCTCGTGGCTGTTCCCGCCGTACCGCTGGCAGATCGACGCGGTGGCCGGCGATCAGGTGCGGGCGGTCGAGCTGCACGCGGACTGCCTGCTGCCCTACCTGGAGGAGCACCCGGCCGACGGCTACCTGCTCGTGCGGATGTTCGCCCAGGAGATGGAGGAGACGATCCAGTCCACGCGGCTGCGGCTGCTCGACGTCTACGGGAGGGACCGTGTCCGCCACCCCTGAGACCGTCCCTTCCCGTGCCGGGCGCGGCTCGATGACCCCGGTCCCGCACCGCGTCGTCGACGTCGTCCACGAGACGCGGGAGACCGTCACGCTCGCCCTGGAGCCGTCGTCCGACGCGATCGCGCCGCCTGTGGCCGGCCAGTTCACGATGCTGTGGGCCTGGGGCGCGGGCGAGGTGCCCATCTCGGTGAGCGCGCTGGTCGACGGCGGCCGCCTCGTGCACACGATCCGCGACGTCGCCGGCGTCACGAAGACGCTCTGCGCCTCCAAGCGGGGCGACGTCCTCGGTGTGCGTGGTCCGTACGGGCGTGGCTGGGACGTCGAGGCCGCACGCGGCCACGACCTGGTGATCGTCGCGGGCGGTATCGGGCTGGCGCCGCTGCGCCCGGTGGTGCACACCGTCCTCGCCGACCGCTCGGCGTTCGGCCGCGTGTCTCTCGTCGTCGGGTCGAGGACCGAGCAGGAGCTGCTGTTCCGCGCCGAGCTCGACGGGTGGTGGCACAGGCACGAGATCGATGTCCGCACGATCGTGGACCGCTCGTCACCGGGGTGGTCGGGCAGCGTCGGCGTGGTGACCGGCGAGCTCGTCGGCCTCTCCATCGACCCCACCACGACACGCGCGATGGTGTGCGGACCGGAGGTCATGATGCGCGTGGTCGCGCAGCACCTGACCGACCGCGGGGTCGCCGCGTCGGCCGTCGAGGTCTCCGTCGAGCGCAACATGCAGTGCGCGGTCAAGACGTGCGGTCACTGCCAGGTGGGTCCGTTCTTCGCCTGCACCGACGGCCCGGTGCTGACCTGGGACGTCGTCGAGTCGCTCCTCACGGTGCGTGAGCTGTGAACGCGCCGACGCGCCGCGTCGCCGTCGTCAAGTTCGCGTCGTGCGACGGCTGCCAGCTGACACTGCTCGACTGCGAGGACGAGCTGCTCGGCATCGCCGGCGCCGTCGACATCGTGCACTTCCTCGAGGCCGGCGGCCCCGCGCTGTCGGGTCCGTACGACCTGGCGATCGTCGAGGGATCTATCACGACCGCGCACGACGCCGCCCGGATCCGAGAGCTGCGCGAGCAGTCGAAGGTGCTCGTCTCGATCGGTGCGTGCGCCACGGCGGGCGGCATCCAGGCGCTGCGCAACGTCGCGGACGTCCACGAGTACGCCGCGCACGTCTACGCCAGCCCGCAGCACATCCAGTCGCTCGCGACGTCGACGCCGATCTCGTCGCACGTGCAGGTCGACGTCGAGCTGCGCGGCTGCCCGGTCGACAAGAGCCAGCTCCTCCACGTGGTGTCGTCGTACCTCCTCGGCCGCCCGCCGCGGCTGGACTCGTCACCGGTCTGCGTGGAGTGCAAGCGCCGGGGCACGGCCTGCGTGCTGGTCCTGCACGGCACTCCGTGTCTCGGCCCGGTGACGCACGGCGGCTGCGGTGCGCTGTGCCCCGCGTTCGATCGCGGCTGCTTCGGCTGTTTCGGGCCTGCCGACACCGTCAACTCCGCCGCGCTGGTGCGGCGGCTGCGTCGTGGCTCGTCGGCGGACGCCGTTACACGCCTGTTCCACACGTTCGCGACGGACGCTCCCGGGTTCCGCGAGGTGCAGGCGAGCGACGAGGTGGAGCCATGATGCGCGAGACGCGCGGCCGCGTGCTCGATGTCGCGGCGCTGGCCCGGGTCGAGGGCGAAGGCGCGATGCGCGTGCGCATCGACGGCGACACCGTCGTCGGGGTGGAGCTCGACATCTACGAGCCGCCACGGTTCTTCGAGGCGTTCCTGCGGGGTCGCGGCTACGAGGAGCCGCCGGACATCACTGCGCGCATCTGCGGCATCTGCCCAGTCGCCTACCAGATGAGCTCGTCGCTGGCGATTGAGCAGATCTGCGGCGTCACGCTCGACCAGCAGCTCGCCGCCCTGCGCCGGCTGCTCTACTGCGGCGAGTGGATCGAGAGCCACGCGCTGCACATCTACCTGCTGCACGCTCCGGACTTCCTCGGCTATGACGGCGGAATCGCGATGGCGCGCGACCATCGTGACGTCGTCGAGCGCGGGCTTCGTCTCAAGCAGGTGGGGAATCGGCTGATGGAGCTGGTCGGTGGCCGGGCCGTGCACCCGGTGAACGTCCGAGTCGGCGGCTTCTACCGGCTGCCCGAGCCCGACGCGCTCCGTGCGATGGTGCCGGACCTCGAGTGGGCCTGCGGCGCGGCCCTCGACACGGTGTCGTGGGTGGCCGGCTTCGAGATCCCCGACCACCACGGCGAGTGGGACCTGGTCTCGCTCGCCGGCGACGGCGAGTACCCGATCATGGGACGTCGGATCGTGACATCGGCGTCCCCGGACGTCGTGCCGATCGAGGAGTTCAGCATGCACGCGGTCGAGGAGCACGTGCCGCACTCGAACGCGCTGCACGCCTCCTGGGACTCAGGCACCTACCTGGTCGGGCCTCTCGCCCGCTACTCCCTCAACCACCACCTCCTCCCACCTGTCGCGCGGGAGGCAGCGGCTGCCGCGGGCCTCGGTGCGGAGTGCCGCAACCCCTTCGCGAGCATCGTGGTGCGCGCTGTCGAGCTGCTGACCGCCTGCACCGAGGCGCTGCGCATCCTCCGCGAGTACCAGCCACCACGTGCGCCGGCCGAGACCGTCGTGCCGCGTGCAGGCATCGGCCACGGCGCGAGCGAGGCACCACGGGGACTGCTCTACCACCGCTACGAGCTCGACGAACGCGGCCAGATCGTGGCCGCCACGATCGTGCCACCGACGTCGCAGAACCAGCGTGCGATCGAGCGCGACCTCTGGCAGGTGGCCCAGGCCGGCATCGCGCTCGACGACGCGGCACTCACGGCGCGCTGCGAGCAGTCCATCCGCAACTACGACCCGTGCATCTCGTGCGCCACGCACGATCTCGACCTCCGCATCGTCCGGACATGACGGCATTGGTCGTCGGCGTCGGCAACCGGGCTCGGCGTGACGACGGTGTGGGTCCGGTGGTGGCGGAACGGGTCGGGGCCGCGCGGCCCGACCTCGACGTGGTCGAGGTGAGCGGCGATGCCACCCGGATGCTGGACCTCTGGGCGGGCGCCGACCTGGTTGTCGTCGTCGACGCGGTCCGGACCGGCGACCCGGTCGGGTCGTGTCGTCGTTGGTCCTGGCGGGAAGGAGGGTGGGACGGCGCGCCCCCGCCGTCCCAGGTGTCCAGCCACCTCGTGGGCGTACGGGAGGCGGTCGACCTTGCGGCGGCGCTCGACCGGCTGCCGGCGACTCTCGTCGTCGTCGGCGTGGAGGTCGCCGACCTCGGTCTCGGTCCCGGGCTGTCCCCCCTCGTGGCCGATGCGGTCGAGGATGCTGTCGCGCTCGTCGTCGCGACTCTCGGCACCGCCTCAGGGGTGTGTCCTGGTCCCGGTGGTCGGTCGCCAGCCCACCCGGGCGATGTCGCTGGTCCGGTCTGACTCGCGAATCGGTGAGTCTCGAATCGCGACCTTGGATGGGCCAGCAGATGAAGGCGGTGGGTTGTCGGGTGATCGGGCGACGGTCAGGGTGCAGATGTCGGGGCGGCACGGCACACACCACGATCACCCGGTGCTGGGCGGCCGCTCGCAGCAGGGGCGAGATCGTCGGCATCGAGGTCGATGCTCCCGGCCAGCAACGGACGGTGGATCTCGGAGCAGAGCGCGTGGTCCTCAGCAGGTCGACGCGACCAGGTCCACGCCGGGTACCCGGGAAGGAGAGTCTCGGGAACCACCACCAGGCCAGCACCCTGCCCGGCTGCCTCGGCGATCGTCGTCACGCCACGTCCATCCTCGCTGCCCGATCGAGGGGAACCGGTCTCACACACCGCATCCGTCCAGGCGAGGACATCCGCCATCCGCGACCTGGGCGCGAAGCCGCCGGGCATGGGGCGGCGTGAATAGGGTCGAACCGTCTGAGCCGAAGCGACGCCGCGGCTAGCCTGGGCCACCGGAGGAAGTGCCATGCCAGCCAGGTCCGTCGACGAGTACCTCGACGCGCAGCCCGCGCCGGCGCGCGCCGCGCTGGACGAGGTGCGCGCCACCCTCCGTGCCGCGGTGCCGGACGGTGAGGAGTCGATCAGCTACGGCATCCCGACGGTCACGCTCGGTGGCCGCGTGCTGCTGTCCTACGCGGGCTTCGCGAAGCACTGCAGCCTGTTCCCCGCCAGCCGCGACGTCATGGCCGCGCTCGGCGACGAGCTCGCGCCGTTCTTCGTGGAGAAGGCGACGCTGCGGTTCCCGCCGTCGGCGCCGATCCCGCGCGACCTGCTCGAACGCGTGATCGCCGTCCGCGTCGCCGAGGTGAGGGCATGACCTCCGGTTTGCCATGGTCGCGCACGACGACCATCGCGCTCGCGTTCGCCGTCGCGTGGTCCGCCCTGCTCGTCGCCGCCGCGATCGTGCTCCCGGCCTACGGAACCGCGACCAAGCCGGCGTCGGTGGACTCGTCGGCCGGATCCACGACGACGACCGCGACCACCGGCGCCGCCACGTTGGTGGGGGTCAACGGCGCAGGCGTGCTCATCATCGTGTCCATCCCGCTCGCTGTGTCGCTGCTCGTCGCGCTGGCGCTCGCGGGTCGTCGTCGGCGCGTCGGCTGGGTGCTCACGGCCCTGCTCGGGTTCTTCAACCTGCTCGCGATGCTGTCGATCGGCATCTTCATCCTGCCGACGACGCTCGCGCTCGTGGTCGCTTGCGCCGGCACCGAGCGCCGTCGAATCGCACATCCCGCCGACGACACGGCTCCCGTCACCGCCTGATCGGCCGCCGGGTCAGCGCACGTCGCAGACGAAGGCCCACGGTGCGTCGCCGATCCGGGTGAGCAGCACGACCGCGGAGCCGGGCGCGCGGGGGAGCCGCAGCCGCCGGCGTACGTCGTCGGGGTCGGCGGCGATCGCGCGCTTCTTCACGATGACACGACCGACTCCGCGCGCGACGAGTGCCGCGCGCAGCGCGTCGAGCCCGAAGGGCAGCGACTCCTCCACGCGGAAGCAGGCCGCTGCGACGTCGGCGTCGGCCGCGGTGTGCGGGTCGAGGTCGGCCGTCACGTAGGCGACCCGCGGGTCGAGCAGCCGGCCTTCGACCTGCGCCACGACCGACGCCACGAGCCCGGCGCGGATCACGGCGTCGTCCGGCTCGAGGAGCCAGGCGCCGACCGGACCGACCGGGGGTGGCGTCTCGTCGTCGAGGCCGACGTCGGAGCGCAGCACCAACGGGTCGGTCCGGCCGCTGCGCACGACGACGGCCGCACGGCAGGCACGGTCGAGAGCCAGCGCCGGCCAGGCGATCTCGGCCTCCACGAGCTGGCCGTCGACCGACGTCCACGTGCCGCAGCCGCCCGAGGGGACGAGCGCGCGGTCGATGCCCGGGGCGACCTTCGCCGCCGTCCGCGGCACGCGGGCCGCGACCGACCCGACCCAGGACCACGGGGGAGACCACGACTCGGGTGCGGGCACGCGGGCGCTCCGTCCCTCCCGTCGCGACGCCGGATCGCGACGGGCCGGGTCCGAGAAGGCAGCGTCCGCGCCGTCCAGCACCGACGCGAGCACCCGCTCGTCGGTCACGTCGCCCCCGAGGACGGTCACCCGCGCGCCGTGGCCCAGGGCCGCGACGTTGCGACGGGCGAGGACCGCCATGACCGGGTCGCGCTCGACCGCGGTGACGGTCAGCCCGGCCCGCGCGAACGCCGCGCAGTCGAGCCCGAGCCCGCAGCCGAGGTCCGCGACGTGACTGGCGCCGGACGCGGCGTAGCGGGCGGCCCGGAGGTCCGCGACCACCGTGCGGGTTGCCTGCTCGAGGCCATCCTCGGTGAGCAGGAGGCGGTCGACGAGGTCACCGAGGCGCGGGCGTGCCCGGCGCCGGAGCCGGACCTGGGCCAGGACGGCGGACGCCCGGGCGGAGCCGATGCCCGGCACCGCCCGTCGCAAGGCGGTGACTGCCTTGAGCGGATCGACCGCGGTGGCCTCCCCCGCGGCCGCCCGAGCGTGGGACGCGTCATCGTCCGCCGTCGCGACCGCAAGGGCTCCGACCCCGTCCGAGGAGTCCAGCCACGCGACGGTCTCGAGATCCACCCGCTCAGCGTCGCAGGTCGGCGGTGAGCGGGTGGGCGGGCTCGTGCGCCCGGGTCGACATCGACGTGGTCAGCAGGCGGCTCGTCGGGGTGACCGGGCGCGTCGTCGAGCCGCGCTCCCCGGCGCTCGCCGGGACCGATGCCGACGAGAACCTGCGGGCTCGCTCGTGCTCGCCAGGGCCGTCGGCGCAGCGCGACGGGGGACGCGGCTGGCACTCGGGTTGACCGACTGCTAACTCCTTCCTAGGGTGGACCCGTTGGCACTCTCCACCCGAGAGTGCCACGTCGGAGACCCGGTGCGGCACCCGCGACGACGTTCCAGGACTCCCTTCCGTGCACCACGACCCTTTCAAGGTGGAGGACAGACCGTGTCGGTCACCATCAAGCCGCTCGAGGACCGCATCCTCGTCAAGACCGTCGA
>Ga0075015_100000771_pt1 | contig 11450 bp, 8 predicted proteins | sample AleBraG_ABR_2013_FD_71476 | JGI IMG/M metagenome (GOLD analysis project Ga0075015, IMG submission 71476) | Freshwater sediment microbial communities in response to fracking from Pennsylvania, USA - Alex Branch Run_MetaG_ABR_2013 | ecosystem: Environmental > Aquatic > Freshwater > Creek >...
CGATCGACTCCTACGCCGCCTCGGCCAAGGAGCAGGTGCTCTGGAGCAGCGCCACGCTCGCCGCCGGCCGTCACACCATCCAGATCGTGACGCTCGGCACCAAGCGCGCGGCGTCGAAGGGGACGACCGTCGGGGTTGACTTCCTGCAGGCGCGCTGACCTCGCACATCGGCCGGCGCGAGGGCCCGGGCCGACGCGCGGCCCCGACGGACGGCGGGACTCTCCCGCAGAGTCCCGCCGTCCCTCGCGCGTGGGCGTACTGTCACAGGTGACGGGGCCGTTCAGGCCTCCGTACGAGGAGCCGTCATGGCCGACAAGTCCCCGCGACAGCACATGCAGAAGAAGACGTCCGGGAAGTCCATCAAGGAGAAGCGGCTCGAGAAGAAGAACAAGGCATCGAGCTCGTCGATCGAGATCGTGCCGAGCAAGAAGTCCTGAGGTCGCCCAGCCCGGCTCGAAGGTGGTCTCGCTGTAGAGCTCGCCGACCGGGGTGGCCGGCCCCTGGCCCCTGACACGACGTGCGCAGCCCAGGCGACTCGGTCGGAGCGAGGCCGTCGGCCTTCACCGCCGGGACGTCACGGTGGCGCGGCCGACCCGACGGGTGCGCGGTGAGCGCGCGCAGGATGCCCTCGGCGATGGAGGGCCCGTCGACGAACAGTGGGCCCGACCTGCGGTGGTGGTCACAGTCGCTGGACTGGGGCATGACGCTCTGCTCGTGCTGGTCCGCTGCTTCCTCGACGGCACGGCCGGGCCCAACCGGTACGACCCGTCGCGGAAGGGTGCCGCTGCCTGAGCGAGGCTCCGATCAGAGCAGTCGACTCGCGAGGGCCGGGTCCGGTGCTGCGGTCGTGAAGCGTCGTCGGACGTTCTCGGTCAGGGCGTTGGACAGGCCAGCCTGTGCCGCCCCGTCGAGGAAGGCGCCGGCCGGGATGCGCCACAGCACCGTCGCCTCGTTCGCCGTCACGGTGGCAGTGCGCGGGACGCCGTGCACCAGCCCGATCTCGCCGAAGTACGCCGGGCTCGTCATCGTGCGCAGGAACGTCTGCGACTCTGCATTGCCGTGGGTCACGTCGACGCTCCCGCCCACGAGGACGTAGAGCGCGTCGGCCTCGGCACCCTCGACGATCACCCGGGTGCCCGCTGCGGGCCGCTGCTCGACCGCGCGGTCGGCGAGGTTGTAGAGCGTCGCCCTCGACGCGTCGTGGAAGAGCGTGAGGCGGCGCAGCACCTCGACCCGCGGCTCGAGTGCGGCCAGGGCCGCCGCCCCGGTCCGGTCGAAGAAGACCAGGCCGGGCAGCACGGCAAGCTGCAGGAGCACGGGCACCACCGCGACGATCACGAGCGTCGTCGTCAAGCCAACCGCGCCGAGGAGCACAGGCGCGACGATGGCTCCGGTGCATGTGCCAGCGAGCACGAGCGAGTGTGTGAGGCCGAACACCGGCCCGGCAGCCGTCGACGGGATCCCTCGCTGCAGCCCGGCGGTCACGGTGACGGTGACGACCACGGCGCCGAAGCCCCGCAGCCCCTGCACGACCAGGCTCTCGGCGAGGTCGGGTCGCAGGACGAAGACCAGGAGCGGGAGCGCGTAGAGGACGAGCCCGCCCGAGGCCGTGGCGGTGCGCAGGACCGAGCGCGAGCGCAGGATCCAGGCTGCCGCGAGGCCGCCGGCACCCGCACCGGCCAGGAGCCAGCCGTAGCCCCGGGTGCCCTGGTTGAGCTGCTCGGTGGCGACCACCGCGAGCAGCACGATGTCGGCTCCGTAGACCAGCGCAGCGATCGTCCTGGTCGCCAGCAGCGGCCAGACCGTGCGGACCGCGGCCCGGTAGGTGGCGTCCGTGGTCGCCTCGCCCAGGCGCGGTGCCGGCCGCGGGCGTCGGTCGGCGGCGACCTGCGCCAGCAGGACCGAGCTCGCGGCAAAGGTTGCGCCGTTGAGCACGAACAGCACCGCCGGGGTTGTAACGGCGAGCACCACGGCCGCGATGGCAGGACCGAGCGCCGTCGCGACGGACTCCCAGGTGCTGAGCAGGAGGGCCGTCCTGGCCAGCCGCGACTCGGGGACGACGTCGGCCGCGACAGTCAGCGCCGCCGAGTTCTGCACCCGGGAGACGCCCGAGCTGAGTGCCGCCAGCGCGATGGCGAGGACCAGCGAGCCGTGCACGAAGGCGACGGCCCCCAGTGCCAGCATCACTGCCGCGCAGAACGAATCGGCAACCACGGCCACGGTGCGCTGCGGGAAGCGCCGTGCGATCCGGGTGCCCCACCAGGTGATCAGCAGGGCGGGGATATACCGGCCCACCGTCGCGATCGCCACCCAGGTGGTGGACTGCGTCTCCTGGTAGGCGTACACCGCGATGCCGACGTTGTAGCTCCAGGTGCCGAGTGCGGAGACCGCGGTGGACGTCACGATCCGCCGCTCGTCACGGACCGACGCGCCACCGGTCGCCGGGCTCGTGGGTGTCGGCGTCACGGGCGAAACCTAGAGGCGGCACCGCGTTGGCGGGGGCGCGCGCATGCGGCGCAACGGTGAACGCTCGGTGAACGCCGGGTGTGTCGTCGCCTACGTGGGTCGGCGGCCCGAGATGCGCCCGGTCAGGGCGTCGGCGGCCGCCACGACCGCGGCGCCGAGCCTCGCGCGCCGTCGTAGGTCGACCGTGTCGGCGAAAGTGAGCCCGACCGCGGCCGTCGGGCGGGAGCCGTGGTCGAACACGCATGCCGCCACCGAGGCGTACCCCTCGGTGACGAGCCCGTCCTCCGCGGCGTAGCCCTGGTGCCGCTCGTGTCGGATCAGCTCGCGCAGCTCGCGCAGCGACCGCGGGCCGCGACCGGTGCGTGTCGTGAACGAGGAGGTGTTCGGGTGCATCGCGCGCACCTGGGCGGCCGGCAGGTGGGCGAGCATCGCGCGGCCGCTCGCTGTCAGGTGTGCGGGCAGCCTGACGCCGACGTCGGTGACGAGCGTGAGCGGGGAGCGGGGCTGCTCCTTGAGCAGGTAGACGGTCTCGCTGCCCTGCAGGATGCCGAGCTGGGCCGTCTCACGGGTCTGCTCGACGAGGCGGGCCAGCAGCGGTCGGGCGAGCCGTTCGAGCGGGTCGTGGCGCAGGAAGGCCGACCCGATCTCGAAGGCGGCGACCCCGAGCCCGTAGGCCCGTTCCTCCGGCAGGTGCACCACGAAGTCGGCGTTCTGGAGCTCCGCGAGCAGGTGGTAGGCCGTGGACCGGGGGAGGGCGAGCTCGCGCGCGATCGTCGTCGCCCCGACGGGCCCGGGCCGGGAGGCGAGGAACGTGAGGATGCCCAGCGCCTGCCGTGCCGCCGGCACGCTGCTCGAGGCCATCGCGGTCCCTCCGTCCGACCCGGCTTGTCTGGAATCCCAGACGATGAATCATCCCATAGGGCAGCGTGTGGCCTCGCGAGGCGCTGGAATGTGCTCGTCCCGCCGCTCCCCGACCCTGGAGTCACCATGACCGCGTCGCCGACCGTCTCCGGTCCTCGTCCTGTCCGCGCCGCACGCGGCACCGAGCTGTCGACCCGGGGCTGGCAGCAGGAGGCCGCGCTGCGCATGCTCCAGAACAACCTCGACCCCGAGGTGGCCGAGCACCCCGACAAGCTCGTCGTATACGGCGGCACGGGCAAGGCGGCGCGCGACTGGGCGTCGTTCGATGCGCTGCAGCGCACGCTGCGCACGCTCAAGGGCGACGAGACGATGCTGGTGCAGAGCGGGCGTCCGGTCGGCGTCTTCACCACGCACGAGTGGGCGCCCCGCGTGCTCATCGCGAACTCGAACCTCGTGGGCGACTGGGCCAACTGGGAGGAGTTCCGCCGCCTCGAGCAGCTCGGTCTCACCATGTACGGCCAGATGACCGCCGGCTCGTGGATCTACATCGGCACACAGGGCATCCTTCAGGGCACCTATGAGACCTTCGCGGCCGTGGGCGAGCGCCACTTCGGGGGCTCGCTGGCGGGCACGATCACGCTCACCGCCGGTCTCGGCGGAATGGGCGGTGCCCAGCCGCTGGCCGTCACGATGAACGACGGCGTCGCGATCTGCATCGATTGCGACCCGCGCGCGATCTCCCGCCGCATCGAGCACCGCTACCTCGACGTGGCGGCCGACAGCGTCGAGCATGCGCTCGAGCTCGCCGTCGAGGCGCGGGACGCGCGACGCGGTCTGTCGATCGGCCTCCTCGGCAACGCGGCGATCCTCGTGCCCCAGCTGCTCGCCATGGATGCGCCGATCGACATCGTCACTGACCAGACCTCGGCGCACGACCCGCTGTCCTACCTGCCGATCGGGGTCGAGTTCCAGGACATGGCGACCTACGCCGCGAAGGATCCGCAGGAGTTCACCGTCCGGGCGCGCGAGGCGATGGCCAAGCACGTCGAGGCGATGGTCGGTTTCATGGACAAGGGCGCCCAGGTCTTCGACTACGGCAACTCGATCCGCGGCGAGGCGCAGCTCGCCGGCTACTCCCGTGCATTCGACTTCCCGGGGTTCGTCCCGGCGTACATCCGCCCGCTGTTCTGCGAGGGCAAGGGTCCGTTCCGATGGGCCGCGCTCTCGGGCGACCCGGCGGACATCGCCGCGACCGACCGCGCGATCCTCGAGATGTTCCCGGACAACGCCAACCTCCAGCGCTGGATCCCGATGGCCCAGGAGCGCGTGCACTACCAAGGTCTGCCGGCGCGCATCTGCTGGCTCGGCTACGGCGAGCGCCACCTCGCGGGGATCCGCTTCAACGAGATGGTGGCGAGCGGGGAGCTCAAGGCGCCGATCGTCATCGGCCGCGACCACCTCGACTGCGGCTCGGTCGCCTCGCCCTACCGCGAGACCGAGGCGATGGCGGACGGTTCCGACGCGATCGCCGACTGGCCACTGCTCAACGCGATGGTCAACGTCGCGTCGGGCGCCTCGTGGGTGTCGATCCACCACGGCGGCGGGGTCGGCATCGGTCGCTCCATCCACGCCGGTCAGGTGGCCGTCGCTGACGGCACGAAGCTCGCCGGCGAGAAGCTGCTCCGGGTGCTCACGAACGACCCGGGCATGGGTGTCATCCGCCATGTCGATGCCGGCTACGACCGCGCGGTCGAGGTTGCGGACGAGCGTGGCGTGCGCATCCCGATGCGCGAGAACGGCTGATCCGCTTGACCAACCGCGGCTCGGTGCTGGTCGACGGCATCGGCGAGCTCGTCACGAACGACCCTGCGCTCGGCGACGGCCCGCTCGGGGTCGTCCGTGACGCCGCCGTGCTCGTCGTCGACGGTGCCGTGGCCTGGGTCGGCCCGCGGGGCTTGGCGCCCGACGCCGCCGTCGACGAGCTGGTCGACGCCGCCGGGGGAGCGGTGGTCCCGGGCTTCGTCGACAGCCACGGTCATCTGGCCTTCGCCGGGGACCGTGCCGAGGAGTTCGCCGCGCGCATGTCGGGCCGGCCGTACTCCGCGGGAGGGATCCGGTCCACGGTCTCGGCCACGCGGTCCGCGACCGACGACGCGCTGGCGGCGAACGTCGTCCGCCTCGTCGCCGAGGCGGCGGCGAGCGGCACGACGACGACCGAATGCAAGTCGGGCTACGGGCTGTCAGTGGTGGACGAGGAACGGTCCCTCCGGGCAGCAGCGCCGTACGTCGACGAGGTGACCTTCCTTGGCGCGCACGTCGTCCCGCCGGAGTACGCCGACCGCGTCGATGACTACGTCGCCCTCGTCACCGGCCCGATGCTCGACGCCTGCGCACCGCACGCCACCTGGATCGACGTGTTCTGTGACCGGGGCGCCTTCGACGGCGACCAGGCCCGTGAGGTCCTGCGCGCCGGGATCGCGCGGGGGCTGCGGGCGCGCATCCACGCCAACCAGCTCCAGCAGGGGCCCGGTGTGCAGGTGGCAGTGGAGGTGGGTGCGGCGTCGGCCGACCACGTGACGCATACGACCGACGACGATGTCGAGGCGCTGGCCGCGAGCGAGGTCGTGGCCACGCTGCTGCCGGGCGCCGAGTTCTCCACCCGGGCGGTCTACCCCGACGCCCGTCGCCTGCTCGACCGTGGCGTGACCGTGGCGCTCGCGGCGGACTGCAACCCGGGGTCGTCGTACACGACGAACATGCCGTTCTGCATCGCTGTCGCCGTGCGCGACATGCGGATGACGCCCTCGGAGGCGGTGTGGTCGGCCACCGCGGGGGGTGCGCGCGCACTGCGTCGCACCGACGTCGGTCACCTCGGGCTCGGGGCGCGCGGCGACCTCGTGCTGCTCGACGCACCCTCGCACCTGCACCTGGCCTACCGTCCTGGTGTCCCTCTCGTCCGGTCGGTGTTCCGCGCCGGCGCCCGCGTCCGCTGACCTGCACGTCCCACGACCAAGGAGCTCTCCCCATGACCGCAACCTCGGCCGATCACATCGTTGTGCTCGACGACCGCGGCGTCTCGATCGACGACGTCATCGCTGTCGCGCGGGGCAACGCCCGGGTGGAGTTCACCGAGCGGTCGCGCGAGGGGATGGCCGTGACCCGTGCGCGGATCGCCGAGCTCGCGGGCGCGGACGAGCCGAAGTACGGCATCTCCACCGGCTTCGGGGCACTGGCCACGCGGCACATCTCGCCCGACCTGCGCACCCAGCTGCAACGATCCCTCATCCGCTCGCACGCGGCGGGCATGGGCGAGCCGGTGGAGCGCGAGGTGGTGCGGGCGCTCATGTTCCTGCGCCTCAAGACCCTCGCCTCGGGCCGTACCGGGATCCGGCCCGTCGTCGCCGAGACGATGGCCGCCCTGCTCAACGCCGGTATCACCCCGGTCGTGCGCGAGTTCGGCTCGTTGGGGTGCAGCGGCGACCTGGCCCCGCTCTCGCACTGCGCGCTGGTGCTCATGGGTGAGGGGCACGTCTGGGGATCCCACGGCGACATCGTCGAGTCGGGTCCGGTCCTCGCGGCCGCCGGCATCAGGCCCGTCGTGCTCGAGGAGAAGGAGGGTCTCGCACTCATCAACGGCACCGACGGCATGCTCGGCATGCTCGTCATGGCGATCACCGACCTCGAGCAGCTCTGCGACGTCGCCGACGTCACCGCCGCGATGAGCATCGAGGCGCTGCTCGGCACCGACCGCGTCTTCCTGCCCGAGCTGCACGAACCGTTGCGCCCGCATCCAGGCCAGACCCGCTCGGCCGCCCGCATGCTGGCGGTGCTCGCGGGTTCGCCCATCGTGGCGTCGCACCTCGTCGACGACACCCGCGTGCAGGACGCCTACTCGCTGCGCTGCGCCCCTCAGGTCGCGGGCGGCGTGCGCGACACGATCGCGCACGCCCGCCTCGTGGCCGAGCGCGAGCTGGCCGCCGCGGTCGACAACCCGGTCGTGCTGGCGGACGGCCGGGTCGAGTCCAACGGCAACTTCCATGGCGCCCCGGTCGCCTACGTCCTGGACTTCCTCGCGATCGTCTCCGCCGACCTCGCGTCCATCTCCGAACGCCGCACCGACCGGCTGCTCGACAAGGCGCGCTCGCACGGCCTGCCGCCGTTCCTCGCCGACGACCCGGGCGTCGACAGCGGCCTGATGATCGCGCAGTACACCCAGGCCGCTCTGGTCTCGGAGAACAAGCGCCTCGCGGTGCCGTCGTCGGTCGACTCGATCCCGAGTTCGGCGATGCAGGAGGACCACGTCTCGATGGGCTGGTCCGGCGCGCGCAAGCTGCGGCAGTCGGTCGCCAACCTGCGCCGGGTCCTCGCCATCGAGCTGCTCGCGTCGGCGCGCGGCATCGACCTGCGCGCGCCATTGCAACCGGGTCCCGCCACCGGCGCCGTCGTGCGCGCTCTGCGTGAGACCGTGCCCGGACCGGGAACCGACCGCTACCTCTCGCCTGAGCTGCAGGCCTGCTACGACTTCGTCCTGGCCGGTGGAGTCGAGCGCGCCATCGTCGCAGCGGGCATCACCCTGCCGTGATGCCGCCCCGGCGGCTCCAGGCGCTCACGGTTCGACGGCCACGGTTCCCGCGAGCGTCCAGCCGACCGGTGCGTTGGCGTGGCCGTGCCCTCACCGGCCACGCGGTCGTGAGGTGTTCGACGATCGCCATCTGCCTGTCCAGGCCGCAACCGGCGATGATCACCTACCGGTCCGCGATGGACCGGCCGTACTTCCTCCCGATCGACGGGACGTAGGAGGCGGGTCCGGCCTTGGGCCACGGAGGCGGGAGCCCACCCAGGGATGTCCCTGCATGTTCAGACCTCGCGCGGGCAGCAGCCCGAGGGCAGGTGCGACCGACGCCCCTACCGGTGTCGAGCCGGCGGTCTCACCGCTTCCGCGGCGTCAGTGCAACAGTAGATCCGCTCGGTGGATGTCGGGTGGTGCACCGGCCGACGACGACGGCAGGGCCGCTGGGGGAGTCTCTGGGGGGAGCTGCGCCGCGGTCAGCGATCCGAGGCGGCCACGAAGGCGACGCTCGCGGCGGAGATCTGGGTGCGTGCGGCGTCGTGCGTGATCGTCGGGGTTCCGTCGCCGGGCTGCGGGCCGTAGTCCCCGAAGTACGCGTGCACCGCGCCGTCGACCACCGTGAACGTCGACGAGGGTGGCAGCGTCGGCTTCGACGCGTCAATCTTCGCCGGCGTCGCCAGACCGTCCTCGCTGCCCGAGATCGACAGGACCGCGGCCGTGAGCGACGAGCTCATGTCGGTCGCCGGGTACGACGCGTAGAGCAGGAGCCCCACCACGGGTGCGGTGGCGTCGTGGTCATGGTCGTCGGCGTCGATCGCCGCGACGGTGCCCCCGAGGGAGTGGCCACCGACGACCCAACGGGTGACGTCGGGGTGGGCTGCTTGCGCGGACTCGAAGGCGGTCGTCGCGAGGAACGCGATCCCGATCGGCTGCTTGGGGATCACGACGATGTGGCCGGCCGCCGCGAGCGGGCGGAGCACTGCGGCGTAGGCACGGGCGTCGACGCGGGCACCCGGCTGGAAGAACACCTCGGTGGTGCTGGGGGTTCGCGTGGGGGACATGACGATCTGGGTGGGGTACTCCGCGACCGTGACCGTCGGGTCCGAGTTCATCGCGGCCAGCGCAGGCTCTACCGCGACGAACGGCTTGAGCCAGGCCACCACCGCGATCGAGACGAACGACAGCAGGATCACGGCCGCGCGCAGCACCCTTCGACGACGTCGCCGCTCGGTGAGCGGACGCCGGGTGCTCAGCCCCACGAGGACCGACAGCGCCAGTGTGATCGCCAGCAGCACGCCATAGAGCGGATGGCCATGGACGACGACGGGCCACGCGGTGAGGCACACCCACAGCACGACGAGCACGCCCGCGATGCACACACCGCGCGTCGCCCAGGTCATCGGGCCGACGGCGCTCACCGCGACTCGCGCCAGACCCGCTCGAACGGCAGTCGCCAGGCGTGCGGAGCGATGAGCTGGTGGATCGCGTTGGGTCCCCATGTGCCTGCGGCGTACGGCTTCACCGGCGGTGGGTCCTCCAGCAGGGGTGCCGACCGGGCCCAGAGGCTCTCGATGCCGTCGGCCGTCGTGAAGAGCGTGTGGTCACCCCGCATGGCGTCGAGGATCAGCCGCTCGTAAGCCTCGAGGACGTCGCGTGCGCGCGTGGTGTCCTGCGTCGAGAACTGCATGCTCAGCTTCTCCAGCCTCATCCCCGGTCCGGGCCGCTTCCCATAGAAGGACAGCGAGACCTTGGAGGCGTCGGCGAGGTCGAAGGTGAGGTGGTCCGGGCCGGCCGACCCGACTCCGGAGTTCGCGGGGAACATCGTGCGAGGCGCCTCGCGGAACGCGATCGAGATGATGCGCGCCCCCTCGGCCAGCCTCTTGCCGGTACGCAGGTAGAACGGCACGCCCGCCCAGCGCCAGTTGTCGATGTCGCAGCGCAGGGCGATGAACGTCTCGGTGTCGGAGTCGGGAGCGACGCCGGGCTCGTCGAGGTAGCCGGCGTACTGGCCTCGCACCACGTGGGCCGGGTCGATCGGCAGCATCGAGCGGAAGACCTTGTTCTTCTCCTCGCTGATCGCCCGGGGTTCGAGCGCTGTCGGCGGCTCCATCGCGACGAACGCGAGCACCTGCAGCAGGTGCGTGACGACCATGTCCTTGTAGGCGCCGGTCGACTCGTAGAAAGCGGAGCGTTGCCCGAGGCCCAGCGTCTCGGGGATGTCGATCTGGACGTGGTCGATGAAGTTGCGGTTCCAGATGGGCTCGAACAGTCCGTTGGCGAAACGGAACGCCAGGATGTTTTGCGCCGCCTCCTTGCCCAGGAAGTGGTCGATCCGGAAGATCTGGCGCTCCTCGAACGTCTCGTGCAGGTGGTCGTTGAGGACGACCGCGCTGTCGAGGTCGGTGCCGAACGGCTTCTCCATGACGACCCGGGAGTGCTCCACGAGGCCGGCCTCGCGCAGGATCGCAATCACGTCGAAGGCCGCCTTCGGCGGCACACTCATGTAGTGCAGGAGGCGTACGTCCTCGCCGAGCTGCGCCTCGGCCGCGCGGACCGCGGCCGTCAACGCCTCCGTCCCGGCGCCCATCGGAATGTACGTCAGGTGTGCCGCGAACAGCGCCCACTGCTCAGGGGTGATCTCGTGGTGGCCGCCGAACTCCTCGACCGCGAGCCGGGCGAACGTGCGGAACTGCTCGTCGTCGAAGTCCTCGAGCGAGGTGCCGACGATGCGCATGGGCGGTGCGAGGGACGACGTCGCGATGTGCACGAGGCCGGGGAGCAGCTTGCGGCGGGAGAGGTCACCGGCCGCTCCGAACAGGACGATGACGTGCGGCGGGATGCGCTCGCCGCTGGTTCTCGCGGGACGTCCGCCGGGAGCGGGGTACGAGATCGTCTCAGCAGGGTGGTCGTTCATCGCTCGATCATGGGGCATACCCACCGGTCCCGCGCTCCGATCGGACGAGCCCGGCGGCCAGGGACGAGCATCGATGGAGACGGTCTCACCAGCGGTTGCGGGCCTCCTCGGCCCAGCCGAGCAGCCCGTCGACCCGCACACGGTCGCCCGCGGGGCCGGTGGCCCAGCCCTCGTAGTGTCCGAAGAGCTGATGGGTCTCGGAGGCGACGAGGAGCAGGTTCGTCCGCGCCGCCCGCTCGTGGAACGGCGCGAACATGACTTCGAGCGACCGACCTCTGATCCGCCACGGCCGCATCCAGTCGGTGGGGTCGTAGTCCCACACCAGCTCGTCGCCGACCTTGTGCACGACGCCGTCGACCGATACCGCGTTCTCCGTCGACCCCGTGCCGTCGGTCCACTTGCCACCGAGCTGCAGGGCCACCGTGCGGCCGTCGACCCTGCCGAACCCGGCGCCCCAGTTCCAGGTGATCGAGTAGGGCCAGCGTCCGCGGCCGTGGTCGAGCACGGCGAACGACGTCGACGGGTCCGCGTCGTACGACGAGCCGCGCACCGTGACACATCCGCGCGCCGGTCGACCGACGTCCTTCACCGTGTACTGGAAGGTCCGGTCGGACCAGGGCACCACGACCGCCATGCACT
>Ga0075015_100000772_pt1 | contig 11441 bp, 9 predicted proteins | sample AleBraG_ABR_2013_FD_71476 | JGI IMG/M metagenome (GOLD analysis project Ga0075015, IMG submission 71476) | Freshwater sediment microbial communities in response to fracking from Pennsylvania, USA - Alex Branch Run_MetaG_ABR_2013 | ecosystem: Environmental > Aquatic > Freshwater > Creek >...
CCGTCCGAAGTCTTGACCGGCAAGGGATTCACCGTCGGCATTTTTCCCACCTAGTCGATCTGCCGGGAAATGATCAACGCATGGTCCAGTTCCTGGTTGGCGTGTATCGCCACTTGATCGGCGATGTTCATGTACTCGGCGCCCTAAGGTGAAAAATATTATTGCTGAATTATTTTACAGCTTCTTGCAGCAGCGGCTCGATCCCGGCAATATTCTTGAGCAATGCGCCGGGAATATTGTGCCTTTGCTGGACATATTCCGGGCGGTTGTAGGGGACCCAGATCTTACCCTCCGCATCCTCCCAGATCAACGCCTTCAGCGGCAGGTCAATAGCGACAGTGGGAGACGCAATCATCAACGGCGTCCCACCCTTAGGGCTTCCGAAAATGATCACTTGAGTAGCCAGCATCTTCAAGCCGGCCTTTTCGGCTTCGCCGCTGTGCTCGATAGGGCAAAAAAGGGTTAGCCCCTGCGCCTGCAATAAGGATTCCAGTCGCTTGATTGTTTCTGCAAACGAATAGGGGCTACTCTGATGAGCCATTCCGTTGTCGGGCATGGAAGGCACGAGTTTCCTCCTTAAGTTTTCCCGGCGGGTTTACAATAAACCTGCCATGTCAAACGGACTCAGCTTCGGATCTTACGTCACCACCGAGAACGGCAAGAGAGTAGTCAAGGAACTAACCTACGGCAGCCCCACGCCTGAAGGCGTCGTGCTGACCACTCTCGATTCGGCTGTGAATTGGATGCGCAAGAATTCCATTTGGCCACTAACTTTCGGTTTGGCGTGCTGCGCCATCGAAATGATGTCCATGGGCGCGTCCCGCTTCGACATTGCCCGTTTCGGGGCCGAAGTATTTCGGCCGTCGCCACGCCAGTCCGATCTCATCATCATCGCCGGCCGCGTCTCCAACAAAATGGCGCCGGTCATCCGCCAGCTCTGGGAGCAGATGCCCGAGCCCAAGTGGGTGATTTCGATGGGAGCGTGCGCCACCTCCGGCGGCGTGTTCAACAACTATGCCCTGGTGCAGAGCGTCAACCAGGTGATTCCGGTGGATGTCTACGTTCCCGGCTGCCCGCCGCGCCCGGAGCAGTTGATCTACGCCATCACCCTGCTGCAAGAAAAAATTCAGCAGGAACGAGGCTCGGTGCGACGCGCATTGAATCTCACCTAAACTTGTGGAATTTAGATTCTTGAGACCTACTGCGGCGCGATAAAGCTGACGGTTATCCGGGTCTGCTTGGGAATGGGCTTGCCGTTCAATGAGTAGGGTGTGTATCGCCATCTGCGAACGGCATCCATTGCGGCCGCTGCCAGGATGGAATCTCCGCTGACCAGCTTCAACTCGTCAATTCGCCCTTGCGCCGTAACCAGTGCGTCAATCACCACGTTTCCTTGCACACGCATACGCCGCGCTTCCGCAGGATAGACAGGCTGTACCTTGTACACCAGAACGCCTCCCGCCGTGCCCTTCGAGATCGGGACGCCCAGTGTGGGCAGCGCCACCGCGGGCACAAGCGCCTTCGCGAGATCGACAGAGTCTGCACTTGACGCCGCAATCTGGGGAATTTCCTCGCTGTTCGGAACAGAATTAGATTGCGTCCCGCCATTCGCGCTGCCGCGTTCCGCCGGCCCCGCCGATCGCGGTCGCCGTCGAAGTACTTCATCGGGAATCTTCGCCGCAGGCTTCGCGGCAGAAAGAGTCGGCGACTCGCCCGGCCGCGAGGAAGACCGCGACAAAGATCGCGGGGAAGGGCGCACGATGTCGGATGTCGAGGCCGATTCAGCTCCGGCCGCGGCGTTCTCACTTTCGGCGGGAGCCGTTAGGGCGCCGGCCGCCGGTTGACTGGCCCTGGACGCTATGCTCGACCGGTACCACGCTTTCCAGCCGTAAACCGACAGCAGCGCCACCGCCAACAGTGCCGCGGCTAAGATTGCGTAGCGCCACTTTCTTGAGGCGCGTGGCTCCTCGTCCTGCGCTGTGGCGAACATCTCTCGCACCTGCGTCAGCGGGATGGCAGGGGCGACGGGAAAAGCCTGTTCCGCTGGAGCTTCAACGACGCCTGCAACACCGGTCGTAGCCACGCCCTCGTCGTCGGACTGGAGTTCGGACGGGACTTCCGTGACTGTACCCCGCGCCCAGGCGGCTTCGGCCAATCCTGCGAGCCGGCCCAGAACATCCATTTTGTCTTCGGTAAAGGCGTAGGACTGGGTCGAAAAGGCTTCCAGCACTCCCACCCTGCCGTACTGCCCGCGCAACGGTACTACGGCAATGGACTGCAACCCCAGCTTGCGGCAGACCTCCGCATCCACATGAAAATCTCTACTGGCGTCGTCGCAGCGCATGATCACGCCCGTACGCAGGCACTCGCCCGAGATTCCCGAATCCACGTTAAGCCGGGCGCCGATTTCGGGCGCAGTCTCGCCGCTTCTACCCACGCAGACCACCGCCCCGTCCAGGGGCATGGCGACGGCCGCCCCGGTGGCGCCGGTCAGCGAATGCGCGGCCACGGCGATCGCGCCCAGGATGGTGTCGGTGGGCTGCGTGTCGGAGGCGATCATCTTCCGCAGCTTCACAAAGACCAGGCTGGCGTTCGACTGCCGGATAGTTTCGTCGGATACTTCGGACCGAGTCCGCGCAGGAACTCGGGTTCCCGTAGTTTCGGGAGGAGTTGGGGTAAGGGGAGGGATAGGAGCCATGTTTACAACCTGTTGCGAGCCGCCACAGTAGCCGCCGCTACAGCCAGCGGCGGCAACCACACAGGCCGAGTGTGCGGCAAAGACACTGGCTTGTCAACGAAGGATTTGCCCCATCGAGACACCGTCTCGTCGACCAGCATCGGGCGTCATTCGGAACCCCTTTTCGTCAGCCGGTTCAGCCGGGTGCAAGATCTTGCGCACGTCTTTTGCTGGACGCATCCCCCGCTCGGCTCGTGGTAAAACACAGCATGAGAAAAACCACCTATGCCGCCAGCGGACCCACCATCATCGCCCAGGCCCCCTGCCGCGCTGATCTGGCTGGAGGCACCATCGATCTGTGGCCGCTGTACCTGTTCCATCCCGGCGCGCTGACGGTGAATTTCGCGGTCAACATCCTCACCACCTGCCGGATCACTCCGCTGAAAGGGAAGCGCATTCACTTGCGCTCCGTCGATACCCGGCGCGAGGAGGAGTTTTCCAGCTTTGAGGCCCTGCGCACCACCAGCCGTTTTCGTCTCCCTCTGGGCGCCCGGCTGCTGCAGTTTTTTGCCCCCAAGGAAGGTCTGTTAATGGAGACCGATTCCGAGTCCCCGGCCGGCGCCGGCATTTCGGGGTCGTCCGCGCTCATGATCGCCAGCACCGCCGCGCTAGCCCGTTTCACTGGCCGCAACCTTACGCTCGAGCAGATGCGGGTGATTGCCCAGAACGTCGAGGCACAAATCATCCAGGTGCCTACCGGGTGCCAGGATTACTATCCCGCACTTTATGGAGGAGCCAGTGCGATTCATCTCGATGCCGACGGCATCTACCGCGAAGCGGTGACGGTCGCGCCGGAAGAAATCGAGTCGCGCTTTGTTCTCGCTTACACCGGCGCGCCGCGGAAGTCTGGCATCAACAATTGGGAGGTCTTCAAGGCGCACATCAATGGCGACAAGCGGGTGTTCCGTAACTTCGAGCGTATCGTCGAAATTGCGCGCACCATGCACCAGGCACTGTCTGACGCGAAATGGGATGAGGTCGCCCGCCTGCTTCGTGAAGAGTGGAAGCTGCGACGCACGAACGCCCCCGGAATCACCACTCCGCTCATCGACAAGCTGATCCGCGTAGCCGCCCGGCAAGGCGGACGCGCCGCTAAAGCATGCGGGGCGGGCGGCGGAGGTTGCGTAATCTTTCTGGTCGAGCAAGGCGCCGCCAGCAGGGTTGCAACCGCCATCGGCGACAACGGGGGGCGCGTCCTGCCGCTGCAAGTTGCCCGCAACGGATTGCACGTCTGGTCGGCCTGAAATCGGGGTACTTCCGATTCCACCGTTTCCAACGAGCCGTTTTATTTCACTCCGGACGGCGCTATAATCAAGGCAATCGCAGGCTCGGGGTGTCGTATGAACCCACGTTACGTTTCAGTTCTGTTGCCCATTGTGCTCTTCTGCGTGGTCGGGGCCAGCGCCGACGATCAGAAAACCCCCCGCATCTCCAAGCAAACCCGGATGGATCTGATCCGTACCTTCAATGCCGAACTGGTCTATATCCGCTCGCCCTTTCCCATGGGCAAGACGGGTCTGACCCTGAAGGACGGGAATCTATCGCCCAGCGGTGAGGAGTTGGAAAACAAGCTCGCCATGTGGGGCCCCGCTGCCAAGCCGGGCGATCAGGCCCGCATCAGCGAGATACTGGTAAAGAACGATCGCATTCACTTCGAAATCAACGGCGGCCCGGTTAAGAAACAAAAGTGGTACCAGCACATCCAGGTGGGCGGCACTGGAGGCATGAGGTCCGTGGGCGGCAACGACGCCAGTTCTAACCCCCGGGGCTCCTATGTGGACCTGGTCTTCAACGGCTATGTGCCGGACCTGAATCCGCAGGAGTTGAAGGATTTGCTCCGGCCCGTGTTTGACTTCAATGCCAAATCCTCGATGGAGGCCTACCTCGAAACCCTAACCCCCAAGACCAGAGATGCCATCAAGGCTCACCAGATTCTGGTGGGCATGAATCGGGAAATGGTGATCGCCTCCAAGGGCCGTCCGCCCAAGAAGATTCGGGAAAAAGACGGCGAAACTGAATACGAGGAGTGGATCTACGGCGAGCCGCCGCAAGACGTCGATTTTGTCCGCCTCGTGGGCGACGCAGTCGTACGCCTCGAGAGCATGAAAGTGGATGGCAAGAAAATCATCCATACAGAACGGGAAGTGGACCTCCCGCCGACTGTGGCCAAGAGTTCGTCCGAGCCTGAAGTCCGTCCTCCCAATGCGCCCTCGCTACGCCGCCCTGGCGAAGAAGTCGATACCGCCTCACCGGCAGGCGGGAGATCCCCCGCACCCGGCCCGCCGCCAGACCCGCTCGGCCAGGACGGCCCAGCCCCGCCCAAGTAGCCCAGAAAAATGCAGGCGCGAGCGTCCTCGCTCGTGCGGAGTTCTGTATGAGGAGATCTCCAGCCATAACGGCAATTGCAGTCTTGTGTCTGAGTGGAGCGTGCCGCCCGCGGTCACGATGAGGGGAAAGGCATGCCAACTACAGTAGAGCAGGAACAGGCCATCGGCGGTCTACGCGCCGCTTATGCGGCATTCAATCGGGGGGCATCGCGACCGCCGTGGAGCTGCTCGATCCCCAGGTTGAATGGGTCGAGCCGGCAGAATTCCCGGGCGGCGGAACCTGCCATGGACAGGCAGGCGCGAAGGCCTATCTGACCCAGTCTCGGGAGTCTGCGGCGGAAGTGCACAGCGAGCCGGAAAAATTCATCCCTGTCGGCGACCGAATCGTCGTTTTCGTCCACGCCCGGGTCCGCGCCAAGGACAGCGAAGTCTGGCAGGACGTACGCCTCGCGGACGTCTACACATTCCGCAAAGGCAAAGCGGTGCAGATGCGGGCATTTGCCGACCGCCAGGAGGCTCTCCGCTGGGTCGGAATGTAGGCGCGAGCGGCTCGCTCGTGCTCCGTCATCACTGGCTCGCCATACTGGTTGAGCGGTCCGTGCCGAAGGAGCACGGGCGAGGGCGCCCGCGCCCGCATTTCTCCTGACTTGGCTCCCGCGCACCGTCCCTTTACACTGGAACTGTGAAGATCGCGCTGGGACAAATCAATCCCACAGTTGGAGATTTCTCTGGCAACGCCGCCAAGATCATTAACTTCGCGCAACAAGCGCGAACGGCCGGGGCCGGCCTCATCTTGTTCCCCGAGCTCTCCGTCTGTGGCTACCCGCCCAGGGACCTGGTCGAACGCCCTTCGTTTGTGGCCCGCAATCGCGAGACCGCGGAACGTATCGCGGCCGAGACCCGCGGCATCGCCGTGATCTGTGGCCTGGTCACTCCCGCCCATGCCGAGACCGGCAAAGCGGCCATGAATTCCGCCGCCTTGCTGAAAGACGGCGCCATCGCCTTCCTGCAGTCGAAAATGCTGCTGCCCACCTACGACGTGTTCGATGAGATGCGCAACTTCGCGCCCGCCCGAAGCCAGTCGCTGTTTCCTTTCTGCGGCAAGCAAATGGCGCTCACCATTTGCGAGGATGCCTGGAACGACAAACACTTCTGGAACAAGCGTCTGTACACAGTGGATCCGGTCGAGTCGCTGGTGCAGGCCGGCGGCAACTTTGTGCTCAACATTTCCGCCTCGCCATTCTGGCTGGGCAAGCGCGAGTTTCGCCGCGAGATGCTGGCCACCATCGCCCGGCACGACCAGGTGCCGGTGGTCATGGTCAATCAGGTCGGCGGCAACGACAGCCTGGTTTTTGACGGCTCCAGCCTCGCGTTGAATGCCGCCGGCAAGGTGATCGCGCAAGGTAAGTCATTCGAAGAGGATTTGATCTACCTCGATCCCGACCAACTCACCGGCGAAATTCACCCGCAGATACCGGGAGAAGAAGCCAGCGCGTACGCCGCCCTGGTCCTGGGCACAAGCGACTATGTTCGCAAATGCGGATTCCAGCGCGTGATCATCGGATTGAGCGGCGGCATCGATTCCGCTCTCACAGCATGCATCGCAGCCGACGCTGTCGGGCCGGAAAACGTAATCGGCGTCGGCATGCCCGGACCCTATTCATCCGCGGGCTCGATCGACGACGCCCGGGCGCTGGCCAATAATCTCGGCATTCGCATCGAACTGCTCTGCATCACTGACATTTTTGAGAGTTACCGAAAAACGTTGCAAAAGGTTTTCGCCGGTTGCAAGGAAGATACTACGGAAGAAAACATACAGGCCCGCACCCGGGGCGCCTTGCTGATGGCCCTCTCCAACAAGTTCGGGGCCATCGTTCTCAGCACCGGAAACAAGAGCGAGTTGGGAGTGGGATACTGCACCCTGTACGGCGATATGGTCGGCGGCCTGGCCGTGATCTCGGATGTGCCCAAGACGCTGGTCTATCGCTTGAGCCACTACGTGAACTCGCGGCGCCCCGTGATCCCGCAGGCCACTCTGGAAAAACCGCCCTCGGCTGAATTGCGTCCCGATCAAAAGGACATTGATTCGCTGCCCCCTTACGACGTTTTGGATACCATCCTCGAGGACTACGTAGAAGACTTGCACACCGCGGAACAGATCGCCGCCGATCGCAACTATGATCTGGTACTGGTGCGCAAGGTCATTCACATGGTCGACGGCGCCGAATACAAGCGCCAGCAGGCTGCACCCGGACTTAAGATTTCGCTCAAGGCCTTCGGCTCCGGCCGCCGCTTTCCCATCGCCGCCAAAACAGGCGGATGACGAAGGTCTTGACTGCAGGTTACAGACATACAGGCTCTCAAAAGGAACTCATGCGTTCGCTGCTTTGCTGCTCCCTCGTTCTGCTGCTGGTTTCGTTTGCGGTCGCCCAACAGTCCAAATCCAAAGACGCTCCTCCGCCGGTCCCCACCTTCAGTACCCGACTTCCCTCGGAAGAAACGGTCAACGCTTTCATGAAACAGATGTTTGGCTACGACCCATCTGTATCGTGGAAGATCGCCACCATCCGTCCTTCCCAGGCCGAAGGACTCACCGAAGTGCTGGTCGTCCTCAGCAACGCCCAGGGACAGCAGAACAGCCGCCTGTACGTGACGACCGACGGCAACCACGCCGTGGTCGGTGACATCATCCCGTTCGGAGTGCATCCCTTCACGCCCGCGCAAGAGGCGCTCAGCAAGGGCATTAACGGCCCCTCCCGCGGCCCTGCGGACGCGCCCGTGACCGTGGTTGAGTTCAGCGACCTGCAATGCCCGCATTGCAAGGAGGCCCAGCCCACCATCGACAAGCTCATGGCGGAAGAGAAAAACGTTCGCCTGGTATTTCAGAATTTCCCACTACCCTCGCACGACTGGGCCGCCAAAGCTGCCTACTACGGAGATTGCATTGGACGCACTTCCCCCGACGCTTTCTGGAAGTACGTGGCCAGCGTCTACGACGCACAGAAGGATATCACCGCCAGCAACACAGATGAAAAACTGACCGCCCTTGCCGAACAGGCTGGCGCTAAGGGATCGGACACTGCCGCCTGCGCCGCCAAACCCGAAACCGTCGGACGGGTCCAGCACTCCGTCGCGTTAGGCACGGCTCTCGAAGTCACCGGAACGCCCACCCTGTTTGTGAATGGGAGAAAGATCAGCAACGTGAGTGGATTGCCTTACGAGATACTGAAAGGTCTAACGGAATTTGCTGCCCGGGAAGGGAACTAGCTTCGGTTAATGGAGGACGGGCATCTCGCTCGTCCAGCCGGGCGGGGACGCCCGGCCTCCACCAACCTGCAACTACTTCTGCATCCAGACTTCTGCGTTCTGCTTCTGCTCGCGGCTGACGACCCGCGGCGTGATCACGATCAGCAATTCATCCTCATCCGATTCCTTGCTGTTACTGGTCATGACCTGGTTCAGACCCGGCACCGATCCCAGTCCCGGAATCCCATTCAGGCTGCGCTGCTCCGTACTCGTGACTGCCCCGGCCACCACCGCCGGCTCTCCGTCCTTGAGCGCAATGCTGCCTTTGTACTCCCGGTTCGAAATCACCGGGACGCCGTTGAATGACTGCGCCTGCAAAGCCCGAAACTGCAGTTCCAGGTCCAGGCTGACATCAGAGTTTCCGTTGACGAAAGACTTGGCTTTGATGCTCAACCCAACATCTTCATAGTTGAACGACGGAAACGGGCTCTGAAACGAATTGTTCTGGATGACTGACGCAATGGCCGGGGTATTGAAGGCAGGCGAGAAACTGGCATTAAGAATCGGAACCCTCGTGCCGACACGAAATGTCGCCTCAGTGCCCTGGGCAACTCGCAATGTGGCATGCTCCAGAGTCTTGGCCGTGCTCTCGTTGAGCGACAGCTGTGCCCCCGCCGTTCCCAGGCTCAACCCGCTCAGCGTCAGGCCCCCGCCAAACGTGGCCAATGGGTTGCTGAAGATTGAACTCTGCTGTGCCGAGAGTTGGGCCAGCAGTCCTGAAAGGGCCTGCGAACTGGCCTGGTTGATGCCGCCGCTCGAGATAAGCTGATTGATCAGGCTCTGGATGTTTTGGCCGGCTAGCGCCGCCAGGGCGCCGGCGGGAATGTTGAACAACTGGAAATTGTTGGGAATCTTCAGTCCCATGTTGCGGGTCAGGGTGTTGGCAATCTCGTAGACATGCACGTCGAGCATGACCTGCGGACGGGAATCTCCCAGTCCCGCGAGAAGCCGGGTGGCGGCGTCCAGAACATTCCGCTGCGCCCGGACCACAAGCGTACTGGCGCCCGGCTCTGGAGTCACCAACCGGATTTCAAAAATATTGCGTAACGCGTTCGCGACGTCATTCAGTTCCTGCGGAGAGCTCAGGCCGGGCAGATAAAAAGCGCGCAACGCCATACGATCAAACTGCCGGTGGTTTTGCGCCGATTCCGCTGCCAGCAAAATCTGCTTGCTGTCGAGCGGCGTCCAGAAGGTGTGGGTCATCTGGCAAGCCACGGCCATGGCCGTGTAAAAATCGGCGCCACCGATGTCGAAACCAACCTGGCGCGAGACCACGGAATCGTCAAAGCTGGCAGTCACGCCGAACGCGGAAGCTATCTGGGCAAGCAGTCCGGGGCCATCCCCGCGGTAGTGAAAATCAGCCAGGGCCGCACTCGGTACCACCCGAAGCTCGTCTGCGTCCGCCACCACCTGCGGCGCGGCAGCAGTTTTCGGGGCCCATTCCCCCAGCGCGTCCGTCAAACGCTGCTGGGCAAATTCATTCTGCGGATCCAGATGCAGCGCGGTGCGAAACTCGGCCAGCGCTTCTATCTGGCGGTTCTCCCGCATTTCCGCATTGCCCCGCTGCAGGTGATCGAAGACCGACTGCTGGCGGGTCAGCTCACGCGCCGTCACGTATTCAACATCTTGGGGAGCCAGCCGCGCCGCCGTCTCGAACTCGTCGAACGCCTCGTCCTGCCGCTTTTCCCGCTGCAGCTTCAACCCCTTGGCGAAGGCTTCACCAGCTTCTTTTATTTCCTTCTTGGATGGATTGCAGGGGATGGTTCCAGGCGAACCTTCAGGACAAGGCAAGAGCGGTGTGCTGCTTGGCTGGTCACTGGCAACGGTAGAGGCGGCCAGTCCCAGAGTCAGCAGGATGAAGGACAGCGGGATGAGGCCCGGCCGAATGAACTTTCCCCCGCGCATGTTCCGATTGTAACTGGGAACCGGAGCCCGACCGACGGTTTCACGAAGGGCAGTGTACCTTGGTGTACTCGTCCTGGATTTAATGTAGGCGCGAGCGTCCCGCTCGTGCGGGCGCCAGCACCAACCCTTCAACCGCAAATCACGCCGAGACGCCGCAAAGGTCGCGAACAAATCTCCGAGGGAACAACTGGTAGCTGAGCTCTCTCCCTATCGTCATTTGCTAGTCAATTTGGCATCATGGATTTTGCCTACCTGATGAGGCAGTCCCATGAAGTGGTTCTTCTTCTCGTCGTTTGTCGCTGCCCTGATGTGCTCCATCTTCTAGACAGCGTTAATCATTTTCGCGATCGCCACGTCTCGACTAAGGGGCATGGGCATAAGGGGCCTTTCTCTCGTTGCCCCGCTCGCATTCCTCATCTGGGGGGCCGGGAGAGGTTTCGATCCTTCAAGGGCATCGGAGTGGAGGAGTGAATTCAAAACAGGCCATTGACGCACCATTGGTCACCTTGGAAAGTTAACTCTTTTGGCGTATAAAAGTTAGTTGCGACAGCACGCGCCATTTTCCTTCCCCGTGCAGCCTCAACGTCGGTTCAAAATTCCGAGCGAGGGAACATGTCGAGCCTGACCGCCGCGCACGCCCCCAAGGGGCTGGAAGGAGTAGTCGCTACCAATTCCAGCATCTGCTACATCGACGGAGACCAGGGCGTCCTCGCCTACCGCGGCATCGACATTCACGAACTCGCCGACCATTCCAACTTTGAAGAGACCTGCTATCTGTTGTGGTACGGCAAGCTGCCCACACAGGTTGAACTGAAGGAATTCCGCCGCCAACTGGCGAAAGAACGCAAGCTGGACCCCGCCATCATCGAGCTGCTGCGCAACGCTCCCAAAGAAAGTCAGCCCATGGACGTGCTGCGCACCGCAGTCTCAGCTCTTTCTTTTTACGATCCCGAAGAGAGTAAGAACGATCACGACGCCAATCTGCACAAAGCCTTCCGGTTGACCTCGCAGATCGCAATGATCGTGGCGGGCTATGATCGGGTGCGCAAAGGGAAGAAGATAGTTGAGCCAGACCGGTCGCTCTCGCACGCAGCTAATTGTCTGCTGCTGCTGAATGGAACCAAACCCTCGGAGACCGCCGAGCGCGCCCTCGATATCGCGCTCAT
>Ga0075015_100000773_pt1 | contig 11440 bp, 9 predicted proteins | sample AleBraG_ABR_2013_FD_71476 | JGI IMG/M metagenome (GOLD analysis project Ga0075015, IMG submission 71476) | Freshwater sediment microbial communities in response to fracking from Pennsylvania, USA - Alex Branch Run_MetaG_ABR_2013 | ecosystem: Environmental > Aquatic > Freshwater > Creek >...
GTTCAGCGTCGCGACAAGTGCTCGGATGGCTGTCAAAGCAAGGTCAGCAACGCGGTCTGCGTCAGCTCGGCGCCCCGTCCCGCCCGCGAACCATTGACGCAAGCCGTCCCAGTCGTCCGGTTCCAGGCCACGGCTTCGCCGCACGCCCGCTGTCGCGAGGCCCCGACCTACCGAAGCTCGCGAACATAGGTCATCCAGATGGGGTCGAAGCTCGTCCAGAAGGTCCGAAGCGAGCGGCGCGTGTCGCCGCACGTCATCGACGAACGACTGGAGGTAGGTAAGTAGCGCCCCCTTGTAGGTCAGGAACATCTCGCGGTCGACATCGACACGCTGGAGGAGCTCGGCGAGGTGGGCGTAGAACTGACGCGTGGATTCGACGAGACGGTCGAACTGCGCGAAGACCGTCGCGATGCGCTCGGCCAGCTCGGCGGAGGGGGCGTCCGCGATGTGATCCGGAACCAGCTGGACCAGTGCCTCGAGCCCAGCGACCAGGGGTGGGAGCAGCTCGCTGGAGATCTCCTGCGCTCCGCCTGGGTCTCCCAGGATCTCGGCGACGAGCCTGTGGACGCGCTCCCCAGCAGGCGTGACCTGATACCTGGCTCGCACTTGCATGTACTCACGGATCGACCGCGCTTCGGACTCTCGCGGCGACCGGGCGAGGTTCCCCCGATCCAGGAGGTAGCGCAGCCGGGACTCCACCGTGTCGACGTCGAGGACCAATCCGGCGCGCTCTTCGAGCGTGGCCGCGAGTTCGGGCGCAGACCAGTCGCTGAGCAAGCCGCCGACGTCGTCGGCCAGCATGCGCATGATCGTGACGTACTGACCAGCTTCGTCGGCCGCCAGGTAGTGGAAGGCCAGAAGGCGGCCGCGCTCGAGCGGGCTCAACGAACCCCCCGATGCGGCGCTCTCCGTCACACTGGCACGGTACCGAGTGGCACTGACGAGCCGGTCCGGCGCCTCGCTCGCGGAGCGCTCGGGTTTCGGTGCCAAAGACACAAACTTGTTACATCGGATTTGCGACAGATCTGTATCAAATGCCAATGACCTAGTACTGTGACATTCATGTCCGGGCAAATCTCCGATCCCAAAGCACTCGGTGCCGCCATCCGGCAGAGGCGCCACACCCGAGGCTGGACTCAGGCCGAGGTGGCCGAACGAGCCGCTGTCTCCCGTCGGTTTGTCAGCGCGCTCGAGACAGGGGACCGAACCGGTGCTGAACTCGGGCGGGTCTTTGCCGTCCTGCGAGCGCTCGACGTCGCCGTGGAGCTTCTCGACCGGCCGCGGAGCTCGTTCGACGAATCTCTTCGGGAGGTTCTCGGATGACGGGGAGCCGCCTGGTCGTCGTCCTCTACGGGAGACGAGTGGGAGAGATCGAGCGAAAGGCTGGGAGCCTCAGGTTCACCTACGACGACGACTACCTCGCCCTCCCAGTGGCGACACCCCTGTCTCTGTCCATGCCCCTGACCGGAACCACCTATACGAACAGGTTCGTTGAAGCCCACCTGCGCGGCCTCCTACCCGACAACGACGACGTCCGACGGCGATGGGCCCAGCACTTCGGTCTCCGGGACCGGGACACGTTCGGACTCATCGCTGCGATCGGGAGCGACGCGGCGGGAGGTGCGCTCTTCATCCCGGCGGAGAAGTACCCCGAGGCGCTAGCTGAAGGCTCGGTGACTCCTGTTACTGAGGCGCAGATCGCCGAGCGACTGCGGCGACTGAGAGCGGATTCCACTGACTGGCTGGGCGACGAAGAGCACTGGTCGTTGGCCGGCGCCCAGAGCAAGTTCACCCTGAGGGCCCTCGGCCATGACTGGGGCATCGCCCACGGATCCGAGCCGTCAACGCACATCGTCAAACCAGGGATCAGCAGCATCCCGGCCCAGGCGCTCATCGAGCACGTGTCGATGCTCGCCGTGGCCAGCATGGGCCTCGGCGTCGCGGCGACCAGGTACATGGAGTTCGAGGAACAACCGGCCATCGTCGTCACGAGGTTCGACCGTCGCGAGCGGAATGGCCGCTGGGAGCGGATCCACCAGGAAGATCTGTGCCAAGCCTTCGCACTCGACCCGTCTCGCAAGTACGAGCGTGATGGCGGTCCAGGCGTGCGACGCATCGCCGACTTGCTGCGCAACACGTCGGGACCGGAGGCTGTCGAGCGGTTCGGGCGTGCCGTCGTGGCCAACTATCTGCTCGCGGCACCTGACGCCCACGCCAAGAACTACTCGGTGATGCTCGCGGGTGCGGCGGTGCAGCTCGCAGATCTCTATGACGTCGCGTCGGGGCTCACCGCCACAAGGGAAGGGAACTTGCGCTTCCCCAAGGCTGCGATGTCCATAGGCGGCGAGCGCGCGTTCGGCGAGATACAAGGAAGCAACTGGGATGGCTTCGCCACAGCCCTAGGCGTGTCACCGGAGCTCGTGCGTGAATGGGTACTTCAACTCGCCGAGCTCGCGCCGTCGGCGACTTCGGACTCAGTTCGTAGCCTGGCCCCACGCCAACGCCGCGCACCCGAGCTGAAGCTGCTGGCGGCACGGGTCGAGCTGATGAGTCAGCTCACACTCCAGGAACTGAACACCCACGCCCACGGTCGCAGGCGTGGTCCCAGTGGGTCCAGCATCCTCGCGACACATCACCGATAGAACCCCGCCCGAACAACCGCGTCGCAGCGTCAGGCCCCCGGCTGCTCCCGCTGGTCGAAACCCTCGAGCGCATCCAGCTGCTTGTGCAGCACCTCGACGTCATCGTCATGCTCGACGTCATCGTCATGCTCGACGTCGTGCTCGTCGTCGTGCTCGACGTCGTGCTCGTCGTCGTGCTCGTCGTCGTGCTCGTCGAGCATCGATCTCGCGCTCGCGAGTGCCCGCCGCACGGCTCCATAGCTGACGCCATAGCTGACATCGCCTGAAAACGATCAAGAGCCGGTCCCTCGCAATTGAGGAAACCGGCTCTGACCTGCTGTGATGCGAGCGCGCCCGAGAGGACTCGAACCTCTAACCTTCTGATCCGTAGTCCGCGCTGAGGCGTCCGGGTCGCGTCTGACAGTGTCGCGCCGTGCTCCAGACCGGCAGGGTGCGCTTCTCGTGATGGCTCGTGCGCCGTGGTTTGTGTCACTCATGTGTCACTCCACAGCCGAGGTTCCGGTCGAGCCCGTTGCAGATCTCTGGGCTATGAGTCGCGGTGACGGCCGAGCAGTCGACAGGCGTCCTTACTATCGGTCGGCCCGGACGATCACCGGGCGGCGAGTCCCCGACTCGCCAGCTCGACCAGCTTCGCCTGAGTCTTGCGGTCGGTCGAGCAGATGACCGTGCCACGCATACCTCGCGTCAGCAGGACCTTGTAGATGTTGCGAACGAAGGAGTCGAAGTCAGCGCCGCCCTTGCCGCGGAACGCCGGGTCCTTCGACTCGCGCACGTCGCTCACGAAGTGCTCGCCGCGCCAGACCAGGTCGGGTCCGAGAATGACCCCGTTCCAGTCGTACTCGAAGCCCTGCGCGGTGTAGACGCAGCCCACCTGGCCGAAGCCACCCGGCTCGGACGCCCACAGGCTGCGCGCGGGAATATCACCGAGGCGCCGCTCGTCGGGGTTGTTCCACGGGCGCCTCCAGCGGCCGACCACGACGTCATCGACGAGGGCACCGTCCTTCGGCTTGCTCCACGGCCAGCAGAAGCCGGCCGTCATACGCGCGCTGAAGCCCTCCTCCTGCCAGAACGCCAGCTCGCGCTCAAGCTCCTCAGGGCCGTCGGCCACATAGAGCTCGAAGTTGTCGTCGCCCTCCCAGAGCACAGGACCACCTGGCTCGAGCTCGACGAGGCGCAGGACCCAGTGCTCGTACGCGCGAGAGCCGCCGGACCGGAACTGCGCGTCGAGGTCGACGCGCTCGACCGGGATCCCCCGATCCTTCGCCGCCTGCTCCACGACGCCGGCGCTCCCGATCTCGCCCGGTCGCACAACCTGGTGCTCGTCGAGGAGGAACACCGGCACGCGCGCAGCGTCGATCAGCTCGTCGATCTGGCGCTGCTCGCTGCGCAGCCGAGCAGGCGTGAACCGATTGACGCTGCTAGTACGGATACGGTGCGCCTCGTCGCTGATGAGCACGTCGAGGTCGTTGGGGTTCGCGGCCATGAACGAGTTGAAGTAGAGGAACAGGTTCTTCACGCTCGTGTTGCCCTTCCCCGCGACGCGACGCAGTGTCTCGGTGAACGCCTTCGACCCGGTCGCATGCACGCTCGCGTAGCCACGACGCGAGAGCTCGCCGAGCAGTGATAGCGCTATCACGCTCTTGCCACTGCCTGGACCACCGGTCACGAGCACGACCGTCTTGCCATCGCCTGCGCGCGCCTTCTCCACCGCACGCAGGACGAGCGAGTACGCCACCTGCTGCTCGTCGAGCAGCACGAACTGCTCACGGTCCTTGATCTCCGCGGCCGCGAGCGCGAGAAGCTGACGGCTCGGCGCGATCCGCGACGACAGCAACTGGTCGGCGGCGATGCGACCGGAGGTCGGTGCGAGACGGCTCTGGAGGAACTCGATCCACGCACCGCGATCGGAGCTGGTGAACAGCCGGGCCTTTGCCGTCTCGGGTGCGTCGCGCAGCCAGCCGAGGTCGCGCTCGTTCCCGTTGTGGAGGTAGGCCGCACCCACGAGTGCGTCCGGTTCCCGCTCGAGCGAGCGGGTGAACTGCTCGAGGAAAGCGACATAGCGGCTCACCTGCTCCACCGGGTGCAGCACCGGACGATCGCCATACGCATCGATCTGGACGAGGTCGTCGGCGTAAGCAACCGGGTGCGCGTGGGTCCACTGCTTGAGCTCGACCACGACGTAGGAGGAGTGACCGGTCTTCGGGTGCACGCCCGCCACGACGGCGTCGATGCGCTTGCTCGACAGAGGAAGGCGGTGCTCGACGAGCACCTCGACCTGCTGGAGCCCGGCGTCGCACAGATCCTGGGCGAGGACCGGGAGCGAGGCCGACCACGAGCGTACCTCGCCCGCCGACGGTCGGTGTCCCATGGCAAAGAGGAACTGCTCCTCGAGCTTGCGCGCAAGAGCCTGCTCGAGGGCGGACGTACGCAGACTCTCGGCAGAGAGTCGGAGAAGAGACACGGAGGGTTCCCCCACGCAGCACGCGATGACTCGCGCGGGTGGGGGCATGTCCGGGCGCACGAGGCGCTCGCGGAAGCCCGTCGGGCCGCACTAACTGGTGCTGGCACCATAGCCGTCGGCAGCGACAGCACGCTGGACGAGAGAGGTGGCCGACGTGTCGGACCTGACCGACCTGCAGGACGCGATCCGCAACTTCGCGGACCGCCGCGACTGGCAGCAGTTCCACACCCCGAAGAACCTCGCCATGGCCATCTGTGGCGAGGCTGGCGAGCTGGCTGCTGAGTTCCAGTGGCTCACGCCGGAGGAGTCGTCAGCGCTGTCGCCGGAGCAGTTCAAGGCCGTGCGCCTTGAGATTGCTGACGTGGCGATCTACCTGCTCCGCTGCGCTGAGGTTCTCGGAATCGATGTTGCTGCCGCCGTACGCGACAAGCTCGCGATCAACGAGCAGCGGTTCGCCACGCCATAGCGACGGGCCTCCGGGTCCGACGTCTCGTGCCCTCGAGTGCGCCGCCGGGCGCGCGCCCGGCGGCGCAAAGTACCCACCTCCCGCGGCGACGACCGGTGGTTCGCCGGTGGCCAACACCGCCCCGACCCGGTGACCATCAGCGTTGCAGCGCAGACCTGAGCCCCTAGCCGGCGCGCCGATTGATCGTCCACGGCGCCTTCCAGCGAGTTCCCATGCAGGGAACCGCGCGAATGGAGATCGCGGGGCCACGCGATCGAGTGACGCTCCGACGTCGTCAGCTTGAGAGAGGAGTCCCGCGAAACACCTGGCTGCGGTGCCACTCGATGTGCCGCGCTGCAGGGACCTGCGTGCCGGGCCGCGGGTCAAGCGGGCGACCCTGCAGCTCATACACCGCGCGGCCAGGACCGACGGCGCGGAACGCGCTCGACACCTGGACGTGAAGCTCGGACGAGAGGCCAAGCGCACCACGGTCGAAGAGCTTGTGGTGCAGTGAGCACAGCGCCAGCCCGTTATCGAGATCGTCGGGGCCGTCGAAGTTGAACCAGCGGACATGGGCCGCCTCGATCCCCACTGGCGCGCCACCGACGGAGCCGTCGAACCCGCAGAACGCGCAGGCGGCGTCCCACCCGGCGAGTATCCCCGCGCGCCACACCGCGCTGCGTCGACGCTGCGGTTCGCTCGTTGCCTGACCAGTGGATTCGGCCTCGGACAGATCCGGGTCGAAGCCGACGGCGAGCAGGACGTCGGGCGCGACCGTGGAGGGGAACTGGGCGTCGACGATCTTGCGTGCCAGGACCGTGATGCGCGCGGAGTCGCCGCGAAGCGCCAATTCGATGTCACTGGTGAGCTGTCCCACGACCTGGTTGTCGACGAGCGTCGCGACCTTGTCCATCGGGACGTCACTCGAGAGCTCCCAGACGGCATCAGTGCGCAGGTGGGTGAACGGGTAGGCCGCGCTCTGCATCCGCCCGGTGCGCGTCGACGGGCCGAACTCGGCGATGAGGTCGGCCAGCTGATCAGCGGTCTCCGTCCAGGCTAGGCGGCTCGAACCGGTCTCGGCGAGGCGCCCGAGCGCGAGAAGGACTAGGAGGGGCTTGTGCGGAGCGCGGACTCCGTCGTGCCGGTACTGATTGAGCCGGAGCAGCGCGCTCTCGACCTCGCCTCCGACCTCCACGTCCACCTCCACGTGATGAGGACGCTAGCGGCTCGGCATCGCGGTTGGAGAGTGGCGCCCGTCAGCGCGTCGCGTGGGCCACCTCGACCGGTTTGCCAGACTCCTCCCATGTCGATGCCAGCGGACGGTGTGGAGTTCGAGACCGTGGTCCGCGCACTGACGGAGCCCGATCGGCTGTGGCGGCGCACTGAGGTCCTGGACAGGCCTTGCCCGATACCGACAGAACCCGGGGTGTACGCCTGGTACTTCGACGACGTTACCCACCGAGTCCCCACGGCCGGCTGTCACACCGTGAACGGATCTGCTCGGCTGTACGTCGGCATCTCCCCAGGCCGAACGCCGCAGAACGGGAAACCGCCCAGCCGTCAGAGCCTCCGACACCGGATCCGTTACCACTACCGGGGCAACGCCGCCGGTTCGACGCTACGGCTGACCCTCGGGTGCCTCCTCGCCGACGAACTCGGCATCCAACTGCGACGAGTCGGCAGCGGGTCGCGCCTTACCTTCGCGGGTGGCGAGGCCCTTCTCTCGGACTGGATGGGCCTGCACGCCCGTGTTGCCTGGGCGAGACACCCGACACCCTGGTGGGCGGAACATGCGCTCATCGAGAAGTGGGTCCTACCGCTCAACCTCGACCAGAACGCGCACAACCCCTTCCGAGGCGAGCTGAGCGCTGCAAGGGCGACGGCCCGGGCTCTCGCTCGCGATCTCCCGGTTGTTCCATCAAGTTGGCGTGCGTCGTGACAAGACGGCACAACTGTTGTCGGTCACGCTGCGACCGCTGACGCTCACATCGGAATCGCGCCACCTCGGCGACCGACTCAGGGGCCGGCGGGCGACGGTGACATCGTTGCGAGCGGCATAGGACCCGACCGAGCGCCCGAACAACCCCCGGGCGAGAGCGGCTCTGGTCCACCAAGAGTGACCTGACCCAGGGCGATTCGTTGAGTTCCACGCCCAGCGTCGCCCCCCCAGGCGACGGCTGACTCAGACAGCGGACGCAGCGATCCGGCGCGCGACCTCGCCGCCAGCCGCCTCCCGGATCTGCGTGATGTCCCCGCACACGATGAGCTGGTCGCGCGCGCGGGAGAGCCCGGCGTACATCACATCGCGACCGACACCGTCGTGAAAGCCGTCGACGGCGAGCACAACGACCGGCCGCTCGAGACCCTTGACGCCCATTACGGTGCCGTAGAACACCTCGTCGGCCATCCAGAAGCCGTCCCAGTAGCCGTCCTTACCGAGCTCCTCCTCGACGCTTCGGTGCAAGGAGTGCCGGTGCGAGGTTGTGAGCAGGGCGATCTGACCGGGTTCGTGACCGGCGTCGAGCAGACGATCGACCTCCGCATCAGCGGTGTCGCACGCATCGACGGAGGAGCACGCTCGGAAGCGCACCGGCGGGCCGTCTCCGCCGAGGAACGTCATCCGCTCGCTCGCCAACGGGTTGAAGATGCTGGCGATCTGGGTGGTGTTGCGCAGGTTCTCGTCGAGGGCGAGCACGGTGAGTTCGAGGTTGGGTCGTCCCGCGCGTCCGGCGAAGACGGTCTGCTGCTCGTCGCCCGCGACCAACAGCCGCTGGTCGCGCAGAGAGGAGAGAAGCGGCGGCCACCACGAGTCTGCGAAGTCCTGCGCCTCGTCGACGACGAGTGCGTCGTAGGCAGGGCTCACCCGGTCCCCCATCAGCGAGGGAAGGCTGGCGTCCCACCACTGCTGGTCGGCACCGATGGGGACGTCGATCCCGAGGCCGACGCCGTAGGCGTGGAAGGTCTGGACGTCGATCCGTCGGGCGACCTTGTCGCCGAGTACCTCGACCGCCCGGCCGAGCCAGCGGGCCAGTCCCCGTGAGTAGCAGACAAAGAGGACCCGCTTTCCTTCGGAGGCCCAGGTGCGAGCCTGCTCGAGGGAGAGCCACGTCTTGCCCGTGCCCGGGCCGCCGATGACGCGGATCCGCTCGTTGTGCCGGAGGTGGCGCAGCACGTCGCACTGCTGCTCGGTGAGCCGGGTGACGTGCTCCTCTCGCGCGTCGGCGATCCCGAGCAGCATGGCGGCGGGCTCGGGTCGGCCACCGAGGAGGTCTGCCATGTCGTCGACCCACGTCGGGGTCGGCCGTGGCTTGTCGCTCGGTCGCTTGTCGAGCGCGTCCCAGACGCGACCTGCGGCGTCGCCGAGGTCGTTCTTCGCGATCACCGACCAGCGCACGATGTCGGGAGCGGGCGGCTGTGGCCCGAGCTCGACGTCGGGGAACGCGACGAGGTGCTCGAAGCGGATCGGCCCGTGGCTCCAGCGGCGACGCTGCACGTAGGAGTCGAGGTAGCGCTTGGCGCGGTCGGCCTGTGCGGCCGGATCGATGTGCTTGGGTCCGTCGGGCGTCGCCTGGATCCAGCCCTCATCGGTGTGCTGGACATACCCGCCTTTGACCTCGATGACCGCGAACCCTGCGCTCGGGATGCCCACAACGAGGTCGGCCTCGTAGAAGTCCTCGTGCGAGTGCAGCCGGACGTTGGCCGCGAGGAATGCGCCCTCGGGCAGCTGGGACTTCAATCGCTTCCAGACAACCTCCTCCGCCCTCGACGCGAAGGTCGGTTTCGACGGGAGGAGTCGCGGCACTACGTCCGCGAGCACCTCGAGCTCGGCTACGCCAGCACCATCCACCGCGCCCAGGGCCTCACCGCCGACGAGCCCGCCAGGCGACGGCCCCGCTTCCCGCGGTCGCCGCGACCCTCGCGGCGGCCGCACTCGACGCCGCCACTGCGCCGCCACCAGCCGCCGTAGCAGCTCCCCCCTACGGGGGCGACACGACCGGATACCCGGACCTCGACCACCGATCCCGCGACAGCGAAGGACTCAGCCGATGAACCATGACGACACCCGCGACATCCGATCCCTGCTGCACCCCGGTACCGGGCGCAGGGCCGCCAACTCTGTCCGGGCGATCGACTGGACCGACCTCGAGCCCGACGAGACCGAAGAGACCCTCGACGAGCTCGCCGACTGGATCACCTGGGTCGAGCACCGCTACAACCTCGACCACCGCCAGCTCCCCGAATGCTGGGCCGAGCATGGCGAACTCATCGAGGAGCTCTCCGCCCTGCACACCGCATGGCGCCGCGCCTACGCGCCCGACGCTCTTGGGGAGTCACCGCTGCGCCGGCACGAGCAGTTCGACAGCGCGCGACGTCGGCTCGCCGACTGGGTCGCCCGCAGCGGATGCCGGCCCGATGCCCACCGTTCCAGCACGCTCGAGCACTGATGCTCGCGATTGCGGGTCCTGACCCAGGATGGGCCGGGGCACTATGTTCTCCCCAGCCGACCGCAGGAGAATTGCCACGTGAGCCTGGATCCGAAACACGTGCGTGCCTGGGCGGTCGCTGAGCGCATCTCCGTCGGCACTCGCGGCCGAGTTCCGGTGCAGGTCACCACCGAGTACCTCTACGCGCACTCAGCCGAAGCACGCCGACTCGGCGCTCAACTCGACCTCGACATTCCCGGTCGCGGGCGCATCAGCTACCAGACGTGCGAGCACATCGCCCGCTCCCTCTGATCTGACACCCGCTCCACCACGCAGGCTCCCCACCGCCGCGACTCGACTCCGCCCACCCACGGCGCGTTCCTGACCGTGATGTGCCCGCGGCCAGTGAGAACAGTGCCCCCGGGACGAGGGATGCGACGACCCTGTCTGGCGATCCGACGGCTGCCTGGTGCCACGGGCGACCGGTGGTCAAACGCGCAGGTCGGTCACCCGCAGCGCGCGTCTCACGGTCCTTTCCCGGGAGGGAGCGGCGTCACGCGGTCGAACGCGAGCCCCGACCATCCCGGCCCACGTCCTGGCCGGCTCTGGTGGGCCAGCCAGACGGCCGTCGAGCCGTCCGACCAGCGGATGCGTCGGAAGTACCGGGTCACCTCGGCGCCCTCCCGTGGAATCGACTCGTCCGCGACGAACAGCGGGCGGTCCGGTTCGAGCAGCTCGGCAGCGGCGTGGACGTCTGCGCGCCCGGGTCGCACCAGCACACCGCGGCGCAGATACCGGGCGCCGGACGGGGTCACCACCGCGACCATCGGGATCCAGTTGTCCGGGACATCGGTCTGCAGCACGTACGTCTGCGCAGGTCCCCCCGGTACCTGCACGGGCAACGGTGGCGGGGGGTAGGCGGTGTCGTGCTCGAAGGCGAGCTGAAGCGCGTCGAGCGCCGAGTCCATCGGCCCGTGCAGGCGATGCTCGACCGCCCACGCCATGGCGGCCATGTCGTCGCGGAGGAACACGACATCCTCCAGCGGCGCACCCTCCATCACGACGCCCAGTCGCGGCGGCATGAGCAGGTAGGGCGAGCGCCCACCGCCCCCGGTGATCGTGAACAGGGACCACGGCGACTGGTCGCCGCCCACCGACAGCGACTCAGTCGGCTCGACGACCGTGCGGATGCCGAAACTGTCCGTCACGACCAGGGTGGTGATCCGCGACAGCGAGCCGACGTCGGTAGGGACGGGCACCTCGAACCAGTCGTTGCCGAAGACCAGCGCGAACTCCATCACGAGCAGCGTGGCCAGGTCGACCTTGTCCGGGGTGAGCGCCCCGAAGTCGGTGACGCCGTCCTCGAACTCCCACCAGCGCGGGGCCGGCATCCCCCGGAAGGTGACGTGGCCGGGCAGGAAGGAGAAGGTCGTGACCGTCTCGGGTGCCGCGGCGGGGTCGGGAGTGC
>Ga0075015_100000774_pt1 | contig 11435 bp, 8 predicted proteins | sample AleBraG_ABR_2013_FD_71476 | JGI IMG/M metagenome (GOLD analysis project Ga0075015, IMG submission 71476) | Freshwater sediment microbial communities in response to fracking from Pennsylvania, USA - Alex Branch Run_MetaG_ABR_2013 | ecosystem: Environmental > Aquatic > Freshwater > Creek >...
CGCCCACCACGGCGTTCAAGCTCGGCGAGAAGCTCGACGACCCGCTGGCGATGTACCTCAACGACATCGCGACCATCCCGGCCAACCTCGCAGGCACGCCGGGCATGTCCCTGCCGGTCGGGCTCGCGCCCGAGGACGGCCTGCCCGTCGGGCTGCAGATCATGGCTCCGGCCATGGCCGACGACCGCCTGTACAACGTCGGCGCCGCCCTCGAGGCGGCGTTGCTCGACCGCTGGGGTCGCCCCATCCTCGAGGAGGCTCCGTCGCTGTGAGCACGCACACCGCAGCGGCAGTCCTGCCCTTCGACGAGGTGATCGCACGCTTCGACCCGGTCCTCGGCCTCGAGGTCCACGTCGAGCTCGGAACGGTCACAAAGATGTTCTGCGGCTGCCCGACCGACTTCGGTGCGCCGCCCAACACCCAGGTCTGCCCGACCTGCCTCGGGCTGCCGGGGTCGCTCCCGGTGGTCAACGCGGTCGGCGTCGAGTCCGCCATCCGCATCGGTCTCGCGCTCAACTGCCGGATCGCCGAGTGGTGCCGCTTCGCGCGGAAGAACTACTTCTACCCGGACATGCCCAAGAACTTCCAGACCTCGCAGTACGACGAGCCGATCTGCTTCGACGGCTGGCTCGACGTCGACGTCGAGACCGACGAGGGCACCAGGACCTTCCGCGTCGGGATCGAACGCGCGCACATGGAGGAGGACACCGGCAAGACCACCCACCAGGGAGGAGCGACCGGGCGCATCCACGGTGCCGACTACTCCCTCGTCGACTACAACCGCGCCGGCATCCCCCTCATCGAGATCGTCACCAAGCCGCTCGAGGGCACTGGCAAATATGCGCCCGAGGTCGCCAAGGCCTACGTCGCGGCGCTCCGGGAGATCCTGCGCGGGCTCGGCGTCTCCGACGTCAAGATGGAGCAGGGCTCCCTCCGTTGTGACGCGAACGTGTCCTTGCGGCGCAGCCCGGCGGACCGGCTCGGCACCCGCACCGAGACGAAGAACGTGAACTCCCTGCGCTCGGTCGAGCGCGCCGTGCGCTACGAGATGACTCGCCAGGCGGCCGTGCTCGAGTCCGGCGGCACGGTCGTCCAGGAGACGCGGCACTGGCACGAGGACACCGGTGTCACGACGTCGGGTCGCGAGAAGTCCGACGCCGAGGACTACCGCTACTTCCCCGAGCCCGACCTCGTGCCGATCGCTCCGTCGCGCGCCTGGGTGGACGAGCTGCGCGCGACGCTGCCGGAGAACCCCGCCGTGCGTCAGGCGCGGCTCATCGCGGAGTGGGGCATCACGCAGTTCGAGATGGCCTCAGTCGTCAATGCCGGTGCCCTCGACCTCGTGGAGCAGACGGTCGCGGCCGGCGCCGACCAGGCCGCGGCGCGCAAATGGTGGACCGGCGAGCTGGCCCGCATCGCCAACGAGCAGGACGTCGAGCCCGGTGAGCTCGCGATCACGCCGGCCGACGTCGCCCGGGTCGAGGCGCTGGTCGCCGAGGGTGCGCTCAACGACAAGCTCGCCCGGCAGGTCATCGAGGGCGTCCTCGCGGGGGAGGGCGCGCCCGACGAGGTCGTGGCCGTGCGCGGGCTCGCCGTCGTGAGCGATGACGGTCCCTTGCTGGCCGCGATCGACGACGCCCTCGCCGCGCAGCCTGACGTGGCCGACAAGATCCGTGGCGGCAAGGTGGCTGCGGCCGGTGCCGTCGTCGGTGCGGTCATGAAGGCGACGCGCGGTCAGGCCGACGCCGGTCGGGTCCGCGAGCTGCTCCTCGAGCGCCTCGGGGTCACCGCGGAGTAGGGCGTTCGCGCCCGCTTCACGCACGAGCGCTCCGCCCGGGCCAAGCCGAGGATCGCGCGCAGTCCGGCGCCGCCGGCGAGCCACGCCTGGCGCCGTGAGTCGGGCCACACCGCGTCGGGCACGTCGGGCGGCGAGCGGGGCTGCTCCGTGCGCTACGCGTCGACCGGGACGTGCGCCGCGCACTCGAGGTCGTCGAGCGGACGGCGCACGGGCTGACCCCGGCGTCCTGATCCATGCCACCAGCGCGGACCCCGGAGCCCGAGCACGCGCGGGATCGGGCATGCTCGGCCGGGTGACCACGGGTGCGGCTCCTGACGCGGCAGGCGTGGTGGCTGCGTTCGGACTGCCGGGCTCGCCCACCATGATGACCGAGGTCCGCGGCGGCTGGTCGAACCGGGTCTGGCACCTCTCGACGACGCGCGGCGACTACGCCGTCAAGGAGCTGCGCAACGCCTGGGGCGAGCCGCGCTGGCGCGAGTGGCTCGATGAGGGCTGGCGGGTGGAGCGCGCGGCGATTCACGCCGGCGTCGCGGCCCCCGAGCCCGTGCCGGCCGCCGCGACCGGTGGCGTCGTCGGGTACGTCGGCCGCACGGACGCCTCGGGTGCGGCGCCTGTGCGCCTGCACCGCTGGGTCGAGGCGAGCCCGGTGCCCCGCGAGCCGGTCGACCTCGACCTCGCCCGCTGGGTCGGGCGCACCCTGGCGGGTGTCCACGCACTGCGGCTGCGTCCGGTGCAAGCCGATCTCTACCCGGGTCGGGCCGGGCTCACACGTTTCGAGGTCTGGCCCGACCTCGTCGAGCGGTCCTTTGCGGCGCGTGCCCCGTGGACCGCGGCGCTCGCCGCTGGCGAGCCGGCCGCCCGCCGGGCGTCCGGCCTGCTCGTTCCCTGGGACCCGGCCGACGAGGTCCTCTGCCACGGCGACATCGACCAGCAGAACCTGCTCCGCGCGGTGGGGGGACCGGTGCTCTGCGACTGGGACGTCGTGCTGCCTCGCCTGCCCGCCCACGACCTCGCGGAGGCCGCGCTCTCGATGGCGTCGTGGCGCTCGGCGGGTGCGGCGTCGGCCGTGCTCGACGGCTACCGCGACGCCGGTGGCGAGGTCGGCGCGCTCGAGCCCGCCGACCTCGCGCCCTCGCTCGCAGCGCGGCTCGGCTGGATCCGCTTCTCGGTCGACCGTGCCCTCCAGGCGCGCCTCGCCGGTGTCGCCGCACCCGACGGTCCCGACATCGCGGCGCTGGTGGCCGACCTCGAGCACCGCCTGGCAGTCGCGACATCCGCGCAGGACTGGCTCGGTCGGGGCTGAGTGCGTGCCCGGTTCGAACAACCCTGCTGCTGGGCCGGCGGCATCCGGCCCGGGTGGTCCACCGTGCGGGTGCGGCGCGGTCATGACACCGTGACGCGGCCGGTCGCGGACCTGTGGACCCCTCAGGAGATCGCGGCCTGCACCAGTTCGACGACCCGCTTCTGCACGGCGCGGTTCCAGCCCTTCAGCGCGTACGACACCGGCCACATGTCGCCGTCGTCGAGGCTGGCCGCCTCCTGGAAGCCCAGGGTCGAGTACCGGTACTTGAACTTGCCCGCGTCCTGGAAGAAGACGACGACCTTGCCGTCCGCGTTCGTATAGGCGGGCATCCCGTACCAGGTCTTCGGTGTGAGCTCGGGGGCTGTCGCGGTGACCGTGACATGCACGCGCTCGGCGAGCGCGCGATCCTCCGGCGCCATCGCCGCGATGTTGTCGAGGACCGCGGTCAGCCCGTCCGCCTTCTTGGCGCCCTTCTTGCCCTCAGCGCGAAGCTCGGCGGCACGCTCCTTCATCGCGGCTCGCTCCTCGGCGCTGAAACCGTCGGGTTCCGCTTTGGCGCTGTTCCCGGGCATCGCGGGCTCCTCGTCTCGACCGGCAGGGGCTCGGCGTCGTGTCGGCCCACCAGCGCAAGGCTAGGGCCGGCCACGCGTCGGTGCTTCTCCATTCCTGATCCGATCGGCGTCGGGTCTGTGCACCCAGAGGGGACCGTCGTTCGCTGCCGGAGCTGGTTCTCGGGTCGCTCCGGACCGCTCCCGAGCGGCTCTGCCTGTGCCGGCCTCGACGCGCGCCTTAGGGTCGCGTCATGTACCTGCCACGGCACTTCGAGATGGGCGACCTCGACGAGGTCGGGTCGTTCGTGGACGCCGTCGGTGCGGCCGACCTCGTGACGGTCGGGGCCGACGGGAGGCCCGCGTCCTCGCTGGCACCGGTGCTCTGGGAGCGCTACGGCGCCGACCCGGCGGAGGGTCGCTACGGACGCCTGCTCGCGCACGTGGCGCGCGCGAACGAGCAGTGGCGCGACATCGTCGGGGGCCAGCGGGTACTTGCGATCGTGCACGGGCCGCAGGCCTACGTGTCGCCGTCCTGGTACCCGGCGAAGGCCGAGCACGGGCGCGTCGTCCCGACCTGGAACTACAGCAGCGTGCACCTCTCGGGCACCGTCGAGCTGCTCGACGACAGCCAGGCTGTCCTCGACATCGTCTCGCGGCTCACCGACCGCCACGAGGCCGACCGCCCGCAGCCGTGGTCGGTCGCCGACGCCCCCGAGGCCTACGTCGCCGGTCAGCTTCGCGCGATCGTCGGCGTCGTCGTGGACCTCGACCGTGTCGAGGGCAAGGCGAAGCTCAGCCAGAACCGCAGCGTCGCCGACCGCGAGGGTGTCGTCGCAGGACTACTCGCGGACGGCGACCCCGACGGCGCGCGTGTCGCCGACGGCGTCGCGCGGACGCTCGGGGGTCCGGTCGCCGACTGACCCGACCTCCGCACGGCCTCCGGCACTGGCCCGGAGGTGCACCCAGGTGGTGGTCGATATGACCGTCCTGGACCCGAACCCCGTTTCCCACCATCACCACGTGTCGCTCGAGACGCGGGAGTGCCTCGCCCTGTCGTGGGTCACGCCACAGGGCGCCCTGGCCGTCGTTGCGGTGGTGCTCGTCGCCGGGCTGGTGCGGCGACCGATCAGTAGCGGCCGCCGCTGGGCGCGGGGAGCCCGTCGAGCTCGGCGAGGTCGGCGTTCGACAGCGTGAGTCCCACCGACGCCGCGTTCTCCTCGAGCCTCGCGCGTCGCTTCGTGCCCGGGATCGGTACGACCTGAGGCCCCTGGGCGAGCACCCACGCCAACGCCACCTGCGCGCAGGTCGCGTCGTGGCGCGCCGCGACGGCCGCGACCGCGTCGACGATCGCCTGGTTGTCGGCCATCGCCTGCGGCGCGAAACGCGGCAGCGTGGCCCGGAAGTCATCGGACCCGAACTCGCGCCCGCTGAGCGCGCCGGTGAGGAAGCCCCGCCCGAGCGGCGAGTAGGGCAGGAACGCGACGTCGTGCTCGATGCACCAGGGCAGGACCTCGGCCGCCCAGTCGCGCGTCCACAGGGACAGCTCGCTCTGGACGGTCGCGACCGGGTGGAGTGCGTGGCAGGCCTCGAGCTGCTCCACGGTCACCTCCGAGAGCCCGATCGCCCGTGCCTTGCCGGCCTCGACGAGCCCGGCGAACGCGCCCCACGTCTCCTCGACCGGGATCGAGGGATCGACCCGGTGCAGCTGGTAGAGGTCGACGTGGTCGACGCCGAGCCGTCGCAGCGACGCGTCCATCGCCGAGCGGACGTAGGCGGGTGATCCGTCACGACCCGGGCTCACCGACGCGCTGGTGCCGGGCACGATGCCGCACTTGGTTGCCAGCACTGCCTGCTCACGGTGGCCCGCGAGGGCGCGCCCGACGAGCTCCTCGTTCGTGTGCGGTCCGTACACGTCGGCGGTGTCGAGCAACGTGACGCCGATCTCAAGGGCCCGGTGGACGACGGCGATCGACTCCGCCTCGTCCGCGGTGCCGACGTCGTACGCGTGGGTCATGCCCATGCAGCCGAGCCCGATGGCCCCGACCTCGATGCCGCTGCTTCCCAGGACCCGTGTGTGCATGTGCCGAGGCTAGTGGCGCGCGCCGGCCGCGGCACCGGCGTACTACGGTCGATCCATGACGCACGGGCTGGCGCTGCTGCCGTGGGAGGACTACGCCGAGGTCCTGGGACTCGCGGTGGATGGACTCGACGTCGCCGTCTACGACGGCTCCGTCGACCCCGTCGACGACGTGCTCGAACGGGTGACGTTCTACGTGCCGCCGTACATGTCGTCGAGCCACACCCTCGCGCTCATGGGTCGCATGCCCCGACTGCGCGTCGTGCAGACCCTCACGGCCGGCGTCGACGGCGCCTGGCCGCACCTGCCCGATGGCGTCACCCTGTGCAACGCTGCCGGGGTGCACGACGCGAGCACCTCGGAGCTCGCCGTCGGCCTGATCCTCGCGAGCCTGCGTGGCATCGACGAGTTCGCGCGCGCCCAGGCCACGGGGGAGTGGCGCTACGCGCGCCACGACTCCCTCGCCGACAAGCGCGTCCTCGTGGTCGGAGCGGGCCACGTCGGCACGGCCCTGGTGCGCCGGCTCGAGCCCTTCGAGGTCGAGATCGTCCGAGTCGGCCGGACGAGCCGCACCCTCGACGACGGCACGGTGGTGCACGGCTCCGACGAGCTGCCGGTGCTGCTGCCCGACGCGGACGTCGTCGTCCTCATCGTGCCGCAGACGGGCGAGACCACCGGGATGGTCGACGCCGCCTTCCTCGCGCGGATGAGGGAGGGCGCCCTCCTCGTCAACGTGGCGCGGGGCACCGTGGTCCGCACCGACGACCTCGTCGACGCCGTACGCCGAGGCCACGTGCGGGCGGCGCTCGACGTGACCGAGCCGGAGCCCCTCCCACCCGACCACCCGCTCTGGACGCTGCCCGGAGTCCTGATCAGCCCGCACGTCGGCGGCTTCACCACGGCCTTCCTGCCGCGGGCCCATGGCCTCGTCGCGCACCAGCTGCGGCGATGGCGCCTCGGCGACCCCCTCGACAACGTGATGAGCCGGCCCTAGCCCCGCCGTCCGAGGAACGGGACCGGGCAGACGGTGCGCCGACCCGGCTCGTAGGCTCATGGCCGTGAGCAACGTGACGCCTGACATCAAGCCCCGCTCCCGCATGGTCACCGACGGACTCGAGCGCGCTGCCGCACGCGGCATGCTGCGCGCCGTCGGCATGGGCGACGACGACTGGGTGAAGCCGCAAATCGGCGTCGCCTCGTCCTGGAACGAGATCACGCCCTGCAACCTCTCCCTCGACCGGCTCGCCGACGCCGCAAAGGACGGCGTCCACGCCGCCGGCGGGTACCCCCTCGAGTTCGGCACGATCTCGGTGTCCGACGGAATCTCGATGGGCCACGTCGGCATGCACTACTCCCTGGTGAGCCGCGAGGTCATCGCCGACTCCGTCGAGACGGTGTTCGAGGCGGAGCGTCTCGACGGCGGGGTGCTGCTCGCCGGATGCGACAAGTCCGAGCCCGCGATGCTCATGGCCGCGGCGCGGCTGGACATCGCCGCCGTGTTCCTCTACGCCGGCTCGATCCTGCCCGGTCGCCTGGGGGACAAGGACGTCACGATCATCGACGCGTTCGAGGCGGTCGGTGCGTGCGCCCGGGGCCTCATCAGCCGCGAGGAGGTCGACGCCATCGAGCGGGCGATCTGCCCTGGGGAGGGCGCCTGCGGCGGCATGTACACCGCCAACACCATGGCCGCGGCGGCCGAGGCGATGGGCATGTCCCTCCCCGGCTCGGCCGCCCCGCCGGCGGTCGACCGCCGCCGCGACGGCTACGCCCGCCGGTCCGGCGAGGCCGTGGTCGAGCTGCTCCGTCGAGGGATCACCACCCGCGACATCATCACGCGCGAGTCGCTCGAGAACGCGATCGCGGTCGTCGTCGCGCTCGGGGGCTCCACCAACGCCGTCCTGCACTTGCTCGCGATCGCGCACGAAGCGCACGTCCACCTCGAGATCGAGGACTTCAACCGCATCGCCGACCGTGTCCCGCACCTGGCCAACGTGAAGCCGTTCGGCCAGTACGTCATGAGCGACGTCGACCGCATCGGTGGCGTGCCGGTGGTCATGAAGGCGCTGCTCGACGCCGGGCTCCTGCACGGCGACTGCCTCACCGTGACCGGCAAGACGATGGCCGAGAACCTCGCGGACATCGCCCCGCCCGACCCTGACGGCAAGATCCTGCGCGCGCTGTCCGACCCGATCCACGCGACCGGCGGCCTGTCCATCCTGCACGGCTCGTTGGCGCCCGAGGGAGCGGTGGTGAAGACCGCGGGCTTCGACCGCGCCGTGTTCGAGGGCAACGCCCGGGTGTTCGACGGCGAGGCAGGTGCCATGCTGGCCGTCGAGAACGGCACCCTGCACAAGGACGACGTCGTCGTCATCCGCTACGAAGGCCCCAAGGGCGGCCCGGGCATGCGCGAGATGCTCGCGGTCACCGGCGCCATCAAGGGCGCGGGCCTCGGCAAGGACGTCCTGCTGCTCACCGACGGGCGGTTCTCCGGCGGCACCACCGGCCTCTGCGTCGGTCACGTGGCACCGGAGGCGGTCGACGGCGGCCCTATCGCGTTCGTCCGCGACGGCGACCGGATCCGCCTGGACACCGACACGCGTCGCCTCGACCTGCTGGTCGACGACGCCGAGCTCGACGCACGTCGTCGGGGGTGGTCGGCGCCCGCCCCGAAGCACGCCCGAGGCGTGCTGGCCAAGTACGCCAAGCTGGTCGGCTCGGCTCGCTACGGCGCCGTCTGCGACTAGGTCGCTGGCGGCTCTGCGCCGCACGGGTGGGATCGACTCCCGACGCTCAAGATCATCGGACGGCGGCCGATGGCCCCCTCGTGAGCATCTCCGCGCCAGCCTCCCGCGCCTCCGCGCGCGCGATGTCGCGACTACTGCTCGCCGCCCTCGGCACCGCCCTGCTGGTGGCCGGGGTCCCGGCGTGCGCCGGCCTGGCGCAGCCCGACGCACGGTGGCCCTTCCTCTGGCTCGCCGCCGTGTCGCTCGTGGCCGCGACGAGCCTCGGACTCGCCGCGTGGAGGTCGCACGGACGGCTGCGCGCCGGATGGGCCCTACTCGCCGTCGCCGTCGCCGTCGCCGCCTACCTGAACCCGTCCCTGTCCGTGCTCGACCCCACGCGCGACAGCCCGGCGCTGCGGATGGCCTCGGTCGTGTGCGCGACCACCGCGGTCGTGGCCCTGGTCCGGGCCGGCCGGTCACTGCGCAGCTGGCTGCTCCTCGGCCTCGACGGGTGGCTCCTCGGCGGCTCGATGTTCGTCGCCCTGTGGCTGGTGACGGTCACACCGACCCGGCTCCAGCTGACCGGCGGCGGCACTCCCGTGGAGTGCACCTGGGTGCTCGTCGACTTCGCGCTCGCCAGCGTGGTGTTCGCCCTCACCCGTCGCCTGCCGCCGGGCGAGCGCGCCGGTGGCATCGCCCTGTCGGTGACTGTCGTGCTCGTGTCCAACGGCGACCTCTACCGCGCCTTCTTCGCCACGAGCGGCTGGAGCGCGGGCGGCCGCGCCGCGTTCCTCGGCTCGTGGACCGCCGCGATGGTCATGGCCGCCGTCGCGCCCTGGATCACGCGTGACCCCTTCGCGCAGGTCGTCGACGCCCGTGCCGGTCACGGGCCGGTGCGGTTGTCCTACCTCGCCGCCTGCGCGGCGGTCGCGACGTCGCTCGTCGCCTGGCTGGTCGGACGACCGCCGGACGTCATGCTCACCACGGTCGCGGTGTCGCTGCTCGTGGCGGTCGTCACGAGCCAGACGCTGCTCACGGCGGAGAACACCCGACTCATGGACCAGGTCTCGCGCGACGCCGACCTGTTCCGCGACCGTGCGACGCGCGACGCGCTCACCGGTCTGCCCAACCGCGGCGAGTTCACCGGTCGAGTCGAGCGGGCCCTGACCACCGCCGGCCGTGGCAACGTCGCGGTCCTGTTCGTCGACCTCGACGGGTTCAAGGACGTCAACGACTCCTACGGGCACGCCATCGGCGACGAGCTGCTCGTGGAGGCGGCGAGCCGTCTGGCGTCCGAGGTGCGCGAGAGCGACGTCGTTGGCCGCTTCGGCGGCGACGAGTTCGTGGCCCTGCTCGCGGACTGCGACCAGGACAGCGCGCTGGAGATCGCGGAGCGGTTGCGCTCCGCGCTGTCCGCGCCGTACAGCATCGGGCACCGAGACGTGGTCGTGTCCGCGAGCATCGGCCTGGCCCGGCCCGAGGTGGACGACGACGCCGAGTCCGCACTGCGCAACGCCGACCTCGCGCTCTACCGCGCGAAGGAGGCCGGCCGCGACCGGGTGTCGGTCTACGAGCCGACGATGCACAGCAACGTGCTGCGCCGCCTCGACATGGCCGCCCGGCTGCGCAGCGCCCTGGCGCACGACCGCCTCACGCTCGCTTACCAGCCGATCGTCGACCTGCGCACCGGAACCGTCTACGCGATGGAGGCGCTGCTACGGTTCGGCGACTCCGAGCTCGCGGGGTGGGACGTCGCCGAGGTCATCGAAGCCGCGGAGGAGAGCGGCCTGGTCGTACCGGTCGGCGGGTGGGTCCTCGACGCCGCCGTGGGCACCCTGGCCACCTGGGTCCGGGCCGGCCACGACATCCGCATGTCGGTCAACGTGTCGGCCCGGCAGGTGGAGGCCGAGCTGTTCGTCCGCCAGGTCCACAACGCCCTGCTCTGCCACGGCGTGCCGGCCTCGGCCCTCGTGCTCGAGATCACCGAGCACCAGCTCGTGCGCGACATCGACGCCTCGCGCCGCGAGCTGAACCGGTTGCGTGCCCTCGGCGTACGGATCTCCCTCGACGACTTCGGCACGGGGTACTCCTCGCTGGCCCACCTGCCGCGGCTGCCGCTCGACAGCCTGAAGATCGACCGCAGCCTCGTGAGCCGGGTCGGGCGAGCGCGCGACACCGTGCCCGGCGTGCTGCGGCTCGGCCGGGACCTGTCCCTGAGTGTGGTCGCGGAGGGCGTCGAGACCGTCGAGCAGCTCGTCCTGCTCCGCAACGCCGGCTGCACGTTAGGGCAAGGCCACCTGTTCGCACCGGCGCTCGAGCTCGAAGACGCCACCGCGCTTGTCGCCCGGGGCCGGGTGGACCTCCCTCTCGACGTGGTCTCGCAGGGCAGGATCTTCGTCTCAGATGACGAGACGCCCCGTGTCACCGCTTGACACCGCCCGGCACCCGCGCGACGGTAGACCGGTGTTCCTCCCCACCATTCTCGTAGTTCGCAGGCGCGCAGCCTGACGAACCGTCGTCGTCTGTGCGCACCCCTCGAAGCCCTCCCGGGCCGAGGGGTTTTTCGTTGCCCGACCCGATCACCCGACCCGAGACCCGCGAGGACCGCATGACCGAATCGATGACCGGAGCCCAGAGCCTCGTCCGCTCGCTGGAACACGCCGGGGTCGACGTCGTCTTCGGCATCCCCGGTGGCGCGATCCTGCCGGCGTACGACCCGCTCATGGACTCCCGGCAGGTGCGTCACATCCTCGTCCGTCACGAGCAGGGCGCTGGGCACGCCGCCGAGGGCTACGCCCAGGCGACGGGCCGCGTCGGCGTGTGCATGGCCACGTCGGGCCCCGGTGCCACCAACCTCGTGACGCCGATCGCCGACGCCTACATGGATTCGGTGCCGGTCGTCGCCATCACCGGGCAGGTGCCCAGTGCCTCGATCGGCACGGACGCCTTCCAGGAGGCCGACATCCGCGGCATCACCATGCCG
>Ga0075015_100000776_pt1 | contig 11423 bp, 6 predicted proteins | sample AleBraG_ABR_2013_FD_71476 | JGI IMG/M metagenome (GOLD analysis project Ga0075015, IMG submission 71476) | Freshwater sediment microbial communities in response to fracking from Pennsylvania, USA - Alex Branch Run_MetaG_ABR_2013 | ecosystem: Environmental > Aquatic > Freshwater > Creek >...
GAAAGCCCGCTTGCCGGCAATCATCTCGTACAGAATCGCGCCGAAGGCAAAGATGTCCGAACGCGGGTCGGCCACTTGTCCTCGCACCTGTTCCGGAGACATGTAGCCGGCTGTGCCCATAATCAGGCCCGGTTCGGTCACGGCGTGAACCGTCGGCGCATCGGCTCCGCTCACCTCTTCCGGCCGGGTCAGCTTGGCCAAGCCGAAGTCCAGAATCTTCACTCGTCCATCGCTGGTGACGAACAGGTTTTCCGGCTTCAAGTCGCGATGCACAATGCCCTTCTCGTGCGCCGCCGCCAGTCCCCGCGCCACCTGCAACCCGTAATCAATCGCCTTGCGGCTGGAGAGCGCGCCACTCCTCAGGCGCTCGCGCAGCGTTTCCCCCTCCAGCAGCTCGGAGACCACGTAGGGCGAGCCGTGCTCGTCCCCGATATCAAAGATCGAAAGAATGTTGGGATGATTGAGCGCCGCCGCTGCGCGTGCTTCCTGTTCGAAGCGCTGCATGCGGTCACGATCCGCCGAGAAAGACGCAGGCAGGACCTTGATCGCCACGGTTCGGTCGAGCCGCGCATCGCGCGCGCGATACACTTCGCCCATCCCGCCCGCACCGAGCAGAGACTGGATCTCGTAAGGCCCCAGCTTCGTTCCTGAAGAGAGTGCCATGAGTGGCCAGAATTATAGCGTTATTTCTGCGGTAGGGTCTCAGATCGTGGCGTCCGTTTGTTTCATGGGAGGACCCCATCCTTTCGGGTTCTACGCGGAAGGGCGGGGTTATTCCACGTCCACCGGTTCAGCCAGACAAGACTGGGGAAAATCCCCTGTAGGACGGGTGCGAGGAATCCACCCTTGCAAAAAAACGCAAGGATGGGGCATCCGGCTGGATTTCCACCGCCTTCCCAGCCAAGCCCTTCAAATAGTTGACCAGACACGACCCACGGCCTAACATAGCCGCCTAAAGGGGCTGAGCTTCGCCATGGACCGCGAAACGTCTGGCCAAAGTTCGAGCAGTACGACCATGATTGGCCGGACGGTCTCCCATTACAGGATTCTGGGCAAACTGGGCGGCGGCGGGATGGGCGTAGTCTACGAAGCGGAAGACACCCGGCTGGGCCGCCACGTCGCCATAAAATTTCTTCCCGACAACCTTACCGGCGACAGCAAGGCCATGGAGCGCTTCGAGCGCGAGGCTCGCGCCGCCTCTCTGCTCAATCACCCGTCCATCTGCACCATTCATGAAGTTGAGGATCATGACGGCCATCCTTTCATCGTCATGGAGAAGTTGGAGGGGGAGAGCCTGAAGCAGCACATCCGGGGCAAGGCGATGGACATCGATAATCTGCTCGAGGTCGCCGTACAGGTGGCGGATGCCCTTTCCGCTTCCCACGCCAAGGGCATCATTCATCGCGATATCAAGCCCGCCAACATCTTTCTTACCTCCGGCGGGCAGACCAAGGTCCTCGATTTTGGCTTGGCCAAACTGTTACGAAATGAGCGGATGGCAACCAGCGAGGAAACGCCGATCGAAGATTCCCTGACTGCGGTGGGCGTGATTCCCGGAACTGCGGTTTACATGTCTCCGGAACAGGCACGCAGCGAGGAGCTTGACCCACGGACCGATCTGTTCTCCTTCGGCGTAGTGCTCTACGAAATGGCCACGGGGAAGAAGCCGTTCACTGGCAATAACGTGATCATGACGCTGGACGCTGTGCTGCACACGAAGCCGCCGTCGCCGCTTACCCTGAATCCTGCGCTTCCCAAAGAACTTGAGGGCATTATCGGGAAGGCGATGGAGAAAGAGCGCGGCAAGCGTTACGCCAGCGCTGCGGAGATGAAAGTCGATCTGCAGCAGCTGAAGAAAGAGACCGAATCCGGACTGACCCGGACCGGCGCGCGCGAAACCTCTCCCTTGCGCGCGGTCAGCAAGACCTTCCAGAGTTCCAGCAAACCGCAGAGTTACCTTCTGCTCGCGGTTACTGCCTTGTTGCTCACGGTGCTGGCAGCGGTGGGAGCCTGGTTTTTGAAACATCGCGCCGGAAATATGGAGGCCGCCAAGAACGCGATCGCGGTGCTGCCGCTGCAGAACCTCAACGGAGATTTCAGCGTTGACTATCTCCGCTATGCGCTGGCCGACGAAATCGCCAATACTCTCACTTATTCCCGCAGTCTCGACGTTCGCCCTTCAACCGTGACCAGAAAATACGTGGGCGCCGACCTCGATCTCAAGCAAGTGGGACGGGAGCTTCATGTGGCCACGGTCCTGTCCGGACATTTTCAGAAGCAGGGGACCCACCTTCTGGTTACAGTGGAGGCGATCGAGACTGGGACAGAACGGCTGCTCTGGCAGACCAATCTTACGGGTTCGACTCAAGACCTGATCGGCATTCAGGAGAAGCTTGCCAAGGACGTCCGCCAGGGATTGCTGCCCATGCTGGGCGCGGCCGGCGGTTTTTTGGAGACCAGTAAGCGGCCCAACAATCAGGAAGCCTACGATCTTTATTTGCGCAGCACAGCCGTCTCCCACGATTCGGCTCCCAATCGAGACGCGATCAAGACACTGGAACGCGTGGTCGAACTGGATCCAAATTACGCTCCAGCCTGGGCGGAAGTAGGCCAACGCTACTATTACGACGCGACCTACTCGAATGGCGGCGAGCAGACGTTCCAGGATTCCAATGCCGCCTTGGAACGGGCGCTGGCGCTTGATCCGAACTTGATCGCGGCCGCCTCGCAACTGATCGTCAACCGGGTGGACCGAGGCGAGTTAGGGAAAGCCTACCAGGCTGCTTCATCACTGGCCCAACGTCGTCCGGAGAATGCCGTGGCTCATTTCACACTCGGCTATGTGCAGCGCTATGCCGGGATGCTCGAGGAATCGACACGCCAATGCGACACTGCCCTCACCTTGGCTCCGGGCAACTATTCTTTCCGCTCCTGCGCCTGGGCCTTCATGGAGCTGAGCAAGTTCGACCGGGCCAGAGATTTTATCCAGCTGGATGCGGGCTCCGAGTGGGCCAACTACGCTACCCCTTCGCTGTTGCTGCGCGAAGGCAGGCTGGCGGAGGCCCGCGAGGGAGTGAAGCGCATGACGGATGTTCCCCAACACCATCGTGATCTCCTGGAAGCCTGCGTTGGGCTCCGTCCATCCTCCGAACTGGACCGTATGGCACACGATGCCGAGACCAGCCAGCCTTCAGACCCGGACCCCGAGCTCTCTTACTATCAGGGTGCGATTTACGCCTACTGCAACAAAAAAGAGGCCGCCTTCCACATGCTCAAGACTGCGATTGAGTCGAACTACTGCGCCTATTCCAATTTGCTTTCTGACCCCTTATTGCGAGGCCTGCACAGCGATCGCAGGTTCGACGAATTGCTTACCGCCGCACATGACTGCCAGCGAGCCGTGACAGCTGGCACGCCGCAGAGCCACTGACTCAGGTAGGATTAAGCACGCAGTCAGCGGCTAACTCTTCGTTTCCCGCGCAGTCCATATAGAAGAAGAGGAACGCCAGGAAAAATCTTGCCTCTCATCTCCGACAACTACAATCCCATACGTATGCAAAATGCTTGTCATGCATTTCTGAGCCCACGATTTCTGCGCCTGTGCACCCGGTATGTTCATCCTCAGAGATACCTGAAAAGACATTTGATTCGGACGCTGAGTCTCGCCCTGCTTGCAGTTCTCGGCATGTTGGCAGTGCCGACCATGGCTCAGGCTCCCGCAAGCCGGCCTAGTCCGGTCGATCCTCTGCCTCCGGACACCGGCACGGCGGGCTTGAAGGAGATGCTGCTTCGCCTCCAAACCACAGCCCGCCTGATGCAGACCACCGCGCATCCCGACGATGAGGACGGAGGCTTGTTGACCCTCGAGTCTCGCGGCAAAGGAGTGGCGACACTGCTCATGACTCTGACGCGCGGCGAAGGCGGCCAGAACAAAGTCGGAAGCAACCTGTTCGACGTGCTGGGCGTGCTGCGCACGCTCGAGCTCACTGCTTCCGATCGCAACTACGGAGTGGAACAACGCTTCAGCCGGGTGGCGGATTTCGGCTATTCCAAGAATCCGGACGAAACATTCCAGAAGTGGGGAGGGCACGACATCCCGCTCAGCGACATGGTGCGAGTGATCCGCAGCTTTCGCCCCGATGTGCTGCTTGCGCGCTTCTCCGGGACGGATCGCGACGGACACGGGCATCACCAGGCTTCCGCCATCCTTACTAAAGAGGCGTTCCGCGCGGCCGCAGACCCGAAGCGGTTCCCCGAGCAGATCAAGGAAGGCTTGCAACCCTGGCAGGCCAAGAAGCTTTACATCGGGAACGTCTGCGGGTTTGGGGCAACGACCTGCCCGGCGGAAAACTACACCGTCAAACTGAATACGGGGCACGTGAATCCCTTACTTGGCATGTCATACATCCAGTTCGCGATGGACGGATTGAGACACCAGCTTTCGCAGGGCGCGGGCGGCTGGTCAGTTGAGCCCGGCGATCGCTACACCTACTACAAGCTGGTGGACTCAGTTCTGCCGCCAGCCACGGACAAAGACGGTCACGAAAAAGATTTCTTTGATGGGATCGATACCAGTTTGAAGAGCTTGAGTTCTGGATTCGATGCGGCAGGAGTAAACGAGCTGGCCAAGATCGAGAATGACTTTGCTGAGGCGGTGAAAGATGCCGAACAAGATACAGGCAGCGCGGCAGCGCCGTTGCTGTCAGTGGTCGACTCGCTCAGTCGTCTTGAAAATCAGGCCCGCACTGGCGACCAGAAACAGGGTTTGCTGATGCGTCTGCGAGAGAAAGAGTCGCAGGCCCGGGCCGCGCTAAATCTCGCACTCAATCTTTCGCTGCAGGCCTCGCTGGTTTCTCCGCGGGCCTCAAGCGCGCCACTAGCGCCGGGAGACGATCCGCTGGCCGCGATTTCCCCGGGCCAGAAATTCACCGTCAGGGTAAAGCTCCACAATGGCTCGACGTACCCGGTGCAACTGCGTTCTTTGTTTCTTGCAGGTCAAGTGAATGACAGCGCGGCGAAAGAGCACATTCCTCCGTTGCAGCCGGGACATGACTACCAGACCGATTTCCAATTGGATCTGCCGTCGAACACCCCACCCACGCGACCCGCCTTGCACCGCAACAACCCGGAGCACGACGGCGTGTATACCGTGGACGAGTCTCAATACCAGACCCTGCCGTTCCCGCCACCTCCGTTTCGAGTCAGTGCCCACTACGATGTCCCTGATCTCGCCTCTCGAACTCGGGGCCTCATTCCTAAGACCCATGAAGCACTGCCTGAAATCTCCGCGCCGGTGCTGGTCGCGTTTACCGATGAGCAGGGAGCAGTTCAGAAACGTCCGCTGGCTGTCGTACCGGCGTTCTCCGTCGAACTGGAGCCGGGTGAGCAGATCGTTCCCATCGCGAACGGTTCCGAACGTACTGTGAAGGTCGGCGTGAGTTCGAGCCTGACTGGCGCTTCCAGTGGCAGTCTCCGTCTGGAGGCCCCCAGGGGCTGGCGGATCGAGCCCAAAGAAATTCCCGTGGAGTTACGCGAGCGCGGGGACAAGAAACATTTTGAATTCAAAGTCGTTCCGGGCAGTTTGAAAGAAGGTCATACGCAGATTCGTGCCGTGCTCACAACCAGCGGGAAGAACTACAGCGAAGGCTACACCCTGGTGACTCGCGAAGACCTGGCCAGCGCCTACTACTACCAACCGGCGCTGCAGCGCGTCAGTATCGTGGATGTGAGAGTCCCAAAAGATCTCAAGGTTGCGTATATCCCGGGCGCCGGGGACGAAATTCCGACTGTGCTCCAGCAGATCGGAATTGACGTGACGGTGGTCCCGGCGGAAAAGCTTGCCAGCGAAAACCTGACTCAATACGGAACCATCGTTCTGGGCATCCGCGCTTACGATACGCAGAAGGACGTCGCGACGAACAATAAGAAGCTACTGGATTACGTTTCGGCAGGAGGCACCCTGATCGTGCAATACAACGCCGGCGCCGGCGACTTCAACAGTAGCCACTTCACGCCGTTCCCCGCGACCTTGAGCCGGAGCAGAGTTTCAGTCGAAGAGGCCCCGGTAGAGATTCTTGCTCCCGAGGACAGCGTGTTCCACTCCCCCAACCAGATCACGCAACGCGACTTCGAGGGCTGGGTGCAAGAGCGAGGCTTGTATTTCATGGACCAGTGGGACAGTAACTTCCGGCCTCTTCTTTCATCTCATGATCCAGGCGAGCAGCCGCTCAAAGGCGGGCTTCTGCGGGCGCAGTACGGCAAGGGCACATACATCTACACCGGATACGCTTTCTTCCGCCAACTGCCCGCCGGCGTGCCGGGAGCAATTCGACTGTATGTGAATCTGCTGGGTGCGGGACACTAAGAGAGTCGTTGGTCGTTCGTCGTTGGCCTTTAATCGCTGGGCCCCCGTATCGGAAGCCATCCCGCAGACAGGCTTCCGCGATAGATGAAAATCGCGTCTTGCAAATGCAGCTTATGGCTCAGGCCGACGACCGACGACCAACGACCAACGACGTTTCCCAGCCTCTCATCCGCGGAATCGGCGTGAGCAGTGCCACAGCGCTGAACATGATCGACATGATTGGGGTGGGTCCGTTCATCACCATCCCTCTGATCGTCAGCGCCATGGGCGGACCTCAGGCCATGCTGGGTTGGATCCTGGGCGGAATCTTCGCCATGTGTGATGGCCTGGTGTGGGCGGAACTGGGCGCCGCCATGCCCAAGTCGGGCGGATCGTACAACTATTTGCGCGAGATTTACGGTCCGCGCCGTCTCGGACGGCTGATTTCTTTTCTCTTTATCTGGCAGCTTTCTTTCAGTGCGCCTCTTTCGGTGGCGTCGGGTGCGATTGGGCTGGCGGGTTACGCGTCCTACTTCTGGCCCGCGCTCGACTACCAATACGCTGACCATCTCTGGGAACTACATCTCCCGTTGCTCGGCACCTTGCAACTGCGGTGGTTGATGTCCGGGGCCACGTTTGTTGCCATCGGAATTGTCGTGCTTGCCGTGATCCTGCTTTACCGCAAAATAACCAGCATCGGCTGGATGTCGAAGCTGTTGCTGGCCGGTGTGCTGATCACGATGGGGTGGATCATCATCGCGGGATTTACTCACTTCGACGCCAGCCGCGCCTTCAGCTTTCCGCCGGGCGCTTTCACCCTGTCACACAATTTCTTCCTCGGGCTGGGCTCGGCCATGCTCATTGCCACTTATGATTATTGGGGCTACTACAATGTTTGCTTTCTGGGCGATGAAGTAAAGGATCCCGGCAAGACCATCCCGCGGGCACTGCTGCTATCCATTCTTTTGGTGGGATGTCTGTACGTGTTGATGAATATCAGCATCCTGGGTGTGGTGCCGTGGCAGGAAATCACCCGGACCGGCCAATCCAATCGCGGTTTGTATGTGGTTTCCATTTTCATGCAAAAGATTTACGGGACTTGGGCGGCAAATCTGGTGACCGCCCTGGTGATGTGGACAGCATTTGCTTCTGTCTTCTCGCTGCTGCTGGGCTACTCGCGCGTGCCATACGCTGCGGCGCTTGACGGCAATTACTTCCAGGCGTTCGCCCGAGTGCATCCGCAACACCGCTTCCCCTACGTTTCGTTACTGGCGCTGGGCGGAGTGGCGGCACTGTTTTGCTTTTTTTCACTGGCCGACGTGATTGCCGCGCTGGTGGTGATTCGGATTACGCTACAGTTCCTGGTGCAGGCCATCGGCGTCATCGTGTTGCGCATCCGGCGGCCTGATTTGCCTCGTCCCTTTCGCATGTGGCTGTATCCGCTGCCCGCGTTGCTGGCCTCAATCGGATTCATCTTTGTGCTGGTTTCCCGCACCAACTCGCTGAAACAGGTTCGCTACGCGCTGGTCATCCTGACAACCGGCATCGCCATTTACCTGGTGCGGGCGTGGCGACATCGGGAATGGCCATTTGAAGTCAGACCCATTGCGGTGGATGGGACGGCGGGCCACTGACTATGTCGGAAGCGATCAAAACACCGGCGCCCGCAGGTCTGCCTCCGCGGCTGGCAAGTTCCGCATGGGCTCCGCTGGGCGAGCCGCTCTTCCGCTCACTTTGGATCGCCGCAGTAATTTCCTACACCGGAACCTGGATGCAAAACGTCGGCGCGGGCTGGCTGATGACTCAGCTCACCCTGTCGCCGTTGATGGTTAGCCTGGTCACCGCCGCTACTACGCTTCCAGTGTTTCTAGTGATCCTGCCTGCGGGCGCTCTGGCGGACATGGTCGACCGGCGGCGATTTCTGCTCATCACCCAGAGCTGGATGGTTGTCGCAGCCGGAGCGCTTGGCGTGCTCACGCTCTACCACCATGTCACGCCGTGGATGCTTTTGCTGTTTACGTTCATCCTTGGACTCGGCGCGGTGATGAACGACCCAGCATGGCAAGCCATCACGCCGGAGGTCGTCTGCGCGGAAAATCATGCCCCGGCCGTGGCCCTGAATTCGGTCGGCTTCAACGTGGCCCGCGCCTTCGGCCCGGCGCTCGGCGGACTGGTAATCGCGGCGGCGGGCTCCGGAGTAGCATTCCTGCTCAATGCGGCATCGTTTTTCGGCGTGATCTTCTTTTTGTACCGCTGGAAGCGCCCCCACTTCGAGCACGTTGCGACCGGCCGCGTGCGCGATGCTCTGGTGGCCGGTCTGCGCTATGTTCGCGGAGCCCCACAGGTACGGTCCATCTTGATCCGGACCGGGGCCTTCAGTGTGGCCGCCAGTTCTATGCCCGCGCTGCTGCCCATCCTGGCTCGTCCGCACGGCGCGACTGGCTATGGCCTGCTGCTGGGATTCTTTGGACTGGGGGCTCTCGCTGGCGCGGCCGTTCTACCTCGCGTGCGCACTCGTTTATCCGTGGATGGAGTGGTGGCCTTCGACATCCTGCTTTTCGCCGCCATGACCTTCGCCGCCGGACGCGTCCAAACATTTTCCCTGCTCTGTCTGGTATTGTTTGCGGGCGGGACAGCATGGATCGGAATCCTGGCCTGCCTGAACGTTGCCGCGCAGACCATGTGTCCGTCGTTTCTCCGCGCCCGCGCGTTGTCCATGTACCTGCTGGTCTTGCAGGGAGGCATGGCGTTGGGCAGCGCGACTTGGGGAGCCCTGGCGACTCGAGTAGGAGTTCCGACAGCTCTTATGTGTTCGGCAGTGGCGCTCGTAGGAGGATTGCTGGCAGTCCGCCGGCATCGCCTCACTTCGCAGCAGCTGGAGTTAACGCCGTCTGTGGTTCGAGATTAGCTTTGGATTGATGTAGGCGCGAGCGCCTACATTTAATTTTTGGAAATCGCAACATTCGAGGAGAAACTCAATGAAGAAGTTTCACCCTGTATGCGCCTGTTTGCTCTTACTCAGCGGCATCGCTCTCGCTCAAGCCGCCAAACCCGCAGAACCCCAGACCGTAAGCCAGGTTCTGGACCGTTCCGTCACCAACGTTGAAAACGAATTCGTGCCCGCAGCCGACGCCATGCCCGAGGACAAGTACTCTTTCACCCCGACAACGGGTGAGTTCAAGGGCGTCCGCAGCTTCGAGCAACAGGTCAAGCATGTGGCCGCAGTCAACTACATATTGGCCTCCGCGATTCTGGCCGAAAAGTCACCCGTGCTTACAGGCGGAGAAAACGGTCCGGACTCGATCAAGAGCAAGGCCGACATCATCAAATACTTGAAGGATTCCTTCGCATATATTCATAAGGCGGCATTAAGCATCAACGAGAAAAACCTGGTTGCCCCCATCAAGAATCCCTTCGGTGAAGGCACAGCGACCCGCCTGGCGCTGGCAACCGGGGCATTGGGCCACTGTTTTGATCACTATGGACAGATGGTCGAATACCTGCGTTTGAACGGCATTGTTCCGCCCGCCAGCCGCTAGTAAACCAAAGGTCGTCGGTTGAGGGGACAAGCGTATTTGTCCCTCAGCCGACCCCCCCTCTCTCCCTATATGGCACGAGAGTGCCATTTACACTTCCCCGCGCCGACCGTAGGTTACTGGCTTCCCCTGATTCTGTAGAGAAGCTTGCCTGACAGTTACTGGTACTTCCACAGGATGAGACCGTGAGCGCTAGGGTCGCTGGTGCGGAGCGGGCAGGGAAAGAGTCCCAGGAGTGGAGTCAATGAAAACCAGCAAACATCGTCGGATCACGCCGTCCTCATCGAGCGCTGCCTTCGAGCGCGAGGCGCGGCGAGAGATCGAGCACTTTAAGAGAGCTCTCAATTCCTATGCGGATCGCTTTGCCAGCGAACCTCATCTGAGTTTTGAACAGCATTTCTTCCGCCTCGCGGCCACAAACCGGCTGGCGGATGGAGAAGAGCGCCGCCGCGGTTAGGCGCGTCGCTGGGTCCAGGCTTTGCCCCGGCCAGCTCCTTGTTTGGTGATTGCAGTTGCGACTAGTTCCGCCTTGAGTCCGCAGGCCTGAAGATGCCTTCGCACCTGCGCCTTGGCGCGTTCTGCGCCGACTTTGTCATCCACAAAAATCAGTACCGAGGGCCCCGCTCCGCTCAATACCGCTCCTAGGACGCCGTGAGTGCCTGCCGCAAGTTCCTGTAGCGCCGGCAACAGCGGACACAAAGGAGCACGATAAGGCTGATGCATGCGGTCGTCGAGCGCTGAAGCCAACAGATCGCGGCGGCCCTGCACGAAGGCCGCCAGCAGCAACATGGAATTCTGCACGTTGGCCACGGCATCTGCCCGGGAATATTCCAACGGAAGCACGCGGCGGGCTTCCTCGGTGGCCAGCGCCTCCTCCGGAACCGCGAGCAGCAGCGGCCACTTCCCTTTCGGAATTACGCAAGCGACTTGAGCTTCGCTCTCGGCGGACATTCTCGCTATCGCGAGTCCACCCATCCAACACGCGGCCGCGTTATCGGGATGATGCTCTCGCCGCGAAGCTTCGCCGACGATTCGGCGGTCCGCCCAGCGCAACTTGCCAAAGTGCACCGCCAGCGCAATTCCGGCCAGGCGCGCTGCTGCTGACGAACCACATCCCTTGCCGATAGGAATCTGGTTGTCGATGTGTAGGGCAAGCGGTCGCACCGGCTTGGTTGCGTCTTGTAACACTTCACGATAGGTCGTCAGGACGAGATGGTTCTCCAACCGGTTGCAGATTTCGGCGTCGCGACCTCGCGCCGCGATGGAGAACTCATCCGCGGGCGTGGCGCGGACTTTCAGGAACAAACCAAAGGCAAGAGCTGCGGCATCAAATGCTGGACCCAGATTGGCGGACGTGGCAGGCAGGACGAGTTCCAGGGATGAGCTGGCGCGCGCGCGTTTTTTCTTTGCGGTTTTCATCTGCCACGATTTTCCAAGTATCGCAAATATACAAATGGTGCACCAGGTACCTCGGCGGCTAAAGCCGCCTCCATGCAGTGGCACTTTGTGCAGCGCTAAAGCGCTGCTCCACCCTAGCCGCTCCG
>Ga0075015_100000777_pt1 | contig 11418 bp, 12 predicted proteins | sample AleBraG_ABR_2013_FD_71476 | JGI IMG/M metagenome (GOLD analysis project Ga0075015, IMG submission 71476) | Freshwater sediment microbial communities in response to fracking from Pennsylvania, USA - Alex Branch Run_MetaG_ABR_2013 | ecosystem: Environmental > Aquatic > Freshwater > Creek >...
GCAGAGTTTCTGTGCTGCAGCGCTGGACTGGACCCGGAGTGCAACCGCAGTCGGGTAGCGGTTATACCGTGAAGGCGGTATCGCGCAGCCACGGGCCTTCGGAGCGCCTGACGGTGGACTTCTCCGACCTGGACCAGACCACCTTGAACCTGGTGACCGGAGAAGCAGGAAATTTTCTCAGTCCCTATTACATGGACCAGTGGAAGGCTTGGTATGAAGGCTATACGTTCAAGCTGCCGTATTCTGACAAAGCGGTCGCGGCGTCAAAACAGCATGAGCTGGTGATGGAGAAATAGCTTTTAGCTGTCAGCTTTCAGTTTTCGAACCCAACAAATCTTGGTTTCAACCATGCTGTGGCCTTCGCCGCTAAATGGCACTTCACGCAAAGGGCTCTTGCGCCCCTCTGGGGCTTTGACCTATCTGCGCGCTTATCCCAGGGCTTGCGCCCTGGGCTTCATTCTGGCGCCGCTTCGCGGCTAAAGGGAATTGGCTGAGAACTGACGGCTGAAAGCTGAGAGCTAAGGGCTAAGAGCTAGTAGCCAGAAGCTAGAAGCTGCCTTTCAATCTACCTGGAGCACATCGATGGCTTGGCCGATGATGTCTACCTGCGTTTTTTGGAGCTTGTCGGTAGTGGTGTCGTAGATGTTTAGCTGCCCGTTCTGGACCACATACACTACGGCCCGGCGGCTGATGGGCTGAATTCCCGTGACGTCGCCCGTGGCGGGCGGGACTAAAACGCTCGACTTGTTCGTGTCCAGAATGGACAAGCAGCCCCGAACTTCACCCGGGTTGCTGCCGTTGGCGGGCATGTTCAGGTTGGTGCAGGTGCGGGCGCCGATGAAGAGTTGGTTGTTTGCTCCCATTTGTATCTGGTTGTGGTAGCCGTCCGTGATCGTCGCTGTTGTCGCGACGGTCATCGTGCCCAGATCGACGGCGGAGACTTCACCGCAGGTAGTGGCCAAGGTTGGAGTCGTGGACCCTGCGCAGGTGTTGGCCCCCGGCTTTGTGCCGGCAACGTAGAGGGTGTTGCCTGAAAGCAGTCCGATGGTGCCGGCGTCCACTGGAACGGTAGGCCCCGGCAGGTTGCTGTTTATATCCAGGAGTGTGATGCTGGCCGTTGTTCCTCCACACTCCGGACCGCAGTTCAGGATGTAGGCGGTCGAATCATCGCTGCTGAAAACTCCCCAAACGGGATGGTCGAAAAGCGCACTCTGGATATCCAAGCGAGGGTCGGTGCTGGTGCCAACCGAGCTCGGCGTCAAGACCGTTATCGTATTCGGACTGCTGCCCAGAACCAGAATGCGGTTACCGTTGTGGCTGGGCACCAGGTAACGAGCGCCCGGAATGGGAATCACGGCCGAAATGGCAGGCGTAGACAGGTTCAGCACATCGACTACCCCAGGCGACTGCCCGTTCACCGGCGCAGTGGCAACGGCGGCAAAGCCGGTAGCATTGTCCGGCGCTACCACGATACTTTCGCTGAAGCCGGGAAGGGCGACACTCTCGGTTGACCCGCCGGAGCTCTGCGCCACACTTTGGGACGCATTGTTGACCACGCTGATGGAGTTGTTCGAGGCGCTGAAAACAAGCGTAAATCTCTTGTTGGGATACAGAACCATCTGGCCCGGCGTGGGACTGGTCGCCCCCACGGAAACTACGTTTGGGGAGATCAGATCAAGTTGTCCGTCCACGACATTCAGGACTGGAACCGCTGACGCGCCGGTAGAAAACAGGGGATTGGAAACGAAAACGTGCACCCTGATGGTCGCCGGGTTCGCCTCCGTCGGCAACCCGGGAGTGTTCAGGTTGTTATAGTTGTTTCCGCAAGAGACCAGAATGGCGCTGGCCGCGGTAAGAACCAAAATGGCGAACGCGGATTGCCTCAAACGCAGAGCTCCCAAGAACATGAGGAATGGAGAGTTAGATGCAAGAAACGGAATTATAGCAGAGCCTTCTCGCTGATATGCACAGGGCGCCGGCTGACCCCGGGCCAGCCGAGCCTCCTGGGATGATGCAAAACTGTTCTTCATCTTGTATTCTCAGACAGATGGCTACTGATCTGCTAGCTCGCTTGAAAAAGTCCCCCGTCTTGTGCGATGGCGCGACCGGGACCCTGCTTTACGCCAAGGGAATCTTCATTAATCGTTGCTATGACGAGCTGAATGTCTCGCAACCGGAGCTGATTCGTGAGCTCCATCATGATTATCTGCAGGCGGGTGCGGAGATCATTGAAACCAACACTTTTGGTGGAAATTCGTTCCGTCTGGCGCGCCACAGCATGGAGAACCGGGTCCGCGAAATCAACCTCGCCGGAGTTCGCCTGGCTAAGGAAGCGGCCAAGAGCTTCGATGTTTGGGTGGCCGGTTCGGTGGGGCCGCTCGGTATCCGCATTGAACCGCTGGGGAAGACCTCATTCGAGGAAGCTCGCTCCGCCTTCCGCGAGCAGATTGCCGCCCTGGTCGAGGGCGGCGTTGACGTGCTGATGCTGGAAACCTTCGGCTACATCGAAGAGCTTCACCAGGCGATTCTGGCTGCGCGGGACGTAAATCCCAAGATTCCGGTGGTGGCTCATGTCACCATCGATGAGGACGGAAATTGTCTGGACGGCTCGACTCCGGAAAGCTTTACGCAGCGGATTGAAGGTTGGGGCGCCGACGTGATTGGTTGTAACTGCAGCGTGGGCCCGGTGGCGATGCTGGATGTGATTGAACGTGTCCGTGCGCTCACCTCCCTGCCCCTGGCGGCCCAACCCAATGCCGGTATGCCGCGATCGGTCGAAGGCCGCAATATCTATTTGTGCTCGCCTGAGTACATGGCGAGTTATGCGCGCAAGTTTGTGGCAGCGGGTGTGCGCCTGGTGGGCGGATGCTGTGGGACGACGCCGGAACATATACGGGTCATGAAATCAGCCTTGCGCGTGGGCGAGGCGAGAGCCAAGGCCAATCCAGCAAAAGCCCAGAGCGAGGCCGTAGTCAACGCCGCGCCCGCGGTTGCGCTGGGAAAACGGTCCAAGCTGGGCGCGAAGATCGCCGCCGGCGAGTTTCTGACCATGGTGGAGATTGTCCCCCCCAAGGGGACGGATATCCGCAAGGAGATTGAAGGGGCGCGTTTTCTGAAGTCTGTGGGCGTGGACGCCATCAATATTCCAGACAGCCCGCGGGCTTCGGCGCGGATGAGCAACCAGGCCCTGTCCCTGCTGGTGCAGCAGGAAGTGGGCATTGAAGCGATATTGCACTACACCTGCCGCGACCGCAATGTCTTGAGCATGCAGTCGGACCTGCTGGGTGCGGCGGCGCTGGGCATTCACAATCTGATCTGCATCACCGGCGATCCGCCGAAGATGGGCAACTATCCCGACGCGACGGCGGTGTTTGACGTAGACGCGATCGGCCTGGTCAACCTTGTGCACAACCTCAACCGGGGTCTGGACATCGGCGGCAACCCGCTGGGCACGGGTACGTCATTTGTGATCGGCGTCGGTGCCAACCCGGGCCTGCCCAATATTGACGAGGAGATCAAGCGTTTCGAGTACAAAGTTGAGGCGGGAGCCGAGTGTGCGGTCACGCAGCCGGTCTTCGACCTCAAGCTGCTGGAAGCTTTCCTGCGCCGCATTGAGCACTGCAAGATCCCGGTCCTCGCGGGAATCTGGCCGCTGGTCAGCGTTCGCAATGCTGAATTCATGAAGAACGAGCTGCGAGTCTCGGTGCCCGACTCGATCCTGGAGCGCATGGCCGGGGCCAAAACTCCTGAGGCCGCTCGCGAGGAAGGGATCGCCATCGCCCGCGAAATGCTGATCGCCGTGCGGGACATGGTGCAAGGGGCCCAGATCAGCGCGCCTTCGGGACGATACACTTCGGCGGCGGATGTGCTCGAGGCTCTGGGGACTTCCCCACGCACGACCACGTGATATTAAAATAGCTGCAGGAGTAAATCTCGTTGGCCAAATTTGAAGAGTGCCTTCAGCGACTGGAGAAAATTGTGCAGGAGCTCGAAAAGGGGGAAGTGCCCCTGGAGAAATCCCTGACGCTGTTTGAGGAAGGCATGCAGCTCTCCGCTGCCTGCCGCAAAGAACTGGAGGAAGCGGAAGGCAAAGTAGAAATCCTGCTGAAGCAGAACGGAAAACTCCAGGCCGAACCCTTTGAGCCTTCGGCGGACAGGGCTCCGCGCAAACTGTCATCCTGAGTCGTACCGGTCTGGGTGGGGCGGACATTCTTGTCCGCCGCTTTGATTTTGCATAGTCAAAATTCTTCGGCTTCTTTGGCCGGGACATAACAAGCAACACCAAAACCTAAATATCAACTTCAAAAGCGGCCGACAAGAGTGTCCGCTCCACACTGGCGTTGTTATACTCACCCGCATGCTCAATCAGACTCTGGAGCAGGGCCAGGCGCTGACCGACGCTGCGTTAGAGCGTCTGCTGCCCGCCGCTACGCTGCACCCGGCTTCGATCCATCAGGCCATGCGTCACAGCGTGTTTGCGGGCGGCAAGCGGCTGCGGCCCATTCTTTGCATCGAAGCCGGACGCATGGTTGCCGGCTCCCTGCCCTCGGGCATTGAAGAACTGGGCGCCGCGCTCGAAATGCTGCACACCTATTCCCTGATCCACGACGATCTGCCAGCGCTCGACAATGATGATTTGCGCCGGGGCCGGCCGACCTGTCACAAGGCTTATGGCGAGGCCATCGCCATCCTGGCGGGAGATGCTCTGCAGACCCAGGCCTACGAGGTGCTATCCCGGCTGCATTGCCCTGCGGAGTCCCGGGTGCGCATCATTGAAGAAATCGCGCACGGAACCGGCACGATCGACGGCATGATCGGGGGACAGGTTGTAGACCTTGAATCCGAGCACACCAAACCTGATCTCGCGATGCTGGAATACATCCACCGATCGAAGACTGCGGCCCTGATTGGCGCGAGCGTGGTCAGCGGCGGACTCTATGCCGGAGCAGACGAGAAAGCAGTGGGGCAGCTGCGATCGTTTGGACAGTCCATCGGCTTGGCCTTTCAGATTGTCGACGATGTGCTGGACGTGACCCAGACCTCCGAGCAACTTGGTAAGACTGCGGGGAAAGACACGGCTGCGGAGAAGGCCACTTATCCTGCGTTGTTTGGAGTTGACGAATCGTTGAAGAAGGCTGGCGCACTGGTCGAGTCAGCTTTGGCTTCGCTGGAAGGCTTCGGATCGCGGGCCGATGTGCTTAAGGATCTGGCGCGCTTTCTGGTGGAGCGAAAGAAGTGATGATTTTGATGGAGGACGGGCGTCCCCGCCCGTCCCGCGCGAACGAATCGCCCGCGACCACATCGGATATTTCAGATTACTCAAGTCACGGCTTACGACCGGGCTGTGCTGGTAGAATCTTTTTACGGCGATGGAGTTCGCCACAACCGCCCGCTGGGGCTGATGACTCCTACTAATCTACAAAGGAGAACTCCATCGTGCGCGACATCCTCACCATATCCCTGGGGGCGATCGCCGGGGCCAACGCCCGTTATTTTCTGAGCCGTTACGCTGCCAAAGTCATGGGGCCGGTGTTTCCTTACGGAACGCTGGTGATCAATATCACGGGCAGCGTGATTGTCGGCTTCTTCATGATTTGGATAACGGAGCGGGTGCTGATTGATCCGCGCTGGCGCCTGCTGATCGTGGTCGGCTTCTGCGGCGCTTTCACGACTTTTTCCAGTTATGCCTTTGAGACCATGGCTTATTTCGAGCAAGGACAATGGCTGCTGCTGTTCGCCAACTTCTTCAGCAACAATTTTCTGTGCCTGACTGGGGCGTTGGCGGGCATGGCGCTGGCGAGGGTACTGTAAGATGGCGGATGGAATGGCAGTCCAAGTCACGATTTACCTGAACGAGTCGGACCAGTGGCATTACCGCCCGCTGCATGCGGAGATCCTCAACTATCTGCGCCAGGAAAATGTCTATGCGGCGACCGCGCTGCATGCCGTGGCCGGATTTCTCGGCCGTCAGCAGGTGAAGACCAGCCATCTTGTGGATGCAGGAGGGAAGTTGCCCGTGATCATCATCTTCGTGGATACCGATGAGCACGTCGGCCGCGTCCTGCCAACATTGAAAGAGATGGCGGCCCATCGCCTGATCGTCCGCGAGAACGTGGTGCTGGAGCAGGGGAACCTCGACTGATGTCCACCGCGCCGCTCGATGTTCTTGCCCTCGCCGCCCATCGGGACGATGTAGAGCAGACCTGCGGCGGCACGCTGCTCAAGATGGCGGAGCGCGGACATCGCACGGGGATTCTCGACCTTACCCGGGGCGAGATGGGAACGCGAGGCAGCGCCGAAGATCGCGCTCGCGAAGCTGCCGACGCCGCGAAAATACTGTGCACGTCATGGCGACAGGCGCTCGACATTCCCGACGGGCGGGTCGAGAATACCTGGGAAAACCGGCTGAAAGTTGTGCGCGTCCTACGGGAACAGAGGCCGCGAGTGGTGATACTTCCCTACTGGAAGGGGCGGCATCCGGACCATTACACGGCATCGGTACTGGGGTACGAAGCCTGCTTTCTGGCGGGACTGGCCAAACTGGATGTTGGTGTTGATCTTAGTGTGGCCGCGGGCGACTCGCCCGCGAGGGCTACCTCGAACATCGAACGCGCGTCACAGACACCGAGGACGGGACGCCCTCAGGACAGCCGGCAGGATGCCGGCGCTACGGAGCTTATTCCCCACCGACCATTCAAGATCATTTACGCCGCGCTCTACTACGACGTGCGGCCTACGTTCGTCGTCGATATCACTGAACAGTTCGAAGCCCGCTTTCAGGCGCTGATGGCTTACAAGTCGCAGTTCGGTGATCAGGAAGCGGGCAAGGGCATCTTCCCTGCGCAGGAGGAGATCCGTTCGCGAATTGAGGCCATGGCTCGCTTTTACGGCATGTTGGGCGGAGTGACTTACGCCGAACCATTTATTCAGAAGGAAGTGGGATTGGTGGAAGACTTGACGCTCATTCCGGTGAAGTCGCTTTAATCCGTGGGGAACAATGTCGTCCAGACGAAGGGACGGTGAGACAAAAACCGGTTTTCAGTTGGGAGTTCCCGGTTCTCTGTTGTCTTACGTTTTGATTGCTACCGCAACTCCATCGCGGATGGCCAAGATCGTCGTGAACAAATCCGTTGAGTTGTAGAGCAGGCGGTTGAATTCCAGGATCGCTTTGGTCGAAGCCTCTGATGGATTATTCTGCGCGACTTTTCCGCTCCATAGAACGTTGTCGGTAACAAACAGGCCACCCTTACGCAGGCGCGGCAGGGCCAGCTTGAAGACGCGGGGATAGTCTTCTTTGTCGATGTCATTGAAAATGATGTCGAACTGCTGTTTCTCTTCGGAGAGCAGCTCGAGGGCGTCACCGGTTTTGAGGGTGACCTGTTTGGTAACTCCGGCGCGGTCGAAATAGCGGCGGGCTTCGTCCGCCTTCTTGCGGTCGCCGTCGGTGTAGATCACGCGACCGCCTTCGCCGACCGCGCGGGCCCACCAGATGGTGGAGTAACCGATCGCCGAGCCCAGCTCGAATACGGTCTTGGCGCTGATCATCAGGGCCAGTTGATATAAGATGCGGCCCACGGCAGGTCCGACGATGGGGATCTGCCGTTTGGCGGCCTCGGACTCTATCTCCGTCAGTACCTCGTCGCGAGCGGGAAGCAGTGAGTAAAGATAGTCTTCGACGGCGCCGACGGTGATTCCGCCCATGCGCCAGGCAGCATTATTGTCTTTCGGTGATGGCAAGTGCTCTCCTTAAGTCAGCGTTACACCCGGCGTCATCTCTACGATCTCCAGGCCGGGCAGCAGCTTTTGCAAATCACCGGGCCTGCCGTCAACACCGGAAACGTTCCGAAGTGCATGGGAATGACCGTCTTCGGCCTAAGCAGGTTACCGGCATAGGCGGCTTCACGCGGTGACATGGTGTAGTGGTCGCCAATTGGAATCATGGCAATCATCGGCGCATATAAATCGCGAATGATGGCCAGGTCGCTAAACACGTTCGTGTCTCCTGCGTGATAAATTTTTTTACGCCGTTGGAAAACTCGATCACGTCGCCACAGGCTTCGCCGCCGTACACAATCTGGTCGCCATCCGTGATGCCGCATGAATGGTCGGCGTGCACCTGGGTGACCTTGATGTCGCCGACGGTCTGAGTACCGCCCTTGTTCATGCTCGAAACCTGTTTTACACCTTTTTTTTCGAGCCAGTGTGCAAGCGCGGGGATCGCCACCACCATGGGATTGTGTTTCTTCGCGATTTCAACCGCATCGCCGATGTGGTCGAAGTGGCCATGGGTGCAGAGCAGGACATCCGCTTTCTTGATCTTCTTCTCCGTTTCGGGGCACTTGGGATTGCCCATGACCCATGGGTCGACGATGATAGTCTTGCCCGCCGGAGTTTCTATGCGAAAAGTAGCGTGGCCTAGCCAGGTGAGTCTGATGTCGTTCAGGTTCATGGTTGGGGGCTTTCTGCCGGCTGTAGCAGCACTTGGCAATTAGCATTTGGCAGGTTCCTTTCGAGCACAGTCGAATGCGGCGAAGGCATTTGCTAATTGCCAACTGCCAATTGCAAACTGCTTTAGTTTAATATGAATCGCCATGGCTGAGCTAAAGGTCCTCATTACGCGTGAACAGATCGCCCAACGTGTCGCAGAAATGGGCGCCGAAATTAACCGGGAGTATGCCGGTCAATCTGTAGTGCTCTTGGGCGTGTTGAAGGGTGCGGCCATTTTTCTCAGTGATTTGTCGCGCCAGTTGAAGATCGATGCTACGTTCGACTTCATCGGCGTCTCCAGTTATGGCAATCGGCCCAGCCCTGCCCAGGAACTGAAATCGGGATGGGACTCAACCGGCGAAGTGCGACTGACCAAGGACATGGACCAGTCCATGATCGGAAAGAATGTGATCCTGGTAGAAGACATTCTCGATACCGGACTCACGTTGAATTATCTGAAGAAGATGTTGATGGCGCGCCAGCCGAAATCTCTCAAGATCGCCGCGCTGCTGGACAAACCGTCACGCAGAAAGCAACCGATCACTGCCGACTACGTGGGGTTCAGCATTCCCGACGAATTCGTGGTCGGCTATGGCCTGGATTACGCTGAGAAGTACCGCAATCTTCCGGACATTTGCGTCGTGCCGCGGGAAGCGTAAGACTGCGGCGTTCCATTGCTCGTCCCTAGTGTGCTCCCCAAAAAGCGCCCTTGGCGGCTCGCCATCGGCGGGTTGTTGGAGCAGGTACGGCTGAATACGGTCGCCCGCAGAGTGGCTGTTATCATTGCAGGTCGGGAAACAGACTCTTGGAAACCCCTTTGACTCAATCCGATAAGCTAAAAGTCGAGCCTTTGCTGCTTGAGGTGGCGGACGTCGTCAACACCACCCTCGACCTGGACACCACGCTGCGCCGCGTGGCCGAACTGGTGCGCAAAGTCATCGATTATGAAATCTTCGCCATCCTGCTGGTGAATGAGAAGGCGCAAGACCTGCGAATCCGTTTTCAGGTGGGATATGCGCGCGAAGTCGCCGAGCGGGTGAAGATCAAGATTGGCGAGGGCGTAACTGGACTGGCGGCAAAGCGGGGCGAGGCCATCCTGGTCGATGACGTGTCGAAGCATCCGGAGTACATCTCGGCCGCGCCCAATGTGCACTCGGAGCTGGCGATTCCTCTGATCGCAAAAAATCGGGTCATCGGCGTGCTGAATCTGGAAACCCATGAAGCCGGCCGCTTCACCGAGGAACACAAGCGTCTGCTGACACTGATCGGCTCGCGCATGGCAGTGGGAATCGAAAATGCCCGGCTGCACACCCGGACCACCAAGCAGGCGCGGACCCTGGTTTTGCTGAACGAGATCGCACGCGAACTTACGTCCATTCTGAACGTGGATGAATTGCTCAAGCGAATTGCTGAACTGCTCAGCCGCCTGATCGACTACCAGATGTTTAGCATCCTGATGGTGGACGCGGCGGGAGAGAAATTGCAGCACCGTTTCTCTTTGCGCTTTCAGGAGAACATCCAACTGAAGCACGACGTCCCGCTGGGCGATGGCCTGGTGGGGTATGCCGCACGTCACCGACAGGCGGTGCTGGTGCCGGATGTCAGCAAAGATCCGCGATATATTCTGCTGAATCCGGAGACTCGCTCGGAACTGGCGGTGCCCTTGATTTACAAGGACAAAGTCATCGGAGTGCTCGACCTGGAGCACACCAAGCGCGGATTCTTTACCGACGACCACAACCGGACGGTCACCACGCTGGCGGCCCAGGTTGCGATCGCGCTTGAGAACGCCAGGCTGTACGAGGAAATCGCCCGGCAGGAGAAGCGTCTGGAACGCGACCTGTCGTTGGCGCGCGAATTGCAATTTCGCCTGCTGCCGCATTCGTTGCCCAAGCTGCCGAATCTGGAAGTTGCCGCCAAGTTTGCGCCCGCGCGCGCCATTGGCGGCGACCTGTACGACTTCGTCAATTACTCCCTGGACCAGATGGGAATGGTGATCGGAGACGTCAGCGGCAAGGGGGCCCCGGCCGCGATTTATGCGGCACTGGTCAGCGGCATTCTGCGGTCGCACGCTCCCATCGAGCCCGGACCGGCGGAGATGTTGCGGGCGGTCAACTTTTCTCTGGGCGAGCGGCGCATTGAGGGCCAGTTCGTCTCGCTGATCTATGCCGTTTGGGATGATCGCAACCGCTCCTTGAAGATAGCGAACTCGGGGCTTCCTCGTCCGCTGTATTGCCATAACGGAAAGATTGAGGTCATCGAAGCCACCGGTTTGCCACTCGGCCTGTTTGACGATGCCGAGTACGACGAATTCACCTTCAAAGCCAAGCCCGGCGACATGTTCGTGTTCTTCAGCGATGGCATTCTGGATGCCCGCAACAGAGCCGGTGATATGTTTGGACGCCACCGAACGGAAGCCATCATCGCGGGTTGCGCTGACATTTCTGCCGATTGCGTGGTGAAGTCGCTGTTCAAGGCCGTGACTGAACATGCCGCGGGAGAGGAAGCCTTCGACGATGAAACCGTGGTTGCCATTAAGGTGAAAGGCGAACCCAAACGCAAGTGAACCGCACCGCAGACCGGAGCGAGGGCCGTCCTCCGGCCTTTTCCTATCGCGAAGTACGAAAAGGATTTCTTCGCCGCCGTCCGGTGGGGGCCGCGCTGGAGTGTGACGAGGTCCCATTGGAACGCCTGGCGGAGCGTTACGGAACTCCGCTTTACGTTTATTCCGCGTCGGCGATCCGCGAACGCATGGAGAGCTTCGAGCACGCCTTTCGCAAGGTTCGCCACACCGTCTGCTACTCCGTCAAAGCAAATTCGAGCCTGGGTATTCTCCGGCTATTAGCGGAAATGGGATGCGGCTTCGATGTAGTCTCCGGTGGAGAATTAGAACGGGTCTTGCGGGTGGACCGCCGGGCCGCGAAGCAGGTT
>Ga0075015_100000778_pt1 | contig 11405 bp, 9 predicted proteins | sample AleBraG_ABR_2013_FD_71476 | JGI IMG/M metagenome (GOLD analysis project Ga0075015, IMG submission 71476) | Freshwater sediment microbial communities in response to fracking from Pennsylvania, USA - Alex Branch Run_MetaG_ABR_2013 | ecosystem: Environmental > Aquatic > Freshwater > Creek >...
TTCTGCCCGGGACGAGCAGGGTCTGTCCAGTTGCTCAGCGCGTCCTTGTCACCATGCCGTCGATAACCACCCCGCCGGAGCGGGTCACCGCATCAGTCGTGTCGCGATGAACCATGTTGCCTTCGCCATTACCGTTGACAGCTCGGCCTCCGGGGCTGGAAAGTTTCGAGGCCACCTCTCGTTCGCTTGCGCTACGGCCCGGTGACTCGCCGCCACCCTCTCGATGGCGTTGTCGGCAGGCTTCAGAATCCCGGTTTCCCTGCTGATCCTGCTACCCAAGCCACGGGGCTGCGACTCTTGCCCCGGTGGGACCGACTCCCACAGAACGCGCCAGCCTTCGCTGGACGCACCACGGCAGCCTTGCGGCAAGCTACTCTGCGCCGCGCCGACCGCGGCGGCTCGCCTCGCCCGTGTAGGCGCGCGAGCGCCTACTTCAGACGGCCGCCATTACCCGCTGCAGCCGTTGTCGAATTTCGGTCGCAACCGGGGCGATGTCGGGACTCTCGACCATGCTGAGTACGGGGATCGGGTCCATGAGCTCCACATGCACTGCACCGCCCTCGTCCTGACGCACGACGACGTTGCAAGGGAGTAGCAGGCCGATCGACGGCTCCGCCTGGATGGCGCGATGCGCAAGCGGGGGATTGCAGGCGCCGAGAATCCGGTACGGCGGCATGTCCCGACTAAGCTTCTTCTTCATCGTCGCCGCAACATCGATGTCGGTCAGGACGCCGAAACCCTCGCCTTGCAGCGCCTGAGTCACGCGGGCAACGGCCTCGTCAAACCCCATCTTCACGATCTTGCCGAATCCATACTTGCTGTTCATGGCTGCGCCCCGACACTTGAATTGGCAGTCGCCTGTCATCTGCACCGCGACGATCTGGGTCAAAGCCGCATACGACTTATCGATTCGGCGAAGAGTCACCAAGCCCTAGAGTGAATGGCGCCCGGCGATCACGCTGGCAATCCTTTTGGAGCTATTCACACGCGAACAGCGAAGGGTGCGGAATCCGCATTTCTCGCAGCCGAGTCCAGCACGATCCGCTCTTGAGCCCGACGCAGACCTTCGCCAACGGCCGGTTCCACGCGACCCGGCGTAACCTCCAAATGAGAGGACGCTCGGAACCGGGATCCTCTGCGTTACTGGCCGCGCCCTGGAGGTGGCCCGGGAGGAGTGCCCTGTTGCATGCCCTTGCCCATCCCGCTGCCCGCTGGCGGTCCACGCATCGGCGGCTCCTCCGGAAGCGTGACGCCACGCTCCTTGGCGCGCGCCTTCATCTGTTCATGATGCTGCCTGCGAAACGCCTGCCGCTCCTCCGGCGTCTTGAGGCTGCGCATCTTGGCGCGGAAGTCGGCGCGCTCCTGCTCGGTCATCAACTGCCAACCATAGACGCGCGGTTGCGGCTTCGCCGCGACCTGATCTGCAGGTGCTTCCGCAGTGCTTGGGGCGGGTGGCTTCGGCGTCGCCGGCGGATCGCCGAACGCGCTCGCCATGGCGAGCGCCCCAAGGATTCCTGCGATCAATCGTACAGATAGCCCACTCATGACAAGGTACCTCCGGCGCGGAGCAATCGGCCGCGTGTAAACTGCCACGGCGCGCCACCGTCCTCATCAGTGGAAACCGCGGACCCCGCCGGGATGGGCCACTATCGGACGGGGATTGCAACCGCCTGCAGAACAGGTATTGGCCAGGTCCCACCTGTCCGGAACCGGCGACGCCCGATTTGCGGCCTACGGCTGCTCATGAAGCCGACTGTCACGACCGGCAGCCATCGGGTAGGCCAGCAACGGACTTTCACTGCGCAATTCCAGCCGCCGCTACCCCCACTGGTACTGGCGACGCACAATCCGCCGGCCTGGCAGCCACATATCCTCGCGGGCCACGTGCGGGCAGTACTTGCCAACAAAGTCCCGATGGCGCTCGATGTCCTGCTGAGGTGCCCGCGAACCTGGCTGCTGAAGCGTCGCGAGTTCTTAGCGGTACTCGACGCAGCGCACGCTGAGGGCGACCCCCAACTTCCGTGCATCTGCTTCCTGCTGCTGGCGCACGTCGCTGATAGTGCTGCACGACGCATTCGCGAGCTCCTTGAAGCGCGCGATCTCACCGGGCCTGTCTTTGTCCGCCAGATAGGTCCGCGAGTTTCCAGGGCCCTCTCTATACACAGATGCCTGTTGCTCGAGAATCCTGAGCTGGGCGAGCGCCCTGACGCAGTCGTCCGGTGCCTCCGCGGCGCCGGCCGATCCACAAGCCGGAACGCCTCCTAGCAGCAAGACGATGGGCGCCGCGAGAATACGGTCGTGCCTCGCAGTCATGCTCGCTCCAGGGTGCACCGCCTGCGGCTGGCGTACGGTGTAGAGGTTCCGCCCGCGCAGAACACGATGCAATACGTGGTGTGGGAAGTCGGCCGCTGTCGATCGGAAGCGGTCCTCCAGGCCTGCCGCCGTGTCGGTGCTACAGGCCGACCGATGGACGTGCTCGCCGTGCCGCTCGCGTCCCGCTGGGTCCTGACCGCCCGGACTCCTGTTTCCGGGGAGTGCGCCGCAACAGAGACGGCTCACACCGTCTCAATGCGCGCGGGCCTGCACGCTGACCGGAGCCTATGGGCGCCCTTCGAGGCGCTGCCACCACCGAGTCAGCTTGAGAACGTCGAACAGCAGGATGCTCGCGGCGCCGCCGAGCAAACTGAGTGCCAGGTCCGTCGGATGTAGCGTCGCGAAATGAAACAGCCTGCGAGCCCCTGGCACGCCCAGTACGAGAGCCAGTAATCCGCCGGCCCCGCCGATCACCCACCAGGCCGCGGCGTTCGGCTCGCGCAGCATGCCAAGGGCCGATCGCGTCCACGATCGATTGATCAGGATGATGACGATAAAGGACACCACGAGGCTCGCGAACGCAAGAGCCCGGGCGGCATCCGGCCCGTGGTCCTTCCGGGCCAGGAGGAAGATAGCGATACAGTTGCCGAGCACGATCAATCCCTGCATGACGGCCACGCCGACCGTCCGCGCCGAGAAGAGCCGGGCGTCCGGGGCGCGCGGAGCCCGCCGCATGACGTTCGGCTCCGCGCCCTCGGCCTCGAAGACCAGCGAGCAGGCCGGATCAATGATGAGCTCTAGAAAGACGATGTGTATGGGAAGCAGCAGCAGCGGCCAGTCGGCGAAGAAGACGGGGATCATCGACAGCCCCGCGATCGGGACGTGGACGGCGAGAATGAATCCGACCGCCTTGCGGATGTTGTCGTAGATCCGCCGACCGAGCCGGATGGCCGCGACGATCGACGAGAAATCATCGTCGAGGAGGACGAGCGATGCCGCTTCGCGCGCGACATCCGTGCCGCGCCCGCCCATGGCGATGCCGATGTGCGCCGCCTTCAGCGCCGGGGCGTCGTTCACGCCGTCGCCGGTCATGGCCACGATCTCGCCGCGAGCCTTGAGTGCGTTGACGATCTGGAGCTTCTGCTCTGGCACGACGCGTGCAAATACCTGAATGTCGCCGATGCGGACTGCGAGCTCTTGCGGCGAGAGCCGCGCGAGTTCCTGGCCGCTCAACACGGCGTCCGGACGCGCGAGGCCCGCTTGACGCGCGATGCTCTGCGCGGTCGCCGGATAGTCGCCGGTGATCATGACGACGCGAATCCCCGCTGTGCGGCACTCGGCTACGGCCGCCGGGACGTCGGGACGAACGGGGTCCTCGAGGCCGACGAGACCGAGGAACCGAGACCGCAGCGCGCCGTGATCATCCGGCAGGCCCTGCGGCGCGAGTTCGGTGCGGGCGACCGCCAGGACCCGCAGTCCCAGGGCTGCGAGCCTTTCAACCTCGTCGGCCAGGGCGCCACGCTCTCCCACGGAGAGCTGGCACAGCTCCGCGATGGCTTCCGGGGCTCCTTTCGAAGCGATCAGGAACGGATCGGCCGGCGATGCCTGCCAGGCGTTGCTCACGGCCAGTAGTACGGGAGACAAAGGGTACTCGCGGGCAAGCAGCGTATGAGCTCTTCGCAGTCCGTCGCTTGCCGCCGGAAGCGAAGCCGCAGCGTGCAGCGCGCGTTCCATCGGATCGAAGGGATCGGCGCGACTCGCGAGCATCGCCGTTTCCACGACGATCCGGCACGCCTCCGGCCAGCGATCCGGGTGGTCTCCCAGCCGGATTGCATGCGGCCCCGCGACGACATGGGTGACCGTCATCCGGTTCTGCGTCATCGTGCCGGTCTTGTCGACGCAGAGCACGGTGGCCGAGCCAAGCGCCTCGATCGCCGGCATGCGACGAGTGAGGACGCGGCTCCCGGAAATCCGCCAGGCACCGAGCGCGAGGAACACGGTCAGTACCACCGGGAACTCCTCCGGCAGGACAGCCATGGCCATGGCGATGCCCGCCAGCAATCCGTCCTTCCAGTGTTGCAGCGTGCCGCCGCGCGTCAGGGCGTAGATCACAACGACGATCAGACAGGCCGCGAGCCCGACAATCGCCAGATTGCGAACCATGCGTCGGGTTTCGTTCTGCAACGGGGTCGCGTCCGGCGCAACCAGCTGCAGTGTCAGGCCGATGCGGCCGAGTTCCGTGCGCGTGCCGGTGCATACGACCTCGCACAGGCCCTGCCCGGCCGTCACAAGGGTTCCCGAGTAGAGGGACGGTAGATCGTCGCCGCCGGGGCGCTCCAGCGCCGTGGCCTCCGACGACGGGCTCTTCCGGACCGGGACGGATTCGCCGGTGAGCAGCGATTCGTCGACAGACAAGTTGGTGGCGCGTCTGAGCAGCGCGTCCGCCGGGACACGATCGCCCTCGGCGACGATTACGAAGTCGCCCTGCACAACCTCGCGCCCTGCAATCCGGCGTGGCCGGCCGTCACGGATGACGAGTGCGCGCGGGCTCGACAGCTCCTTGAGCGCATCGAGCGCACGCTCGGTCCTTCGTTCCTGGATGATCGTGATCGCCATTACGACAAACACAAAGCCGAGCAGCATGAGTGCGTCACCCGGCTTGCCGGTAGCGAGGTACAGGGTTCCAGCCGCCACCAGCAGCAGGAACATCGGTTCCCGTGCCACCTCGAGCGCGATGCGCAGCACCCCGCGACCTCGCTGCGACGGCAACTCGTTCGCTCCGTCACGGAGCTGGCGCTCGCGCGCTTCGCGCTCGCTGAGACCGTCAATTGCGTCGGTCGAGAACCCCGGCGGCAAGGCAGGCAGTTGGCTCATAGTTCGCATCGGTAAACGGTCGGGCTAATCATCGATGCATCAGCCCCGGGGCTGCATCCGTGGATGCCCAAACCACGGCTCATTGCGGCTTCCGCTATCCACCAGTCGCCGCGCAACCGGTATGCTCGCCAGGACCGTCACGGCCGCTTGTGCCGTCAGCAAGGGCACAGGCGCCAGAGAACAGAGATGGCGAATCCTCACGAGTCCTCGACGCTGCCAGCCGCGAGCCGGCTCGTGCTCGGTCTCCTGCTGGCCGTGCTCGCCGTGCTCTGCGTCCTCGTCATGCGCCCGTTCATCGTACCGGTCATCTGGGCCGCGATCATCGTGTACGCGACGTGGCCGGCCCATCGGCGGGTCGTGCGGCTCTGCCGCCAGCGGCACGGCCGCGCGGCCTTGATTACGACGCTGATTGTCGCGCTCGCACTGCTCGTTCCGCTCGTCTGGCTCGCACTACTCGTGCCGGACGAGGTGGCTGCGGCGGTGCGTGCGATCCGGTCCTACCAGGCCAGCGAAGCGATCAGGTTGCCGGCTCTGGTGCGTGCAATTCCCTGGCTCGGGGATGCCGCCCAGCAGTTACTCGACCGCTATGTTGCCGATCCGTCCAGTCTGCGGCAGCTCCTCGGCGAATGGGGACAACTTTACCGGAGCGAGCTGCTTGGCATGGCCGGTGACGTCGGTCGCAACATAGGGAAGCTGGCAATTGCAATCGTCGCCCTGTTCTTCCTTTATCGGGACGGCGACAGCCTGGCGCACCAAGCAATGCACGTTGCGCGTCGATTCTTCGGTGGCCGCCTGGATCGGTATGCGCGCGCGGCTGCAGCGATGATCAGGGCTGTCGTCCTCGGGCTCGTGGTCACGGCGCTCATACAGGGCACAGTCGCCGGAATCGGTTACGCCGTTTTTGGGGTCGGGGCGCCGGTCCTGCTCGGCCTTGTAACGGCGCTTGCGTCGATCGTGCCTGTCGTCGGCACATTCCTCGTCTGGGGGACTGTGAGCGTCGTGCTCGTTGCAGCCGGCCATTTCTGGCCCGCGCTCGGGCTCCTTGCCTGGGGGACGGTGCTGGTACACCCTGTCGACAACCTGCTGCGGCCGCTCCTGATCAGCAACGCCACGCAGCTGCCGTTTCTGCTGGTGATGTTTGGTGTGATTGGCGGCCTCGCCGCCTTTGGCCTCGTGGGTGTCTTCATCGGCCCGATCGTGCTTGCCCTCGCCACCACCGTCTGGCGCGAGTGGCTGGACGAGCGCCGCGAGGCTCGGCCGCAGTCCGGCTAGTGCTCGCGGGCGCGGAACCAGAAGAGGCGCTACGGGACGTCGACGGCCGTCGCGGCCACGCGCACCCCATTGCGAACGGCATCACCCGGATACACGACGACACGATCGCCTTGCTTCAGTCCCTCGAGAACCTCAGCGTAGCGGTCATTTCGATGGCCGATCGTCACCGGCACCTGGCGTGCCCGTCGATCAGGCGTTACCGCGTACACGTGCCAGCGCTCGCCTACCCGCAATAGCGCACCGGTGGGCGCAATCAGCGCTTGCGCCTGACGGTATACCTGGATCTGGGCGTCGAGCCGATAGCCCTCGCCGAGCGACTCCCAGTCGCTGCGGGGCGAAATGATATCCACGAGCACGTTGACACGCTGTTCCTCGACCCCAAGGGCCGATACTTTGGTGAAGCCCCACGGCTCGACTCTGCGCACCTGCCCGTTCAGCGGTGCGGGCCCTCCCCAATTGATCAGGCGAACCGGGGCACCGGGCGTGACCTGCGGGGCCTCCGTGGTCAGCAGCTCGATCAGGATCTCGAGGTTACCGGGATCACCCAGCTCAAGGAGTGGCGTGCCGATGCCGACTGACCCGCCACTTTTCTGCTGCACCCTCAATACGCGGCCGCCGATCGGCGCCGCCAGTGGCCAATCCGTGGAACCGTCGCCACGGCCACCGGCGCGCGCCCGCGCAAGAGCCGCAATCGCGATGTCGATGTCATGTCTCGCGACGTGTGCGTCGGCCTTGGCGGAGGCGACTTCCTGAGTAGCCATCGCCAGCGTCAGCTCATCGGTCTCGAGCTTGGCGGCCGCAATCAGATGACTTTCCGCAAGTTTTCGGCTGCGCTCAGCGTCGAGTCTCGCCTGCACCACGGCCACTTGACTTCGAGCTACGCGGGCGTCGGCAGCTTCCTTGGCTGCCTGCGCTGCTTCGACGCGACGCCGTAGCTCGAGCTCGGTGCGACTGTCGAGCAGCGCCGGCAGAGCCGGCCGCAGGCGAGCGACGATGGTTCCGACCGGAACGTCATCACCTTCGCGCAACGTGATCCGATCGAGCTCACCGTTGAGGGGCGCTGTAACGGTGTAGTGGTCACGGATTCTCGTCTTCGCCTGCTCATCAACCGTCTGCGTAAACAGGCCGCGCTTCACGCTCACCACATCGACTGCGACAGGTCTGGGGATCACGGCCCATGCAACCAGTACGGCCACAAGCAGCGCAGAGGCGCCAATCCACAGCATATTCCGGCGACTCATCGCTTACTCCCTCGTCTTCAGCGCACTGACGAGGTCCAGCCCATCGACCCGCCGACGAACGATCAGCGCGCTTAACAGGGCTGAAGCAAGGATTGCGAGGGCCGCGAGCACGTACGTCTTCGGCGCGATGATGACTGGAATGCGAAAGGTCTCGCTCTGCATCTGGCCGGTCAGGAACACCGCCAAGCCATATCCGAGCCAGAGACCGAGCGGAATCCCGACAGCAACCTCGGCCGCGAGCTCGCCGAGCAGAAACGTGGAGACCTCGGCACGGCTGAAGCCGAGCACGCGCAGGCTTGCGAGCTCCCAAGCGCGCTCGGCGAGAGCGATTCGCGCACTGTTATAGACCACTCCCACGGCGATCGTCGCCGCGAACAGCGTGAAGACGGACGTGAACACGAGAACGTTCCGCGCCGAAGTCTCACGAAAACTCTGCAGCGAGTTCGACTTGATGGCGACCGTGGCGACCCCCGGCGTGTCCTTGATCCTGGCGAACAATCTCATGCGCTGTGCCCCATCGATCCGCACGTCCATGGCAGACAATGCGTCGGCTTCGTCCATCACGCGATTGAGCGCCCGCAGATCCATGTAAGCGACGAGCGCGAACATGTCCCTGACGACACCTTCAACCCGCACGTCGCGCTGCACCCGGGCCCCTTCGAGGAATTCGACCCGCACCCGGTCACCCGGGCGCACCTCGAGACGCTCCGCCAGCCGGTTCGAAAGTAGCAGCCCTGCCGGCGGCACGTCGATCGGGTGCCCCGCGTCATCGAGCGTGCGGCGGAGCTCGGAGCGGTCGGCGAGGCCCAGCACTGCCGTGCGGTAGACATGCTGTGCCGCACGCAACTGTACGCTGACCGCCCTGTAGGGCTCGGCCTGCAGCACGCCGGGTAAACGCCCGACCTCGAGGCGCGCTGCCTCGGCGCGCGGCTCGACGAGTGCGATCACGGCGTCGCTGCGCTCCACTGCATTGAACTGAACGTCGACCATGTAGTTAATCGCATCCCACCAGAAGGTTCCGGAGACGATCAGCGCGACCGAGGCCGCCACACCGGCGGCCGCCAGCAGCGAGCGCAGCGGGCGGCGCTCGAGGTTCCGCAGGATCATGCGCACCGACAGTGGCATCCAGGCTGCCACACCGAGCCGCTCGAGCAGCAACCGGCGATAGCGCGTCGGCGCGGGCGGGCGCATAGCCTGAGCGGGTGACAGCCGCACGACGTTGCGGACTGCAAGCAGCGCGCCGCCGAAGGCGGCCGCGACGCTCACGCCGGCGGCGATCACGAGCAGTCCGGGCTCGATACGGAACGGTACGGCCGGAAAATGGAAGAAGTCGCTGTACATCCCGGTCATGTACCGCCCGAACCAGGTGCCGACCCCGACGCCCAACCCGAGTCCACAGATCACCACCGCGACCACAAACTCGAGGTAATGCAACACGATCGCGCCGTTCTCGTAGCCGAGCGCCTTCAGTGCCGCAATCTGCTCTCGCTGCGTGGCGATCTGCCGGGCGAGGACCACGTTGAGAAGGAAAGCCGCGACCCAAATGAATAGCGTCGGCATGATCGTGCCGAGTACGCGCTGCTCGTTCATCTCCTGGGTGACGATCTTGTGCGAGATCTGGTCGCGACGTGCGTACCCGCCGCGACCGCCATAGGGGCGCAGCAGTTGGTCGAGCGCCGCGAGGACTCGCGGCTCTGACGCCGAGGGTGACAGCAGGACGCTGACGTGGTTGAACGCGTCTTTGAGGTCGAACGCACTGCCGAGACGCGCGCCGTCGACCCAGAACACACCGAGGCCCTTCGGGTCGGGAAACGCGCCGCCCTGCGAGGGGTTGATGTATTCCGGCGAAAGACCGACACCGACGATCCTGAGCGTTTCCCGCTTGCCATTGAGAAGTACGGTCACCTGGGCGCCCGGCTCGAGGTGGCGCGCCGCCGCGAACCCCTCGTCGACGAGGGCCTCGATCGCTCGGGCCGGCCCGATCATTCGCCCGCGCCGTATGTGCAGGCGATTGAGCCGCGGCCCCGTGATCGGAGGAATGCCGACCAGGCGCGCGATTAGCGGTTCGGCAACGCCGGCCACGTTCAGCTGGCTGACGGCCTCGACATTCGCCTCCGCGTCCACTACATCCGGTATGAGGGCGACTTGCTGGAGCACAGACTGCGGCGCGCGCTTCACGTCGACGAAGACCTGGCCGAAGCGCGCGTCGACGTAGAAGCTGTCCCGGGCGCGCTGCAACGCGTGGAAGGTCCCGAGACTGCCCATGAACCCGCCGGTGGCCGAAGCGACGACCAGGGCGATCGTCAGCACCTGCCCCTTCATCGCGAGCAGGTCGCGCCAGAGCTTGCGTTGCAGCATGCTCACCACGAAAGCTCCGCGGGTCGCGCCTTGGCTGTGTTGCGTTCCTGCGACGCAATGCGTCCGTCCATCAGATGCAGGACGCGATCCGCCATGCGCCCGATCACGACGTTGTGGGTGATTACGACGGTGGTCGTTCCGAGTTCGGCGTTGATGCGCACGATGGCATCGAGGACGAGCCGGCCAGTCTCGTGGTCGAGAGCGCCGGTGGGCTCGTCGCAGAGCAGCAGTTCCGGCCGCTTGACGATCGCGCGGGCGATCGCGACGCGCTGCTGCTCCCCGCCCGACAGCTGCGACGGAAAATGATCGAGCCGCGCAGAGAGCCCGACCCAGTCGAGCGCTTCCTCGGGGCGCATGGGCGCCACCGCGATCTCGGTGACGAGCGCGACGTTCTCACGCACCGTCAGGCTGGGAATCAGGTTGTAGAACTGGAACACGAAGCCCACATGCTCGCGCCGGTACTGCGTCAGTTGCGCCTCGGTTGCGCGGCTCAGGTCGTGGTCGCGCCAGAGCGCGGTCCCGCCGGTCGGGGTGTCGAGCCCTCCGAGGATGTTCAGGAGCGTCGACTTGCCGCTGCCAGAAGGGCCGAGCAGCACGACGAACTCGCCGCGATAGATGTCGAGGTCAACAGCCGTCAGTGCGTGGACGACTACCTCGCCCATGACGTAGTCCTTGGCGAGCCCGCGAGCGGTCAGGACCCGCTCGGCAGCCGGCACGTTCTCGACGTTTCCCAAAATGCGACCCCTTGACGAGGGTTTCGCGCATGAGCCGCCGACGACTTTACCTGCGGCGAGCCGCCGGCGCAGTCGAACAACTACGCATCAGCTGCACGATCAACGACGCGGGGATTTGTATGCCCCCCCCGGACGGGAAACCCGTGTGACGCCATCCAAAGGCGGCTGACCGGGCGTTCGCGGTCAACGACAATAAGAGGTCTTCTTGGTCGGGTCGAGGACTGGCGCGTCGATGGTAGGCTCCGGTGGGTGATCCATCGCTTTCGCGGTGGCCCGCAGTCCGGCTGCCGTGGTCACGTTTTCAGCCCCCGCCACATCGAACGTAGCCTGCGGATGTCCCGCACGACGCTCACCTGTTGGCTTCGGGCCGCGGCTGATGCGACCTATCTAATCGGGCTGACTTTCGCCAGCACAAGACGACTGCGTACTCCACCACTCCCAACCGAAATGCTGGCGATCCCCGGGGAATCACCAACGCCGTTCAGTCTTCGCCGCGGCCTACAGCAGGGCCCCTTGGCTCCGCGGGCATTACCCCGCCTCACAGCTACTTCGGACCCGTCCGACTCCCTCTCGCCGTCGGCCGCTTGCCCGCTGTCCCCAGTTATACGGCCTG
>Ga0075015_100000779_pt1 | contig 11404 bp, 5 predicted proteins | sample AleBraG_ABR_2013_FD_71476 | JGI IMG/M metagenome (GOLD analysis project Ga0075015, IMG submission 71476) | Freshwater sediment microbial communities in response to fracking from Pennsylvania, USA - Alex Branch Run_MetaG_ABR_2013 | ecosystem: Environmental > Aquatic > Freshwater > Creek >...
CCAGCGGGTCGGTTCTGCTGCGGCAAACCGAGGGCCAGTACGAGTGGACGCCAGCCGAACAAATCCGTGTTGGGCCACAGCCTTCCTATCACATTCCAGATCCGGAACGTCGCACGGAAGATGACTGGCTCCAACTGGGGAACGAACAAGAACTCGATGGCAACGTGTTGGCTGCCATGCAAACGTATCAGGAGGCTGTAACCAGGTTTACCGAAAGCATTCAATTGCAAAAAGCCGCAGGACGCTTGTGCGCCAGTTTACTGCGCTTCCAACAGGCAAAGGGCTTTCTCGAGCCGGTATATGCTCGCGATACCTCCGATGGGGAAGTGTCTTACTATCTCGGAATCGCGTACGACGGCCTGGGCCGGAAGCACGACGCGCGCGAATCCTATGAAGCTGCCGCACGGCTGCCTGCCTTCCGTGCGGCAGCGGCATTGCGGTTGGCCGAGCTTTTGGGCCGCGAAGGGAATTTGAAGCAGGCAGAGTCCTACCTGGAGATAGCCAATGAAGCAGCTCCAGATGATCTGCGCTCGGCTGAAGAGTTGGCTGCCGTCCTGCGGGCGGAAGGCAAGAGGAAACGGTCTCTTGAGGTAGCCCAGCAATGGCTGACGCGATTCCCTCAAGATTACTTCTTGCTAGAGCTGGTTGGTAGACCTGACCTGCATCATCTTGCCGACGACGCTGTGCGGGTGTTGAATGTCGCGTCCGAGTACGCGCGTCTCGGAATGTACGGGTACTCGCTCGATGTCCTGTCGCGCAACTACCCTCCAGCAGTCGCGGATGAAAGCGAACCTGGAGCGCTTCCTCCGGACAAACATCCGATGGTGGCGTATTTTCGCGCGTATTGCCGGCAGAAGCTGGGACAAGTCGACTCAGGCGATTTCGGCACGGCTGCGAGACTTTCCACCATTTATGTATTCCCTAGCCGTGCAGAAGACATCGAGGTTTTAACTGCAGCGCTGGATGCCAATTCGCAGGACGCGAGCGCACACTACCTGCTTGGAACCCTTTATTTTTCTCGGGGCTTGACCGACGAAGCTCTCGCCGAATGGGAGCAGGCCCGCAGGTTCAATCCGCAACTTCCGGCCCTGCATGCCAGCCTTGGGCGTGCTCTAGTGCACGCGAAAGACAATCCTGAGCAGGCGTTGACTGTGTTTCAAGAGGGTCTGCGGGCGGATCCTCGGAACGTCGAACTCTACACGGGAATGGATCAAGCCCTCAGCCTCTTGAAACGTTCACCACAGGAACGTATAGCGGCGCTGGAGCGCTACCCCGATCGCGCCAACATGCCTTCCAATCTCATCTATGAACTCATTCTGAATTTTGCGGAGTCTGGAGAGTTCGAGAAAGCAGCCGCGTTGTTCCAAAATCGTTTTTTTCCCCGAGAAGAGGGCGGCACCAATGTGCGGGAGGTCTGGCTCGAAGTGCAAGTGCAGCGCGCAATGTCATTGGCGCAACACGGACAATGTTCTGAGGGAGTTAAGATTGCAGATCATATTGCAGAGCCGGTGCCAGATTTGCCGTTTACGCGGGATGGACTCGAGCCCTTGCTGCACTCTGCCCGATTCAGCTATTTGATTGGAAGTGTTTATAAGAACTGCAACCTGCCTGACCGAGCCCGAAGCAGTTTCCAGCAGGCCGCGGAACACGCGGATATGGAAGACGCCATCTGGTCGTGGAGGGCATCTCAACAGCTGCCTGGCTTCGATCAAGGCTCAGCCAGGCAGAAATTGGAAAGCATCCTCGACCACGCGAAGAGCGACGGCGATATCAGTCCGCGCAGTGGATGGTGGCTCTACAGCGCCGCCATGCTCGATCGCGCCGTGGGACGCACTGAACAGGCGGGGGCGGAATTTCGCCAAGCCCTTTTGTGCCCCGATCGGTTGTTGACTTATCACCTCACGCGGCTTGCGCTTGGCGACAACAATCCCTAGTCCGCTGAACCTGGGCGTGAAGGAACATCTCGATGAATGGCTTTCTTGGAATGTTGATTCTCATCACTGGCTGCAGTTGCGCCTTCGCTGGCGATCAGACGATCCAGAGCATTTGGGCCGAGTCTGATCCGCCCCTCGACACGAATCTTATCTCGTCGTTTTGGCGTGGGTCGCTGCCGACCTACATGGACGCAGATGCTCACGGCAAACGTGACCCTAAATACAGGACGGAAATTCGGACGCGGTGGACCACACAGAACCTCTACTTCTTGTTCGTGTGCCCGTATGAAGAGCTCAATCTGAAACCCGGTCCAAATACATCCGCGGAGACGAATGAGCTTTGGAACTGGGATGTGGCAGAGGCCTTCATTGGTGTCGACTTCAACGACATTGGGCGCTACAAAGAATTCGAGATATCTCCGCAGGGGGAATGGGTCGATCTCGATATCGATCTCCACAAACCGGGCAACGAGGAGGGTTGGAAGTGGAATTCGGGCATCGCGGTTTCCGCGCGAATCGATAAGTCGGCTCACGTTTGGTATGGGGCAATGAGAATTCCGTATTCTGCAATCGATACTCGTCCGGCCACGGCGGGCAACATTCTTCGCATTAACCTGTTTCGCAGCCAGGGGCCGGCCTCTGCGCTGCACCAGATTGCGTGGCAGGCCCCGATGAGCGACAGCTTCCATGTACCAGGACGGTTTGGCTTGCTGAAACTCGTGAAGCAAATGGAATGAAGCGGATTTAATCGGGGCGTCGCTAACGGGCATTGGAGCCGCTCTGGGTTCCGTCCGGTGCAGATGCGCGGATTTCGCTCCCTGTGACTTCGCGGCGTTCGTTTAGGGCGCCATCAGGAATTACCACCGCCACCCAAGGCGTGTTCGGCGAGATTACATGGGCGTGCCAGACGGTCTGTCGGACGCCCCCAGCAGTCATATCAATCTCCTGCTTCGCAGATTCCTTCAGGGTGAGATTGTCGCTGCGTATCGTGAACGAGTGACGACCAGCGCCCTCGGCCGAAACTCGTAATTCGACTTCATTGTGCCCGAGATCCTGAGATTTGACGCTGAAGTCGAGCACGCGGTCAGGACGCAGATCGACGTCATAGAATCCGCCCGGGAGGATGGTAACGTTTGTGTGCGCCGGACCCTGTCGCACTTCATAGTGACCTTCCGGCAAATGAATATTGAATTCGCCGTCCCGCGAACTCGAGGGCGCGGTGGTCACTTGACCACTCTTTTGTTCGCGGAACACGACCGGTTCGCGGCTCGCCGGATTGGCCGTTCCCCGCACGGTGGCAGGCACACTAATGTCTTCCATCAACCATATCCACTGCCCTACGGGTTGGGTCCACACCTCTTTATAGGTCCAGCAAATTTGGGTGGGCCAGTACGGGGCATCGTCGAAGCGTTTGGTTTCAATGCCGACAGGAAGCGCGCCAACCATTTGGCCAGAACGAACGCTGTACAGCGGCGTCCAATCGTATCCTTCGCCGTACATGACACTGGCGGCGAAAGGATTGCGGCCGACCAGCCATTGCGCCTGCTTCTGGGCCAAGTCTTCGGCTTCCAGATCGCCGCGCAATTGTCCTGCCGCCGAGAGCGCTTTGGCTTGGGAAAGCAGAACGCTTGAGTTTCCGCGAAAATCAAACCACACTGGAAAACGGCGCAGATAGTTCTCGCCGCCCAGCGGGATTCCCCGCCGCACTTCTTGCACATAAGCATCGCGGTCCGCGGCCCGAAGCGGGGTCCAATTCTTGGATTCGGGGATAAGCCGTGCTTCGCTCTCGCGATATACAGCTGCCGGCAAAACCGCATAAGGCTCATCGACGACGGCGGCGGATTTCAAATAGTACTGTGAGTGCAAGACCACCGCGGAGTACCACTTCATCCACTTCTCAGGGTCCGGGAAGGCTTCGCACAAACGGATGAGAGCGACGATGGGCTCCTGCTCCTGGCCGATGTGAAAACGATGAAAGAGATTTTCTCGCTTCGGGCTGGTGTAGAAGTAACCGGTCAGCGGAATTGTCCAGGGCTGCAGGGTGCGCTCCTGAGAGTTGAGCACCATATCCCCTAAGACAATGGCTTCCTGCGCGTAATGATCGTCTCCGGTCGCCTGATAGAGCTCAACGGATGCGACTACGCCAAACGATATTCGCTCCAACTCGTCCTGTGCTCCATAGACTTCAGCCAGCGGGGCCGCCGTCTTCAGGCCTTCGACGGCATACTTCCAATCCTCTTGCGCGATCATCAGGCTGCGGTGCGCCAGTTCTGGATCGGTATCCTTCAAAACGCGCGCCGCCAGGGCCTCCACTCCGCTGACCCGGAAGTTCCATTCCGGGTTATTGACGGCTTGTCCGAACCGATCGTCGGACGTGCCCACAATTCCGTCGGTCCAGTAACTCACTAATTGGCCAGTACTGCGATAGCCGTCGCCGAATCGCGTTTTGAGCACCCAATTCAGGCCCCAGCGCGCTTCTTCCAGGAGACGATTAGAAAGAACCGGGTCTGCGCCGTGCCGCTTCAGACTGTCCGCAAGCGACAACAGGGCATACACCATTCCCGGCGTATTTCCGGTCGCAGACAAGTCCCCCGCATCGTGGTATCCGCCATTGACGACAATGCGCTTGTCGTCATGAATGGTGTAGATATCCTGATGACACCTGCCGTGAATGCCTGGAATGTCGGTCCCGCAGCGCTCGCTGTACATGAAGTTGATCGACTTCCAAATGCTGTTGAGCCAGGCGTCATCTCCGATGCGAAAAGAGCGAGTCAGTGTATCTCCTGCTTTGAGCACGTACATGCCTGGCTCGCGCACGGCAGAAAAATCCAGGACTTGATAGTTGCCCAACGGAGTGCTGACTTGCTCGACCGGCTTGGTCAGAGCGATCTGGCCGGTCTGTGAGTCCATCACAGAAAACTCGCGGGCTGTCAGATCACTGGCCATCGCGGACTTCGAGGATCCTGTTGTGTAACCGCTGTGGCTGAACGCAATCTTCCCGGCCGCCACATCCCATCCCTCCACGTGATCGGCCGCCACGCTCTGTAATTCCAGTTGATCGATGTCCAGGATCGTCTGATCGCCGGGGTCGGGGAGCTTCTTGGGAAGCATGTAGGCAAAATCAAGCGCAATGACACGATCGCGATCCAGTGGAGCAATTTCCCACACTACGTGGTTCCACACGTGGTTCTTGAGAATTATCGATTCGTGACGCCCTTCGTTGTATTGGTCCGGCAGCTTGTGGGAGCCTTCATTGTGGAGCGTAAGGGAGCAAGAAATCGCGGGCGCGCCAACGATATCGGGGTAGACCCAGAGCGAGATGCGGTTGTACTGGCTCCAGTCTTCGCCAGGAAATTTTCTGGTCGCCACAAGATCTTCCCACTCTCCACTACCGTCCACCTGGGCGACATTGGTAGTGGAACGGATTCGCAGCGAATGCTGGCCATCTTTGACGTGAACGTCGGTCAACGCCATTTCTCCCGCGCCCGTGAACGACCAGGTGGAGAGTGCTTCCATGCTGTCCAGCACGCGTGAATTGAGGACCTTCTTGTTCAGCCAGCGGAATTCAGCGCCGTCTTCGTATCTGGCCGGCATCGGCATCTCGGGAACCACTTGCTGTGCCACGAGAGACACGCCCAAACAAAGGGTGCTCAGGAACATAATGATGAGGGACCGGCGCGCCATGGCGTCCCATCTGCTCCATGTTGACTTGACGTCTATGATTGGCATGTTGTGCCTCCCGCTAGCGCTACGACCAATTGGTCGGCAGAAGCTGACGTCTGCCCTATCGCTTCAGAAGGAAAAGTATTGGAACCGCAACTACCATATCTGCGGTCCCCGCTAGCGGAATCTTCGGATCAACAGGGTGTGTCGGTCCGATCGATAAAGACCCAAGACGTATAAGGCAGGCTTGCCTTTTGTGGAATAAATCTCCTGGCGAATGCGAAGTACGGGCGAGCCATGAGGAATGCCCAGAAGCCGAGCGCTGTGAGGATCGGCGGTTGTACAGTCGATTTCTTCGTCGGCGTGGGCTATTTCGAGCCCGTAGTCGCGCTCCAAGATGGAAAAAAGTGAGATCCGGTCCAGCCGCGCTTGAGTGAGGCCATCGAACTCGTCCGCGGAGAGGTAGCAGGTTTCAATGGCAAATGGTTCGTCCCCACCGAGCCTCAGCCTTTCGAGCTTAATCAAGCGGCTGCTGGCGGGCAAAGCCAGACGCGCGGCAACTTCCTGCTCCGTATCAATCACACTCAGAGAGAGCAGTTTTGAAGAAACGGCCAGGCCACGGCCTGACATCTGCTCGGTATAGCTCATCAGTTTGTTGAAATGGATCTTCGGCGGAGCGACAAAAGTTCCCGCGCCGCGACGGCGCACGACCATGCCTTCGCGCTCCAGTCCGGCGAGCGCGTGGCGGGCGGTCATCAGGCTCACTCCGTGAATCCGTGCCAGCTCCCGTTCGGAGTCGACCATGTCACCGGGCTTCAACTGCCCTGCCTCGAGGCGTTTTACAATCGCGCTCTGAATCCGCTTATACGCGGGCAGTCCGTTCTTCCGAACCTGTTGCATGTAGATTCCCCAAAAGATTGCACCATACTACAAAGTGCTCTAGGGCTCCAAACACAAAATTGCGTCGGCAGGCAGGTGCGAGCTCGTGCACCACTCCGTATGTTGACTTCAGCTGCATGCGGGCGGCTCGGCTGCAAAGCGGGAAACCCGCATGATTTGGATTTCTGTAACTATATCATTACATTGTAGTTATTTTGATTTTATGATTGCGAGATGCGAATTTCAGTGCCGAAATGGAATTCAGGCGACCTTGAGTGGTTGCATTTCGCCTAATACAATTCCATTAAGAATCTTGAGATCAACTGCATTTTTTTCTTGACGACGATTCATCTTCCGCTATATAGCATATGCCAATCGTGATTGTTCCGGGTTCGAGGAGGTTGTGTGATGAGACGACTGTCAACTGCGTTTTGCTGTTTGCTGGTTCTATTTGTGGCTGTAGGGGCATTCCAGTGCGCCTGGAGCCAGGAAGTAACAGCCGCCATCGTAGGAACCGTGGCGGATCCAACGGGAGCGCCGATCAAGGGCGCGGCAGTCACCGTGACCGATGTCGATCACGGCACCGAGGTCAGTGTGCTAACGAATGAAGCGGGTGCTTTCAACCTCACTCGCCTAACAGTTGGCAGCTACACCCTCAAGGTGACGGCGCCGGGATTCCAGACGGCAGTGCATCCTCCTCTAACATTGGTACTCAACCAGACCGCCCGTATCGACATTCAGATGAAAGTGGGCAAGGTAACAGAAACTGTGGAAGTCACTGGGGGCGCGCCAATCCTCAAGACAGAATCCGCCACGGTTGACACAGTCATCGACTCCAGGACCAATGACGAACTGCCTCTGGCCACGCGAAATTACGTGCAACTGACTCTGCTCGCGCCGGGCGCGGTGACGCCCAATCCCTCGAGTTTCAACAACGGCGACAATACCGCCAGCGGGGGACGGCCGTACATCAACGGGAACCGGGAGCAAGCCAACAATTTCATCCTCGATGGCATGGACAACAACCAGGTGTCGGACAACCTGGTTGGCTTTACGCCGGCACCGGATGCCATCCAGGAATTCAATCTCATCACTCAAAATGCCTCCGCCGAGTTCGGGAATTATCAGGGCGGCATCGTGAGCACTACGATCAAATCCGGCACGAACGGCTTCCACGGTGATTTGTGGGAGTACTTCCGCAATGACAAGCTCAACTCGAACTCGTGGGAAAACGGATTTGAGGGAAATCCCAAGCCGAAACTTCGCTGGAACATGTTCGGCGGAACGGTCGGCGGCCCCATAGTCAAGAACAAGCTGTTCTTCTTCTTCGACTATCAGGCCCAGCGCTTTGACCATCCTTCGACCACGCTTCCCGTCAGTGTTTTCACCGCGGCTGAGCGGGCCGGCAACTTCGGGGACATCTGTAATTCCGGCTTTACCGGAGGCATCTGCAATGACCGGGTCGCCGCCCCAAAGTTTACAGGGACGTGTGCGCCTGGCGCGGCAGGTCCCGATTGTCTTATTGCAAACCAGCTGTATGACCCGAAAAACAACAATGTCGCGTTTGCGAACAACGTGATCACCGAGCCCATCGATCCGGTCGCAAAGAACCTGTTTGGTTCTTCGCTCTATCCCGGTGCGACCGGTACGTCAACCCAGAATAATGCCAGCTACACCCAGGCCGGGCTGGTCAACACCAGTCAGTACGACATAAAAATCGACTTCAACGCGACTGCTAACGATCATATCTTCGGACGGTATTCGCATGCCAAGCAGCACAATCCCACGATCAATTCATTTGTGTTGCTGGGCACGGGCTTTTCGGACGCCCCTATTGAGAACTATGTCGGCGACTGGAGCCACACCTTCAGCTCGACCATGCTGAATGATCTTCGCTTCGGGGTTAACCATGTCGTACTGCACAACGGTACTCAGTTCGGCTCCGCGGTCGGCAGTCTAGGCACACAGCTAGGGATCGCAAACGCCAACGCTGGTGGTCCGGGGCTGCTTGCCTTAGGTTTCAATGGTGGAACTCCCAGTTCGCTCGGTACGGGTGTTCTCACCAACGTGGGCAGCACTGGGGTCCAACAGAGATTCCAGGACGCGGTGATTCAGGCTTCCGATGCGGTGATCTTGACCCACAACCGTCAAGTGTTTCACGTGGGCTTTGAGTTCTGGCGAGACCGCATCAACACGTTCTATACCGGCAACAGTGGAGCGCTCGGAGCCATCGCTTTCAACGGTGAGTTCACGTCGTCGAGTCCAACGAGTGCAACGACGCCGCAAGGTGGCTATGGCGGTGCCGATTTTTACCTGGGTCTACCGTCGGCGTATGGCAAGGGCATCTCCGGGGGAGAGTGGGGTCAGCGAGCCAGCATTTTTGCAGGGTACATCCAGGACGACTGGAGGGCGACCAACAATCTCACCGTTAATCTCGGGCTGCGTTACGAAGCTCACACGCCCTGGATCGAGATCCATGACTTGCAGGACAATTTCGATCTCATCAGCGGGCAGCTGATCGCCCCCAATTGCTCCAAGGTGAATCTTGGTACGGCGCCGGTGACCTGCAAGCAAGGCAGCCGCGGCCTCTACAATGGCACCTACGGGTTAAAGGATTTCCAGCCCCGTATCGGCTTTGCCTGGACCCCCGCGATGTTGGGTGGGAAAACGGTCTTCCGCGGCGCCTACAGTATCTCCTCCTATTTGGAAGGCACGGGTACAAACCTTCGCCTCCCGATCAACCCTCCGTTCACCCCAGCCGAAACCCTGGCGCAATATACCAACGTTTCGTTGCCGAAGACGACGACGGATCAGGGCTTGGCCCCCGTAGGCGCGGCGAGCGACCCGTTTGCTGGAGCACTGGTCCGCGTTTGGGATCCCCATGTCCAGCCTGCCATTACGCAGCAGTGGAACGGGACAGTTCAGCACCAGTTCGGTACGAACACCATCCAGGCTGGTTATGTGGGCCAGCACGGGACGCACTTGATGGTGCCGATGCCCTACCTACAGCGGCAGTTGCTCCCGAACAGTGCTTGTGCTACACCGCCATGCACGGCCCCCAGCGTCAATTTCTCGGGGAATCCGGCGTTTCAGTCCGATATCTCTCAAATCTCGGGCACAGCGTCAGTCGGGAGCATGAACTACCACGCACTGCAAGCAGTTTTTCAGAAGCGCTATTCTAGCGGCTTGCAGTACCAAGTAGCGTATACCTTCTCGCGATGCCGCACTGATAACAGCGGATATTACGGCAATTGGGGAGCACAAGCGTCCCCGGCGAATCCGTACTATCAGAACCTGTATAACCCCAGAGGCGATTGGGCAGACTGCTTCTTCGACGCTAAGCAGGTGCTCAGCAGCTATGCGATCTACGACATTCCATTCGGTCGCGGCAAGAGGTTTGGTCACGATATGAATCGGGCGGTGGACGCGGTTGTCGGGGGCTGGTCCATTGCTCCGATTATCTCCATCCACTCAGGATTCCCGCTGGCGCTCTACGATTTCGGCGCCGATCCCACTGGCACCGGTTCGCGAGGATTGCGTCCGGATTGCGGGACTGGTGCGGGACGAGTATTTGGAAGGAAAGCAGCGCTAGATCCCACCACCGGTAAGTACCTCGGCTACCAGTGGTTCGATCCCACACCCTACACCGCGCCAGCAACAGGAACGTTTGGTAACTGTCCAGCTCAGGGTCCAGTTCGAGGACCGGGGTACGGAGACGTCGACCTGAGCTTGCAGAAGAACTTCCTCTTCACGGAAAATGTAAAGCTTCAGTTCCGCGGCGACTTCCTGAATGCGTTCAACCGCGTGAATCTGAACACTCCGGCTACCTCGTTGGGCTCAACCATGGGGCTGGTGAACACTTCTTCAGACCCACGAGTGATCCAATTCTCGCTGAAGCTGTATTACTAACGTGGCTGGTATCATGGGGCAGATGTTCTCCAACATCTGCCCTCTTTCCATGTTCCGGCGCTACGCGCTTCTGGTTTTTGCCTTCGTCACCATGGCCGAGTCATTCGGGCAAACCACAAAACCAGCACCTGCGAGTGACCCTGCCGCTAGCGCGCAGCGGGGCATCAAACTTGCCCAGAATGGGCGTTGTGAAGAGGCCGTACCTGCGCTGAAGAGATCGTCCCAGCGAATCACCGACAAAACCTTGAAACGCACTGCTGCCTTTGCCGGAGTGCGCTGCGCCATGTTGCTCAATCAAACCGACGCGGCGATCGACTTCCTGCACCTTTTGAATCACGAATTTCCCGGTGATCCAGAAGTGCTCGCGCTGTCGGTCCACACCTTTTCCGACCTCTCGACCAGGGCTGCGCAGCAGTTAGCCATGACAGCGCCCAATTCCGTAGAGGCTCATAAACTCAACGCGGAAGCGCTGGAAGCACAAGGCAAATGGGACGCGGCGGGAAAGGAATATAAATCGATTTTACAAGAGAATCCCCAACTCCCTGGAATTCACTTCCTTCTTGGCCGGTTGCTGCTCTCCAAGCCCGATCCCGGCCCGACGGTCGCGGAAGACGCGAAGAAGGAATTCCAACAGGAACTTGAGTTAGATCCAACGAACGCCGGCGCAGAGTATGTGCTGGGAGAGTTGGCGCGCGAGGACAGTCAATGGCCGGAAGCCATTAAGCACTTTTCTCGCGCCACCGAATTGGATACCGGCTTTGGAGATGCATTTTTCGGACTGGGCAGCGCCTTGTTGTCGGCAAAGCAATTTACGGAGGCGATTCCACCTCTGCAGACCGCGGTCAAGCTGGAGCCGCGCAATCCAGGCGCGCATTATAATCTTGCGACTGCGCTGACACGCGCGGGACGCAAGGAAGAGGCAGCGAAAGAATTCGAGATTCACCGCAAAATGACGCAGAAAGGCGATGCGGAACCAGAACAGCCAGCCGCCGAGCCGCAAAACCCTAACTAGCCAATAT